>OJGS01000354.1_pt1 | contig 15561 bp, 33 predicted proteins | sample 1594531 | NCBI WGS metagenome assembly OJGS01 (sample SAMN05416816, study PRJEB24817) | seawater metagenome | isolation source: Sea water | place: Canada:Atlantic | collected 2013-07 | reverse complement strand
GTCGGCAGCGTCAGATGTGTATAAGAGACAGCACGAGTCTTGCATTCCATTGGAACTTTGAACCACTTAACCCGTTTCTTTTTAAAGAACATCACTGATAAAATATTCATTGATGTCTTCTGTTTTTTTATCTTCATTAAAGAATCTGTTGTAAACTCCTATAGCTTGAATAACTTTTTGTTCTCCTCTTGCTACAAACTCTTCAGATGGTTTAAATATCCCCAACCTTTTAGTTGTCTTGTCTACTACATAAAACTCTAACGGCAACCCAAATAGTTTTTGGTATATGTAACATTGACTATCGTAGTTGTACTTTCTAGCTGACCATTTAAAATCATCTATGTTCCCGGTAGTTTTTAAATCAATAAGCTTATCGGGACAAACGATGTCTGCCTTACCTTTCCACCACACACCATTAAACTCTTGTATGGATGGTACTTCATACTCACAACCGGTTTGACGAATGCCTTCAAAAAAAGAATAGTTTTCCATCATTGCATTAACGCAATCTCTGATTTCTTGACCTTCCTTTTCTAGCATCATAATTCCATTAACTGCAGTTTCCTTGTAAGCCTTTGTGTTTCTTGATGAAACATCTATAAAGCTAGTTTCTTTAGCCTTCTCCGGCTCAAGGATTAGTTGATGAAAGTATCTGCCTTTATGAAAATTCACATTGTCATCTTGTGGCTTTCTGAATTGCGTTGGGTTTTTTAATAGTGTTCCTACATCTGAGTTAGATAAGTACTGCTGACCAAACTCTCCGTAGTATTGCTCATCATCTCTAAGAGCATCTAGAATTTTTTGGCTATCTATCATTTGATTAGGTTTTTGATTTCATTCTTAACTGATGCATTAAGAGTAAACTTTAATGAAACTTTGTCTATAATTTTCTTAAGACCTAAGTGTTTACTTTCTACTACAAACTTAGATACATTCTTCCAATCATTTGAATTCAACATTAACGCATCTTTGTCATCGCTATTAGTTTTAGGTTTAGCTTTTTCTTTTTTAGGAATAACCTTGACCTCTTCAGTTGGCATATCTTCTCCTGCATAGATATAAATTCCCATCCCAAACATCGCTAAGTTTTTAACTAAGCATCTCATCATAGTTTTATTGATGTCAAAAGTTGTCGCTGCCATAACCTCTTTCTCTCCATATCTTGTAGAGTATTTGTAGTTGGTTTTACGCATAGATTGATTCTTACTATCCATAACCGGCAACCACATAGGTAATGTCTCGCCTTCAATTGTAACTTGTGTGTTACACATAAAGCCTAATTGCTCATCGTAAGTTGTTTCTAGGATTTCATACCTCGCATCCGGACAATTTCTTTTTGTCTCGCTCCAAGCAAATGCCCAAGATAAGTACGTTAGATTTCCTTTCTTCTCAACGTATTGATTTACGTTGATAGCAGATAATTTTTCAAAAGTTGTCTGCTTCTTTTTTGGTGTTGACTTTTTTGTCTCCATTATTTAATTGATTTAATTTAAAATTGATTTCACTATATTTAGAAAGCACTCTTTCTCTGCTTCCTTTTAATTGTCTAATCTGCTTTTCAGACTTTTTCTCACTGATATACTTTTGCATACGCTTTTCAATGATGTCTAGTTTTGCACGATAGTTAGACAAAGATAAGACATAAACCCCATACCTCCAACCATTTTCTATAAAAATATTTATTTGGTCTTCAGTTAATCTAGAGTAATAATCTCCTCCTAGCATTGTATTGAGAAATTGTATTTCGTTTGTCTCATTATCTTTAATGATTTTAATTCCATACACCATTCTTGACTCATACCCGTGTGAATTTATAGTTAACGCATAAGTGTCCTGCTTGGATTCCTCAAAAATTTCTAAGAGTCTAGTATTCATCTTTGATTAAGTTTATCTCTTTAACGTAGTCGATGTCTGTCTCCATCTTTTCTTTAACTACTTGTATCCCGTGGTGAATAGACGAATGATTTATTAAGTATCCATTCTCTGACATATACTCTTGTATATACACCAACCTCATTGGTCTCAAAGAACATAAGTAATAAAGCAGATGTCTAGCATCTACCACATCTCTTCTCTTTGTTTTACTAAATAAGAGTTCCTTGTCTACATTAAATAGAAAGCATACTCGCTCTACATACTGATTAAAAATTGTTGTCTTCATCTCTTGATTCGATTTTTTGTGATATATCCTTTGCTCCGAAGATTTCTCCCCAAGCTTCAAAAATATCGTTTAACACTTGTTTTTGTTTGATGTGAGTTTTCTCAATTTCTTGGTACTCTGCATCTAAGAATTGCTCTAAATTAGCCGGTTCTTTTTCTCGTTCCTCTTGGAACATTCTACTTGATTTTGACATTTGATTTTGATTTAATTGATTGACTATAAAGATAATAAAAGTATATTACTTTTCCAAATTTTGTCTAACTTTTATTCTGTGTCTTTGAAGACACTTCCTTCTTGCACTGCACCCTATACAATATAAGGTATCCAATAAGGTCAAGCATTGTATCCTCTGTCTTGTCGTTTAATCCAACGGTCTTGATTCTACTTAGCTTATCATCTATCCTAGCTAGGATTCCTTCCTTAGCTGATAGTTTCGAAAATATTTTTGGTGGCTTATTAGCCGTGTCTCCATAAGCTTTATTTTTTTCTAGCAGGAGCATTACCACTTCTCTTCCGACTTGTTTAATTAGTTCTTCAGTTGTTTCCATAAAGTTGTTTGTACATATATTTTTCTACGATTTCTAAGTTTCTACTTCGCTTACCCTGACCCAAACCTGATGGACGGTATAAAAATTTACCATCCTTAAGCATTTCGATATAGCTATTGTTGGCATATATAATAACATCAGTAGTGTTGATATGCAGTAAAGTTTTATCACTTACATAATCTATCTTACTGATAAGTCCGGTACTTTGATATGACTTAAAATTAAGATGTTCCATTTGATTCTTTTTTTTGATTGATTAATTTATCGAGTTCTTGCTGCAGTTTTTGTATCTGCTGCTTGTCTCTTCTTTTCTGTAGCTTTAAGAATATTATCTGCTTTTGTATAGTTAGTATATCCATCAGTTAACTTCTTTGATTCCACATTCTATTACATCCCCGACTAACGGTTTCCCGTAGATTCGACTTGCTTCAATGTTTGGTGGGAGTTGGTCTAGTAAACCTTCTTCGTTTACTATTAGTATCTTATCCTTTATGTAAATGAATTCGATATAACCTTGAACGAGTTTTTGCATTTTTTTGAGTGAAGAGATGTCTACATTAGGTAGCACCTCCCCACTTGATTTTAATAGTCTTGCCATTTGATTTGATTTATGATTTACACTAAAGTACGAATTTATTTAGACATAACATTACTTTATGTCACTTATTTTTGCGTACCAATATCCATCTTTCTTTATCTTATCTGCCTTGTGAAACCAATATGATTCTTCTTTGGTTTCTTCAAGATGTCTGATGAGTCTTGTCAACCCATCTTTGATTCCGGTGTGTTCTGCTTGGGAGTGACTATCGTTTACCCATTCATCATCTGATATGATGTCTTTTGCTATAAGTTTTATTCTATTTAAGTCCATATTATATTTTATTAAAGTTTATTATTTCTTCTTCGTTAAACCAATTGCCACAAGATGAGCAGTAGTAGTTGGCAAAGCCATCGTGTTCCACATCATTAAAACAATCTATACAAGCATTGGTATCGTTAGTTGGAAAGTCATTGTCATTCCAACCTATGTCTATTGCTTCGTGGTATTCAGTTGTATCATAACTTGTCCCTACATCTTCAAACGTAAATCTGCGTTGTGGCGAATCAGTGAGGATGTCTCTAAACTTAGGATGTATGTCGACAACATACTCTTTGTGGAGTTCAGTGTTTGGAGTTATAGGTTTTGGATTAAAGTACAACCAACAATTAAGAGTTCTGTCTTTTAATTTTATTGGTATCATCTTACGAGTGTACCATTGTGGATGACCTTCGAGTTGGTCTACCTTCTGCAGTTGCACATCACTAACCTTGAATACATCAACAACCACATTGTGACCTACACCTTTCTTGTCTACCATATATGGTAACCCACTAACTAACAAAGGATATTTATCTTGAGTTTCTCCTCTTCCTAAATGCTTTGCGTTGGTAAGAAAACTATAGTAGTTACTAAACCCTTTCTTTAGAGTTCCATACACTGCAATAAGATTGTCTTGCAGTACGTTGGCTTTAGAATACCAAATGCCATCTCTATATGTATAGAGATTACGATTATAAATTTGGAATGAACGAGTTCTAAGATTAACAGAAACAAATCTAGAATCATACTGCTCTAGTCGTGTCTTCCAATCTTGTCTAGGAGTTGACCCTAGTTCAATTGCTAAAGCTTTTGAATCACATAGTTCTGCACTACCTAAACCTTTTATAGTTCCGTTGTGCATCAGCATCTCATCCTTGTTGTTTCCACATACAAATGGATGAGTGTTTGACTTGTTCACTGCACCCATAGTTGCATACCTAAAGTGAGCAATGAATGGTCTGTCTGTTAATAGTATTCGATAATCTTTTGACTTGTGATAAGTAACTTCAAAAGTGTCTAGCCAAATAATTCCTAATCCGTGAGGATTAATTTTTGATGATGTCTTGGCTATTTCTTCAGACATCATACTTTCTTTTTGCTTAATAATAATTACGCACATAATTGATTTAATTTATGAGGAGTGTCTTTGAAGACACAGACCTCTGATTGATTTATACAAAGATAAGACTAAATTTAGACATAACCTAATATTAGATGTCTTTTCTTTCTGAATATTCATCGGCATATTCACAAGCCTTGTTGTAAGTGTTTGGTTGTTGTTCTTCCACATAGTCGATAAACTTATTTAACCACAATGCGTTGTCTCTCAATTGTGATACTGCACTTTCAAGATTGTCTATACTTGCTTGGCAAGAATCATTATCCGGATTCCATTCTTCGCTTTGTAGCATTTCGAAATCTTTGATTGCACATTCCATTTTACTGATTACTGAATTTTCCATAATTGATTATATTTAATTGATTTTTAATTCGCTCCCAATACTTTATTGTAGCTTTCTTTTTGTCGCCTCTCCTTCCACCATTCCACCTTCGTGCAACAATTTCAAAGAACTGCATTTGACTTAACCCGTCTTGATTAACTTGTTCAGCCATAATGTCAAACATCTCGATTGACTTCTGCCTGTTGTATCTATCCTGTAGCACATACTTGCCAGGAACTTTGTTTTTTCTTAGCACCCGGTTAACTTCCCGGAGCATTATTGGTCTAATTTGTAGCACACCGACTGCCTTTTCTTTGGTGTTGTATGCTAAACTATCACCTCTGCTTTCTATGTATATGACTGCTGAAACAAAATGGTTCCAATTAATTGTCGTGTCTATGTCAAACGAATTAATGGTTCGTATTGTATCCTGAACCGTATCCACTGTCAGGATGTTGACCAATGATTGAGGAGGAAATAAATCCTCCTCTTTCATCGACACAGATTGTGTCTTCAAAGACACATCTGCTCCAACATATCCAATCACAGATATACTTGTTAGTATTATAAACTTCTTCATCGTTCTAGTCTTCTTTCATCGGCAAGGTCTTCTAAGTAAGACTCTCTTCGATTTTGTTCGTACTCATAGTCTTCTATGATGTCGCACTCATCTTGACAAGAAACGCAAACATAATAATCAAACTCTAGGTCTGATTCATATTCTTCGTTGTAGTCTTCGCCACAACAAGAACTAACTAACCCTCCCTCGGGAGGACTAGCTAACTTCCAATCATCGTAATTCATAACTTTAATTTTTAGATTTTACTGCCGTTAATTTTTCTCTTTGAATCCATTTATATCTTCCAATGTTTTCATTGTAAATTCTATCTATGGCTTCCCATTTAGAATGTGCAGGTAACACTTTAATTAGCTTACCTGCATATCTTACTTTGTAATAGTTTTGTCTTTCCATTATGATTTGATTTCTTTAATAATTAAACTTCCGGATGCATACATAAGAAAAACTATGAATGCCCATACCGGCAATAATGCAATTGACTTCCATCCCATATCAGACATCATCTGAATTATCATTCTTATAGATGAACTATAAACGAATAAAGAGATTAATACGATTGTTAGATTACTTGATAACTTGATTACTTTTTTCATTGTGATTAGATTAAATTAATTTTTCTGTTTCGTTCTTTTGAACTCATCAGCACAAGCACTCACTTGTGGACAGAGGGAGCATTTCTGCTCCCTTGTTAGATTATCTATGACCATTTCTTTGTAGGTCTCTATCGTACCATTTACGAGCATCCATTCTTCGCATTGGGTCAACATAGTTAATTACTTCTCGGTTGACTTTGTTCTTAAGAATCATTGTTCTAAACGATTTAGCCATTGATAACTTCTTCTCTACCATTTCCATATCGCCATTGTACATTGACTTGATGATTGGTGTAACTTTTCTAAGGAATGCATTGTGGCTTCCGTTTGGATTGTTGATTGAGAAATCAAGTAATTCATACATTAACTCGTATCTTCTCATCATCTGCTTTACTGATTGAAATCTGCTAACTAATCTAAACTCGATTGTTGCACCTTTATCAAGCACTGCTGAATACCTACCGAATCCGTTCATCATATCACTACCTTGAACTTCGTTCTTGTCAAGCATAGTTAAGTTACTTCTGCAATATCCGTTATTTAATCTCTTAAAGAACAAAGCATATACAATGCCCATATTCTTTCTAACTGCTTTCATAACATCTGCACCATTCATACCTTGAACTCCTATAGTAATGTGACCACCACATTGTAGGTCGCTAGGACTCTTGCTATCTTCAATAATGTTTCTTGCTTCAAACATCATATTGAATACCTTGTTTCTCCACTTACCACTAGGTAGTAATGGTAGGATATGTGTAATAGCTTCATATCCACAAGAACTATCTCTTTCGAATCCGGCAAATAAAGAATACTCTTTAACTGCTCCTCTTTGAAATCTTGCTTTCTCTACTTCCATTCCGATAGTGAACTTAGACTCAGTATTTCCCTCTATCGTAATTAGATTACGTTTACTAGCTGATTTTAAGTTAGCTATATCGCCATCTTTAGCACCTTTAGAATGGTCTTTCGGGGATGGGGAGCGATGGTATCCTTGCATCGTTGCTCTATCTCTCCGGTTGTCGATTGTGTATTGAATTTCGTTTGTCATTGTGATTGGATTTTGTAGTGTCTTTGAAGACACTGATTAATTATTGATTGAATTTTGTAAGAATTGAATTGCATTTGCTATCTCTTCTAAATTGTTACCGGACACATTACCTTGTTCATCTATTCTAACTGATAGATTGTTTCCTTGAGGATTTTTGTATGTCATTACAAATGTGTAGTTAACTCTTTCTTGCTCTACTTCTGCACTCTCTATCACTTCTGCTTCTGCTTCAGCAATTTCTTCTTCGGTTGCATCTTCACTAACTTCTAGGTTGTCTAAATCAATTGTTCTAGAGAAATCTAAAAGACCGGCAATTGAGCGATTTGCATCTGTTCCAATTGCATCACATTTTGTGTTGAATGCATCAACTATTCTTTGGTCTAGGTTAGCTACCTTGATTAGCTTGTAGAAGAATGATTTCTGATAACCGAATGTCTTTGCACCAAATTCTGCTTTGCTCCATTCAATACCTTCTTCAGCAAATTTTGCTTTTCCCTCTACACTATCAAACCATTGAACTGCTTCGCCAATTAGCTTAGACAAGGTAGTGGTGTGATTGAATTTGCTCTTGTGAGCATTGTTAATACTTCTTTGAACTCGTTTCACTTCGTTCAGTTTTAATGCATCCTTAATCGCAGAGGATGATAGAAATGCATTTTCGATTGCTAGTAATTCCATTGTATTTGTTAATTAAATTAAGTTAATTGACTGACTCTCAGTCACTTAGGGGTCGATTCTATGTTTTACTTCCCCTTTCTGAAACAAATATACACAATTTAAGTCTAATATTTGTCTAAATAATGAATAATCTTTTATCAATTAATACGCTCTCATTTTATCGCTGAACTTACTACGTTTTGTTTATGGTTTAAAACTACCGACCATAGGTTAAGCAAAGTCTCTTTGTGTCTTCAAAGACATTACATAGTAACTAGGGGATAGGGGATAGGGGATAGGCTAGGGTAAACGTGAAACGCACAAGGTATGCGTATGGCAGAGGGAAGAACTGCACCGGTGCAGACCGGTAGCAGTGACCGGTAAAATAAAAAGCTAAAAAAATCCGGATGTAGGAATGAAAAGTTTTTCGGCTGAAGAAAAAAAAATCACTTTTGTTTTGGGGCAGGCTGACGTGAGACGGCATAGAACCCGTTGGTTCTAAATATCTAATAAAATTTTATTATCTTTGTAGCAAACAAAAGAATTTAGATATGGAAATGAAATATCAAAGTATGGGAGGACTTCGAGTTGAGAAGGGTCGCCTTATAAATGACAGACCTGAAGGTGTGTCAGGATTAGAACAGGCATCACGAGTTAGAAAGATGATGCATAGAGCAAAGAAGGTAGATATGATTGCCGATGGCATAGAACTAGCTGAAGGCAGAAAAGGTTTCTACAGAATGTAACAATGTAGATTTTAGTTGATTTGATTTGATTGATAAGGGGACGGCTGATTACCGTCCCTTTTTTTTGTACACCTACTAGGATTCGAACCTAGACTCTACTGCTTAGAAGGCAGTTGCTTTATCCAATTAAGCTATAGGTGCATTTCTCGTCTAATTATCGTCAGACATATTATGATTAACTCTCGTCTAAATATATTAATCGTTCAATACTTTTCTATTCCAATATAGAAGAATGTTATAAAACAACATATAAATTTTAATATTATGTTAATTATTAAAAAGCTAATTGTCTGATAATTAGAATAATAAAATAAGAATGTTGATTATGTTAATTTGAAAAGCAAACTTTCCGTAACGATTATTTTTCAGTAGTATATTAGTAGTAGTAGTATAGGAGCAGTGAATAGCGTAATTCTAACATTACAATTTAAACAAGTTCAATGACCGGTAATAATATTCCTTTAGAAGTATTGTTGTCCCCACCAAGCACATCTCTTTTAGTTCCTAAATACTTCCTGCATTTTTCCTTTAATAGTTCAGGCTTCATTATATGAAATGAATTCTCAATAGCAATACAATAATAATCTGCTAGGCTTGTAGCTATGCCACTTTTTTTTCCTCTGCTTTCATATTCAATAAATACATTGCCTGTTTCATTTGCTTTGAAATCAGTTTTTACTTCAATCTTTTTATATGAGAAAATTTCATATAGTTCTTTTTCTTTTACTTTACCAAGTTCAAGGTCGTATTCAAAATTAGAGTTATAGTCCATAAGGCTAAGATAATTAAAATGTGTATCTTTGTTCAAACTTTAATTAAATATAATATGTCAGAAATAGGATATACACCTAAGAATTTATTGTTTGACAAATCCGGAAGAGATAAACTTTATAACGGAATAGAAACAATAGCAAAAGCAGTTAAGTCAACACTTGGACCTGCAGGACAAACAGTCTTAATAGAATCACCTCAACACACACACGGAATCACAGTTACCAAAGACGGAGTGACTGTAGCTAAATCTGTTTCATTGTTAGACCCAACGGAGAACTTAGCAGTAAGAATAATGAAAGAGGCAGCAGACAGAACTGCAACACAAGCAGGAGACGGAACAACAACTGCAATTGTTTTAACCGAAGCGTTAGTTAAAGCAGGTAAAGATTTAGACGAAAATAAGACAGAGGTACTTAGAGAACTTGTTACGCTTACAGATGAGGTAGTAAAGAACTTAAAGAAGCATTCTAAAAAAGTGTCTTCAAAGACACTAAAGAACGTAGCAACTATTTCTGCAAACAATGATTCTGTCATTGGCGATATAATCGCAAAGGTTTATGACAAGGTTGGTAAAGATGGCATAGTTGCAGTTGACAAGTCTGAGACTTCTAAGACTTACTATGAAACCACAAACGGATTAAAAATCGAAAGAGGTTATGAATCTCCTTTGTTTGTTAATGACCAAAAGAAAGATGAATGTGTTTTAGAGGATTGCTATGTATTGGTATGTGATGCTCCAATAGAAAACCTATTAAACATTGAAAATGTATTAAAGCCTATTATACAAGACCACAAGAAGCTACTTATCATAGCACCGGTATCAAGCAATGTAGTTAATACATTAGCAGCCAATGTTATGAAAAATGGACTAAAGGTATGTTGTATTGGTGTTCCATCATTTGGATATAAGTCTCACGAGTTAATGCAGGACATTGCAATTAGCTTAGGTGCAACATATTTCTCTGAGAAGACAGGAGATGATTTGAGTTTAATGACAGAAAAAGATTTAGGTAATTGTTCTAAAGTTATAGTTGGTCGTACCTCCACTGTTATTATAAAAAATGATGACGAAGATGTTCACTTGTTAAATGAAAGAGTATCTGAACTAAGAGAAGCTTTAGAAAATACCAAACTAAAAGAAGATAAAGAGTTTATATTAAGTCGCATTGCTTCGTTAAATGGTGGCATAGGTGTAATATATGTGGGAGGTAATACAGACCTAGAACAAAAAGAACTATATGATAGAGTTGACGATGCAGTATGTGCAGTGCGTTCAGCTTTAGAAGAAGGGATAGTTGTGGGAGGTGGACTTGCTTTATTTAATGAAGGGAATAAAATGCCTGTGTTAAAAGAAGGTGCGAAAGGAATGGCTTTGTATATGATGCACGAAGCATTAAAAGCACCAATCTATCAAATCATAAGAAACGCAGGGAAAGACCCACAAGAAATTACAGGTCAAAACTTAGTACTAGCAGACCAAGGCTATGATGTTAAGGCAGGTGTGTATGGCAATATGTACAAGATGGGTATCATAGACCCATTAAAAGTAACAAGATGTGCTTTACAAAACGCAGTGTCAGTTGCAGTTACTCTATTATCTACTAACGCTATTATTACTATGGCAAGAACATACGAAGACAAATGAAACCAATAGGAAAATATATTCTAGTAAAGCAAATCAAAGAAGAAGTAAAAACTGAATCAGGCTTATTACTTTCTGCTGATGACGTAAAAGATATCAGATATAAAAAAGCTGAAGTAATAAAACCCGGAACAGATGTAACGGTAATTGATTCAGGTGATATAATCTATTATGATACTAGAGCAGGATACACTATGATTATTAAAGAACAACAATACACTGTTATCTCTGAGAGAGATGTTGTAGTTGTCGAATAGATTGATTCAACTTTAATATAAAGTTTCTATATACCTTGTCGGTATAGCTTACGTTTTTTAAGAACAGAGGGTTTGAAGATTTACTTTCAGGTATTTCTTCGCCCTCTAATTTTTTATATAAGGTTGTTATCATTCTTTGTGCTTTGTACGACAATTGATATACAACCCTACGCTTACCTTCTTTTTTTCTAAACACTTCAATCCATCCTTCTTGTCTTAGTTTTTCGAACCTATTCTTGTTCCAACTAAGCAATTCATCAAACTCATCAAAGTCATCTTTAGAAAAATATTTTTCACTTCTCAAGAAGAGAAGCATCTCTAACTCAGCTTGAGTTAAGCCATATTTCTGTTTGATAAAATAACGGATTACTCTCCAATATTTTAGATAATCAACCATTCAATTTAATTTAATATCTTTGTAACAAAGATAACAAAACAAATAGACAATGAGTTGCAAAGGACTTACCGGACAAAAATTAAAAGACTGTCAAGCAAAAGCTAAGGCAAAAAGACAGAACGAACAAAAGGACAGTAATGTCTATAAGGATGGAACTGCTACTACAGGCACAGTTGCTAATCTTAATAAGAAAAAAACAACTACAAAAACTCCAACACCTCCTCCGGTTAAAAAACCTAAGAATACAACCACTACCACTAACAATACAACTCCGGGTAAAAGGAGTAGTATACTAGCCTTTGGTGGGTCTATGCTATCTAAAGTTAATAAAAAAAGAAGATTAAAGAAAAAAAACAATAGACTCTCATAATTATGGCAGGACGAAAAGTAACTTGGAAATGGGGAGGTAAGTCTTACAGTGGTACATTAATTCCTAGTAAGGAAACCAAAACGCATAGGTACGCAAGAACCACTAATGGAAAAATTAAATCACTACCTAAAAATAAAAAGTAATGGCAAAAAAATTCGCACCACATAATATGTACAATAAGTCAGGCAGAGTAAAAGTAGCACAAACAGTGGCACAACACAATGCACTGAAAAAAGCAGGTTACTCTAATACAAAGCCAAAGAAGAAATAATGGCAGGTAAAACTAGAATGTCAAAACCTAGAAGAGGTAAGGCTAAGGTTAAGATTACTGCTAGTGGTAAAAAAGTTAGCTATGGTCAAGCAGGCAAAGCTAAAGGAGGTGGACCTAGAGTAAGACCGGGTACATCTAAAGGAGATAGCTATTGTGCTAGAAGCTTGGGTATTAAAAAAAGATTATCAGCTAAAAAAAGAAACGACCCTAACACACCAAACAATTTATCAAGAAAGCGTTGGAAGTGTTCAGGAGCGAAGTCAAGAAAATAGAAAAAAAATATTTGTATATTTGTAAAATAAATAATTGTAAAAACTTAAACAATGGCACAAGGATATAACTCTAGACTCGATGAGTCATTAGGAGCAAGAAACGGAAAAAAATCTCAATCACTTAAGTCTCGTAGAAACGAGTCTAAAGGAATGGAAAAAGCAATGGGTAAAAAAGCTTACTCAGGAAACAAGGGTTCTGCTCAAGGATGTTACCATAGTAACAACATTAGTATTGTAAAACATAACCACCTTAGATAAGATGGGAAAGCTTTTAGTAAAAATTGGATTGTGGATGCAATCTGTTTGGTGTAAGTTTCAATGTGGATGGAATTGGCTAGTAGCGAAAGCTATGTTCAAGGTTGAAGATTGTCCTAATAAACTATGTACTTGTAAATAATGAAAGCTGAATTTACCTATAAGTCAAAAGGATTAGGTGATACAATAGAAAAAATCACTAAAGCAACAGGAATAAAAGCCGTTGTTGACAAAGTGGCAGAGGTAACAGGAACCGAATGTGGTTGCTCAAAAAGAAAAGAGGCACTGAATAAAGCAGTACCTTATAAATAACAAAGAATATGGCATATCAAAAAACACAAGGAAGAGAAGCACATAACGTAATTGCAAGCGATGATGCTAATATACCTTACACAAGAGTAAGAATTAGTGGCACAAGTGCAATTGTGGGAGCAAACAAATTGGTTATTTCAAGTGGAAGCTTAATCACAAGTGGAGTTCAGATTGGAGATATTGTTTACAACAATGCATCCGGTGCTGCAGCTACAGTAACTGATATTACTAGTGCAACAGACTTAACTTTAAATGCAAACATATTTACTGCACCAAATGTTTCTTATACAATTTTTGCAGCTAGTCCGGGTGAAGGTGAAGATGCCAATAATGGGTGTGTATTATATATAGGTAAGTCAGGAGACTTATCAGTAAATGTAGTTGGAGGAGTATCGCCTGTAATTTTTAAGGCAGTTCCAATAGGATTTTTTCCAATGCAAGTAATTAAAATAAACAAAACTGCTACTGATGCAGATTCGTTTGTAGCAATTTGGTAATATGAGAGGTAAAACATTAACAATCGGAATAACAATTAGGATATGAAAGAATATTGGACAACAACTTCTACATTAGGAGATAAAGTTAATATAGTGTATAATTATACAGATGGGACAAGATAGCTTTATGGGAGACGTTAAAATGTACTTACTAAACGTAAGTGCCCTTGCGATATCAATGTCGCATATTGATATGATTTTAAAAATCACACTTCTTGTTTTCAGTATTGGTTACACTGCCCAACGATGGTGGTTACTAAATAAAAATTCTAAAAAAAATGAAGATTGAAAAACTTATAGTTCATTGTTCTGCTACTAGAGAAGGTCAGCACATTACAATAGATACTATAAGAGATTGGCACGTTAATGGTCGTGGATGGAGAGATGTTGGATACCATTATATCATCTATCTAGATGGTAGTATAAAAAAAGGAAGAGAAGATAATGTTCCCGGTGCTCATTGTAAACAATACAATAAAAGCAGTTTGGGAATTTGTTATATAGGGGGGGTCGAAGAAGACGGTAAAACCCCAAAAGACACAAGGACTCAGGAGCAAATAGATAGTTTAGATGCTTTACTTTTAACACTAAAAGCCATACATACAGAAAGTATCGTGCACGGTCATAGAGATTTTGCCAACAAAGCTTGTCCTAGCTTTGATGCCACTGAAGAGTATTGCTATATAAGCGAAATGGAATATGAAAAAAATACTTGATTGGTTCGGAGGCAGTGTAGTAAAAGATTTACTAGGAGGTCTCGATAAACTCTTTACATCTAAAGAGGAAAAAATAAAAGCAGAAAATGTCATAAAGCAGATTTTAGTTCAAAAACAATTAGAACTACAAAGAATGCAAACTGAAATCATAGTTACTGAAGCAAAAGGTAATTGGCTTCAAAGAAGTTGGAGACCAATTTTAATGTTAGCTTTTGGTTTTATAGTTATTTATGTGAAATTCTTAGCACCTGTATTTGGATTAACTATTCCTGAACTAGAAAATGAGTTTTGGAACCTTTTACAAATAGGTATAGGTGGATATGTCATAGGACGTACAGGAGAAAAAATGATGAAGTCGTACTCTGATACGAAAAAATAATCGTCAAATATTTTCTTTACCTTTGTAGGATATAAAATAACTTAAGTAAATGGCAAGAATAAGCACATATCCAATAGATAATAACTTAAATCCACAAGACAAGTGGATTGGTTCGGATGCAAATAATAATATGGCAACCAAAAATTTCTCTTTGGAGAGTGTTGTAGAGTGGTTAAATTTTAATGCAGCAATAGATTCGCAAACATTAAGATTTAAGTACCAAGCAAGTGCCACAGACATTTCTAGAAAAAAAGGCTCAATAAGTTTAGAAGCAGACACTGCAGGAGATTTAGATTTCTCTGCAATAAATGCATTAGTCTTTAGTGCATTCTCTTTAAGATATGCATCTTATGGAAAAACTAATGATATTTCTAACTTTTATACAAACCCTTTAATAGGTTCTTATGTATTAATTAGTGATGTAACTGATGTAAGTACTTTTGGAATTTTTAAATGGGATTCGTCTTCACAGAAAACTACAACTCCTTTTTATAGTATAGGCTTAACCTATGTTACAGGAAATGGTAGTCTAGAAAACACTAAAGATTATTTCATATCTTTGCTACAGTACGATGTAAATGCAGCAGGAGGAGATAAAACAGAAATATTTAATCAAGGAACGGCAGCGAAAGTATGGGATATAACTCATAGCTTAGATAAATTCGCATCAGTTTCGGTTGTTGATTCAGCAGGACAAACAGTTTACGGAAGCGTAGATTATATAAGTAAGAGTAATATCTGTCTCTTATACACATCTGACGCTGCCGACGATATGCAGTGTG
>OJGS01000336.1_pt1 | contig 16110 bp, 12 predicted proteins | sample 1594531 | NCBI WGS metagenome assembly OJGS01 (sample SAMN05416816, study PRJEB24817) | seawater metagenome | isolation source: Sea water | place: Canada:Atlantic | collected 2013-07 | reverse complement strand
GAGATCAGCCTCGGTCTCGTGGGCTCGGAGATGTGTATAAGAGACAGGTTTTGGTGGTGATTTGCCAGGCTTTATCCCAGCCTAATTGATGTTCATCCATTAGCAGGCGCATCAGCTCTGCAACGGCAACAGTAGGATGAGTATCGTTCAGTTGAAAGACGTTTTTATCGGCAAAATTTTCAAAGTTGCCATCATGGGTATTAACCCAGTAATCCAGAATATCCTGCAGACTGGCTGAGGCCAGAAAATACTGTTGGCGCAAGCGAAGTTCTTTACCATTTTCACTGGCATCGTTTGGGTACAAAACCATGCTGATATTTTCAGCTTCATTTTTCGCAGCAACCGCTTCGGTATAAGAACCGGCATTAAAATCTTCCAGGTTAAACTCATCGGTAGCTGCTGCTTTCCACAACCGCAAACGATTGACGGTACCATTTTGATAGCCGGGGATAGGCAAGTCATAGGGGACAGCCAGCACATCATTGGTATCAACCCACTGCATTTCCATTTGGCCACTGCTGTTGCGATGTAACTCGGTATGTCCGCCGAATTTGACTCGCTGAGTGTATTCAGGGCGCTCAAGCTCCCATGGATTTCCATCACGCAACCAGTGGTCCGGCATTTCCTGTTGGTTGCCATTCACTATTTTTTGTTGAAACATGCCATATTCATAACGCAGGCCATATCCGGTAACCGGCAATTGCAGGGTCGCACAGCTATCAATAAAACACGCAGCCAGACGACCGAGACCACCATTACCCAAACCGGCATCATGTTCAAATTCGGCAAGTTCTTCGTATTCAAGCCCCAGATTGACCAGCGCTTTTTTCAAAGGCTCTTCAATGCCCAGGTTTAAAGCGGCGTTGCCAGTGGCACGGCCCATTAAAAACTCCATGGACAGGTAATAGGCTTGTTTGCAGCGCGATTCGGCGTAGGTATGTTTGGTATTTTTCATTCTTTCAAACAACCGGTCACGCAGTGTATGGGCCATCGCCGCATACAGATAATGACCTGAAGCACATCCTTTGTCCTGGCCAAGATAAATGCCGAAATAGCGTTTGAAATCCTCAGTTAATGCAAGCGTATTCATTCCCAGTTTTGATGTCTGATAAAGTTCAGGCAACGGGGTGGTAATCGGAGTATATCTTGGCGTCATAGCGGAATCCTTGAATGGGCATCGTTATGGAAAAAACGTGGATGGGGAGCCAGCTCTGGCAACATTGCCATTAAGCGGCAGGTTCAGCATTGAACTGGAAATTGTATGTTAGTACTGCATGTCCCAATGCCGTAAACGTTAGCAGAGAGTGATGATATCTGCCATCACCTGAAGCATAAATTTTCAGCGATCAGAAAAAAATATTCTACTGCTGTTCGGCGGTCGATAATTCAAACCAATTATCAAGTACCTGAATCGCTTCATCACGTCCCTGATGATTCAAAGAGGAAAATAATTGTACGGATGCTTCTAAACCAGCATCTTTTAATTCTTTACGAACCTGTTGCAGGGTATTGCCCCCGGCACCGCGTCCCAACTTATCCGACTTGGTGAGTAAAATATGAATCGGCAACTGAGCCTGTTTTGCCCAATCCAGCATTTGTAGGTCAAAGTTTTTTAATGGATGTCGAATATCCATCATCAGCATTAATCCGCGCAATGATTGGCGCGTTTCCAGGTATTTGCTTAAAGTGGCCTGCCATTTAAGCTTCATCTTTTCCGGGACTTTGGCATAACCATAACCGGGAAGATCAACCATGGCTCTTTCATCGTCCAGATGAAAAAAATTGATCATTTGCGTTCTTCCTGGTGTCTTACTGATTCGCGCCAGCGCTTTGATTCCAGTGATGGTGTTGATTGCGCTGGATTTTCCGGCATTTGAGCGGCCCGCAAAAGCCACTTCGAAACCTGAATCAGGTGGCAGTTGAGACAATTGTGTGGCGCTGACAGTATAATGTGCGCTTCGGTATAACTCTGACATGTCAGTCTTTCCAGGTGCAAAAAAGTGCCAATAAGAGTAGCATACCGAAAGTTTTGTATCCGAAAGTTAGTAGCCAGGAACGACAATGAAAAAATTTATTTTTGCAGTGGTGTTTGGGGTGGCAGTATCGAGTTCACCACTTGTTTTTGCCGCAGGTGACATTTCCGCTGGCAAAACAAAATCAGCTGTGTGCGCTGCCTGTCACGGTGCTGATGGTAACAGCCCTTCTGATCTATACCCAAAACTGGCTGGACAACATGCCAGTTACCTTTACAAGCAGCTAGTCGAATTCAAAAGCGGTGAACGTGTAAACGCCATAATGGCACCGATGGTGGCAAACCTGTCGGAACAGGATATGGCTGATTTGGCGGCCTATTTTGCCAGTAAAGAAACCTCGCCGGGCGCCGTGAGCGAAGACTTGCTGGAACTGGGAAAACAAATTTATCGTGGTGGTAATAGCGAATCCGGGGTGCCTGCCTGTATGGCATGCCATGGTCCAAATGGTAGTGGTATGCCCGCGGCGAAATGGCCGAAACTATCTGCTCAATATCGTGCCTATACAGAATCGCAATTACACGCTTTTGCCAATGGTGAACGTCATAACGATCCTAATGGGATGATGCGTGATATTGCTTCCAAGTTGACTGAGGAAGAAATTAAAGCGGTTTCCGCTTATGTATCCGGTCTGCATTAATTGCTGATAAGCTCCGGTGACAATGATTCTGATTGCACCGGAGTAACTCATCGGCTCATGATTGAGCAATTTCATGTCTGAAGTTACCACGAAAGATCATTCCCACAACAGCTACTCTCGCCGATTATTTTTATTTCTGGGCTCTATGGAGTTGGCAATTACGTTATTGCTGACACTTGCCATTGCCTCTGTTATCGGCACAGTTCTACAGCAAAACCAGCCCTATGCTGATTATGTCATTAAATTCGGTCCTTTCTGGTTTGAGGTATTTGAACAGCTTGGGCTTTATGACGTCTACAGCGCTTTATGGTTTTTAGCCATACTTGCGCTACTGGTCATTTCCACATCGGTTTGTGTTATTCGTCATTTTCCTGCGATGGCTAAAGAAATGTGGCAGTTACGCACCAATGTGCAGAAAAAATCCTTAAAAGCCATGCATCACAGTGCACAGTGGCAATCTAACTCTTCAATGGCGACAGTGGCGAATGAACTGCAACAGCAATTCAAAAAGCTGGGTTTTCGCAGCCGGCAAACGGTTAAACAGGATGATGCAGTATTAATATCAGCTATGCGTGGTGGTATGAACCGTCTAGGTTACCTGTTTACGCATATTGCTATTGTGGTGATTTGTATTGGCGGTCTGTTTGATAGCAACATGCCATTAAAACTTGCTGAATGGCGCGGTGAGATCAAAATTGAGACCCGTGATCTTTCGATCCGAGAAATCCCTGCAGAAAGTCGTCTTGCAGTTGGAGGGCAGGGGTTCAGGGGAAGTGTCAGTATCCCGGAAGGCAAAGCGGCTGAAGTGGTTTTTTTACCGATTCGTGACGGTTACTTGTTGCAAGCCCTCCCTTTTCGTATTGAAGTAAAAGATTTCCGAATCGAACATTACCCTAACGGCCAACCAAAATCTTTTGAATCGGACTTGGTGATTCACGATGATCAACTGGCGGAACCCTTTGAATCTACTATTGCGGTAAACCATCCTTTAATTTATCGAGGCCATTCGATCTATCAATCTAGTTTCAGTGACGGTGGTTCTTCGCTTAGTATCGATGCATGGCCTCTTGATAGCCGTGCCGGAACAGAACCTGTTTCTATCCAAACCAAAGTCTTTGAAAATCGCCAAATGCTTTGGGGAGAAGAAACCATGCAGCTGGAAATGACCAGTTTCCGTCCGTTTAATATCAACCCTGATCCAACAGAAGAAGATGATCGAAATTTACGTGATTTTGGTCCTAATTTTACCTTTAAGTTACGTACTGAGACTGGTGAAGCCAGAGAATACGAAAACTATATGTTTCCGGTTGAGCGTGATGGTCGCGAATACTTTTTAAGTGGCGTTCGAAATAGCCCTGCAGAATCCTTTGCCTATCTCTATTTACCTGTAGATGAAGATGGCACCTTGCAGCAGTTCTTGAATTATTCAGCATTATTGCGTGATGAAGAGCTGGTATCAGATATTGCCAATTCGATGATGAAAGAAGCGCTGGCCATGTTGCCAGAACGTGATGAAGCTCTTGAAGCCAGTTTGCAGCAAACGCTCGAAACATTGATTACCATGTTTGTCAGAGGTGGTTTTGATGAGGTCAGGGATTTTATTGATAACAATCTTCCTGACGCCGAGCGTGACAATCTGGCGCCTGCATATCTGGGAATGTTACGGGAGATGCTGGCACGGATTTACTTCAGCATGGATGGCATTAATCCACAAACAGTAACCAATGATCAGTTACTGTTTTTACAGGATAGTGTGGATACAATTGGCACCTTATCAAGATACGGTTCACCGGTGTTTTTGCAGCTGACTGATTTTGAACATGTTCAATCGACCGGACTGCAAATTGCCAAAGCGCCAGGAAAAAATGTGGTGTATTTCGGTTGTGCACTATTGATAATCGGTGTGTTTTTACTGTTCTATCTTCCACAGAGACGCTTATGGGCATGGGTGGAACAGGGTGCTGAGCACACGGAAGTTATATTGGCAGGCTCGACAAATCGAAATGCCCGCGAGTTTGATACATTTTTCAACGAGCAAAAAACTGATTTAGCAACTAAAACCGGGAACTCCAACCTGGAGCCAGGTTCTTAATGAAAGCGTTAAAGAGTATGAGAAACCTATGACAACGAATACTGAACTCATGACAAAACCTGCTGCTCATACATGGTGGTGGTATGCACTTTTATTACTGGCAACCATTGGTATTTTGTCTGTATATCATCAAGTCCTGGATGTATATGAGGTCTCAATCCTGATTTTTACCGGTATCAGCATGGGCTTTGTCGGCAATAATTGGCCCGGCTTCCGCGGTCACGCTATTGCTGTTGCCATACTCAGTTTAATTGCCTTGCAGTTATACGGTACCAATCTGGAGGCTGCTGAAACGAATGGATTGCTCAAATACATGCTGGCCAGCCAGTCAGCCATCATGTGGATGAGTGTGTTTTTTATCGCAGCCACATTCACCTATTTTGGTGGGTTGATTTTCCGGTCTGACTATACTGAAAAAGTGGGTAGTGCATTTACCTGGATTGCAACGACCTTTGGTATGACGGGGCTGATGGTTCGCTGGCGTGAAACTCACATGATGGGCGCCGATATTGGTTACATTCCTGTCAGCAATCTGTACGAGGTCTTTATTCTGTTTGCCGTGGTAACGGCTTTACTGTATCTGTTTTATGAACGTCGTTATCAAGTGCGTAGTCTGGGTGGATTCGTCTTGCTGGTTATCTCTGCAGCGGTGATATTTCAACTTTGGTATGCGTTTGAACGCAATGCCCACGAAATTCAGCCGCTGGTGCCAGCATTGCAAAGCTACTGGATGAAAATTCATGTACCAGCCAATTTTATAGGTTACGGTACCTTTGCCATGGCGGCCATGATCGGTATTGCTTATTTACTGGTCAGCTGGCGTAGTGAAAAAAATCCAGACAGTGGTTTTGTTAAAGCCATGCCATCACTGACGTTGATGGATGATTTAATGTATAAAAGCATTGCCCTGGGCTTTGCCTTTTTTACAGTGGCGACGATTCTGGGGGCACTTTGGGCCGCTGAAGCATGGGGCGGTTACTGGTCATGGGATCCGAAAGAGACCTGGGCATTGATTGTCTGGTTGAACTATGCCGCCTGGCTGCATATGCGTATGACAAAAGGCTGGAATGGTAACCCAATGGCCTGGTGGGCAATTGTTGGCTTGTTCGTGACCTTATTTGCCTTTCTGGGTGTCAATATGTTTCTGTCTGGACTTCATTCTTACGGCAGTTTGTAATTAAAAAATTTAAGGATATTGAAATGACGAGATCAATTCGTGCTTTGTTACTCACCACAGCGGTATTGCTAATGCCATTTTCTGTGGCAGCTGATTCAGCAAGCTACAAAGAGGGCGATCACTACAAGCCAACCACTGAGCGTATGGCGAAAAATACTTCAAATGAACAAATTGAAGTCATCGAGTTGTTTTCGTACTCCTGCCCACATTGCTTTACTTTGGATTCACAAATCATGCAATGGAAAGAAACCTTGCCTGAAAACGTGAAATTTACTCAGGTTCCGGCTATTTTCCGTGACAGCTGGTTGCAGTTGGCAAGAGTGTTTTATGCTGCACAAGTAACGGGTGATTCCGAAAAACTGCACAAAGCATTGTTTAATGCGATTCATATTGATAAGCGTCGTCTGGATACCGAAGATCGTTTGCTCGACTTTGTTGAAGAGCAGGGCATTGATCGTGAGAAATTCGTTGAAACGATGAATTCGTTTACTGTCAAAACCAACGTAAAAAAAGCATTGATCATCAGCCAAACATCTGGCGTTCAGGGTGTTCCAGTCATTATCGTCGATGGACGTTATTTTACTGATGCACCCCTGGCAGGTGGGATGACTGAAATGCTTAACGTGGTTGAGCATTTGATTGAAAAAGTTGAAGCTGAAAAATAAGGCAAAGTTTTTTAGGGCGTGTTTATCTTTCATCTCCGCCTCTGTTGAGAGCTGAAAAAGCGTCAATCAAGGCACGAGCAACGCAGAGTGGCGCTTTTTCAGCCACAACCCGAAGGGCTGGGACTATTTTTGCGGCCGCCTGCGTTGTATGAAATACATCCCTGTATTTCACCGCTACGCGGCCAGCTAAGCTGTTCAAATGAGTTCCAGACTCATTTGTCAATCACTTTTGTAGGATGGCTACACGGCGTGCTTTTCGCCTTTTCGGACACAAAAATAGTCGCCAGCAGTGGTGGAGATGAAAGATCAACAAGCCCTAGTATTACCATTCTGCATAAGGTGTTCCCTCTGAAGAAATCAGTGGAGAACCACTGAATACATCTGCAATACTGCCAGCATATTCATCTGAAATTGGCTTACTAAAGATCCATGTGTCTTCCCTATCCGTAATGGGATCAATTGGCACCTCCCTCAAATATTGGTCCTCAACTAATTCCTGAAGACTACTGGGGTATTCGTTGTGATCATTCAAATACTGATCTATAGCACTTCTCATCACAATCAAGTCATGGCGTAGCACTTTCTCTTTTGAACGATCGACTGATTGCATATATTGGGGTGCCGCCAAAGTCAGTATGAGAGAAATCAGGATAGCTGCTATTAAAAAGCCAATAATAGTAAAGCCCATTAATGTTTTTTTGTTCTCCATTCCCTTTCCTCCCATTTCATCCCTTAATAGGTTGATTTTTTATGCTCTCTTCTACATGAAATTTATCTCTTGCTAATGCTTACTTTCTTAAACCTTCCACTATTTACCGAATTATTAAAATATTTCAGAGTTTAGGTACTTTTCCGGCATCTAAACCAGATAAAGATTTAGAGGATTGCTATTTAAAAAAAAGGATGTACCTGACTGGGGAAACAAGTACATCCTTCGCTCAAGTTCTAAGCAAAAACTTCAGTATCTATGTATTAAAATCTCTCACAATCAAGTTTACTGCTTGATCAACTCATATCAGTCATTTAAATGGACTAAACTCTGAGAATTTGAACAATAAAAAATCTCCTGATTTCCTTAGAGTTTTGGTCTACCCATACTTTAACGAAAGTCGGGTATTTGTAGCTGCCCGAACAAACTTCACTTGAAGCATAACTAAAAAGTCCAATTCACTCCTACCCATGCAGCTCTTGGTGCTCCTGGAGAAACAAACGTATTACTTTCCCATTCGAGTGAATTATGGTTATACCCATCAGGTCCAATAGCACCATATTTACCTGGGGAGAATGGATTTAGTTCAAGCGCACCCGCACTAAAATATTCTTCGTCAAAGATATTATTGATTAATAAGGTTGCACTTAACCCCTCAGTAAACTGGTAGGTTGATTGCAAATTAAACACGACATAGCCAGGCAGTTTTCCAGGATTGTTAGATCCTTTTCTGGTAGTTAAATATCGATCATATCCTGGCGCATCAGGATCAATAGTCGTCTCGGTAGTTTCCTGATAACTTTCACCAGCTTTATGCTCATTATTTTCGTTGCCACGCACATAACTTGAGGAATGCGCCACAGCAGTCAGCCCTATTTTCCACTTCGGTGTAGCTTGATAGGAAATGGTGGCATTCAGATTATGTAATGGCACACCAGGCATGGTGTCACCGGGCTCGACTTGTATCATACGACCGAGCTGATAGTATCCGTTAGGTGTTTCGAATGAGCTGCTATTTCCTTCACCAGCAGTGGTAAAGTTGCTTTGGAAAGTGGCCTCCGTAAGTGAGTAATTCAGCATAAAGCCCCATTTACCTTTCTGTCCTGCAAAACCAGCTTCAAGTCCTCTGCGTCGTGTTTCACCAATTGTGTCAAAGAAACTTCTGTCTCCTGGAAATGTAATCATGTATAGATCATCCTTAACATCAATCTGATAAGCAGACACATTCCACTGCATAGAATCACCCCAGTGGCCGCGCAAACCAATTTCACCTGTTTGTGCTTTTATTTGAGGTAGATAAGGATCTCCCGATAAAGTTGATGGTAATGAACAGGTTCTATTTTCCTGAACGCTTCGAGGCAGATAAGTTTTCTCTCCCGTGATTGGGTCATCGTTAACCAAAACAGGGGTATTATCTAAAGCACAGCCTAACTCGATGACGGAAGGGACTCGAACACCTTGTGAGAAATTTGCATAAACATTCAGGTTGGGTTTGGCTTGCCAAGCTACACCTAAAGAAGGATTTAACGAGTAATAACTGTAATCCTCTCTTTCTGATTCATTAAGTACATTCGACGTATCAGGAATAATATAGCCCGTGGGACAGTCCTCTCCTGGCGAACATACATCATAGTAATTAGGAAAAGCTTCTAATCTGGCGAGACTATAAACGTACTGACCATGTGTACGTGAAGCCATGGTATTGTGACCTTTTGTATCGTTATAACGTGCTGAGGCACTAAAATGCCAGGTCTCTACGGGACTCCATGTCTCACTGAAATACAAGCTTTTCGTGACTTGTTCACCATCAAAATTATTATTATCTATGGCTACATCAGCAGCAGCGTATTGATCCCGTGCCTGATCTGGATCTAAATAAAAATCCCGATTGGCATCAAAAAAGCCCAACTGTTGGGTATTTGCATATGATGCTGTAGGTCGATCGATAGATGCCCCTACCATAAATTTATGATGATCTGTATTCCAATTAAATTGTATTGAAGCACCATCGGTTATTTGTTCAATGGTGTTATCTGTCAGCACGCCAGTAGGTACACCTTCAACAAATCCTGAAGCAGTGGGACTATCTTCTCCACCATCGGTCATTATGCTTCTGCCATCTTCATCCACCAAGTCCAGCGGCCATTCGCCTGATTCACTTGGATCACGAATATCACCATGACAAACGTCAGCATTGGTAGGCGGTTTAATCAATACTAGGTGCTGTACTCCATCTGGTGTTGTGTAGTAATAATCAGACCATGCAACTATCGCGATCGTCGCGGGGTCATTAACACCAAATTTTAGACTAGATAAAGTTGTCGCTACGCCATAAATCGAAGTAAATTGTCCACTTTCATCAATTGGACCATATATAACGTTTGGGAAATCACCAGCAGCATTTTGAAACACCCGAGTAGACTGAAAATTTTTCCAAAAATACAGATTATTTTGAGCCATTTTGACGAAATCATCCGGCAATGGCGCGTTGAAGGAACTGGCCGGTAGGCTAGCAAAAGCTTCTTCTGCAGTTGTATATCCTCCATCAAACGCAAAGTCCCAAAATGCTGCTGACCCATAAACATCGCCATCGGGTATATCCATAACATAGTAATCAGGTATGTCATACTCATTGGTTGTTTCGAATAAACAAGTATATTCCTCTCCAGGCTCTAAATTACGTTTGACGTGCTGGTTATCAAAGTCAGTGTAAACATCAGCACCTCGTGCTGTACGTTTGCTATTACGTCGGTAAACTTGTCCCGTGATACTGAAAGTGTCATTGACCTGATAAGCAGCAGATAATTGAAACTGTTGTAATTTGTTTTCTGTTTCATCAGGTGATGTGAATACCGCTGTTGAATCTGCTTCATATTCTGTAAGAGGAATACCGCCATTGCCCACCATCTCGTTAGTTACTATCAAAGTGCTTAGATTAAGATCTAGCTTATTTCCGCGATAACTAGCCTTACCAAACATTTGATTCACTTCGCTCGGTGAATTATCGCGCCAGCCATCCTCCATAAAAAAGCTGCCTGCTCCAAAGAACGCAATGGTGCCATTATTCCAGCCACTCTCTGCTTGTAACTGTTCACGTCCAAAAGAGCCTTTTAAAACATCGAAATGCGTTTCTGTGAAATCAAAACCATCTTTGGTTTTTAATGCAAAAGCACCGCCCAGAGTATTCAAACCAAATATTGGATTAGATCCAGGAAATAAATCTACATTAGCAATAGCATTCATCGGGATCATGTCCCAGTTCACTACATCCCCAAATGGTTCATTAACGCGAATACCATCGAAAAAAACGCTTAAGCCTTGTGCTGTACCGATTTGAGGTCCAGCTCTAAATCCTCGATATTGGACATCCATTTGGAAGGGATTGCTTTGAGTGTCATTAACCGTCACACCTTGAAACTTTGTATTAAACAAATCGGTCATGCTTATGGAGTGCGACTCCCTAATCTCCTTTGCACTGATGCTCTGCACATTGCCTGGTATTTCTTCTTTGGTGAGACCCAAGCCCGGCATTGGACCAATTTCATAGAAGCGTTGAGCCCGAACATTGACCTTTTCCAGCGTCAAAGTTCCTTCGCCCAACTTTGGTAATGCTGTAACTAGAAAATAACCGCCATCTTGATCATCAATGGCTTCAAGACCGCTGTCTTTTAAGAGACGGTTAAAGCCTTCATCAACTGAATATTCGCCATCCAGTCCTTTGGTTTGTTTACCCTTGGCAATGGACGGATCAAAGGTTAATCGCACGCCGGTTTCGGCGGCATACTCTGAAATCGCATTACTTAATGGTCCCGCTGGGATGGAATAGTTTTTTCTGGGTGCTTCCTGCACAGTTTCATCTGCTGCCATTGCAATATGATTCAACAGTAAAGTTGAGGCCATACTCAGTGAGGCAACTGATAGACAACGATAAAACTTTTTCTTCAGGCAGAGTTTGCCTTGGGTGTGCAAATTCAACATTCTCTCTCCGATCTTATTTTATTGTTCTATTAGCTATGCCAATCGAAAATCGGAAAGTGACAATTTTTTTGAAATTATTTTTGAATTTTTTAGAAAAGCCCGTTTTTATGCAGGTTTGAGCATGACCAAAAAGGGCGTGAAACTTTCAATTCGAATCGAAAGTGTTTTAGCGATACTGAGTAATGCAGCATCCACATCGGTGACAGGAAAAGCACCGGAGATTTCTAAATCAGCAATCGCGGGATCACAACGCACGACGCCGTGGCGGTATCGTGATAATTCTTCGATGACTTTTACCAACGGCATGTTATCGACGATGATAAAACCTTTGGTCCATGCATCGGCTGCAGACATATCAAACAACATTTTTTGCTGGAACAGCATTGAGGTGAACTTCACCTCTTCACCGGCATTAACCACCACTTTATCGCCGAGCCCGTCAATCGGCCTGACTTCCACCGCATCTTCAAATACATTGACACAGCTGCGGTTTTTGTAAATTCGGGTACTAAAGCGGGTGCCTAACGCCGTGACGGTGCCATGCATGGTATGGACGATAAAGGGTCGGTAATCCGGATTGGTTTCCTTTGCGGTTTGAATATAAATCTCTCCCTGGAGCAACCTGACACCTCTGACTTGTTCGTCAAAGTGAATCGACACTTTGGTATCAGTGTTTAACACCAGTTTGCTGCCATCATCTAATCTGAATGTTTGGATTTCGCCCTTTGCGGTGGTGTAGTCCGCCATAAAGTGATACCAGGGCTTTTCTTTGTAGGTGAGCCATCCCGCTGAACTGACAGCAAAAAGTAGACTGAGGTTTTTGAGCACCTGTCTTCTGGTGCTGGATGCGGCGGTATAGCTCCGATTTAGAACAGCGATGCTGGTTTTTGAATTGAGCCCAATAAAGGTTTTGGTGACTTCTTCAACTTGTTGCCAGGCAAATTTATGTTCTGGATCGGCATTTAACCACGCTTTCCATTCATCATGATCATTGTCTGTGGCTTCTCCAGAGGTGAGTTGAACATACCAGTTTGTCGCATCACTAAGGGCTTTTGTGTTGAGCTGCGCCATTTTTAAGCTGACCCCATCATCTAAGAAGTCATGGTAATGCAGTGTAATAACGCCTTGGCAATGTATTGGCGAACAGAACTGACAGAAACCGACAATCTTTCAGCGATTTGAGCATGGGTTAAACCTTCTAGCTGAAACCATAAAAATGCATTACGAATTTTGCTTGGCAACCCATCGAGCATCTCATCGATTTTGGTCAGGGTTTCAATCATGATGTTGATGGTTTCTGGTGAGGGTGCTTCTGCCTGAGGTAAGTTGGCAATTTCATCAAGGTAAGCCGCTTCAATATCCCGGCGTCGAACATGATTCACCATCAAGCCATGGGCTATGGTGGTGAGATACGCTCGAGGTTCTTTGATATTAGTCAGATCGTCTTTTTGCAAGACACGCGAGAAGGTATCTTGCATCAGATCGGCAGCATCAAAACTGCAACCCAGCTTTTTACATAGCCAACCCATTAGCCAGCTATTGTGTGTTTGATAAAGCTCAGTAACCAAGGAATCTCTTGTTTGAGGTATTGAATCCACTGTGCAGATATCTGCACTCTGATATATAGCGGTATTACTCAAGCGAGCTCTCCCAGTAAACATGTTGAACGAATTTTTAAAGGCTCGTCCGCCTGTAGTAATGAAAAGCCGACGCCATTTCACACCACGACCATGTAGGCCAAGTCTGTGATGTGAATCACAGAGTGGACATCAATTTACTACGTAAAGAGGGTGAATAAATATAGGAAATAATCCTAAAGTTATAAGGGAAGATTTATTAACTGATTTTCGCTATATATCCCGCAGCATTACTGACTTCGATGACAAAAAATAATTTTTTATAGCGAATATTTTCATTTTAAGAATTTTTTAGTTTGCATAACTTGATTGATACAGCAGTTTATCAACCGAACATCTTTAAATATGCCTGGCCCCAAACTTAAGCAGCATCCTTGGCAAAATATCATCACGGTTTTGCACTTCTTCATCCAGCAGCTCTAAAGTTGAAACCATACTTTTTGTAACTCTCTATTTTCTGTTTTTACGTGCAAAATATTTTTGATCGTTTTCATATTCCCAATACTCTGTAGACCTTGCCTGTGGGAATATACAAATTCAGGTGATTTTGAGATGTCCAGAACAACGATTTCATGCCATCGGCCATGAGTAGATATCGATAGTGATTTTAGGTCTATGCTAAAAATTTTGCAGCTGCACAAACACGATAATCTCAAGCCAATAATGAAAAGAGCTAATTAAGCAGCTTTTGCTTCAGGTTAATGCACGTTGTTTGTGCATCATTAATTTTGGTATTTTAAAGATTACTCTTTTCACTTCTGTCTACTGATGAGATCAACTCATTAAAAGATGAGTGTTTTCAAACATTATCTTCTACGTAAAATTTAATTACCAAAAAGCTGAATATTACTGAATTAGGCGCTGAATAATGAACGAGAACTCAAAACAATCCCGCTTGCAACTTCATCAATTTCTTCGCACTGAAAAGGAAGGAATACTTGATGATTGGCGAGAGTTAAGTAAGCAAAAAATTTCTGCTGCTTATCATTTATCCGATAAGCAGCAACGCAACCGAATGCCCGAATTACTCGAAAGCATTGCAGCCAATGCTGAAAAGTTTAGTGCCAGTCAGGATAGCCCCAATGTGCCGCGCAAATGGCCTAAACATCATGCCCAACAACGCTGGGAATTTGGCTTCACTTTAGAAGAAACCACGCGAGAATACAGCTTTTTGAGAAGAGTTATTTTCAGCCGTCTTACTCCTCGCATTGATGAATTAACCGCCGATGAAATTGCATTTCTCAATGAAGCTTTGGATGAATCAGTTCTTGAAGCAGTAACCAATTACATTTCCAAAGCCAATCAACGGCTGACAAGTGAAAAAGAGCGGTTAAAAGTCACGTTGGAGTGTATTGGTGATGGCGTCGTTTGTACTGATTCGGATGGCAAAATTAATTATATGAATCCTGCGGCACAGGGCATTTTGGGTTGCTCTCTTGAGTATGCTTTGGGTCAACAAGTCAATGATATTATGATTACTCTGGATGAAGGCACCAGAGAAAGACTGAAATGCGCTGCGCAGTGTGCGATTGAAAATGGTCGAATGACACATCGGGGGCCTGATGTTTTATTACGACGTCCCGATGGAAAATTGATTCCTGCTGAAGAGACTGCCGCCCCACTCAGAAATGCATCGGGTGAGCTGATGGGGGCTGTTTCTACCTTTCGTGATATCAGCGAAATTACCACTCTTACGCAGCGCCTGGGTTATCTGTCAGCTCATGATGCCCTAACAGGTTTACCAAACCGGGCAATGATGGTTAACCGACTTTATGATTCTCTGACCGAGGCTGAACAGCAACAAAATAATATTGCTATTTTTCACCTTGATATCGATCAGTTCAAAGATACCAACGATATGTTCGGTCGGTCGGCTGGAGATATGCTGCTTAGAAAGGTCGCTAAAAGGTTAGGTTCCTGCATTGCCCCTGCAGAAAATGCCTGTCGGGCAGGAAACGACGAGTTTACGGTTTTTGCAGAAGTGCAGGACCAACAGAATGCAGTAGAACTTTGTGAAACCTTACACGAATGTATCAGACGCTCGTTTAAAATCGATAACAACGATATCAATATAACAGCAAGTATTGGTATCAGTATGTATCCAGATGATGGTGGCGACCCACATCGCCTTCTTATGCACGCAGAAACAGCGAGCAAAAGAGCCAAAGCTGAAGGGCGTAATACTGGGACGTTTTTTACCGATCTGATGAACCGAGATGCGGAAGAACGTCATCAGTTACAACTCCATCTGAAGCAAGCGTTATCAAAAGGACAACTCACCTTAAATTTTCAGCCACAGATTTCACTTTCATCCGGAAAAATAAAAGGTGCCGAAGCGCTTTTACGTTGGGAACATCCTGAATTTGGGCAGGTCTCCCCGGCCCGTTTTATTCCTATTGCCGAGCAACACGGTGATCTGATGGTTGAGATAGGCGATTGGGTGCTTTCCCAAGCCTGCCACCAATTGCGCATTTGGCAAGATGCCGGTTATCAGTCCTTACGGATTTCAGTCAATGTATCCATTGTTCAATTACGGCGTAACAACCTGGTAAAACATATTTCCGAACTACTTGAGCGCTATCAATTAACACCGAGTCTATTACAGCTTGAGATAACAGAATCGTTATTGATGACACATATTGCAGGCGCAATTGAGCAAATTAATGCGCTTAAGGCCTTGGGCATTCATATTTCGGTGGATGACTTTGGAACAGGCTACTCATCCTTAAGCTATCTGCAAGAGCTGCCGGTGGATGAGTTGAAAATTGATAAACGCTTTCTTCGTGATGTCACCCAAAATCATGAGAAAAAGGCCATTATTAAAACCATTATTTCATTGGGCGAAAATTTGGGCATCAGGGTTCTGGCAGAAGGCGTTGAAGATGTAATTACAGCAGATTTCCTTAAAGAAAATGGCTGCGAGTGTGCCCAGGGATTTTTTTATAGCAAGGCGGTTCATCCAGAGATGTTTGAAGCACAATATTTACATCAGTTATAACATCAAATTATGCCCATTATTGCTGTGTTAGAAATTAACAAGCTAAACGATTAAATTGGCCGTTGAAGCATTAAACAGTTATCCATCATAAGAAAATAAAAACCTGTTCTTTCCACTATCTTTAGCTTTGTATAGTCTGTCTCTTATACACATCTGACGCTGCCGACGATATGCAGTGTGTAGA
>OJGS01000334.1_pt1 | contig 16133 bp, 24 predicted proteins | sample 1594531 | NCBI WGS metagenome assembly OJGS01 (sample SAMN05416816, study PRJEB24817) | seawater metagenome | isolation source: Sea water | place: Canada:Atlantic | collected 2013-07 | reverse complement strand
TTAGAAGCTCAGGGAGCTGTTTTTGATTTTAGCGAGTTTAGCCAAGTAATAGACGGTAAAAAAGGTCCTTTAGCTGATTTAGCTCTAAAGCGTCAAGGCAAGTTTGGTAGTGGTGATATTTTTGTTTTAACCGCAAGACCTCAAGCCTCTGATATTGCTATTCAAAAGTTTTTAAAAGAAATAGGTTTAGATCTTAAAATAGCTAATATAACAGGTTTAGCAGACGGCACGGCTCAAGCTAAGGCAGATTGGATAGTGGGTAAAGCGGCTGATGGTTACAATGACTTTTATTTTGCTGACGATGCTATTAAAAATGTCAAAGCAGTTAAAGAAGCGCTTAGTGTTTTAGATGTTAAAGGTGATGTGCAACAAGCTATAGTAAAGTCAAACAAAGGTAGAAGCCAAGAGTTTAACGAGATGTTAGAGGCTAGAACTGGTATTGATGCCGTAAAAACTTTCTCTAAAGCAAAAGGAGAAATGTTAGGTAGAGGTAAAGGTAGGTTTAGATATTTTCTACCTCCATCAGCAGAAGACTTTATGGGTCTAATGTATAACTTTTTAGGTAAAGGTAAAAAGGGTGATGCAGATAAAAAGTGGATAGAAGATAACTTAATGAAGCCTTACTCAAGAGGTATTGCTAATATAGAAAGAGCTAAGCAAGCGGTACAAACTTCTTACAACGCTTTAAGATCAGAATTTAAAGATGTAAGAAAAAAACTAGGTAAGCAAATACCAGATTTAGGTTTTACTTACGATCAAGCTATTAGAGTATACTTGTACACTAAAGCAGGACATAAAATACCTGGATTATCTAAAAGTGATCTAAAAGATTTATTAACTATAGTAAACGGAGATCAAAGAGTTAAACTATTTGCAGACAGTGTTGGTTTAATATCTAATCAAAAAGAAGGTTACACTGCCCCAGGAGAATATTGGTTGACAGGTAGTATAGCTAGTGACTTAAATGATATAACACAAAAAGTAGGTAGAAAAGAGTTTATAAAAGAGTTTATAGATAATTCAAAAGAAATATTTAGTGAAGAAAACTTAAACAAGATTGAGGCTGCTTATGGTCAAAACTTTAGAGAATCACTAGAAGACATACTCTATAGAATGGAGAATGGTACTAATAGGACTTTTGGTAAAAACAAGCTTGCAAACAAATGGAGTAATTGGTTAAACAACTCTGTTGGTGCTATAATGTTTTTTAACATGAGATCTGCTTTGCTACAAACTCTGTCAACTGTAAACTTTGTTAACTGGACAGATAATAACCCTGCTAAGGCCGCGTTGGCGTTTGCAAACCAACCTCAATACTGGAGAGATTTTGCAACTATATTTAATTCAGATAAATTAAAACAAAGACGTAAAGGTTTAAAGACAGATGTAAATGAGGCTGAACTAGCTAATGCAATGGCTGGTAGCAAGAACAAGGCACAAGCTGCTTTTCAATACTTATTAAAAATAGGTTTTACACCTACTCAAATAGCGGATAGTTTTGCTATAGCTTCAGGTGGCGCTACAATGTACAGAAATAGAATAAAAACATATTTAAAACAAGGCATGGATCAAAAACAGGCTGAAGATAAAGCTTGGGAAGATTTCTCTATGTTAGCAGAAGAAACTCAACAGTCATCTGATCCGTCTTTAATATCCGCACAGCAAGCTGGTCCTTTAGGTAGGTTTGTTTTAGCTTTCCAAAATACACCTATGCAGTACAATAGGCTTATTAAGAAAGCTGGTAGAGATTTAATAAATGGTAGAGGAGACTGGAAAACTAATGTTTCTAAGATAGCTTACTATGGAGCAATACAAAACTTTATATTCTCTGCTATGCAGAAAGCTTTATTTAGTATGTTGTTTGAAGATGAAGAAGAACGATGTGAAGGTTTAGAAGGTAAGAAACTTGAGGCGTGTCAAAATAAAGAGTGGAAAGTAGATGTTGGTAATAGTATGGCAGACAGTATTCTTAGAGGTAGTGGACTTTATGGTGCTGTAGGAGCAACGCTTAAAAACGCTATAAGACAATTTAGAAAACAAGAAAATAAAGGATTTACAGCAGATCACACGTACACTATATTAGAATTGGCTAACTTATCCCCACCGTTGGGTTCTAAGCTAAGAAAAGTATATAGCGCTATACAAACCTATAGATTTGAGAAAGATGTTATAAAAGAAAGAGGATTAAATTTAGATAGCCCTACCTGGTCTGTAATAGGTAATCTAGTAAGTGGCGGTACAAATGTTCCTTTAGACAGGCTTGTTAAGAAGTTTAACAACATAAATGCAGCACTAGACGAGAGGAACGCTATATGGAAAAGAGCTTTCTTTGCATTTGGATGGAATACATGGGATTTAAAAGCTGAGCCTAACGAAACACATGAGCAAATAAAATCAGACGCTAAAGCTAAAAGAAAAGAAGCTGGTAAGATAAAAGCTAAAGAAACTAGAGAGCAAAACAAAATAAAAGAAGCTCAACGTTTAGCAAGCATGGACCCTATAGAAAGAGCTGAATACGAGGCTGAGAAAAAAAGAAAAAGATCTGAGTCTGCTAAAAAAGGTGCTGAAACTAGAAAAAGAAACAAAAGAGTAAAAGACTCTGTAGCTTCGTCTTTGATTTTACAAAGAAATAGAAAATTATTAGAAGAATACCAAAAGAAAAACAAAAAATAAACAAAAAAAAGAAAACAAGCAATGGCTAACAAATTATCAGAAAACACTGAACTAACATTAGATTTAAAGACGTTAATAATCATAGTAAGCTTTGTCGTTACGGTTGTGGGCATGTGGTTCGCTATACAAACAGATATACAGTTAGCAAAAGAGCTACCTGAACCACAAGTTACTAGAACTGAATATGATCTAAAGGATCAGTTAATTAGAGAAACTATAATGAACACTCAGGAAAGGGTGGAGGAAAACAGTGATAAGCTTGACAAGATAGATGAAAAGCTATATCAAATTATAAAGAAATAAATCATGAAAAAAACAATAACACTATTAATGCTTCTATTATATTGCACTATGTATTCTCAAGAATACGTATTACTAGAAATAAATTCAGAATGGAATTGGTCAAACCAAGCAAAAATAGACAAAGTAAAAAACATACCACACCAAGTAGCTTATCTAGAAGAACAAACAGCTAGTTTTAAGAAAAAGGTAAAATCAGTTCCTTTAGTTATACTGTATAAAGATGGTAGACCTATAATGCAGTGGTCAGCAGATATAAGTTTTAGATTAGTGTTAAAGAAAGATGATATATTAAAAGCAATAGAAAGAGAAAAAAACAATTAATTATGTGGAAATTAACAAAACAGTATTGGAAAGACGTGTGGGCTTTATTATGGAGCAAAACAAGTATAGATGAAAAAGCTATAGCCACCGTGAAAGAAATTAAAAAAAGATATAAACTTACAGCTGGAGAGCTAGCGGATGTTGCTAAAGCTATTAAAGAGGTTGGTGATCAATTAGGAGATATAGATGATGCTGTAAAAGGTAAAGCAAGAAAAGGTAGAAAAAAGAAAAATGTTAAGTAAACACGTAAGCTTACACGAAGGTGTGTATAGCAGAACAGCAGAAAGACTTGGTTTAAAAAACGATCCTTCTGACGAGCATTTACTAAACATGATAACTATATCAGAAAAAGTATTTGAACCTCTTAGAAAGCACGTAGGAGGTCCTATAAAGATAAATTCATTTTATCGTGGACCTGAGCTTAACAAGGTTATTGGTGGAAGTTCTAAATCACAACATTGTCACGGTCAAGCAATTGATATTGACGACACATTTGGTCACATGTCTAATGCTGATATGTATTATTGGATAAAAGATAACTTAAACTTTGATCAGTTAATATGGGAATTTGGTACAGACAAAAATCCAAACTGGTTACATGTAAGTTATGTTAACGATGAAGATAATAGAAACAGATGCTTAAAAGCTTATAAAGATTCTAACAACAAAACTAAATATAAAGTAATATGAAAACACCTATGAAAAGAAAAGGATGTGGACCTCAAGGATTAGGATCACCTATTAAACTAGCTCCAATACTTGGTATGGTAGCTAAATCAGTAATTGCTAGTAAAATTGCAGAAAAAGCCTCACCTAACAAGTTTAAAGGAGCAAACTCTAAAAACTCTGATTGCTGGAAAGGTTATAAGAAACAAGGTACAAAACCATCTCCTAGCAAACCAGGAGTAACTGTTAATAACTGTGTTAAGAAATAAAAAAAGGGAGGTTAACTAGACCTCCCAATTTTAACTAACTAACTAACTAACTAACCATCACACGCAAGACAATCTTCACTCATCGCTTGCTGTGCAATATCTCCACGCAAGACAGATTCTGTCCGCGTATAATATAAGGTTTTAACACCTTTTTTCCATGCTTCAAAATGAACTTTGTTAATCCACTTTGGTGTTGCTACACTAGGAAAAGCTAAGTTTAAACTAACTGACTGATCTACATATTGCTGTCTCAGTCCAGCTTGATTAACTAATTCTAGTTGATTAATCTCCTTAAACGTTTTAAATACCTCCTTTGCGGGTGTTTCGTGTTCCAACACAACATCATCAAGCTCAGTAATATTCTGCACGCTACCACCATCGGCCAAGATCTTGTCCCATGTTTCATTATTATTTATTTTAAGTTTTCTAAACAATTTAACTAAAGAAGGATTTTTACGTATAAAAGTTCCTTTAGCGGTTTGCTCTGTAAATACATTAGCAGCCCAAGGTTCTATACCCGGCGAAACATTCCCACTAAGCTTACTGTTAGAAACAGTGGGAGCCACAGCGCGTAAATGAGTATTACGCATACCAGTTCCAGAACACCATAAAGGTTCTCCGTAAGTCTCAGCCAACGCCATTGAAGCTCTTTCACTTTCAATTTTGATCTGACTAAATATTTTCCTAGTTTCAAACTGAGCAAGTAAACCTTCGAACGATATACCTTTTTCTTGTAAGTACGTGTGCCAGCCCAAAACTCCCAAGCCAAGAGCTCTTCCTTTCGTAGCTGACCTAACCGCATTTTCAAAGCCTCGTAAGCCTTTAGCTCGCTGTATAAACTCTTCCATGACTCCATCAAGGAACCATATACTGTCGTAAATAAGGTTTGTGCCTTTCCACTCTTCATATCTAGCTAAGTTTAATGATGATAAACAGCACACAAAACTATGGTTTTCATCAGTGTGTAATGTGATCTCAGAACATATGTTCGTCATATGTACCTTGAGACCGTTGTCTTTGTATGCGACTGGATTATTTTTGTTTGTATTTCCCTTAAATAAAATATAAGGTTCTCCAGTTGCTTTACGCTTTTGTAATAATTTTGCCCATCTTTTTCTTGCGTCTTTATCACCTCCTTCAACTTTTCGCATAAACTTGTCGCCGACCACAGCGCACTGGTGTAAGTTGAGGGACTGACGATTAACGTCTCCTTTAGGTTCTCTAATTTCGATCCAGTCTTCGAAATCGGGATGCTCAATATTGATGTTAACTGAAGCAGCTCCTCTTCGGACAGATCCTTGATTAGTGGCAAGTATTGTTGAATCGTAAATCTTACAAAACGGCACAACTCCATCAGATGTTCCATTTCCTGTTATTTTAGCGCCGGCGGGTCTTATTTGATTTATACCGATACCAACTCCACCGCCATGCTTAGCGAGTAGCATCATCTCTAGGTTTTTTTGTCCAATATCCTGTATCGAATCAGCAACGTCAATACCAAAACAGCTAATAGGAAGGCCGCGGTCAGTCCCTGTGTTGGAGAGTACAGGACTAGCAAGACACAGCCAACCATTCCAGATATAATTAAAAAAAGTTTCAGCCATTTCTGGTTTATATAACCTACGAGCAACCGTCTTAGCGACTCTTTGGTATGCTTCTCTAGGTGTTTCTCCGTGATATAAATATCCCCCGGATATTGTCTTCTTGTAGACGTCCGTATTACCCCACGCAGGGTAATCTTCTCCTTTGATCCATTCATTATTCCACATATTTTTATACTATAAAGTGTTTTATCCAAGCCACTAAACCATTAAAGTTTAAAGCTACTAAATTCCATTGTTTTCTTGATGCTGTTTGTACCATCACGCATATAAAACCTAAGATGTAAAGCCTAGGTTCCAAAGTCCATTGTGCTGCTATTAAAAAACCAGCACCCATATATCCAATTCTAGTTGTTATTCTTTCATTCCAAGTCAAACGTCTTTGCCTCACTAGATTCTTTGCTAGCGTCTTCTTTAAGTTTTTCCAAGGCTTTATCATATTCTTTAAATTTTTGAATTGTTTTTAATGTCCCCACAGCTAGTTCCCTTATGTGAGACTGCTCTTGAGCTATTTGGTTTAGGACCTTGGCTACTTGTTGTAGCCTTTGGTCCATTTGTATTAATTTACTTTCTTTCATTGTTCTTTTTATTTACACTAGGTTTTAAAACAGGTTTTACGCTAGGTGGATTAATTGGTTTATAAGGTTGAACGTCAACTGTCGGTTTAGGCATGTTTATTGGCTTGTTATTTGGCTTTGAATTAGGTTTAGACCTGTTCCAGTTATAACCTTGATTAGGATTTGGAATAAGATAATAATTGTTATTCCAAGGTTGCCAATTCTGCCTGTATTGATATCTAAATGGATCACGATCTATTAGCTCTCTAATTCTTCTGTCAAGTACTCTAAACTTAAAGTCTCCAACCGGAACAGCTAAAGTGTCTCCCTTTTCTGTTATTGTTAATATACTTTTAATTTTGTAGCTTGAAATATCATACGTGCTACCACAAGATGTTAGCGTTAATATTAATGCAATAATTATTAGTTTTTTCATATTTTTATTTTAGTTCTTCTTTTTGTTTTACAAAGTCTCTCATGCCGTTCCAGTTAAGATCGTTGTATATATCCTCTTCAGTTATATATATTTTACCAGATGTCTTCGAAGTCTTCGTTTTCCCCAGCTTTCGAATAATCAGTCGGCCTAATTGCGAAAAAATCAGTATGAGTGACCCCGCCGGTAAGATGATAGAACCAATCAAGATTAGCTGCTGCTTTAACGTCATACGAGAAATACGATCCAAGATCGATGTAACCGAGTTCTGTAAGTTTTTCATTTGTTCTTTTTCTTATAAATTGTTTTAAGTCTCCTGCTTTAATGCCTTCAATGTCACCCATCTCAAACATCTTGTCAATATATTTTTCTTCTAAATTAACCATTGCTTCAGCTGCATCAATAACGTCATCTCTACAAGCTTCTAGCAACTTAGAGTCTTCTTGACACATATGCTTAAATAATTGACAACCCATTTTACTATGCAATGATTCGTCTCTTACAGACCATTTCATTTGTTGCCCGATGCCCTTGAGTAAATTTCGAAGCTGAAAACTATACAACACTGCAAAAGCACTATACAAGCTAACTCCTTCAGCGAAGGCTGAAAATACAGCCAAGCTTTTCGCAATACCAGTAGTATCACTACCGCTATAAGCAACCAAATTATCAAATCTTTCAGACGTCGCTGGTTCGTGTAAAAACGCTTCATAGTCTTCTAGTTTTAAAGTTTCATTTAAATAACTGTAAGCTACTGCATGTACGGTTTCCTGTGAGCCAAACATCATGGCCATTTGTCTTATTTCGTGTTTAGGAAACCACGATACGACTTTCTGGGTCCAATAGTCTGAAACAGCGCATTCGGTTTGCGCGAATCCAAGAAGTATGTTCCCAACAAGGTTTTTTTCTTTTTCGTCAAGTCTTTCATTCCAATCTTTTATATCGCTCTGCATTGAGATCTCAGTGTGTAACCAAAATGCTTGAGCTTGTTTTAACCAGCCCTCTGTGTAATATTCAGGGTATTCAAACGGTTTGTACGCTATGCGCTCATCAAATAAACCCATTAGTTTTCAAAAACTTCTAGAGCTAAATCTACGAAAGGTATGTATAGCACATAAGTGGTTTGTTCTTTTTCTTCGTACGTTCTCATACCTATTAAAAACCCTGGGTACAAACCAAGGCTAAGGTTCCAATTTTTTGATTCTGTCATATTTTATATTCTTTACATTTTTCTACTAAATCCTTGTATCTTATTTTTCCAAACTGTTCCCATCTCCAACTCAGCCATTTATCAAGTTGACGTTCTCCGTATTTTTGCCTTGCTATTCTTTTTGCTTGGCTAGGATCAATCTTACTGTTTCGTCGCATTCCTTGTGATTTTGTGGTTTATATAATGTAAGAGGTCCTAATCGTCTTTCAGTTATAAGCTTCTTAAATAACTTCCATCTTAATGGAAATGATTCATTAGCTCTACCTTTAGTTTCAATTATAAAACCCTTACCTACAAAGTCTGGCGTATATTTTATATTTAATATCTTTTTATTACCTCTGTTTTTATATTCTCCTTTACCATTACCGCATCTTTCATATGATTCAAAAGGAAAATCAAAAGCTTCTGATAACTCAAAAGTTTGGCCTTCATATAAAGCTGTTATCTTAGCTTTACGTAATGCCATATACATATAACGCTCTAAACCAGAAGCGAAGTTGATCCCATCATATGAGATCTTCTTCGACTGTACTGGTCCTTTTTTTCTTTTATAAGATTTTTTCTTCATTAACTTCTATATCGTGATAGTGTAAACCATCGTTACCATTTTGGCCTACAATATTCATTCTATTAAGCATAGCTTCTTCTATCTCGTCTTGTAAACAATGTCTAGCTGATTCTAAGTATAGTATTGCATCCATTAGTTCTTCTTGTACATCAACAATAAACCTATTAAGATCTTTCTTTTGACCTTCGATTTCTTGCATCATTGTAGCTCCATATTTCTTTTGACCTATTAAGCTACGTTCGTCCATCTTCCTTAGTACGTTTTGTACTATCTTGTCTTGTGTTTTAATCTGCATCTTTTACAAATGTTCCGTTAATCATTTTTCCAGTTCTAGCTGCTATAACTTTATAAGCTTCATCAATACAATATTCTATATCATATCCTTCTAAATGAGCTAAATTAGTTAACACGACAACTATATCACCTATAGCATCTATTACTTCTGGTTTATCGTTCTTTAATAATGCCTTAGCAAGTTCACCAGCTTCTTCTTGTAGCTTAACGTATTGTGTATGTGAATTACCTTTGTCGTACAAACCTCTTGATGCAGCCCATTCTCTTATGAGGTCAAACCTTTCATCTGTTTTTGAAACAGTTCCAGCTTCGTTATTAGCCATCATTATTAGTGTATCTATATCAGGCGTATGAGCTGGATTAAAAAAGGCTTCATAAAAAGCCTTGTTGTAAATGTAACTTCGATTTTCATTATACATCGAGGCTTTAGCGTTTTGCATTATCCAAGTAACATGTTCTTGAGATAATTTAAACTTATAATCTGGCGTTTCCCATTCAATACCTATGTTATCCATGAGGTTACCTTTTAACTTTGTTATAGGTACTGGGAACGTACTTGTTTGTTCTGTTGGGTTTATTTTCATATTTGATTTAAATAAATTTTTATATAATGTTCTGTCTCTTTTGTAGCCATAAGACTTTTGAAGTTCTATTTCCATGTTTGATATCAAATTAATATCTGTACTAGAAAGTAGAACTTCGTATTCGTCTGAAGCATAACCTTGTTGCTCCGTAACCCTTTTATTAAGATTACGTGTAACTCCGATTTTTTTACCGGGAATGTGATATATGTAATACATATTTATAATTTATTTTTATACAAGTGCATATTATGAGCGTGGTGGTAATACCAACCTGTCTCAATAGACAGTCTGTCTGCAACCATCTCCTGTAATGATGCAAATTGATATTGATCGTTACAGAAACCGTACCAGATGTCATTAGAACGCATATAGACTGACATACAAAGCTTATTGTTTATAATACTAAACTGCACAGCGTAAGTACAAGGCGTATCTTTAGAATAATCATACCACTCTTTTGCATCGTATATACTTATAGCGGCTTGTCTAGTGTCTTTATTTTCTCTAAGTTTATCTACAACGTAATCTATTTGATTGCTTCGTTTCCATTGATAACCATAATTAGAGTTTACATTACCATGATCATCAGCCATACGCGCCCATATTGGTGGTACTTTACCATATAGCTCAGCTAGTTTATCAACACTAGGATCACCAGATAAATACCAAGACCATTCTGCTGCTGCATACTTCTTGTTCCAGTTGCGTTCAGTATTTGTTATAGCTTTATCTGAAGGATTGTCTATATAAAAACCACAATTAAATATAGCTTTAGTATCACCAAAGTCTATACCCTCTTGTAGTATTTCATCTAGCACAGCTTCATAAGCTTCGTTAGCATTTTTAAATCTTTTTTTCATACTTTTTATAATAATATCTATAAAACTTAAATATCTCTGACCATATTTGATCTTTTAAATAAATATATGGTGATCTACTTGTTTTATTGTTCATCTCTATATCTATATACCATTCATAAGTACTTTTTGCGTAGGGTGATATTTTTATGTTGTTTGCTATACACCACTGTTGCGCATTATAGTCCTCACGTTTAGGCATATACTTGCCCATATCTACTTTTCCTCTTTTAGCCATTTACTCCCAAGGCATTTTCTCTTGTGAAATATTTAATGGCTCATGAGGTATAAAACAACCTGACTTTGGCTCCCATTTAAAATGGGCTTCAGCGCCATTCTCACCAAGGTTTTGAAACTTAACCTTAAGAACTTTAGCTTTAACAGTTTTTGCTTCATAGTCTCTATGAACTAATATACCGTGGTAACTAGCATCATACCATTCACCACCACCTTTAATATTATACATAGATGGTTCTTCCATTTTACCTTCTTTGTCTTTGTACATTTTAGTTGGGTGAGCAACTATAAATACTAATACGTCATACTTTTTAGCAAAGATCTCTATCTTAGCTAGGTATTCCATTGTATACCTATTTACATCATCAGAACCTCCAACGTCTCTAACCTTATTAAAAGGATCAATGACTAAGCATTTAATACCTTTACGTTTAACAAGCTCAGCTCCTTTACGTAGCACAGACTCTAATGTATAACGCTCCATATCAATGTGAAAATAGTTAGCGTTACAATGGTCAGCAATTTGATTCCATTTGTCTCCATGTATATCTTCAGCCGTTGGCATACCTTGCCAAGTCTTACGCATTAACTTATGAGCATGTAAATAAGTCGGTTGATTTTCTGGCGAAGCAAACGCTGTTTTCCAGCCATAGTTCGCGTTATATCCGACAACCATCTGATCCACAAAGTCTGATTTACCGGAGCTCGGAATACCAGTGACAGTAATAAATTGACCAGTGTAAGTTGAAAAGATGTCATCAAAATTTTGAAGGCCAACTTGAAATCCTGGTTTAAAGCCATTACGAACAAAGTCCGTAACTTCATCTTCAATATCCCTGAATGTTGTAACATTCTCAAGCGGTACTGGTCTTGCTCCTGCAATACGCTCTGATAGTTTTTCTTTGCCATACTTTTGTAAATATTCATTAGCATCTTTACAATCATCAAATGATGCTAGGTAACAAACTTCAGCTCCAAGTCTACGGACTAATTCTGATTGTAGTGCTTGACCTGCTTCGTCTGAGTCAACAGCTAATATTATTTTTTCTTTATCTTCAAAATAATCAATACAATTATCAAGATAATCAAGATTATTAGAATTTAATGTAGCACCATTAGGTACAGATATACTATTAGGTATACCAGCTTCATGCAACGCTAACACATCCATTTCACCTTCAGTTATGATACAATATTCATAACCTACTATGCTGTTTATATTATAGAATACTTTTTCAGCACCCTTATATAATTTAAAGTTCTTTCTTCCATCACGATACTTAATGTTAATAAGTTGATCGCCTATGAAATAATTAAACTTTATAGTGTTCTCGGGTTTACCGGTCTGTGGCATAAACTCAAGACCTTCACTAACTTCTAAGTCAATCAAGGTCTGAGTTCCTATACCTCTTGTTTTGAACCATTCAATTACTTTGTCACTTAAAAACTCAGGGTGCTCAGTGGAACTAGGTGGACCAACAGGTCTAACATATTCTTTTTCACTAGCTCCTTTACGCTGATAAGTATGTAACTGAAATGATGTGTTACAATTGTGACAAGTACCGAGACCCCGTTCCCAATCATAAGACGCACATTTTGCCTTTTGATTCTTGGGTTTTCTATCGTGAGAACAAAGCGGGCATGTGCCTTGCTTTTTTCCCTCTTCAAGCTTATGTTGATTGAATTCATCAATCAAAAATCCATTGATCTCTGTTATCTGCATTTAATTTAATTTAATTGTTACTCGCCATCTCTACAATCTGGACATATGTCGCAGAAATCTATCTCTTCTTGAGACATGCTAGCATGACACATTTGACACGCTAGCTCTCCATTGTTTCTGTACATTAAAATGGTAGATCGTCTACAGGTTGAGCAACTGCCGCGGCTTGAGCTTGTTGATCTTGTCTTGGCGCTGCCGCAACGTTGTCACCATTAGTCCAAACCACTTTTACATTACCTAAGTAAGTTTTAGCTACTTTAGCCTCACGTTCTTCTTTAGATTGCTCGACAACAACTGGTCCTTGATTACCAAATTGATCTATCTCATCATTAAGAGTTATTGTAATTGGTAAATACTTACCTTTTTTACCTACATATATCTTATCTTTAGGGATATCATTAAGGTTTATACTTGCTTTAATTATACTTGCCATATTAATATGCTTTTATTTGGTTAAACATCCTTGTTAATTGTTCTTTTGTAGCACCAGTATTTCTTCTCATGTTATCTACTGCTTTTACGTGGTTTTGATTTGTGTAAAAGTTGGTTTTGTTAGTTTCTAATCCTGTTACTGTGCAAATTTTTGTTTGGTTTTTTCTTGGTCTTGCCATAATTAAAGTGTTTTGTTTATAAAATATTGAGTTGGGTCAAAGCCTTCAGACTTATAAAATAATTCATAAGCCTGTACTGCTCTTTCGACTTTGTCCTTTCCTCTTTCGTAAAACTGTGGTGAGCAGTCAAAAATACCTATTTGATGTGTGTTTTTATCTATTACTATAAATAACATCTCGTAACCAAATAGTTTACTATAAATATAAGCTTGCGAGTCATAATTATACTTGGTTGCTGAATATTTAAACTTACTAAGATCTGCTGTCGTCTTCAAATCAATGATCAGCTTTTCGTTGTGGTTTATTATATCTGCCTTACCTTTCCAATTATGACCTTCTAGCTCAGTAATGCCTGGTACTTCGTACTCTGTGTTGCTATCACGAATTAAATCTCTACATATATCATTGGCTAACATTTTTTCTGTCATGATCTCTATAGAGTCTACCTCGTGCTGTAGCAAGCAAAGTTCTCCGCCTGACATCTCTTTATACGCTTTAGTGTTTCTAGTGCTAGACTCTACAATTTTAAACTTTTTAAGTTTATCAGGTTCGAGTATAGCTGTGTGGAAATATCCACCAACTAAAAACGCCGGTCTTGGTGCCAAAGGCTTACCTAGCGCTAAAGGGTTTGAAAGTAAAGTACTGATGTCTGAATTACTAAGGTATTTCTTACCAAAACTACCATAGTAATTAGAATCATCACGTAACTTTTCTATTGCTTCATCTTTATTCATATTATAGTGTGTTTAACGCGCCTTCTACTTCTTTAGAAAGAGCATACTTGGCTTTAATAGCCGATACTTTACCACCTGCTGCTATGTATTGAACCGCTTTATCGTAAGCTGGATCTTTAGTTGAGGTTAAAGTTGGTTTTTGTGTTGTTGGTGGCGTGAATTTCTTCTTGCCGTGATCATTTGTAGCGTCACTATCAGCTGTATCATCAATTAGAAACAAGTTACCTAACGCATACTTTTTTGCATACGAAGACGCTGAACCAAATTGTTGAGGTACGTTCATACCTTTTTGATTTAGATCAACACCAACAATAGCATTAGCGTGTATAGCATTCTCGCCATCACTAATCGTTGCTTGTGAGTTCATCATTGGAAGTGGATCAAAACTGATGATCTCTTCATTAATTGTAACTGTTACTCCTAACTCTAATAGAAAGGGTTTTGTTGCTTCTAGGATGTCTTCGGCTGATCTGAAGTTGTATTTGCCGAAGGAATTAAATCTTGATTTTTTAGATTTAAACTTTGTCTGGATCTGAGCCAGTTTTTCATTTATGGTCATAAGGTTTTTATTTGGTCTATATATATAATCACATATAAACGTTATTAATTAAATTTTATTTTTCGCTTAACTTACAGGTAGTCAATCACTTGCGATGGCTTTGTGTTTGCTATTAAGCTTTTAATACCATCTCTTTTTATCTGTGAAACTCTAACTACTGCTGTATTAACTTTCATGTTTAGTTTCTTAGCTATTTCTATAGCAGAGTGTTTATCGCAGTCTAATCCATAACTCATTCTAATAACCTCACCTTGCTCATGTGTTAAATGTTCTTTTATAAGACCCATGAGGTATGCGTTCATTAAGTGTATATTGTAAGAAGGCCTTTTGTCTTCTATATTATATATAGGATTTTCTTCGTTTCTAGTTGACTCATCGATGCTAGAAAATATTGAATTGAAAAACATAGATACCATTTTATCATCTTCAGGATTATTTCTAATTTCATTGAGCTTATGTTCTGGTATACGTATATCACCTCGCTTCATGTCAATTGCTCTGCGTATCTGACCTTTAATTCTTTTTGATAGAAAAGACTTTAACGTTTTCTCTACATCAGGTGATTCGTCTATCATTAGCCAGTCTATTTTATCTACTGCTAAAACTAAACCAATACTACCTTCCTGCAATAAGTCATTTATACTTAGCACACCTGAAGCTTGCTGTGATGTAGCAAACTTTCTAGCTAGGCTTTCTACTAAAGGTAGAAACTTTATAATTAGTTCGTTTCTTGTATACTCATCATAAAACTTACCTTCTAGATTAGCTATAGATGTCTTAACATCTTCTTTGTATCTTATATAGTTTTGTATGTTATATTTTTTCATTTTCCATATTTAATATTTCTTTTTCGTCTCTTAGCTGTTTTGTTAAGTTACGTTGAACTGTTCTAGTAGAGCAATCGAGTAGACCTGCTATTTTTGACCATGTTATATTCTCATATTTATAAGATATATCTAACATAGCCTGATATATAGCTTCTGCGTCTACTCTACTTGACCTACCTATTAACCTACCTACAATGCTCATCTTCTCACTAGGTGTTAACCCGCAATAGTCTTTAAATATTATTTTACGCATTTTATTAACTGGAGGTTCTCCACCAGTATTGAAAACATCGTCAATCATTTCTTGTAGTTTTTTATCACTGATAAAGAAGGTAACAAAACCATTCTGTTTGTCAGCTATAAACTCATACACGTGAGATGGTAGTAAACCATTCTCTTGATTTAAATAATATAAAACTAAAAAATGCCATTTCAAAGATCTATACGTTGTGATCTTTGCTTTAGAACGAAACAAGTGATAACATTCATATGTACCACCTGCGTAGTATCTATATAAAGAGGTTTCTTCAGTCGGTTTATCGTTAATAGGGTCTTGTCTATACCTTACTCTACGTTCATTCAACCATTTCATGTTTCTATCTTGTGACATTAGGGTCTTACTTTAGTATTCTTAGGGGCTTTTGTCAGCCTAGGTTTAATAAAATTTTTAATTTTAGTTCTTATACCGAAGGAATCGGTTGTTATAATGTGTTTATATAATTTTAATCTACTCATAAATTATTTCTATTTTTACGGAATCCCATTTTCCACCTCTTACGTTTGTGTCAACTAAAAAGTCTATTCTGTTTGTCCATCGTTTATTCATTCTATCTTGTACTGTCCACACTCCGTCCATTTCTCCTGCACCTGACACTAGCACCTTAGCTCCGAATATAAAGCCTAGGTTTTCTAAGTCTCTACTAACAGCAATCCACCTATGATCACCTGGGCAGCATTGTTCTATATGCGCTCCTGACGCGGTTATAAATGGTGTACTATCAGTTTGGTTGGGCTCAGCATGGTATATTGTTGCTGTTACTATAATGTACATTAGTATATTCATGTGGTCTAAATTTAAATTCTTCGTTTTTATTAGCTACTTTATG
>OJGS01000330.1_pt1 | contig 16248 bp, 19 predicted proteins | sample 1594531 | NCBI WGS metagenome assembly OJGS01 (sample SAMN05416816, study PRJEB24817) | seawater metagenome | isolation source: Sea water | place: Canada:Atlantic | collected 2013-07 | reverse complement strand
GTGCATCTCCTTGTGGTTGAGGAATTGTCTGTCAGATGAGAGAGTGGTATGGGACGGCGAGGAAAAGCTCCTGCACATCCGACCCTTGCGAAAATCGAGGGTCACTATAAAGAAAAAGCAAGAACACGAATCTTGCCTATCGAAAGTATTAGTGGACGCCCCTCGCCCTCTCTTGTCTGTCAGGCAGATGATCTTACTCTTCAGATTTTTGAAGAAACCTGCGATTCTATGCAGCAAATGGGATGCCTGAGTGAACAGGATGGTCCCATAATCGAAACCTACGCATGCAACTATCGAGAGTTGCTGCTGTGCATTCAAGCCATGCGTAAGGATGGGATCGAAATTGAAAGCCAGCGAGGTGGTGGTAAGAGCACTGTCCACGCGGTGAATTACCATCGCTTTCTGGCGAACCACATGAAACTGCTGCAAGAGCTTGCACTGACTCCATCGGCGCGGACTCGACTGGCTACACCACAGGGGCCGAAGCAAAGTGACAAGGTAGGACAGTTGCTTGAAAAACTAGGCGGCAAGTGATGTCGTTTGATTTCGAGCACTACCAACCAATGCAAGAGATGGATCAGTACATTGAGGATGTACAGTCAGGTGAGATCCGAAGTTGCAAGACGGTCAGGAATGCAATCAAGCGACACATCCGCGATCTTGAAAAGCAACGCACCGATGACTTCCCATATTACTTTGACCGTGAATATGCAGAGGCAGTAGTCTCGTTCTTTCCGGTCATGATCAAGCACTCCATCGGGCGTGATGTTGGTCAACCACTAATCCTGCAACCTTGGCAAGTCTTTGCTGTTGCTTCAATCTTTGGATGGAAAAAAACATCAGATGATTGCCGCAGATTCTCCAAGGCAATGATTTCCCCAGCTAGAAAAAATGGGAAGTCAACTCTTGCCGCTGCCATTGCATTGTTTGCTGGCTCAATGGACTACAACCCAGTCAGCAAAGGTTTTGAGAATGTAGCTCAGGTGCTCCTCGCGGCTACAAAGAAAGAGCAGTCTATGCGTGTTGTGTTTGCTGAAGCATGTCGCATGCGTGCTCAGTCCGAAGAACTGTCTTCCATGAGCACGCTGAAGAACAACCAGATATTCTTCAAACACAATCAAGGCTCGATATTCTGCGTTGGTTCAGACAAACCTCTTGATGGTTTCTCTGCTTCACTAACAGTCATCGATGAACTGGCAGCATTCCGAAGTGACGGAGGACAGAAAGCATTCGTCGAAACGATGTTGACTCAAGGTGGTGCTAGGTCACAACCACTGACTCTGTTCATCACCACAGCAGGTAATGACAACTCGTTTCTGTGGCTTGAGCAATACAACTACGGCAAAGGTGTTGTGTCTCTTGATTTCCATGACGAAAGCTACTTCTTTCTGAACTACGAACTCGACGAGGACGACGATGTCTACGATCCCGAAAACTGGGTCAAGGCAAACCCGTGCCTCGGAGTGACCATCATGCCTGAGTACCTTGAGGATCAAGCCAAGCCTGCCAAGACAGATGTCATCGTTGAGCGTCGATTCAAGAAGTATCACTGCAACATTGTGACATCAAGCAATTCTGCTGCATTCAGTCTTGAGCAGTGGGATGCCTGCGCCGGTGAGTTCTCTAATTGGGAAGATGCTGATGCAGTAGGTTGCGGCGTTGACCTCGGAGGACGCGACGACCTAGCAGCGTTTGCACTGGTGGCTCGATTTGAAACAGGTGAGTTTACTCAGGTCGATGAACACGCACCTGAAGTCCCAATCTACCGATACGAGGCCAGAACGTGGCAGTATATCTCCACTGATACCACGCGGGATATCACTCAAAGACCGTTTGCCGACTTCATCGAGAATGACCTTATTAGGACGACCAGGTTCCCTACAAATGAGCTAGAAAGGGATCTGCTGCGTGAATGTCAGAGGTATCGATGTTATGATGTTGCATACGATCCGTACAACTCTCAGAGCACAGCAGAAAGGCTAGAAACAGAAGGTCTTGAGCCAGCATCGATGACGCAGTCTTGCAGGTATCAAAACGAACCAATTCAAGAACTGCGTGCATGCATTGCTGATGGCCGGTTTCTACACGATGGCAACTCCTGCCTGAAGTGGATGATCGGCAACGCAGTGCTCGTCCATGACCGTCAAGACAGAGTGATGTACGACAAGAAAGCATCGGCTGAAAAAATCGATGGAATTGTTGCGATGACCATGGCCTTGGGACGCGCGATGCATGCACAATCTAAATCAAATGGCTATTTCACATATTAGGATCGAAAGATGTTTATCAGCAAAGTAGGAGAGATGTTTGCTCAGGCAACATCAAACCTCAAAAACCCATCGGAATGGCTTGTTCAGATGCTAGGAGGTGGTGAGTCCTCCAGTGGCATCCCCATAACCATGCGTAGCGTCTTGGGCATCCCAGAGGTGTTCAACGCGGTCAGCAAGATCAGCGGTCACTTGGCGCAGATGCCTATCTACTGCAAGGAGATGCGTGATTATAAAGAGATGCCTTTCCCAAGTGACTTTGGGGCCAAGGCGATACGCAATCCAAATGAGTTTTTTACCAAGTTCACTTTGTTTGAAAAAGTGATGCTTGATGCTTTGCTATACGGCAATGGAAGAGCGTACATCGAGCGTAACAGCCTCGGTCAACCAATCGGATTGCTTCCAATTCAAGCTGAAGACACAACAACAGTAGTTGCAGACGGAGAACGCTGGCATCTCGTCAGCATAAATGATGGAACTGCCGTGGGGACATTGAAAACTGAAGCAGGCAATGACCGCACGATGTATCGACTTCCAGATCGTGATGTCTTGCTTGTCATGGGACTGTCTAGGAATGGTTGGTGGGGAGAAAGCCTGCTCGACATCATGCGTGATCAGTTTGGCCTTGCGATTGCTGGTGCTGAAGCATCTGGCTCGACGTTTAGAAACGCTGGACGACCGGGTTTACTGTTGGAAGCACCACGCGGAGCTTTCAGGACTGCCAAGGAAGCTCAAGACTTCTTGGATCAGTTCAACGAGGCTCATGAGGGACTCGATAATACTGGCAAGACCGGAATGATCAGAGAAGGCATGAAGGCACAAGTTTTGCCTCATGACACCAACAGCACTGGGTACGTTTCCCAGCGTCAGTTCGGACGTGAAAGCCAAGCTATCATCTTCTTGCTTGAAACGGTCCTCGGTGACAACTCGGGTGGATCGTATAAGTCGGTCACAGAGCGTCAGTCAGCATACCTCACAAACTGCCTTGGCCGATGGATTGCAAAGATTGAAAGCGAATGCGATCTCAAGCTACTATCCAAGAGACAACGATCAGCAGGCACTTTCAGATACTGCATGGAAGCAAAGTCGATTTACTCAAACAATCTTGAGTTCCTCGCAAGCTATACATCGACACTACGTCAGCAGGGAGTGATCTCAGGAAACGAGGTGCGTGCCATGCACGGGATGAATCCAGTGGATGGTCTTGACGATGACTACTACGCAGGAAGCGGAAATATCCCACAAGACAACGACCTTGCAAAAGGCAGCGAAGAACCAGAAACTCAAACCGAGGAAGAGGAAGATGAAGTTTGAAACTAACACAACTGCCGGAACCATCACCATGCGTGGCGGGATCGGAGACTTTGAAAACCATATTTCAGCAGACGACTTTCTGAGTGCTCTGTCTGAGCATGCAGGGGAGGATGTGACTATCTTGCTCGATAGCGAAGGTGGCAGCGTCACAGACGGTCTTTCGATCCACAACGCAATCATGCAGTACAGTGGCAACATCACAGTCCACATCGATGCAATCTGTGCAAGCATTGCCACAGTCATTGCATGTGCTGCTGACCGAGTAGTCATGAACTCAAATGCAAAGTTCATGATTCACCGTGCCTGGACAGTTGCAATGGGCAATAGCGTCGAGTTCAGAAGCATGGCTGAAATTCTAGAGCTCATGGATGCTGACATTGCATCAGCCTATGGAGACAAGACAGACATCCCTGAAGATGAACTGCTTGCAATGATGGAAGCAGAAACCTGGATGTCAGCAGAACAGGCCTATGACCTCGGTTTCATTGACGAGATCAATCAAATCAGCAGAAAGACGAAAGAACCTCAAAAGAAAGCTGAGGTGATTAGTCCGTTTTATGCAGCGGTTGCAGAGGCATCTGCACGCAGAATCAGAATGCGTCTAAAGTCTGATTCTTGACAAAAATGTCAAAATAGAGTAAATAGGCAAAAATGTGGACGGGCGTTTTTTACCGTCCGTTCGACAAATTGAAAACAAGGATCAGAAATGAATCTGCAAGATATTAAAAATAGACTTGCCGACATCTCGGTCGATGTGGAAGCATTGATCGAGGTTGCTGGCGACAGTCCATCTGCGGAGCATCAGGAGCAAATCCTCGCCCTCAATAAAGAGGCGCAGGAACTTGAAGCAAAGCACGATGAAGCAAAGAAATTTGAGAAAGCAAAAGCTGAGATCGTTGCAAGGCGCAAGCTTGCAGCGGAGGCAGCGGACGCTCCTGCGGCTGGTGTTCAGCCAAGTGTTTCGGAAGACCTCCACAAGGAAAACAACAAAATGGCAATTCCAGCCAAAGCTCGATACGCAAAATCACGGCACTTCGATAACAACGAAGATGCCTACGAAGCTGGCATGTTCTTGGCAGCAATCGGCGGTAACAAGAAGGCTCAGGACTTCATGGCCGCACAGTCGCTGACAAATGCTGAAGGCGGTTTTTCTGTTCCAGTTCCGCTTTCCGACCAATTAATTAATTTAGTAGAAGAATACGGACACGCGCGGCAAAGTTGTCGCAGAGTTGTCATGGGTTCGACGACTTGGAGCGTTCCAAAAATCAGTGGACACTCGGTCATATATTACCCAAATGAGGCAGCAGCTTTAACGGAAAGTTCTTTAACTTTTTCTCAGATTACATTGACGGCAAAGAAGATGGCCGGTCTTGTAAAGATGTCATCTGAGATTGCTGAAGACAGCATCATCTCGATGCTTGATACCGTGGTCGAAGATTTGGCTTGGGGATTCAGCAAGGCTGAAGACGACAATCTTTTCACTGGTGGTTCCATCTACACAGGTGGCATCGAAGGTGATGCAAATGTTGCTGACACCAATGTTGCTTCGGTAGGAGCACTTGCTCTTACTGACCTGACTGCAATGGTGGTTGCCAGTGGTCAAGAGCGTGGGCTGAATCCTAAGTTCTACATGAACCCAACCCTGTGGAACGGTCAGGTTCGTGACCTGCTCAACGCTGCCGGTGGAAACGCCAGTGCAGACGTTGCTGCTGGAGTCCAGCGAAGCCTCTTTGGTTACGAGGTTGTTCTTTGCAACGCTGTGCCGGGTGCTTCCTCATCGACCTCCAACGACCTGCTTGCAGTCTTCGGTGACCTCGGCGTTTCTCACTACTTCGGTGATCGTCGTCAGTTGAGCTTCAAAGTGCTCGACCAGTTGTTTGCAGTCAACGATCAAATCGGTGTGGTTTGCACAAGCCGCATTGATATTGCTGCGGCTGCACCTGAAGTTCTCTCCAAGATCACTATTACTTGATCATGAGAGTTAAAATCTTAAAGCCCTGCCTTGGTCATCAAGTCGGGGCCGTGGTGGTCATTAGCAACATTGGTGTTGCGAAGACTTTAATATCATTTGGGAATTGTGTGGAAGTCAAAGATGACGACAAACTGGACTCTGATGCGAACGTCAGCACCAAGCGTGCTGCCGGTAAGTCTAAGCGAAGTAAAGTCTCATCTAAGACTAAGCTCAAGTGATACCACTCATGACGCTAATCTCACGCTGCTAATTGAGGCAGCGGTGGAGCGTCTTGAGCAAGACCTTGACCGTCAGGTCATTACAGCAGACTTTCGCGTGACCAGGTTTAACTGGGGAAGCGACACTGCTGAGGTAAAGCTAAACAAAAAAGCAGTTTGCTCAATCACAACTGTAAAGTACGTCGATGTTGACGGAAACACTATCACCCTAGCAAGCGACAAATACATCTTCGACAAAGGGAGATGTAGTATCTTTCCCCCAGCAGGCACAACTTGGCCTGAAGTCTACGCAGACGACCCCAATGGCGTTGTAATCGACTTCTGTGCTGGGTATGGGCCAGATGCCAGTTGCGTACCAAGACTCTTTAAAACGGCAATCATGCTTGGTGTAGGCAAATGGTTTTTTGATCCTGCTCAAGAGGGATCTGCACTGCATAGCCAAGAAGTTGCTTACGAGCGTATTGTTGCTCTTCTCGCGAGGTCGTCCTATCCATGAGTATCAGAAAGAGGATTGGATTCAGACGACACTCAGCAACATTTTATCGGCACGATGGGTCGGTTGATGCCTATGGTCAACCAACATACGCAGATGATAGCTCGTGGACCGCTGTCTCGTCTGGTTGGCCTTGTGAGCTAGTCACAACGGTCGGTGGCGAGGTGCTCCGAGGACGCATGGTAACTGAGAAAACAACTCACGTTGCCTTCGGTGAGTTCTTTGGGATTGGGAGCATCACTGTAAAAGATCGATGCATCATCGATGGGGTAAAGTACGGGATCACAAACACATCTGATCCCGATGGAATCAGCATGGAGATCCGCGTGGAGCTCAGAGGTGAAAACAACTAATGAGTTATGCAAAACGTGCTGTTCAAGAAGCAGAAAGAATCATCAAACAGAAACCGGGGCGCGGTGGAAAAAAAGGTGTTGTTCAAAACATTTTGACCAACGACAAAGAGATAAGAAAACTGATCGACCATTTGCCTTCAGAATTGCACCGGCGAGTAATGACAGCAGCGGTCAAAGCAGCGGCTGAGATCGTGGAGACAGAGGCATCGGTCCAGATTGCAGTTGTTGGCAGACGCAACATTCCCTACACAGGCAAGCTTGGAAACTCACGCAAGACAGGCACGCGAGATTTGTGGGGGCAAAAGCCTAGAAAGCGTATTGGCACGCCTGCCGGAAATGACATGAGCAAAGCGGTTACACGCAAGACTCTTCCGTATAAGAAAAGAAAGCCTAGCACTGCAATCGTTGGAACTGACTACTACCAATACAACTTTGGTCACATCCACGAACCCCGGCCAGGCGGAGGACCAGCCAGGCATGTGATGTGGGGCCGCGATAGCGGAAGGATGCATATGCAACGCCCGTGGCTTGCTCCTGCTGCCAAGTCAACAATTATGCTTCAGCGTCAGGCAATGATTCGGATAATTAAAGCACGCATGAAAAGGTATCTCAAACCATGAGTGTAGCCACCGCAGTTCGACAAATCATTGCTGATGATGCAACCGTGACATCACTTGCAGGTAATCGAGTCACTGTTGACTTCATTCCCGAAGACTCTGTCATGCCTGCATTGCTGCTTTACATCGTTTCAGAATCTGCTGAAGACTGCCTAAGTGGGTTTGTTGGATTTGAAACTGCAAAAATTAGAGTAGAATGCTACGGTGAAACACGAAGTCAAGCTGATGCACTCCACGCAGCAGCAAGGGCAGCACTCAACGGTGAGCGAGGTGTTTATAGCGGTACTTTCATCAAAGGCATCGGTCAAGATACTGGCCGAGTCTACTTAGTCGATAAACCAAATGACGGTACAGACCACTGGCTGTTTCGCACAATTCAAACGTTTGAAATCTCTTATAACTCCTTCTAGAAGGAAAGAAAAAATATGACTTACCAAGGAATGACCGGCCAAGGCACAACTGCGGTCCTCACAACTAATGCAATTACCGGATGCGTGCGTAGTCTTACGCTTCCTGAGTTGACTCAAGATAAGATCGATGCAAGTTGCCTCGATACAACGGGCTTCATGAAGTACATTCCCGGCGATCTCACAGATCCCGGCGAATGCTCGCTAGAAATTATCTTTGATCCAACTTTTGACTTTGACGCAATAATTGGAGTCCTTGACACACTTACGATTACGTTTGCGTTAGGTACTTCAACTAACACAACCAATGCAACTTTGATTGGGACAGGTTTTATTACCAGTTATAGTCTTCCAGATTTGAGCACCAACAATCTTGCAGTCGTCAACGTGACGTTTGCCTACGATGGTCAAACTGGACCTGCATTTACAGTTGAGTCTTAAAAATGAAAGTCGAACTTCTGCCCTGTGAAGGCAAGAACCTAGCAACCGGCTCAAACGAGGTATTCAAGCAATACCGAGTTGTCGTCGATGACACTTTGGTTGGCTACAAGTCATGGGATTTTGGAAGCTCGATATGTTTCATTGGTCGGGTTTCTCCAGTTGATAAATCCTTGATAGAGGAAGAGGTCAGTGCTATGCTTGGCGACAGTTCCAGTGGCGTGATGCCACCGGAGTTCGATCCAGATGACTTACCTGAAGAGGATTACAAAGATGACTTCCCTGACGAAACAGTTACTGCTTGATCACTGCAAGATTGAGGTCAAAGAAGTAAACATCGAAGGACTTGGCGTTTTGTACGTCAAGCCTTCGACTGAGCTTCAGCGATCTAAGAGGATTGCAGACATGTTCGACAAAAACGGTAATTTGACTAACGAGTCAAAGCAAAGACGCAGGGTGAATTTGATCATTGATCACATCTGCGACAAAGACGGCAAAGCAATGTTCAACGAAGGTGATTCAAAAGACTTGCTTGCTCTTGATGGCAGCAAACTTGATCCATTCATTGAAGCAGTGATGCTGATCAATGGAGAACTTGAGGGAAACGACGAGGCCGAGTAGATCGGCTTGTAAAGCACTTCGACAAAAACTTCAGGTTGCGTTGGGTGTTTAGAATCTGCCAGAAACTGGGCATCGATGACCCGTGTTGCTGGATGAACTCAGTAAGTCCTCTACTCGTTGATCAGTGGATCGCGTTTGAAGTTGCCGAGCAGCAAACAACGTCCTCATCGGACATGTTAGATCCCGACGAAGCACTCAAGAGGTTGACCAGTGGCAGGTAATAACGTCCGCATCGGTGCTCTGCGATATGACATCATCGCAGACAGTTCTTTGTTTAGCCGAGGTTTGAAAACAGCCTCCAAAATGAGCAGGAAGCTTGCTAAGGATATTGCCCTAACGCGAACTCCTTTGGAGAGATATAAGAAGGAGTTGCTGCAAGCACGCAAGGCTCTCAAAGCTAATCTGATAGACGAAAGAGCGTACTTGCACACAAAAAAGAGATTGCGTGCGCAATACGTTCAAGAGAATGCTTTAATAAATAAGCATACTCATAAATTGCTTTTAAACACAAAAGCAAAGAATGCTAATGCTGCTGCATCCTCTCGGATGAACCTAGCAAACATCGGAGGTGCTGCTGCGTCGATGTTTGGCGGTCGAGGTGGTGCTGCTGTTGGTCGAGGCATCGGAATCGGTGCAATGGCTGGAGGTCCAGCGGGAATTGGACTGGCGGCAGGTTTTGCTGGTGCTTATGCAACTGCAAGGATGATGGAAGAGTTCGGGGATCTGCAAGAAGCAGCAACCGACTTAAAAGTCTTCTTAGGTGAAGAGTTTGGGGAAGAGTCTGCAAATGCGTTTCGTAAGATTGCACGCGAATCTTCTTTAACAACTGCTGGTCTAATAAAGAACGCAAGGGTCTGGGCATCTTACGGGCTTGAGACTGAAAACATTGTAGACATCGTCCATAGGCTTGGTGTCGCGGCAGGAGGCGAGGCAGCAGCGTTTGACAACCTCACGCGAGCTTTTGCTCAGGTCAATGCTGCTGGCAAGTTGATGGGTCAGGAAAAGAACCAGTTGATCAATGCTGGATTTTCTTTGAAGATCATTGCTGACGAAGCTGGTGTCAGCATGACCAACTTTGCCAAGGCAATGGAGCAGGGTTTGATTACAGCAGAGCATGTAAACAATGCACTGATAAAAGCTACTGACAGGGGTGGTCTGTATTTTGGTCGATTGGAAAAGAAGGCACAGACTTTAAACGGTCAAATGGATTTGCTGGCAAACAATTTCAATGACTTGTTTGCAAACTTAGGAGAATCAAAGTCAGGGTTCTTTTCTAGTGTTCTTAACAAAATTAACGAAACTCTTTCTCATACAAGTGCAGTTATTTCGCAAGCAAATGAACTTGAGAGAACGCGGGAGAAAATTAGACAGAATGAAGAGTTTGGTCGCTCTGGAAGCAAAACAGTTGCAGGAGGTCACGTTATGACACCCAGTGATCGAATGGGTGGATATCTCGAATTTGAGCGAGCATTCATTGACTCATATATGTCCGGCACTAAAGGTTTGGGGGGGCTTGGTGACATCATTGAATCATTAATTGGCAATAGAAATATTCTTGACACTGACTTTCAAGCAAAAGCAGCAAGGGCAGCAGAAAGGGAAAAGCTTATGGACAGAGAGTTTTTTACTCGCAATCAAGCTGTAGAAAGAGGAATGCTGCGTCCATCAGATTATTCTGCTGCTGAAGACGCAGACAAGAAAAGAGCAAAAGCGGAGGCAAAAATAGAGCAAGAAGCACTGAACTATCTTGAAGAACGAGGCAAACTGCAAAATCAGATTGCAAGTGATGAAGAACGTCAGATGATGGAGATGCAGGAAGAGTTTAATGAGTATGCAGCAAAGATCAGGAGTACAATGGGGCTTTTGGGAAACGATGGTTTTCTCTTGCAAATGAAGAAACAGGTAATGTCAGCGGACGCTGAAAGAGCGATTGAAGAAGACAAGCTTGATGAAGAAAAGCGACAAGCAAATAAACTTGAGCAGGCTCTTGATGTTGCTGGACCGGGCCAGATGAGACAAAACAGTATTGAGGAGTTTATCTACCTCAAAACACAACGTGACAATGCAAGAAAAGAAAAGCGTGAAGAAGACAAGTACCAGAAAGATCGACAATTAAAGATCGAACTACATACAAAAACAGTAAAAGCAATAAACGATCTAAAACCAAGTCAGCAGCAAGCTGATGCAAATCAAGTCATTCCAGTAAATTAAGGGTAAGCAACATGGCTTTGACTTATGAAGTCTGCCAAATGAGAGAGACAGGCTACAGTGCCTCATCAAACAACAGTGGAGGTATGAAGTCTTGTCAGATTTCCCTCACTCAGGTTTACCGCGTTATTGTCACCGATCCCGCAAATGCAAACTTTGCCGCTGATGATGTTACTGATGTGCATGTTGCATTTGCACCCGGCATACCAATTGTCAATTACCACACTTGGTACGACTCTACAACAAATGTTGGAATCCCTCTTGCAGTATGCAATAGCAAAACAGTCAGGAGATTAGATTCAAACGCAACAGTGTTTGAAGTCACTTGTGCTTTTGCAACAGAACCGGGTAAGCAAAGCAAAGCACAAGAATCAGAAACTCCTAGCAATCCACAACCAGAGACGCCTCCTGCAAGCGTAACAGACATTGACCCCGTTGTGACTAGAGGTGTAGTAGGTCGCGACATTGTGATGCACGCTGCTCCTGCGTATGGGCCAAATGGATCGGCAGTCATTTTGGGGCCTAACTTAAATGCAGAAACAATATCTACGCGATTCTTGCCAGTTGCAGATGCATTTGGCGTTGGAATTGATGGTTTGAGGAATGAAATTGACCAACCAGTCACAAGAAAAAAGCCTCTCCTGCAATTGACCATAACACAGTTTGAGGACACCTTTACTGATCAAGACCTTTTGGATCGATGCTACAAAGTAAACTTGACTGCGTATAGAGGATTTGTGATAAAAGCAGCAATGATCACTAACATCAATGCTGTTGCACAAAGCGTTCAAATGGCAGCAGGCCCAGCAGAAAAGTATCGTGTTACATATACTATTTTGGTCGATGACTATACGGTTGTAAGTGATGCAAATGCAACACTGTTTGTTGGTCATGCAGCAGCAGTTCCGTTGATCGGTCATTGGCATCTTGATGCAAACGACGATGCAGTCCAGTTTCAGCAGACTGGTGCTGGCATTGGTGCTGTGGGATTGCTGAACTTGGATGGAACAGCAAAAGATCCAGACGACACTCCTGACTACGTCAGATTTGATACCGTAGAAGAAACGGAATTTAATTTGGCAGCAGGCGGCTTTTTACAGGTTTAAAAATGGCAAGCTATTCGTTCAGCAGCAGAGAGATAGCAGAAACACTTGCAGACGTTGGTCGCAAGGCTATGGCAGGATCAGCGTTGCCACAAGAGCCAACCGGCAGGGAGACTATCTTTGTAAAGACACCTGCAAATGGTATTGCTGCAAGAGCAGGTGATGTCTGTACTGCTGAAGATTGCACAAGGGTCTACATTTCGGATCTTGAGCTTTCTGAAAATACATCACTGACGGTTCCTGTCGTAAACACTACAGAGGAACTTGTCGAAGGAGACATTTATATAAGTGCTACACGGGTTGGTGTTTATTGGGTCTTTGATGGAGGTGGTGGAGGCCGGGCAAAGCGAGTTAAGTTTGTACTTACTCAAGCACTTTGCAAAACTGGTTCTTTACAGTCGGGGTTTGCCCTTGCCGAAGTCATAGACCCTATGACCTCTGGACAAACAATAGATGACCAGATAACAGTCTGGGACTACAAGCAGCAATTTGTATTGGCAGATGCTGGTGCAATTGGAGTAGCCGCGTATGGGAATCCATATGGTGCAGGTCTTCAGTGGCACATTGAATGGTGCGAACAGCCAGTAATAAAAGTAAAGGGAGTTTTAGCGGATTCTCTTGCACCGTGGACTGGAGTTCCAGCAGTTACCATTAGCGAAGCAAAAAGCTCATGGCCTTACGTCGATTGGCAAGGCTCTGAAACCATTGGATCAACTTTAGGCACAGTCCAAAACCCTGAAAGATTCACAGCAAACGTAGGTTGGGTTGAATGCGAAAGGCTTATACCAAGCTCGCACTTGCCAGTCCCTACAAACACAGTTGCGCCGTATACACTTGCTCCACTTAGCACAGAGTGGAACATAACATCTTGCGAAAACATGACCGCAAGGTGGTGTTCGACTTTGTTTACCGGTGGCAATTTTCTATTGACAGGAGATCAGTACGCAGAAGGGAACGCAGACCCTTTGCAGCACAGTGAGTTTTCTGCTGGCGACATTGCTAACCCCCCTGCATATCTGTGGGATGAATTTGCTGACTTAGCATGCCACATAAAAGCTGACACAAGAGGTTGGGCTTTTCTTGATGATAAGCTTGGCAAGTTTATGACGGTCATGACTGGTTCAGCGTTGTTTGGATTGCCTGAAGTTGTAGAAGCTGTTGCTAAGTTCGATGAAGACACTGAGCCTCTAATAAAGGCAAAATCAGGAGACTGTGGAGTTATAGAGCACAAGCATTTGCAGGAGATGCTTGTATGGGGAAATCCTTCTGGTCCTTCTGGGACAGGAGGTTGCGAAATGACGCAGGCAACGCCAGCCCCAGAGGTCGATGTTTTTGAGCACGCAAGTGACATTACAGTTGTCACAGGGACAACTACAAACGCCGATGGCGAAATTGAACTTACAACTGTTGAGATAAAAGCATGTGACACTCCCTCCGCAAACTTGTCTCTTCCATACAGCACGCAAGATGTGATCACAGACATTTCATGCGTGGGAGATTCGCTAGAAAAATCTTACAAAGAGTTAAAGTTCATTGGCAACGCAACTGGAGGAAACAGCAATGTTGGTCTGCCTTGTACTGATCCAATAAACTACGACTGGGAAACCATATTCAATAACTACATATGGAATCAGAGTTGGTATAGCATTAGTTACTATGACATCAACTTCCCTGAAGGCTGCTTCCCATGTCCAACCGGATGCTGCACTCAGACACTGTACGATGGATCAACTAACCAAGTTTATCCGCTTACGGACAGCGATTGCACTGCAACAGTAAACTCAAGTCCTAGCAATCCTACAGACGTTGTCAGCGTAAGTTGGTCCGCAGGCGAATGCGATGATCCTCCTGCTGGTGGATGCAATGGGACTTATGTTTCTGGTTTTTCAATCGGAGGTTTTGGGGGAGTAAGCGGTTGCTCTGCAACATTTACTCAGACAGGCACTGCTCTTATATCAGGCGGGACAGCGACTATAAATGGCAACTGGTCAGGTGTTGCTGGCAGCATGCCCCAAGGAAGCGTAGCAGGTACATTTACGTTCACAACAGATGGAACTAACCACAGTGCGTCTGGTGCGTTGCCTTCGGTTTGGGGTGGTGGGACTGTATCAGTTTCTAACACAGGGACATGCACTGGAACATATCAAGGGAGTGCAAGTCTGTCTGGAGGAAATTCCCCATGTGGTGGCATGATAAATGGAACTCACGATTTCACTTTAACTTAGACATCGCAAATGAAAGAAAAAGTAGGGAGTCAACTTGAGATGCTCATCCCTGACTGGGCAGTTAAAAATAAGTCTGGATGCGGGTGCTCCGACATGGCAGTTAGGATGGACAGATACGGTATCAACTGGTGCGAAGACAACAAGAACACAATCGTTGCACACTTGATGTCTCAGTCAGAGCACCTGATCCCGGCGTTTCGACTTGTTCCAAAGACAATGAAAAAGCTTGTTGCAGAACAACTTCTCAACAAAGCAATTGAGAACGCAAGAAAGGCTACCTGAGCTTGCGTCCATACTTGTTCTTCTTTGGCATCGGTTCAAAGTAAGGAACCCCATCGATCACAACGCCACATGAGATGATTGGTTTCTGAGCGAACGATGCACCATAGGCCATGACTGCATGCTTATGATCGATGCCACAACCGACAGACATACCCCAGTAGCGTGAGTTATTGTTGCATCCCCAAGTGACACCTCCAGCAGTGTGGTGATGGCCTATGGCAGACGATGTCCAGTCTGATTCTGCTTTGGCAATTGCAGGAGTCTTGCCTCCACGTCCTTGGTCACCGTGAAAGACTTGGTAGTCGTCAATCTGCAACTTGTGATATCTCGGGTGGAACTTCCAGTCGATGCCCCATATCTCAGCCTGCTTTCTTAGAAGTGAAGGATCAAGGCCAATGGCTTTCATCTTACGCTGCAAGTTTGCATCGTGATTTCCCGTCATCACCTCAACGTCTTTACCGAAGATGCTCTGCATGTGCTGTATCTGATCCCTTGCAGCTTCCATCTCACCGACGATGTCAGTAAAGCCAATCTCACTTTCGTGAAAGCTTGCACTGTGATGATCGGCAAGATCACCAATGTGGATGATGCGGTTCACCTGCCACTGCTCAAAGATGCCCATGCACCACTCTGCATATCCATCTAGCATCACCGGGCAGTGGCTGTCTCCGATGATCCCGACTCGATTTGACTTGCTCATCCTTGGCTTTCAAAAAAGTGTACGCGGACGTAGGGTCCGTTTTCTTTGTCATCAGGATCTTGAACTCCCAAGCACCATGCAACGTGCTTTGCGCTGTCGTCTTCCAAGATGCCATAAGTGACCAACGAATCAACCAATTCTTTTGCTCCACGAAGAGTAGAATCGTGATCCCAAAGACGCTGTCGTTTGCCGAGCACTCTCTCGACGACCAGTCCTACACGCTGTGCTAAGACGTTTTCTAACAGCACTTCATGGTAGAACTGCCTGAGAGTCATCTCGACTTCCGGCGTGGCTACCACGCGACTATGAGGGATCGCAGCAAGCCATTGCTGCTTGTCCCGATGAGCAGCGGAAAAGTGTTTTGTTCGGCCTGTGTTCCCGTTTTTCAACTCTTTGTTGATAACCAGCGTAAAAAGTTTGTCTTTTGCTGATATCGAAAAATCTTGAAATTGCATCTTGACCACAATCTCTTAACACGCTTAGAATCGGAAAGAAGAGACAAGGATATAGCAAAAATGGAGGAAAAAAGCAACTATTTAAACGTAAACCTGACTTGCGAAAACTACCCTGACTTCGTGACTTGGTTATTAAGGAAAGCAGATGCCTGCGAAAAAAAAGCTTCTAAGTTTAATTTTCGTAGAGCAGCAGGGTTGATATCAAATCACTTTCGGACTGATTATCTAAGCCCTTTGGTGAATACTAAAGGACTCGATAAGCACAATTTGCTTCCAGTTTTTTTGAGAGCAGATGTCGAGATTTCCGAAAACCACATATCAATCGACTTGATGATCGTTGCCAGTGATGGTCTTTGTTACAACGTGTCTGAAGTAAGAGGGGCTTACGAGATTTTTACACCACAAGAGTTGGCCGAAAGGTCAATCAAAGCAAGGAGAAAAAGAAAAGATGAGTATACTTGAAAAAGTAAAACGAGGTAAAGTTGCAAAGCCAAGACGCATTTGCGTTTACGGATCGCACGGTGTGGGAAAGACCACTTGGGCATCTAGGTTTCCCGATGCGCTCGTCATCGCGA
>OJGS01000328.1_pt1 | contig 16326 bp, 11 predicted proteins | sample 1594531 | NCBI WGS metagenome assembly OJGS01 (sample SAMN05416816, study PRJEB24817) | seawater metagenome | isolation source: Sea water | place: Canada:Atlantic | collected 2013-07 | reverse complement strand
CGAGATCAGCCTCGGTCTCGTGGGCTCGGAGATGTGTATAAGAGACAGGTATGTGCTGGCGGGCGATATGACGGACTTATAGATCAACTTGGCGGCAAGGCTGCCACGGCGATAGGTTTTGCCATCGGGCTCGAACGTCTGATTTCGCTACTGGAGGCGGGTGAAGTACTGCCTGAAATATCCGGACCTGACGTGTATCTGGTCGCTGTGGGGGATGTCGCTGCCGCACAATCATTATTACTAGCAGAGAGTCTGAGAGACCAACTTCCTCAACTTCGCTTGATTAGCCACTGTGGTGGTGGTAGTTTTAAAAGCCAATTTAAGCGGGCTGATCGCAGCGGAGCGCGCTGGACCTTAATTTTGGGGGAAGAGGAAATGGCGCAGCAAACCATTGGTGTGAAAACTATGGCAACAGGCGAGCAACAGACGTTAGCCTGGTCTGAACTAGCGAATTTTCTTTCTGCCTCGGCATTCAACTAACAGTTAACAAAAATAAGTAGAAATATGACGCCACTAAATATCGCCGAATGGCAATCACTTGATAGACACTATTCCGATATCAAATATCTGTCGATGCGTGAACAATTCGCACTGGACTCAGGACGTTTTGAACGTTTCTCAATTCGCTCAGGGGATTTACTGCTCGACTATTCGAAGAACCGCATTACTCAGGAAACCATCGATAAGCTGATTGCGCTTGCAGATGCGGTAAATATTCAGGAATGGATAGAACGAATGTTTTCGGGTGATCAAATTAATCACACCGAAGGTCGTGCCGTTTTACATACCGCATTGCGCAACCGATCAAATACGCCGGTTATGGTGGACGGTCAGGATGTCATGCCGCAGGTAAATGCAGTATTGGACAAAATGGCCGCTTTCTGCGAACAGGTACATTCAGGTAAATGGTTAGGATTCAGCGGTAAAAAAATTACTGATATTGTTAATATTGGTATTGGTGGTTCTGATCTCGGCCCAGCCATGATTTGCGATGCACTAGAGCCTTACGGTATTGATGGCATCCAGGCACACTTTGTTTCTAATGTTGATGGTACTGATCTCAGCACAACACTGGAAAAACTGAATCCTGAAACCACTCTTTTTGTTGTGGCTTCGAAAACCTTCACGACTCAGGAAACCATAACGAACGCTCAATCAGCACGCAACTGGTTTTTGAAAGTAGCGACACAAGCTGATGTGGCAAAACATTTTGTTGCGGTATCGACCAATGCTAAGGAAGTTGCCAAGTTTGGTATTGATACTGCCAATATGTTCGAAATCTGGGACTGGGTGGGTGGCCGATACTCTTTATGGAGTGCTATCGGTCTACCGATTGCATTGTATGTTGGCATGGATAATTTCCTTCGTTTGCTGGATGGTGGACATGAAATGGATAAGCATTTCCGTACCAAGCCATTGGCAGAAAATATTCCGCTGATTATGGGAATGCTAGGGATCTGGTATATCAATTTCTTTAATGCCCAGACTCATGCAATCGTTCCCTATGATCACTCACTGGCGCGTTTTCCTAGTCACATGCAGCAGCTGGATATGGAAAGCAACGGTAAGTTTATTAACCGTCAGGGCGCTCGTATCAGTTATAAAACGGGACCGGTTATCTGGGGTACACCTGGTACCAATGGTCAGCACGCTTATTTTCAACTGATTCATCAGGGTACACAGTTAATTCCAGTGGATTTTGTGTTACCGGTAAACAGTCATTATCCTGAATGTGATCATCAATCCATTCTATTGGCCAATGGTTTGGCTCAATCAGAAGCATTGATGAAAGGTAAAACGGCTGAAGAGGTTAGAGAAGAGTTGGTCAAGGAAGGCTATGAAGGCAAAGCCCTTGATGCATTATTGCCACACAAAGTTTTCCCGGGTAATCGTCCGAGTAACGTATTGTTATTTCCTAAATTGACGCCGGAAATGTTGGGGCAGCTTGTGGCCCTCTATGAGCACAAAGTATTTGTCCAAGGGGTTATCTGGAACATCAATTCATTTGACCAATGGGGCGTTGAGCTCGGTAAACAGCTTGCCAAAGCTATTTTGCCGGATTTGCAGAGTAATACCGAAATTTCTGTGCATGATAGTTCTACTACCGAGCTTATCAGGCTGATCCGTACCTTGCGGAAATAGATAAATGAAAGCGGCTCGTAACTTACGAGTCGCTTTCATTACAAGAGTTAATGCTTTTTACGAATAATCAGTCCGGCCAAAGGTGGTAAGTTCAACACAATGGAGTAGGGTCTATCAGACCAGCTTGTTGATTCGCTCTGAATTACCTGACTAACAGAATAATTACTGCCACTGTAGTATTCCGAGTCAGAATTGATGACAACTTCATATTCGCCTGCTTCAGGCACACCAATTCGATAATTATCCCTCACTACAGGCGTGAAATTAAACACCGCCACAGCGATGGAATCCTGTCCCTGACGCAGGTAGCTTAGTACTGATTGTTCCCGATCATTGCAATCAATCCATTCAAATCCATGTGCGTCAAAGTCATGATAATGAAGCGCAGGGCTCTCACGGTAGACTTTATTTAAATCAGTGACCAGCTGTAACAGGCCCTGATGTTTTGGATAATCCAGTAAATACCATTCCAGTGCTTTTTCACTATTCCACTCACTGCCCTGACCAAACTCTGATCCCATAAATAATAATTTTTTGCCGGGATAGCTGTACATAAAGGTATAGAGTAACCGCAAATTAGCAAATTGCTGCCATTCATCTCCGGGCATTTTGTAACGCATCGAACCTTTACCATGCACAACTTCATCATGGGAAAAAGGTAATACAAAGTTTTCGGTAAATGCGTACAGCAAGCCAAAGGTAAGCTGATCATGATGATAACGACGATGGATGGGATCCTGTTTCATATATTCAAGGATGTCGTGCATCCAACCCATATTCCACTTCATCGAGAAACCCAGTCCGCCCATATCAGCTGGTCGTGAAACCATTGGATAGGAGGTGGATTCTTCGGCGGCGATAATACAACCAGGGTGAGACTGGTGCAGTATGGTATTAACTTCCTTGAGAAAGCTGATGACCTCAAGATTCTCACGACCACCATGAATGTTTGGCAACCACTGACCTTCCTCACGCGAATAATCGAGATAAAGCATCGACGCGACAGCATCCACACGTAACCCATCTATATGGCATTCTTCCAGCCAGAAAAATGCACTGGATAATAGGAAGTTACGAACCTCGTTACGGCCGTAATTAAAGATTAATGTGCCCCAGTCCTGATGTTCTCCACGACGGGGATCTTCATGTTCATAGAGTGCTGTGCCATCAAATTTGGCCAGGCCGAAGCTGTCTTTGGGAAAATGTCCTGGCACCCAATCCAGTAACACACCAATATTATTTTGATGGCACTGGTCGACAAAATATCGAAAATCATCCGGTGAGCCGAACCGGCTGGTTGCAGCATAATAACCTGTCGTTTGATATCCCCAGGAAATATCCAGAGGGTGTTCGGTGATAGGTAACAGTTCAATATGCGTGAAGCCCATTTTGCTGACGTATGGCACCAGTTTGTCAGCAAGTTCACGATAACTGCAAAAGCTGCCATCATTGCGTTTTTGCCAGGAACCGAGGTGGACTTCATAAACGCTATGTGGCGCATGTAGCCATTTTGTATGCTCCCTGTTGGACATCCATTCTTTGTCCTGCCATTGATAACTGCTGTCAAAAATCACTGAGGCAGTACCAGGCCGAAGTTCTGCCTGCTGGCAATAAGGATCCATTTTCAGATGCAGACTGCCATCATGATAGTTACGTATTTCAAATTTGTAGAGCTCACCGATTTCCAGACCCGGAATAAATAATTCCCATACGCCAGTACTGCCTCTTGAACGCATGGGATGGCTGCGTCCATCCCAACGGTTGAAAGTACCAACAACACTGACACGTTGGGCATTGGGTGCCCAGGTGGCAAACATCACACCTTCTACACCGTTTACAGTGCGCTTGTGAGATCCCAGAATTCGATAGGCATGCCAGTGTTTACCCTCGGCAAACAGATACAAATCGTAATCTGAAATTTGTGGAGTGAAGCAGTACGGATCGTAATGACTCTGAATTTGATTTTGTGAAGTGGTACGATGAATCTGATATGGCGTTTCTAAATCATCAGAACGGCCAGTCCACTCGAAAATATCAGTACCTTCAACCCGCTTCATAGGTAGATTGTTACCTACCGTTGCGGATTCGGTATGAGGTAAGAAAGCCCTGACATACACACCGCTTTTGGTCGGATGACGACCCAAAACTGCAAAAGGATCATGATGTCTGGCTTCTATGATTTTAAGTTGGTCATCTGTCAAATTTTGTTCAAAAACCATAGATATAATGTCCTGTAAATTTTTCTATTGCTGTCCACCTTAACGATGTGGCACGCTTAAAGCCATTACAACATATTTCACTGCACAGCTGGCTGGAGATTTGAATATGCCCAAAAATAATAGCACGCGTTTTGTCAGTCGACTGACCAGAGACACTCTGGCGTTGATCCTAGCAGGCGGACGTGGTTCACGTTTGAAACAACTGACTGGTTGGCGTGCAAAACCCGCTGTGCCCTTTGGTGGAAAATTCAGAATTATAGATTTCCCTCTCTCAAATTGCGTCAATTCGGGGATCCGCAGAGTAGGGGTGTTAACACAGTATAAAGCGCATTCATTGATAAGACATATCCAACAAGGCTGGGGCTTTATGCGTGGTGCTTTAGGAGAGTTTGTCGAATTGCTGCCGGCCTCACAGCGCACCGAACAGGGTTGGTATACCGGCACTGCCGATGCGGTATATCAGAACATCGACATTTTACGCAATCATGGCCCTGAGTACGTATTGATCCTGGCGGGCGATCATATTTATAAAATGGATTATGGCGATATGTTGGCTGAACATGTTGCGCAAAATGCCGATATGACCATTGGCTGTATCGAGGTACCATTGGATCAGGCCAGAGCTTTTGGTGTCATGTCGGTTGATTTGAATCATCGGATCATCGCTTTTGACGAAAAACCTGCAAATCCAACGCCGATTCCGGGGCATGATGATGTTGCATTGGCTTCAATGGGGATTTATATTTTTAATGCTGGTTTTCTGTATGAGCAGTTGATAAAGGATGCTGACAATTCAAGATCCAGTCATGACTTTGGGCATGACATCATTCCATCATTAATTGAGAAGTATAAAGTTGTCGCTTTCCCTTACAAAGATGTACAGGGCAATGATCCGGGATACTGGCGCGATGTGGGAACCATAGACGCCTTCTGGTCGGCGAATCTGGAGTTGATTGGTGTTACACCAGAACTAAATCTTTACGATGAAGAATGGCCAATATGGACCCATCAGGCTCAACTGCCTCCTGCCAAGTTTGTTTTTGATGATGATGATCGGCGAGGCATGGCTGTGGATTCAATGGTCTCTGGCGGGGGCATTATTTCCGGTTCCGTTGTGAGACATTCGATTCTGTTTTCCAATGTTGAAGTCCATAGTTTCAGTCTTATAGAAGATAGTGTGGTATTACCGGATGTCTCTGTAGGCAGGCATTGTCGCCTGAAGAAAGTTGTGCTTGATAAAGGCTGTATTGTTCCTGAAGGAACGGTTATCGGCGAAGATCCTGAACTCGATGCACAACGTTTTGAAGTTTCACCCAATGGTGTTGTTTTAGTCACACCTGAAATGCTGGGGCAAAATTACCGTTATGTCCGATAAATTAAAAGTCGTTTTATGCTGGCACATGCACCAGCCGCAATATAGTGAGCCGATGGGCGGAAGCTATCAGCTCCCTTGGACCTATCTGCATGCAATAAAAGATTATGTCGATATGGCCTGGCATCTCGAACAAATCCCTGAGGCTCGTGCGGTGGTTAATTTCGCACCTACCTTGCTGGAACAGATTGATGATTACGATCAACAATTGAAAGGCAGGTTTAAAGGGACGGGGTGCCTGAAAGATCCTTTGTTAATTGCGCTGGATTCACCGGTGCAACCAGTTCATATTGAAGAACGCCAGACAATATTAAATGCTTGTCTGCGCGCCAATGATGAGAAGCTTATAGCGCCGTTTCCGATATTTGCAAAACTTGCTGAAATGGCACGCTGGGTATTGGAAGATAAACAGCGTCTGGCCTACCTTAATGATCAGTTCCTGGTGGACATGCTGGTTTGGTATCATCTGGTATGGATGGGTGAGTCGGTGAGACGCAACGACATTCGTATTCAGGCCTTAATGAAAAAAGGTCAGCAATTTAATTTTCATGATCGGCGGCAATTGATGATCGTGATTGGTGAATTGCTGAGTGATGTTATTCCGCGTTATCGAAGACTTGCGGAGGCAAAAAAAGTAGAGTTATCGGTAACACCTTACGCCCATCCGATAGTCCCATTATTACTGGATATCAATAGCACACTGGAAGCGATGCCCGATGCCCTGTTGCCACAAATTCGGCAGTATCCTGGTGGAGATGTCCGTACCGATTGGCACATGGAAAAAGGACTTGAGGTATTTGAGTCATTCTTTGGTTTCCGTCCCAAAGGCTGCTGGCCATCTGAGGGCGCGGTTTCAAAACCGACCATTGAGTCGGTAGCCAAACACGGATTTAGCTGGACTGCCAGTGGTGAAAATGTTTTACGTAACAGCCTGCAGAAAAGTGCTTTGCCAGACAATAGCATTCATAAGCCTTATCAACTTGAAGCTGTAGGTCCAGCATGCTTTTTCCGCGATGATGGTTTATCCGATTTAATTGGTTTTACTTATACCAAATGGAGTGCTGAAGATGCTGTTAATGACTTTATTCATCATCTGACCAATATCAAAGCCACCACAGAGGATGATGCCGATAGAGTTGTATCCGTCATTCTCGATGGAGAAAATGCCTGGGAACATTATTCCTATAATGGGTTTTATTTTTTACAAAACCTTTATAAACAGCTTTCCAGACATCCGGATATAGAATTGACTACTTTCTCTGATTGTCTGGATAACGGCGTTAAACCAGCGTTGTTACCTGAAATGGTAGCCGGTAGCTGGGTTTACGGTACTTTCTCCACCTGGATTGGTGATGTTGATAAAAATCGTGCATGGGATCTGCTGAGTCAGGCTAAGCAGGTGTATGACGAAAAAATTGCTGCTGCAGAGATTGATGAAGAGCTGCTTCAGGCAATCGATAAACAGCTGGCTATTTGCGAGGGGTCGGACTGGTTCTGGTGGTTTGGAGATTACAACGCAGCAGACAGTGTCAGTGATTTTGAAAGGTTGTTCCGTTTGCATTTATCAAATCTTTATCAAATGTTGGGAGAAGAAGTGCCTCAAATATTGTCAGAGGTGGTGTCATTAGGAGGAGGAGAAGCCGAGCAGGGTGGCACAATGCGTCGTGGCGGCTAATTAATGAAACAGGCTCATATCTTTGATAACCGTCGGACCGGTGTACTGCTGCATATCACCAGTTTACCCAATAGAAACTTAGGGGCTGATGCCTACCGTTTTGTTGATTTCTTGCACCAGTCAGGGGTAACAGTCTGGCAAATGCTGCCACTAGGACCAACTCATGATGATGGTTCGCCCTATCAATGTTTATCGGCTCACGCTGGCAATAACAAACTGTTATGTGAAGCTTATATTAAAGCTCAACCCTGGGTACACACCGAAGAGCTGGCGGGTAAAAAAATCTACACAATCGTGGCAAATGCTTACAAGCAATTCTACGAAAACGCTAATGAAGCTGACTGGGCAGCGTTTGATAGCTTTTGTCAGCGACAGGCATTCTGGCTGGAAGATTATATTCTGTATCGTGAAATACGAAATCTGAATCATGCGCTTCCATGGTTTGACTGGCCAGTTGAATTTCGTGACCGAGATCCGGCTACGTTGAAAGACTTGGCTGAGCAACGTGCTGAATCCCTGAATATTCGCCGATTTGAACAGTTTCTGTTTTTCCAGCAATGGAATAATTTAAAAACTTATGCCAATCAGAAGCACGTCAAATTGTTTGGAGATATGCCAATTTTCGTTGCCCATGACAGTGCCGATGTTTGGGCTGCCCCTGAGTTATTTACTCTCGATGAGACAGGGCAGGCCACAAAGGTAACCGGTGTTCCGCCTGATTATTTTTCTGCAACCGGACAACGTTGGGGAAACCCGCTCTATGAATGGCAGGCGCACATTGATGAAGATTTTGATTGGTGGGTAAAACGTCTGTCGACCCAGCTGGAGCTGTTTGATTTAATCCGTATAGATCATTTCAGGGGGTTTGAGTCATGCTGGGAGATTCCAGCCAGTTGTGAAACAGCAATGGAAGGCGAATGGGGTAAAGCCCCAGGTGAAGCTTTATTTAAGAAACTGGTAGCAAACTTTGGTGAGCTGCCACTTGTTGCTGAAGATCTGGGAATAATCACTGAAGAAGTAACTGCTTTACGAGAACAATTTGCCATGCCTGGCATGAAGATTCTGCAATTTGCCTTTGGAGGTGATGCTGACAATCCTTATCTTCCACATCAACATTGCAGGGACAGTATTACTTATACCGGCACTCACGATAACAACACTAGTCTTGGCTGGTATCATGAGCTTGATGATGCAACCAGACAGCATATGCATCAATATATTGGCCCCAGCGATGAAGCAATGCCCTGGTTACTTATCCGGGTAGCATTAAAATCAGTCTCTCAGCTTGCCGTTATCCCTATGCAGGATTTACTTGAGTTGGGCGGGGAACATCGGATGAATGTTCCAGGAACCATGGAAGATAACTGGATGTGGCAGTTTGACTGGAATATGCTTGCTGAATATTGCTCAGGTAATTTGTGTACGTTAAACAAAATATACGGACGTATCATTGATGAATAATACAGAAGATTATTTTTTTAGTGAGTCTCATATTTGGCTTGAAGAGCAGGGTGATGGAATTTTCACACTTGGTATCACTGAACATGCTCAGGATAGCCTTGGAGATATTGTGTTTGTTGAGTTGCCTGCCGAAGGGCAACAGTTTGCAGCCGGCGAAGGGTGTGCAGTCATCGAATCGGTAAAGTCAGCCTCGGATGTGATTATGCCGATTAGTGGTGAGGTCATCGCTATAAATCAGCAGTTGGTCGAAATGCCTGAACTGATTAATCAGGAACCTTTTAACAATGGATGGATTGTGCGCTTTCGCTCTGAGACTCCGTATGAAGAGATAGCGGCAGAATTGATGAGTGCAGCTGACTACGAAGCTTTTCTGGACCAATAGACGGCACCTAATATACTGGGTTGCCGAGCGCCTGTTAAATGGCGCAAATCAAGTGCATTATGTTGCAAAGTCTGTTCAGCAAACCATGCAAAGGCGGCTGACTCAACCCATTGTGGATCCAGACCGATTTCAGCCGTAGTCGCGACCATAATCGGTGCCAGATTTTTCCTTAATTGTTTAACCAAAGCAGTGTTTTTTGCCCCACCTCCACAGATATAAAGCTTGTCTGTTTGATCTGCGTATTGATGAATAGCATCTGCAATTGTCGACGCGGTTAATGCCAATAGTGTGGCTTGAATGTCCTGTGGGGGAAGATCTTCGCATTTAGCAGCTATTATCTGCTTCATTAGCCAGTTTTGGTTAAATAATTCACAACCTGTACTTTTAGGTATTTCCCGCTTGAAATAGGGGTCAGACTTTAATGTTAATAAAAGGGATTGATTTACCTGACCACCCTCAGCCCATCCCCCGTCGTTATCAAAAGCCTGATGTTGGTGCTTTTGTATCCAGGAATCCATTAAGGTGTTACCGGGCCCGGTATCAAATCCTTGAAGTGCACTATGCGGGGTTTTCGTTAAGATAGTGATATTACTAATACCACCAATATTGACGATGACCCTGTTTTCGCTATCAGAACGAAACATAGCTGCGTGGAATGCTGGAACTAACGGTGCGCCCTGACCTCCATTTACCATATCACGCTGACGGAAATCACATACTGTGGTGATGCCGGTTTTTTCAGCAATAACATTACCATTGCCGATTTGCATGCTAAAGGGATAAATTGAGTCAGGAGAATGAAAAACTGTCTGACCATGACAACCAATACCATCAACTTGATGAGGTGCTACATCTGAAGATTCCAGCAAATTAAGAATCGCATCTGCATAGGCATGGCCAAGCTGGATGTCGAGTTCCCCTAATTGGGATAGCTGACATTGTTGAGAACAAATCAATGTTCTTAAAGCAGTTTGCAGATCTTTTGAAAAATCCGCACTATGAAAGCCTATTAATTTCGGTGGGTCGGTCGGTGATGTCTCAATTAATGCAACATCAATTGCATCAAGACTTGTGCCTGACATTACACCGACATAGAGTCCCATTTCTGATATAGCTAGTCTTGACGTAATGCCAATGTTGGAACTTGCAGATTATCCAAGCTGGCAAGTAAAGGTTGTGACAGCGTTTTGAAATCTGCCAGATATTGACCAGGGATTGGTTCAGCTTTAGGTAAAGTGACGGTTAATGGATTTTTATGCACGCCGTCGACTCGGAATTCGTAATGCAAATGTGGCCCGGTTGCCAGTCCACTGCTACCGATATATCCAATGACTTCGCCTTGTCTTACCCGTTGGCCAGCGCGAATACCACTCTTGTACTTAGACATATGAGCAAAAAGCGTAGTATATCGTCCACCATGCGACAGGATAACTGTACGACCATAACCACCTTTAGTGCCAACGAATGCTACTTTGCCATCACCTGTCGCCAGAATAGGCGTTCCTGTTGCAGCTGCGTAGTCAACGCCACGATGGGGACGGTTAGTTTTTAATACAGGGTGCTTACGATTTGGATTAAAACCTGAGCTTATACGTGAAATGGGTACCGGGGTACGAGTAAATGCTTTACGCATGCTGTCGCCGTCTGGGGTGTAAAAACGACTTTCACCATTTTTGTCAGTGAATCGAATAGCTCGGAAGGTTTTGCCTCGATTGGTAAATTCTGCTGCCAGGATTTCTCCATCGGCAATCTTCTCTCCATCCAGGAAGTTTTCATTATAAATAACTTTGAAACTGTCACCTTGACGTAAATCCAATGCAAAATCGATATCCCAACCGAAAATATGTGCCATTTGCATAATCAACTTGTCTGACATGCCGGCTTTTTGAGCATCTAAAAAGAGTGAGCTTTGAATTTCACCTGCAACCAACTGGCGGTGTTTATCAAGTTCTCGTTCAATAAGATCTGTTTCAAAACCTTTTTCAGTAGATGTTAAGGTCAATGTCTTCATTGGGCTTAATTGTAATTGCAACTGTTTCAGTTCCAGCTTCTGCTTATTATCCGTCACTGTTCCAAAACGAAGCACCTGACCGGGTTTGAGATTGAGAAGTGCTTTTGCATCATCACCAGCTGTCTGCGCAACAAGATATACATCACGTGCCGTTAAACCTACACGGGGGAAAATCAAGGATAGGTTATCGCCAGATTTTACTTCAACTTCTTGCCAACTCAGTTCATCTGAAGCGGTTACATTGTCAGCTGGAGACTCTGATAAAGCATCGTTTAAAATAGTGATATCTGATTCATTTTCACTGACTGCTTTCGGTTGATTCAGATGCAATCTTTCAATTTCAGCAGATTCCTGCAAAGCAGCATTCGTGGTAACAGGTTGTTCTTCTTGAATGCTAACAATATCTGCGGAGGGTGAAGATTCCGATGAAGACGGAGAGGGTAATTTAATAGATGTTTCTAATGCTGAGGTCGTGGATTCAGCATTATCAGGCATGTTCGGGAGTTGTACTGGCAGGGTTTGACTTGTCGTGGCGCTTGGTTCGCTTGTAGCAAGAACAATCCCGGTGATGAAAATACCGGTTAATGCGAGTAAAGACAAGATAGTAATATGTCGGTTTTTATGGGGAGACAGCGATTCGGATTTAAATAGCTTTGATTGCTGTGATGAGCTCAGAAGTCTGTTACGTTTCTTCATGGGCATTCCCTGTTTATAGTAAATTCGTGCAATTCTCTCAGCATTTACAGAGAATTGAAAGCCCTTCAGGGCAAGATCTTGTGTTATATTGCCCGCCAATTTTTAAAGTGCGGAGAACGATGATGACAACTGTGCAAGAAACCTTGGCAGAAATCCGTCGTGGAGCAGAAGAAATTCTGGTCGAAAAAGAACTATTAGAAAAGCTGGAAAGTGGTAAGCCTCTTCGTATTAAAGCTGGTTTTGACCCTACAGCACCAGACTTACATCTTGGACATACGGTGCTCCTCAACAAGTTACGTTTGTTTCAGGAATTGGGACACGAGATTCTATTTTTGATTGGCGATTTTACTGGGATGATCGGCGATCCAACCGGTAAAAATGTGACGCGTCAGCCATTAACGCCTGAACAGGTCAAATGCAATGCGGAAACTTATCAACAACAAGTATTCAAAATTCTGGATCCAGCACGCACTCAAGTTGTTTTCAATTCGCATTGGATGAACCAGTTGTCTTCTGCCGATATGATTCGGTTAGCTTCTCACCACACCGTTGCTCGCATGCTGGAGCGTGATGACTTTCATAAACGTTATACAACTGGCCAATCTATTGCTATTCATGAGTTTTTGTATCCTTTAATTCAAGGATATGACTCGGTTGTGCTTGATGCTGATTTAGAGCTTGGTGGAACGGATCAGAAATTTAACTTGTTAATGGGACGAGAATTACAAAAGGCTTATGGAAAATCACCACAATGTGTTCTGACTATGCCACTTCTGGTTGGACTTGATGGTGTACAGAAAATGTCAAAATCGCTGGGTAACTATATTGGTATTGATGAAAGTCCTAAGGATATCTTTGGCAAACTGATGTCAATTTCCGATGAACTGATGTGGCGTTATATTGAGCTGCTCAGTTTTAAGTCATTAGATGAAATTGCTGATTGGAAACAATCAACAGCAGAGGGTCGTAATCCGGTTGAGATTAAAAAGTTATTTGCCGAGGAAATTGTTTCTCGCTTTCATGGCGAAGATGCTGGACCACAAGCTCGCCAGGATTTTGAAAATCAATTCAAAAAGGGTGAAATCCCCGACGATATCACTGAAGTAACGTTGACTGTTGGTGCAGAAGGTATGCCAATAGCCAATGTCCTTAAAGAAGCCGGGTTGACAAGTAGTACCTCAGATGCAATTCGCATGATCCAGCAGGGTGCTGTCAAAATAGACGGCGAAAAAATAGAGGATAAATCCTTATTAATTAAGGTGGGTGTCGAAAGCGTGTTCCAAGTAGGTAAGCGTAAATTTGCCCGTATCTCTACCACTTGATTCTTTGTGACTATATTTATTAACTTGTTATAAATCTACTGTCACATCAGATGTCGACCACATCGCTTACAATTTTTGGCGCTTGAATCATTCTCAAGAGTGGTCCGAAATATAATAACTGCTGCTTTACCAAAGCCATAACTGGTTATTAATAAACTTGAATAAAGATAGATATTAAAAGCAGTGAACCAGACACCTGCCGGGGTAAAAGTTTCTGATAGCGGATCCAGTACAGGAAACATTGCATACAGTAAAAAAAGACTGGAATTGGTAAATGCCCCTGTTACCATCGCCCAGCGAACATGCCATGGCAATCCAATCCTTGCAGCATAAAATCCCAGAATCAATGCACTCATTAATAAAAAGTCGATGTGGGCCTGCAACACTCGCATAGGTTTACCAGGAAATAAAGTCTCCAGAAAACCAATCTGGTTATAGATACCCACGAGTGACCAGGCCAGTAATAAAGCCATCAATATCCACAAGCAGGCCCCTCTTATCAGCAGCACATTACCGGCGTGGTTATCATTCTGTTTCATGCTCTCTCCTGTTATTATTCTGAAATACAACAACAGTATGCCGAGCTTAAAATGAGTATTCTTTACTGTAACGGCAGAAATTCTTGTAAATTTGGGTGATGAGTTATGACAAACGCACTGATTGCTCCCCCTGGCCAGAGAGCTGATGGTCGTGATTCGCTTGTTCGTCTTGGTGGGCAGCGTTTCTGCACTGAGCAACAATCCAGCGCTCAGCGGGTAGAGTGGCTGAAAGAAGTCATTGGTCGGGAATATGCTAACGTCGATATTACGCCGCCCCAGGATATGGTGTTGTTCAATGATATGTTGATTTATCCGTGGCAAGAAGGTGTTCGGCTGTCACCCATTCAATCCAATGCGATTACATTGGAGCGGTTACCGCAAGAACCTTCCCATTCAAGCCAGGATTGCTATTTCATGGTCCTGCTTACTTCCGGGAAGTACAAGTTAGAGCAGGGCGGGAGAGAAGTTTTTCTCAAACCAGGTGAAATGACGATTTATGACGCGACAGAACCGCACAGAATTACCCTTCCAGAAGCTTTTTCCAAGATATTGATTTCTATCCCCCGCAAGATTCTGGAGCCACGGCTAAATAATATTGGAAGAATTACGGCTACCCGGATTCCTTCGGCTGAAGGTATTGGAGCACTCACCAGCAGTCTTATTCAATCTACTGTTCAACAACTGGAACAATTTTCCAAACCTGCGTTTCAGTCATTATCGCAGCCAGTGGTTGATATGTTGACCTTGTCACTAGGGCAGGTTGTTGAAAATAAACTGACAACAACCAGCCACCGCCAGATTATGTTGATACGTATCAAACAGTATATAAAGAGTGCTATGAGCGACCCAGAACTCACGGCAACAAAAATTGCCGATGCAACAGGCTTATCGAAACGTTATCTCAACAACTTATTTAACGAAGAAAATACCTCGCTGATGCACTTTCTGACAGAACAGAGATTAGAGGCGTGCCGACACTGTCTGGCAAGCGCCTTTTATGTTCACCTGTCTGTTACCCAGGTTGCTATGCAATATGGTTTTAACAATATGTCCCATTTCAGCCGGATTTTTAAAAAATATTACGGGTGTTCGCCTAGGGCATATCGTCAACTTTTTACCAATTTCTAGATTTGTCAGCACTAAAGTGAGTTAAAAATTATCCCTCGCATGTCGCACGGGTTGTCTGATGATCAAAAAAGCGACTGAATTGGGAGTGGTTAATGAGTAAATTTTAATTATTTCATCAGTATTTTTCTTATCAATTCATAAGGCTAGCGTAACTACAAAACATTCATGAAGAACTTCCTGTTGACGTATTTAATTCAACCTGTAGAATGCGCCGTTCTGTTTCGACAGGCGGCTCTCAACGCTGATAAATAAACGATTTGAGGGTTGACAGGCTGAGCGAGGTCTGTATAATTCTCGCTTCTTTGCAGGGCAACATTACTGCAAGCTCTTTAAAAAACTGGTATCAAGTAATTTGTGTGGGTACTTACGTCGGACATTTCTGAAAAGAAAAAAGACGTGAGCTATTCGCAAGAATGCAAACGTCAATCAAGTTATTGTCTCTGACTTATAGAGACTAAAGTCACAATTAAACTGAAGAGTTTGATCATGGCTCAGATTGAACGCTGGCGGCATGCCTAACACATGCAAGTCGAACGATGATTAAGAGCTTGCTCTTATGATTAGTGGCGGACGGGTGAGTAATATATAGGGATCTGCCTGTTAGTGGGGGACAACAGCCGGAAACGGCTGCTAATACCGCATACGCTCTACGGAGGAAAGTGGGGGACCCTCGGGCCTCACGCTAACAGATGAACCTATATCAGATTAGCTAGATGGTGGGGTAAAGGCCTACCATGGCGACGATCTGTAGCTGGTTTGAGAGAATGATCAGCCACACTGGGACTGAGACACGGCCCAGACTCCTACGGGAGGCAGCAGTGGGGAATATTGCACAATGGGGGAAACCCTGATGCAGCCATGCCGCGTGTGTGAAGAAGGCCTTCGGGTTGTAAAGCACTTTCAGTTGTGAGGAAAAGTTAGTAGTTAATACCTGCTAGCCGTGACGTTAACAACAGAAGAAGCACCGGCTAACTCCGTGCCAGCAGCCGCGGTAATACGGAGGGTGCGAGCGTTAATCGGAATTACTGGGCGTAAAGCGCACGCAGGCGGTTTGTTAAGCTAGATGTGAAAGCCCCGGGCTCAACCTGGGACGGTCATTTAGAACTGGCAGACTAGAGTCTTGGAGAGGGGAGTGGAATTCCAGGTGTAGCGGTGAAATGCGTAGATATCTGGAGGAACATCAGTGGCGAAGGCGACTCCCTGGCCAAAGACTGACGCTCATGTGCGAAAGTGTGGGTAGCGAACAGGATTAGATACCCTGGTAGTCCACACCGTAAACGCTGTCTACTAGCTGTTTGTGGCTTTAAGCCGTGAGTAGCGAAGCTAACGCGATAAGTAGACCGCCTGGGGAGTACGGCCGCAAGGTTAAAACTCAAATG
>OJGS01000327.1_pt1 | contig 16340 bp, 16 predicted proteins | sample 1594531 | NCBI WGS metagenome assembly OJGS01 (sample SAMN05416816, study PRJEB24817) | seawater metagenome | isolation source: Sea water | place: Canada:Atlantic | collected 2013-07 | reverse complement strand
GTTGAAGTATTTTGATAAAAAGGAATATGAAACTATTCTATTTATATGCTTAAATATTGAAGCTAAATTTCTGTTATGCAGTATTTATAATGGAATTGATAGAATCAAAACATATTGTTTGAAACTACCATAATTACATAAAAATGTAGCTTAATGAATTTAGTTAAACAAGGAAAAAGTTAACTAGTAATGTAAAAGTTATTAATGCATTAAAGATTTGTGTTTTCAAGCCTGTCTTAAAAGCCATCGAAAAGGAAGTATAATTTATTTAATGATTGATATCCAGTGAAATTAAGTCAATTCATATTTTTTCTTGAGCCTTACAGGAATGTAAGCGTGATGGGTTAAATAACAATATTTCATTATTTAAAACAATCGTATAGTCCACAAACTTTATATGTAATAAAGGTGACTATATATTTGATAGTTCCCTAAATTTTAATGCGGTAACCTACCCTTAACCAAGCCATATAAAAAAGTTCCTGCAACTGCACCGAAAATCACAACTAAAATAGAAACATAACCTGCGCCTGCCAGTACATACATAGGGCCAGGACACGCACCTGCAAGAGCCCATCCTAAACCGAATATAATTCCACCTATTAAATATCTAGCGACACTTTTATCTTTAGGCTTTAGACTCATTTCACTTCCGTCAAGCGGTTTAATTTTTTTTCTTTTGATTATCTGTACGCCAATGATTCCAAGCACCAAAGCTGAACCTATAATGCCGTACATATGAAAGCTGCCAAACTGGAACATCTCATATATACGAAACCACGAAGCAGCTTCAGACTTGAACATTATAATTCCAAAAAAAATACCAATTGCTAAATATGTAATGTATCTCATTATTAAAATATTAAGGGGTAAATTAAATGTATCATTACCAGCCCACCGATAAAGAAACCTATGACAGCTATAAGTGAAGGCAACTGCAGATTACTTAATCCGGAAATTGCGTGTCCCGAGGTGCAACCACCAGCGTATCTTGCTCCAAAACCAACTAATAAACCACCTATCAACAATACCGCGATGATAAAAGGATTAGTTAAGGTATCTGTAGCGAATATTTCTGGTGGCATATAGCTTTCGCCAGCACTTGTAATATTGTAGTCGTTCGAGAGCTGTTGGGCAACTTTAGGGTTAATTTCAACTGTATTGTCACTCATATAATTTGTAGCTATGAAACCACCTATAATAGCGCCCAGAACGACAATTAAATTCCAGCGTTCTGCTTTCCAATCAAATCTAAAGAAATCAGCTGCCTTTCCTGCGCCTACCGCAGCGCAAGCTGTACGTAAGTTTGAGGACATACCAAATTGCTTTCCAACGAGCAACAATAACAACATCACAAGTGCAATAAGTGGTCCTGCGATATACCACGGCCACGGTTCATATATCCAATTCATACACATAAATTTTATTTGTTAATTATCATTTTTAAAAATTTCATAGTTTGTAGCAAGGGTCGCCAAAAGAACTTTAAAAATTCTTTATTAACTTAAGTTGTGGCATCCTATATTTGATTACCATTGCCGATAGTATGGTTATGCCTCCTATAGTCAGTATTGCCATCGACACACCAAATAAATCTGCGATAATGCCGGAAACTACTGCTCCAATAGCATACCCCAAATCTCGCCACAATCTAAAAGTTCCTATGCTTTCTGCACGTTGGGATGGGTTCGTAGCAGCTGCAATTGTAGACAAGAAAGTAGGGTAGACCAGTGCAGTACCAATCCCCAACGTAAAAGTTAAGACAACTAGAATTATGTAGCTCTCTGTAATGAAGGGTAAAATTAAAATCGCAATACCTTGCAAAAGCATTCCCCAGAATAACATTGCTTTTTTAGAATATACATCTGACATCCTGCCCGTAAATAATTGTCCCAATCCCCAAACCGTAGGGTAGATAGCGGTTATAATCCCTATATTTTGAGAATCGTAGTTGGACTGAAGCAAAATCATTGGCAATAGCCCCCATATCATTCCATCATTAAGGTTGTTTACCAGCCCTGCTTGGCTCACAGAACTAAGGGTTTTATCTTTTAAGGTGGTTTCCCAAAAAACATTTTTAAGTGAGGTAGAATCATCAGTTTTACTTTCTAGGTTCACAAACTTACCGGTATCATTTATAAAGAAGAGGCTCAATAAAAGTCCTATAATTGATATGACAATTCCTATGTAAAACGGATATGGGGTTATACCATATTGGTCCGCGACATAACCTGATAAGAATGCTACTATACCGATGGCAAAGTAACCTGCAAATTCATTGAGCCCCATAGCCAGTCCGCGATTTTTCTCCCCTACCAAATCAATTTTCATTACCACGGTACTGCTCCAGGTCAGACCTTGATTGATTCCTAGAAGAAGATTGGCAACTATCACCCAGTTCCAATTGCTTACATTCATTAAAATAAAAGGAACAGGAATGGCGAATAACCATCCAAAAATCAATAAATTTTTTCTACCTATTAGATTTGCCAGGCGCCCGGTAAAGTAATTGGTCAGAGCCTTTGTAATTCCGAATGCTGTTATGAATGAAAGTACTGCTGTTTTTGATTCAATCCCAAAAACCTTCTGTGCATATTCAGGGAATATGCTGCGTTCCAATCCAACCATACCGCCAACAAAGGCGCTTACCAAAATTAAAAGAGAAAACTGTTTCCAGTTCTCCCTTAACCCTAAACGAATATCCATAGAAAATTATTTAAATTTTTCGATATCATCGCTTAGGTCATATACTTTAGTTCCAGAAATTTTATTTTTAATTATGCTACTTCCTGCAGCACTTCTGTAACCGCCTGCACAGTGCACTACAATAGGTTTATCTGTAGGGATATCATTAGCAGTTTCTCTCAGCTCATTAAGAGGATGTGAAATGGCGCTGTCGAAAAACTTTTCTTCTTCTACCTCGCTTGTATTGCGTATATCAACTATGGTGTACTTTTTAGGATTGTTCTTAAAGTCAGACAAGTCCAGTTTTTCGGTTTTTACCAGATTTTCTTGAGAAAGGGTGATAACTTGTTTCAGCTGTTTTTCGTAGCCTATTTTTGCCACACGGTGTAATAAACTATCCTTGTTTTCGACCTTGTCTATAACCAAGGTAAACTTTTCCCTAGGCTCAATAATAGAACCCAACCAGGTTTCGAACTTCGCGTTTTCTGATACAGCCTGAATGTTAATGCTTCCCTTCAAATGTCCATTTTTAAATGTGGCTTCGTCTCGCGTATCAACTATAAGTCCTTCCGCAACTGTATTTTCAGTGAATGGAATGTTTTCAATGGAAGGTTGCAAATCTGCTGCACCAGTTTTATTGACATCCACATTATAACCAAAATAGGAAGGAATAAAGGGTTGACCATCAAGTAAGGTGTCTATAAATTCTTCTTTGGACTGCTCTTTAAATGCCCAATTGCCCATACGCTCATTGCCTAGGGTACTGCTAGAATCATTACCTATACTCTTTCCGCAAAGGGTACCTGCACCGTGTGCTGGGTAAACCAAAGCATCATCAGGTAAATTCTTGAATTTATCTGTAATGGTTTCGTACATCATTTCGGCCAGTTCTTCTCGTTTGGCTTTCATATTACCCGCCTTCTCACGTAAATCTGGACGGCCTACGTCGCCTATGAAAAGAGTGTCACCAGTAAATAATACCGTTTCCTCGCCCTCAGTTGCCACTACGGTTATACTGTCTGGCGAATGCCCTGGGGTATTTATTGCCTTAAGTATAACTGTTCCTAATTTTATACTTGCACCTTCATCAAAGGATTGATGCGGGTAGTCTGCACCTACTTTTGTACTGGTATACACTACAGCGCCTGTCTTTTTATGGATTTCGAGATGCGAGCTTACAAAATCAGCGTGTGGATGTGTTTCGATTACTGCAACGATTTCTACATCGTTAGCTTTCGCGAAAGCGTAATACTGCTCAGGGTTGCGTTCTGGGTCTATTACCGCCATCTTACCATTGCTTACAATTGCATAAGAGTAGTGGGCAAGTGGCTTGTATTCAAATTGTTTGATATTCATAATCACTGTTTTTTTGTAAAATTAAAAAAGGTCTACGGCATTTTCTGTAACCTTTGATACATAACAACAGATTAGTCAAATGGTGAAGCCTTATGAGTTATGTTTTTTTGAATTATCTGTATTTCGAACAAACGGATACTTCAGCTGTTCCCAAAACGTCCTTGGAAAATTCGTGTCGTTTTCAAAACCTAATACAATATCTCGACCACTTTTGGGTACATAGGCAGTATTAAATAAATAATCCCAGACACTCAAGGTAAGTCCGAAATTCATACCATAGGGATGGCTTTTGGGAAGCTCTTTAGAATGGTGCCAAATATGCATACGTGGATTGTTGAATATGTAGCCCAGCTTTCCGTAGCTCCAGTCAAGGTTTGCGTGGTTGAGATGCCCTACAAAAACGGCAAACATATGTACCACAAAAAACTGTTCGATACCGAAACCTATCATTGCCAGTGGTATGTACTGTATGGACTTATACACGATGGTCTCCAAAAAATGAAACCGAAATTGTGCGGCAAAACCCATTTCCTTAACGCTATGATGAATTTTATGGAATTTCCACATCCATGGAATTCTGTGCAGCATCCTATGAACATTCCATTGCACAAAATCTGCAATGATGAACATTATTAAAAGTTGCGACCATACCGGAAGTGTCTGCACCTCTATGGCTACTATATTTGTAATGCCAAAAAGGCCCAAGAAATCATTAAATAATTCTACACCAACATTAGAGAGTGCATTGTAACCAATTAAGGAAAACAGGAAGAAATTAAAAAGAATATAAAAGGCATCCAGAAAAAATCCCTTTCTCAAAACAGGTTGCTTTTTACGCCAAGGGATGATAATTTCCAATAGAAATACAAGTAAAGACAACCCTATGAGCCAATAAAAATAATTGGTCCACGAGGGATTGGTTATTTCTTGAATTAGGTAGTTGTAATACCCTGAAAAAGATTGTTTTATTATTTCAATGTATTTTCCCATAGTTATTGCTTGGCAATTTCCTTATAGATAATATAGATACCCATTACCAACACGAACCAGCCAAATCCTTTCTTTAATTTTTTTCCATCGATAAATTTATTTAGCCATATTCCAATAAAAATACCCACTATTGAAATTCCTGTAAAAATAAGCAGGAATGGCCAATCAATATCTAAATTTTGAACATCGCCCAAAAACCCGATCAAAGATTTAATTGCAATAATTAAAAGTGAAGTGGCCACCGCTTTTTTCATAGGCAACTTTGCCAACAGAACCAAAGCCGGAATAATCAAGAACCCACCGCCAGCACCTACAATACCTGTAATTGTTCCCACAATAATACCTTCAACTATGATAAGTGGATAATTATAGGTGATTTCCGTTTCCTCATCCGTTTCCTTACGTTTATTTCGTATCATCGAAACGGAAGCCAATAGCATTATGATAGCAAAAAACAGCATAATAGCCAGATTCTTAGTGACCATAAAATCGCCTATTTGAAAAAGCTCTTCGGGTATGGCAGGAATTAAAAAGGCTCTAGTAAGATATACTGCGATAAATGCAGGTATGGCGAAGATGATGGCAGTTTTAAAATCTACCATTCCCTTCATCATATTTTTAAATGCTCCAACAAGTGAAGTTGCACCCACGACAAACAATGAGTAGGCTGTAGCGATTACGGGATTGAGAGAGAGTGCGTATACCAAAATGGGAACAGTAAGGATTGAGCCACCGCCGCCAATTAAACCTAAAACGAGCCCTATGAGCAGCGCCCCTATATATCCTAAAATTTCTACGATTTCCATTTGTCAAACCAGTTATGAGACAAATGTACCTGTCAGTATATTAAATGTTTGTAACCGATGTTACAGTACTTCGATAAAACTGCGGTGTAATTTTATTTTAAGGTCCTTTTCCATTTTTTTAAGCAGTCTGGAAATAACCACACGGCTGGTATGAAGGTCTGCTGCAATTTCTTTGTGTGTTGTATATATGTGTTTACTGTTTAGTAATTCAATTTTATTATTTAAATAATTTTCCAAACGTTCATCCATATTATTGAAGGCAATGTTATCAATGCTTTCGAGCATTTCCATCATACGTGCGTGATAACTTGCAAATACAAAGTTTCGCCAAGTTTTGTATTTTCTTGACCATTCTTCCATTTTACCTATAGGAATCATCAAGAGCTTTGTAGGGGTCTCGGTAACTGCGTGTATTTCACTTTTCGTATTTCCCATACAGCAGGTCATTGTCATTGCACAGGTATCGCCTTTCTCAAGATGGTATAGTAACAACTCTTCTCCATCGGCATCTGGACGCATAATTTTTATACTGCCTGATAACAATAAAGGCATAGACTTTATAAATTGTCCTGGTCTTATTAAATCTTGTCCTTCCGGAACTTCCATAAAGGTTGCTACCTGATTTATTTCCTCTAACAGTGCTTGTTCAAATTGGGAACCATAGTGTAACTGCAGTGCTTTGTTCATTTTATTAAATCATTTTCTATTTCTAAACTATTTTATTTCCTCAATCACACTACCACACGTCAACATCGCATCGCCATAATAAGGGTTACGAATTTCTTCTTCCGTGCTTAGCCAGACCGCGCCTTTATTTTTATTGGCCATTGGGCATTTCTGAACGTATAGTATCGCATCAGTTCCATTTACACTCATCGCAATGGGCACCATATTTTCATTTAATATTACAAAATGGTCACGTTGATTTTCCAAGTTGTCATTCGCCGCAATGGCATCGAGCATTTCGATACTTTTCTTAATATGTGATTGTTCCATACTACCGAGACTTTTAATATCAGCGGATTTTAAAAATGTTGATGTCGCTTTCGCAAAAGCGGAAACTTGACTGGCATCGCTCGCTACCAATGCATCTTTCATCTGCAAATAAGGCTTGAGGGCCTTTTTAAATTGCTTTTGAAAATTCTCTGTAAATTCCATTTTCATTTGAGACATAGGCATCTCAGGTGCCTGTTCTTTTCCCTGATTCATCATAGATTTTTTGCCTTGTAGCTGGGCTGCTGCGTCTACTGTAAAGGTTCCGTTGGTCACAATCTCGTCGCCAGTCTGTAAGCCTTCTATCACAGTATAATTTTCGCCATTTCGATTTCCTATGGTTACTTCACGCATTTCAAAAACAGGTTCGTTGGGGTTGGTTTTTATATAGACCAATGAGCGTTCGCCTGTCCACATTACGGCACTTGCAGGAACTGTAATAACTTGGTTGTTCATCTTCATTTCCCCTTTGAGTTTGCCAGTTACAAACATACCTGGTTTAAATAGGTCTTCTGTATTTTTAAGTGTTGCTCTAACGGTAACCGTTCTTGTTGCATTGTTAAGTATGGGGTCAATAAACGAAATCGTGGCGTCAAATTCTTTATTGGTATAGGCATTGGTTACTACCTTTATTTTCTGACCTACTTTTAAATCTGAAATTTGATTTTCATAGGCATCAAATTCTGCCCAAACCGAATTCAAATTGCTTACCTTCAAAATAGGCTGACCTTGTTTTACATAGTCGCCTTCACGTGCCATCACTTCTGAAACCGTTCCTGAAACAGTGGCATATACAGGAAAATTATCGCGTACATTTCCAGAGGATTCTATGGCATCAATCTGGTTATCGGAAAGCTTCCAATTTTTCAATTTATTTCGAACTGCTTTATACAGTTCAGGCTGCGATTCTTTTAATGAAGCTGTTGTGAGCAATTCTTGCTGTGCAGCGACCAAATTTGGCGCATAAATGGTGGCCAGCAATTGACCACGATTTACTTTTTGGCCTTCATAATTGACATTCAAACGTTCGATACGCCCATCAAAATAGCTTGCTTGTACGGCATTGTTTTCTTCGTTGGTATCGATTTTGCCCGAAAGTGAAATCATCCCATCGGCTTCAGACATTGTACCATTACCCACTATAGTAGTTTGAATGTTGGCCAGTGCCATTGCGTTCTCTGTCATTTTAATCTCATTCATTGCAAGGCCATCGGCACCAGATTCGGCAGGTATCAAGTCCATTCCACATATAGGGCAGTCGCCTGGTTCGGGTTGCATAATCTGTGGGTGCATTGAGCAGGTCCACATTTGGTTTTCCGACTCGCCGGAATGGTCGTGGGTATCTGACATATCGGATAAATCCTTAACAGCATTTTGTTCTGTTCCTGAATTTCCGAATATGAGATATCCTGCCAATAAGCCTGCGATAACTGCAATACTTATATAAATAATGTTCTTTTTCATAATAATAATTTTACAGAAATTAGTACTCGTACTATTCCTCTTTTTCGTTTTCTAATCTGTAAATTATTTTTTTCATCTGTGCGATTTCCCGTAATTGTGCCTCAATAATTTCTTCTGCCAATTTTTTAGCTTCAGGGTCTTTGATATCTGCTCTTTTACTTGTTAAAATTGCTATTGAATGGTGCGGTATCATTGCTTTCATCCAGAGCACATCGCCCACAGTTGATTTTTGTTCACGCACCAAGGTCAAAGCACTTACAAACAATACTATACTTCCTAAAACAATTGCGATATTCTTTTTCTTGTTTTTGTACATCCCGCGCATTGCAACAAACATAATAATGGCCATCGCTGCAATCCCTAAACAGACCATATAAAAGCGGGTTAGGCTGAACCATACGTGGTCCCACTCATAAGTGTTTAGGTACATTGTGATGTACATAGCCACGAAGGATGCAGCGAGCATTCCTACAAATTTTGTGTATTGATTTTTCTTTTTGTTTTCCATTGAATTTTCCATAATAGTTGATTTTAATGTTACTTATTTACGATTGTTTTTAATTAATTTTCTAAGAGTTGGTGATGAAATATACCAAAGGATAAAGCCACTCAATACTGTTATCAAGCCTAACAGTGAAAAAGCTCTTAAAACAATAGTGTTGAAGTTATCCCTTCCCTGATAATCCATTGTGTGGGTCATCCATAAAAAATCGAACCAGCGCCAATCGCGATGACGTACTGTTTGAAAAGCACCATTCTCAATCGCCACGTAGGCTTTTAAATTTTCATCGGTTTTATATGAAATCTCATAAGCAGGTAATGGTCGTCCGCGGTACTCGTGGTGGTCGCCAACAGATTCAATTCTTCGTATTTGGTCAAATTCTAAATCTGCCAACATATAGCGTTCTGACACTTTGATTGCTTCTTGTTCTGTGAGCTCGTCTTTCTTTGTTCCTGTAAGTGCATTATAAAGCACAGTCTCATTAATCCAATAATAGGGCGCATCCGCTATTTCAAGTAATTCTAATGACTTAATCGGTTCCTGAATATTTAGTTGAGAACTTCCCACCAAACCTGAAAATGCAGTTTGTTCAGGAATCTCTTTTTTGAAATGGTCGCCGTGTATCTCGTCAATATCCGTCCAGCTAAAATACATCCCGCTAATCGTCCACATCAGGAACTGAATACCCAGGAAGATACCCAAGTAGCGGTGGGCTTTTCGAATCCATTTTGCTGTTTTTCTATTGACCATTAGCTATCGATTTTTTTGGTACGTAATCGTAAGGCATTTGCAATAACCGATACGGAACTAAAACTCATTGCCAAAGCTGCAATCATAGGTGATAATAACAAACCGAAAAACGGAAATAGGACTCCAGCCGCAATGGGCACACCTAAGGTATTATAGATGAAAGCGAAAAAGAGATTCTGCTTGATATTTCGCATAACCATATGGCTTAAATTTTTAGCTTTTACGATACCGTGCAAATCACCTTTTACCAAGGTTATCATCGCACTTTCTATGGCTACATCTGTACCTGTCCCCATAGCGATTCCCACATTACTTTTTGCCAGTGCTGGTGCATCATTGATGCCATCACCTGCCATTGCGACCACCTTCCCTTCATTCTGCAATTTTTCAACTTCCTGCAACTTATTTTCAGGTAACATACTGGCTTTAAAGTCAGCAAGGTTTAGCTCTGATGCTACGGCCTGTGCTGTATCGTGGTTATCGCCCGTGAGCATTATCACGGCAATCCCCTTGTCCTGTAATTCCTTGATGGCCTTGGCGCTTGTTTTCTTGATTTTGTCGCCTATCACGACATAGCCTGAAACCTTACCATCAATAGCTAAATACGAAACGGTTTTCCCTTGTTTTTGAAAGGATTGTGCTTCATCTTTCATAGCAGATGAAATAGTAGCCTTGGCATATTCCATCATCCTATCGTTTCCTAAATCGAGCTTCTTGCCATCAACAGTACCTTCTACGCCTTTTCCCGTTATTGCGCTGAAATTTTCGGTTTTTGATAGTTCAACATTCTGCTGCTTTCCGTATTTCACAGTAGCTTCGGCCAATGGATGCTCGCTGGAACTGTTTAGAGATGCAATAAAATGTAGAATTTCGCTTTCGCTAAATTGTTTATCATCAAAAGAACCTACCTTCTCCACCGTGGGTTTTCCCTCGGTAATTGTTCCGGTCTTATCAACAATAAGGGTATCTACCTTGTCCATTTTTTCAAGGGCTTCGGCATTCTTGATAAGTACGCCATTCTGAGCGCCTTTACCAACACCCACCATAACGGACATCGGTGTTGCCAATCCTAATGCACACGGACAGGCGATAATCAATACGGCAATGGCATTCACAAACCCATAGACATAAGCGGGTTCCGGACCCCAGATTGCCCAAACGATAAAGGTTATGACCGCAATAAATATGACTATTGGCACAAAATAGCCTGAAACCGTATCGGCCAATTTCTGGATAGGGGCACGACTGCGACTGGCATCATTTACCATTTTGATGATTTGGGAAAGTAATGTGTCGCTACCTACTTTTTCGGCCTCCATCAAGAACGACTGGTTGCCGTTTATGGTACCGCTACTTACTTTGTCATCTACAGATTTATTAACTGGAATGGGCTCTCCCGAAATCATCGATTCATCTACAGTAGTTTCTCCTTCGGTAATTTTGCCATCAACAGGAATTTTATCTCCTGGTTTCACCCGTAATATATCTCCTTTTTCTATCTGGTCGATGGAAACTTCTTCTTCATTTCCATCGACTACCTTAATAGCTTTATTGGGCGCAAGTTTTAAGAGTTCCTTGACCGCAGAATTGGTCTTACTGTGCGCACGGGCCTCAAGTACCTGTCCGAGTAGCACGAGCGTTAAAATAACTGTGGTCGCCTCAAAATAAACAAATACAGTTCCTGATTCGGTTAAAAATTCTTGGGGGAAAAGCTGCGGAAACAGCATCCCGAAAACACTAAAAACCCAAGCCACTCCGGTACCTATCCCAATGAGCGTAAACATATTTAGATTCCAGGTGACGATACTGCGATACGCACGTTCAAAAAACATCCACGTGGCATAGAAAACAACGGGAAGGGAAAGCACAAACTGAATCCAGTTCCAGTATTTTATTTCGAGAATACTTTCCAAGGGATTTTTTGACAGCATTTCTGACATTGCTATGAAAAATATAGGCAATGTAAAAGCGACTGCTATCCAGAACTTTTTGAGCAATTTTTTATAGGTCTTTTCTTCTGCGGAAATATCGGGTTTCATCGGCACCAGGTCCATCCCACAAATAGGACAGTCTCCAGGTCCGTCTTTAACAACTTCAGGGTGCATAGGGCAGGTCCATTGCTCGGAAGTGGTGGCGGTTAAATTTTGTTCCTCGACCAAATCCATCCCGCAGACGGGGCAATCGCCCGGCCTTTCATAGGTCTTGTCTCCCTCGCAGTGCATTGGGCAATAGAACGTTCCCGTTCCCTTATCTTTGGGTTTTTGCTTTTTAGCGGAAGCGGAATCCTCTTTATGATGATGCTCGCCTGGTTTGTGGATAGAATACGTACCGCCGTCATCATTTAATATCTTTTGAAAAGTCTCGATAGGAATGTGATTATCCATTTCTATGATGGCTTCTGCCTTTTCCAAATTGACTGATGCACTGGTTACTCCCTCTATATTGGAAAGGGTTTTTTCGACGTGATTCTGGCAACCTTTGCAGGTCATTCCGTGTATGTGATAGGTATGTTTCATTTTATCTTAATTTTTTTCGCATTGCTTCAGAAATATTCTCTGCATAGACACCATAGGCATCGACCAATAATCCTTTAATTCCATTTTTTGATGAAATAGCGTAAAGAACGCTGTTGTCATCGGTACTGCTCATTCCTTCAAAACGATGCATCTCATCTACATCGAAATCCTCTGGATGTAATTTTAGCTTTAGCGCATTACATTCAATGTGTCCCGAGCATAAATTAAAATCGTAGGTATAACCTTTCTTTTGCAAGTGGGTCATTGTTTGGGAAAGGGTATCGAATGTTTTCATAGCCACTAATTTTAGTTGATTAAAAATTTTACAATCAGTCCTCCTGCAAGCCATATATAACAGATGAAGGCTGCATATTTTAAAACACTTTCCAACAATGGACTTTTGGGTACCATCTCGCTCATTGAATGTTCTACATCTTTTTTCTTGAAAAAACCCAGATAAACGAGATAGGCCGAAATGATGAGAAAAGCAACGTTCAAGAAAAAGGTATAATCAATCTTGAAAAATTCGCTATCCTGAATCTTCACTTGTGATGAATCTGGTAGCATATTCAATGCATCAAACCCATAATGTAGCGTCAATGCCGTACCAATTAATGCTGTAAACAATAAAAACGTGATAAACAATGACATTTTCCAACCATAATACTTTGCATTGATTCTCAGTACTGGAAAAACCACCAAATCGCTAAAAAAAAAGGCCATTACGCCAGCAAAACTCACGCCTTTTCCGAATAGTAACGCTGCTAACGGAATGTTGCCCATTGAACCGATAAAAGTCAAAAATGCGGCAACCGGACCGACCACGATATGTTCCAGAATTTCGAAAAATGTGAAATCTGTATTGCCTTGACCGCTATTGATAAATAAGGTCTGAAAGAACGAATCTGGCACAAAAGCCGCTGTAATACCCGCAACGGTAAAACCTACGGTTACATCCTTCCAGACCATTTGCCATTCCATCTTGTATTTTTTGGCAACGCGCGCCCAACTGTCTTCGTTCTTGATTTGTTTCTTCCAATCTTTGGAACCGTCCATCTCATCATCATCTTCATTTTCCAGACTTTTGCGGGCTTTTTCGATGAGTTTTTTAGGATTGATGAGTCGTATCAAAATCCACGAAATACCAATCAAGAGAATACCACCTACATATTCGCCCACCACAAACTGCCAACCCAAAAAGATGGAAATGATAATCCCCAATTCTATGACGAGATTGGTCGATGCCAACAGAAAGGCAATGGAAGACACAAAACTTGCCCCTTTCTTAAAAATGGATTTTGTACCTGCCAAAGCAGAAAAACTGCACGAGCTACTTATAAAACCGAAAAACGTGCCCAAAAGCACACTTTTGCCTTCGTTTTCGCCCATTGTTTTTTGCATCTTCTTTTCGGTCACGAAAATCTGTATCATACTACTGATGATATAACCCAAAATGAATGCCCAAAGCGCCATCCAGAAAAATCCGGTAGTCGTATAGGCGGCTTCGCCCCATTGTTTTAAAAATTCGTTCACGGTTTAAACTGTATTAGTTTTTTATTCGTTGATGATACACGTGTTTTTAATTTCTTTATCATTGAGCTTTGGTTGACCATATCTTGCTATTTTACTTTGAATGGAATTACTACTTTAACTTTTTCCCAAGCCAATGTTATCTCACCTTCAGTATCGCTAATCTTATGGATACTATATTCTAAGTGTTCTTTTAGACTATCCGCAATAATAGGTTTTAACTTAAACCGTATCACATCATCATTTTCGTCATATTCATCCTTTCCGTGCTGGTTCCAATTGGAATTTAAAATGATGGTCCATTCTTCTTTTGAAGGAATGGTGAAAAATCCATATTTACCTGCTTTCAGTTCCTTACCATCTATTTCTAAATCCGTATCCGTCTCTATCCACGTAGCCATATGTGCTCCTGCTTGCCAGACTTTGTCATACGCCAGCAAACCACCAAAAATCATCCTGTCCCTAACCCCTGGCGATGAATAATCAATATGGATGTGCGCATTACCAATGGTCGCCATTGCAGAGGTGTGGGGGCTTAACACTTTTTTTGGCGGTTGTTCTATGGTTTTTTCTTTCGACTGTTCCGGCAATGGCTCGGTTTTCTTCTCTTTACAACTGATAATAAGAAGAAGACCGAACACTATACTAATTGAAATATATCTACTCATCGGATGTTACTTAGTATTTCTTGAAGATGAATGGGTTTTTATTATTTTCCATTTTCCATCTATTTTTTTAAGGATTGAGGTTGCTACCCCTTTTTTCTTTATGGTCCGGCTATTTCCCTTGTCGTCCGGATTGAGGACAATGGTATATATGTACGTTTCGGTAGTAAAGGCATAGGGTACATCTACCTTGGCATCGATTTCATAATCTGTAAATTCGAATTTTTCAAAGTGACCCAATTCCGGTCCTAAATGATGTTCTATATAGTGGCTGTACGTACCCTCGACGCCTCCCGATTCAAAAACCTCGGAATCCTCGGTAAATAATTCGAAAGTACCATCGGTCGTTAGGTTTTGTAGGGCATCCTTATAGCTTTTCATTACTGTAAGCACTGCTTCTTTTTCTGTTTTTGCATCTTGTCCAAATAGTGGGCTTGTCGCTATTATGAGCAACATTACCACCGTAGTTAATTTTAGTGTTTTCATACTTTTAGTTTTTAAAGGTTATTTATTTACTCGAATTCTATTCACATTTGCGATACCAAAGACCAGGACGAAAAACCGCAGTGCCACTTCAAGCGCCACCAGGATTTTCGCGGGTAAGGAAATTGGGACTATATCACCATATCCTACTGATGAGAATGTTATCAAACTAAAATAGGATAAATCAAAAAATACCGACAGTCCATCATTGCCAATACTGTTGTTCATTTTAAAATGAATAGCATCCACAAACTGTAACGCCGTGTAATCTATTGTAAACGATAAAACTATCAACACAATCAGATATCCGAACAAGACCAGTACGTGGCTCAATAGATGGCTCTGACCAATTATCTTCATTAATTGGTTAAAGGACAAGGCTATAATAAATCCTATTTTTAGTAATGTTAAGGCAAGAAGTATACCTATAGCCAAAACCCCTTCCATAGTAGGTAGCGCATACAGTTCGATTACTGAAGCAATAAGCAGCACCAATAGAACATACTTTGAGCTATTGAAAAGCTGCCCATAAAACGCCTCTGTGGTTTCTATGTCTTTTTCTTTATCCATTCTTATTTGTTAACTGTAAAAATCTCATCATAGGTCTTTGTTTCGAGTTTGCTTATTCTTCTAACCAAAAAACTGCAACGCCAATGCACCACCAATTATTAATGTTAGGATTGTATACACTATATAGTTAGTCCATTTCTTTAATGGACTTTTACTTTGCGCTTTGCCATTATTTGTATTGCAGCAATCCTTCATCAACTTTATATATTTTTTCAGCTTGAGATTATGAAACTGAAATTATTAGGTTATACTTGAAGATGAGAGGCGAACTGGTATTAACCAATAAACCAATCTGAAATGCTCACCTCCCAAAATCAAGTAATCTTCACTAAACTTCTCTTTTTCAATAATCCTCTATTTTGCCCGGAAAGGGAAGAGCTTCATCATCACTAATTGATGCATCGTCTCTTCCATATTCGGGCTACTATTAACCAAATCAACTTTTCTTTTTCAATAAATTTATTGTGCCTAATTAAGAGAAAGGGCCTTAAAAACCAACCAGAAATACGTGCCCTCTCTCTTATTAGGACTTAAATTTTTGCCTGACTTGGGAAGGAACTAACACTAACCATCAATTATTTTCCTTCCCACGACAGGACTTATAAACTATTCTATATTCTCCAAAAACTCTATAACTATCTGTTAACTAATAAACCAGAACAAGAAAAGGACTTCTTGGATAGGGATAATCTATTGAATAGTCTTTTCTACTTTGCCACACTTAAGCATCTTGCTCCCGTAATACGGATTCCTCACTTCACCCTTTTGGCTCAACCACGCGCTACCATTATCGTACATTGGGCAAAATTGTTGGTACAATGTATTTTTTGTTCCAGTAATGGCCACCATATCCGTGATATCCTTGCTTAACGTTTTAAAATGTTCGCGTTGGTGGTCTATGGCGCTTTCGGCAATATGCACGGCGTGTTCGGTGGCATCTTCTATAATATCTGCCAGCTCGCTTTGTTGTTCTTTTGTATAGCTGTCTCTTATACACATCTGACGCTGCCGACGATATGCAGTGTGTAGA
>OJGS01000317.1_pt1 | contig 16603 bp, 21 predicted proteins | sample 1594531 | NCBI WGS metagenome assembly OJGS01 (sample SAMN05416816, study PRJEB24817) | seawater metagenome | isolation source: Sea water | place: Canada:Atlantic | collected 2013-07 | reverse complement strand
TGGTATCAACCCCAACGAAAGAAAACTTATGACACAAAACGAAACCATAGCGTACGGATACGCCCTCAGTCTACTAGGCGCACAACTCGACGACCTCGACAAAATCAAGGCCGTGATGGCAGATGTTGCTCACCTGTTGGAGCAGCATGCGGATGAAAACCTCGCCAGGGGTTACTACGAAAAACTAACCGGCACTAGCACCAGCAAAGAGAAATGAAAACCATACTACTGGCACTGCTAGTCGCAGCACCTGTAGCCCTAGCCGATCCTGAGATCGTCGCTTTGACGATCTTGGGTGAGGCACGGGGTGAGTCGCCGCAAGGTCAACTTGCTATCGGGTGCATCATCAATCAACGAGCAGCAAACCGAGGATTGACGTATGACCAGGTTTGTTTGCAACGCAAACAATTCAGTTGCTGGAACGGAAAAACCAAATCGGACTTGAAGCACATGCTGAAACTACCCCAAGCAAAGCTCGCCTTGTGGATTGCTCACAATATCCACCGGCTGGATACTGCCAAAATCGGTCATGCAGACCATTATCACGCTGACTATGTCGATCCATACTGGGCAGACGCAGCAAAGCAAACCGTTACTATTGGACGACATATTTTTTACAAACTCAGATGACATGGCACATAAACTCAAAACCTTCCACCTGTTCGCCGGAGCAGGGGGAGGAATCCTCGCAGACCTTCTGCTTGGGCACTTACCTGTCGGGGCTTGCGAAATCGAACCCTTCCCCCGGAGCGTCTTGCTCCGAAGACAATCAGAAGGACTCCTGCCAGAGTTCCCAATATGGGACGACGTACGAACCCTCGACGGAAACGCCTGGAGAGGAACAGTTGATGTTCTATGCGGAGGATTTCCCTGCCAAGACATTAGCTCAAACGGAAGGGGAGCAGGTATCGAAGGATCACGTTCGGGATTGTGGAAAGAATATGCACGATTGGTTGGAGAAATGCGGCCTCGATTTGTGTTTGCCGAAAACACTCCAAGGCTCAAAACTAAAGGACTTACCACTGTCCTCAAAGATCTTGCCGAGATGGGGTATGATGCTCGATGGTGTGTGCTGGGAGCTTGGCACCAAGGTGCGCCACATAGGAGAGATCGACTCTTTTTACTGGCCCACTCCAACGGTAGCGGAAGCAAACAAAATACCTGCCACAGCAAATTACGGACAAGTGGGGATCAACAACCATCCGAAAATAAGAGGATACCCGACTCGCCAGAAAATGGGAAAGGATACCAAGGGCTACGATGGTGGGACCAGGATCCAGCCGAGTGCCCCGAAAACAAAGGGTCAACTGAACCCTTGTTGGGTAGAGTGGCTGATGGGTTGGCCCATCGGGTGGACCGACTCAAGGCCATTGGAAATGGACAAGTTCCACAATGTGCAGCAATGGCATTTGACCTTTTATCCCGAGGATTGATATAACTTTCGCAAGGCCGGACATGGTCGCTGGTGACTTATACACTACGGACCAACCCGAGGTTTAATTTCATAGGTTCCTCCGGTAATAGCTTCGCACCCTATGTGTTCGGCCTTGCATTTCCCATCAGTATTGTCAAACATCGACCAAATGGGCAATTACAACAATAAATACGCCAAAAAACCCCACCCAAAGACCGAACGGATTGCCGTTCGGGTTACGCAGGATCAAAAAAGAACATGGCAAGGCGCAGCAAACCTAGAGGGCATGACCCTGTCAAAATGGATGGCCGAAAGGGTCGAACAGTCTATATCGCAAGTCCATACTCATTCGGACCCTGTGCAGATAATGTAGCGGTTCAAATCGACGCATTTCACCGGCTTCTGGACATGGGGTTTGCCCCGTTCGCTCCATTGCTCAGTCATTTTGCGGAGTTGCACAGACGCAGACCCTATGACGAATGGATCTACGACTGGTGCATTCCTTGGGTCGAGCGGTGTGACCTGATTCTCCGTCTCCCAGGCACTTCCAAGGGTGCAGATATTGAGGTGCAACATGCTCTCAAACACGGCATCGAGGTCTACTTTGGCTGGGAGGATCTCAAATCTTCGATCTAAGGGTAGGATCTACCCTGAGAGGTCACATCACACCCCTCAGTTCTAAAAACGATTTCTAGGTACCTTTCCGCTCCTTCTCGGCCCTTAGAATGGCTAACTCCATAGCTGCCCTAGTGATCATCTTCATTAAATGCTCCTCGTCAGTCTCATTGGGGTCGGTTTCGGTGCCATGCCTCAAGTTCCAGTAGGTGGTGCCATGACGGATCGCTCGCATGACATGATAAGCCTTGTCCTGGGCAATGTCCTTCCATGCCCACTCACCTGGTCCTGACTTCGCACTGCCAGTGGCAGATCCACCTGTCGGTGCCATCGATGCCAGAACTGCCCCAAACGCCATGTGCGCCACATCGTGTGGTTTTGGAAATTCCATATGTCGAACATACCCCATTTAAAAAAGTATAGAAACAAAAAAACCCCGTGGTGTGGTGTAACTACCCCTTTATTTCTATATCCCTTTTTTTTTTTAATGTTTTTGGGTTTTCGTACCCTAAAAGTATTCTCTTCCCGAGACCAGAGATATACACGGACCTAGTTACACCAGTTACACCACGCTGGCGCAACAGGCTGCGTTGGGGGCACTTACGCAAGGCAAAAGTGGTGTAACTAGGTTTTTCGTAGTTACACCACTCGCACCACGGCGAGTCAGGCGTTTTGGCAAAAGTGGTGTGAGTGGTGTAACTAGCCATTTCTAGTTACCCCACGACTAAGTGTTTGCATTGCAACCATTTAAAAATCAGTGGTGTAACTAGCCTTTTTCTAGTTACACCACTACCCATTCTGCGTAAACCGTTGGTGCTTAGGGGCACTACAAAAAAACCCCCATTTCTGAGGGTTTGACGTATAGTTGTTATAAGTGTTTGCATCTCAGCAACTAACCGAAATCGTATAAACTATACACGCTATAGTATTACTACATTCAGTATCAACAGGTTACCTAAAACGGCTCCTCACCCGTTTCCAGGCTTATACACCACACTTGGGCACCCCTGCTCCACCTTGATTTTACCGAATACTTGCACGAATTGCTCTGCTGCAACCTCCTCAAAAACATCCCCATGCCCCTTGGACTTTTGATCCAACCGAGTCTGGTATACTTACTGAGTACCTCATATATGACTGCCGAGCTACCTTCCAAGGCACCTTCGTTGGACACAAAATACAGATCCAAAACCCCCTCAAGTTGCCCTTCGGACGACTCCCCATGGACCAACGCTTCGACACTTGGATGCACAAAACCATTAACCCCATACCTGACATTGGCAATGTGTTCGGGCACCTCGTAGGCATCAACCGCACCACAAACCTCAGCTATACTAGGCTCGATCAGCTCCCACATGTCCACTCCATTGAACTCCCACCCAGGTCGGTCGCAGTAGAACATCAACAATTTGTCTTGATTGTCTTCATCAACCGTTGGCAATGCCCGAACACTGTTGGGAGTCGTGTTGGCACTCATGGACAACCTCCATATGGGCTTGAGCGTAATCGGTTCCAAGTACTTGGCGTTCATAGGCATAGAATTGTTAGCCACAATCTCCTTGATGGCACCGGTTAGCCTTTGGCGAGCCTTCCAGTCATCCTGAACCGTGGCATCACTGATCATCAGATGCTCTGCCTTCCACAAATCGGAGTTGAACTGCGTCATCCCCTTGATCCAAGTCTGTGGATCGGCTGCTCTACCACCAAGGCAGGATGATATAATCCGTTGCGCTAGGGTCTTGCCCAGACCTACACCCCCGACCAAAAACAGTGCTTGACCTGGATGGTTGCGGTGTGGTTCGCGCATGGCAGTTCGGGCTTGCTTGAGCCAACCCAGAACGTATTCGCACTGCGACTCACCAAGCAGGTTCTTCAAGTACTGACCGCACACGGTGTCGTGCCACTCAACCGAACCGGTTCCTTCTTGGTAGGTATACCCTTCAGTAACCAACAACTGCAAGTGCCCTTCACGATGCAACCCCACAGGTCTACCGCACAACGGACCTGCATAGTCAACCATACGGTTCTGCTCGACGGTAGCTTGGGCATTGCTGATCTGGGCAGCGGTTGCTCCGAAGAAAACCAGTTGGTTTCGCCACGACTCTATGGACAACCGTTTGAAACTACCGGAGGCATTCAAATCGACATACCACTTGGTTCCGTCAGTGTAGCTCCTTCGGACAACTGCTTCGGCTTCTTCAGAGACTACATCACCACGCTCCACCGAACGCTTGGCAGCACTGACTCCTTCCTTCAGAACTCCGGCCTTGACTTTGAACAAAGTCCTGACTCGTTCCGTGAGCATGGCCGAACCTGGGTTGTTGCCGAACCTTCCGATGGTCTTGCACAACTTCCCGAACACTTCAGTGTTACTGGCATCCACCTGTTCGTGGTGTACCGTAAGCAACCTGTCGAGCATGGTCACTTCATCGGTGCTGCCTTCGACTCTGGGCAACGCAGTCCACTTGTTGGTGAACTCCTCCCCGAATTCCTCTCGCATGTCATCGGCACCTTTCGGACCATCGAACGGCATCCGCACTAGTTTGACGGATGGCAGTTTGGCTACCATCCTGCCAGTAGCAGTATAGTAGTCTGGATTGAGTAACGTATCCGAATCCCCGATCCACTCAAGGTTCGTGGGTTGCAAGTAAGCCAGTGCCTCTTCCAGTTCGGAGTGTATTCGTCCTTCCCGTTGCCAACCATAAAACCCACTGATACCCACTGTCGGGAATCCAGCTTCGGTCAGGCTCACGGCTTTAAACTCTCCTTCCACTATACCGAGTGTGTCAGGGTATCGCTTCAATCCTTTTGGAAAGTACACATGACAACCCGACCCAGCCAACTGAGTATACTTCATGTCGGTGGTTGGGTTGTTGATTCGTAGTCGTCCGTAACCGGTTTCGACTCCGTCAAGCCTATGGTAGGGAATCCAAAGTCCAGCTTTGGAAACTCCTGCTAACGGCTTCGCTTCTTCGGGGGATACTTGTCGTATTCCGTTACTCGAGATTGTCTGATCTGAAATGCCAGGTCTTTGCATGATGGGTGATGGTTCATAGCCCATTCCAGAATCAACCAAGCATCACAAGTTGCTTTTGTAACTCGACCTATGTCGTCGAATCTTTGCTTGGCTACTCTGTATAGAGCGGATTTTCGTTTGTTATAGTTGCGTTCGTAAATTTTAAGTGACCACTGCCATGTTCGTGGTTCGATGTATGTCACTGGCACTCCGAGTGACGCCAGTATTCCTTCCCACTGACCCATGTTCCGACCGAACTCAAACACACAGGCATGAGTCAGCGTGGGAGTGCCGCGAACCTTTTCGCTGTAGGCATGGGTAATCGGATACTGCTCCAGCTCGTCGCTCATCTGCTGTACAGACTTGAACGGGATCGCTCGTAGTTCGTTGGGGGATGCTACTACACATCCCCCCGACTTTCCTGGATCAATTGCTAAGATCATTTTTGGTGAAAGGCCACAACTCTGTTTTCTCAATGCCTTCCAGCTTGTCTGAAAAGAAGTGACCTGCTTCACGGGTTTGACCTGCGTTGGCACCGCACTGATCGAGCAGTGCCAGTACCAGATCTACCATTTCGGTGGATGTCATTTTCTCCACAGCTTCGCTGTAGATAACTTCGTCTGATTTCTTGGAGTAGTTCATTTGTTTATGTTCTTTTTGATTTTTTCGATTAGCGACTCTACCTGAATAAGGTTTTTGGTAATTCGCTTACGCGTCCGATAGTCTTTCTTGTATCCGAAGATTTGTATGCGCTCCTCAATTCTGACCAGTTCCTCGCGTATCAGATTCCTGTTGCCGATCTGCTGACCTAGTTGTTCCAGTAAGGAACTTGGTTGGTGTTTGATGACCGGTTTGTGAAAGTGTTTCTCTTGAAAACCAAGTCGCTCACCTGGTATGGGACCACACGGACTGACTTCCCAAGCAGGATCTGATTGGATGTTAAAGTTGGTAAGGTCTTGGCAAGTTCCCTGCGGATAAAAAGCAAGTAATTCAGGTGTACGGTGGTAAGCCCATTTCTTGGATCTAGCTTGTTGGTTTTGAAGAGTATGATGATTCATTTGTGTCGTCTTTCTATTTCTCGGTTAATATACCATGCTGATTTTTTTAGGTCTTCTATGTCGTCGAATTTGAGTCCGGCTCGCCACAAATACTTCATGGCATTACCAACGCAAAAGTTCATGTGTTCTGCTATTTGTATGCACTCAACTCCGCTGGGGTGCTGTGTGTAATGGTCTGGATGATTTACTGGGTCTGTCATATTCATAAATGAACTCGACTACTGATTCATGAAGGGGATGTCATCCCATGTCCGTAGATCTCCTACGATACCACAACATCGAGTTCAAAAGTCTACTTGTCGTACACCTCTGCTATGTGCGCGTCAACTCCAATTGGCATTTTTGGTAGAGCTGGGTGCCTCCTGCTCATTTCCTCGGTCACGAATTCCAAAGCATCCTTCGCCTGGTCTTCGGGCACCTCACATATCAATTCGTCATGGACATGCCACGATGTTCTGATGCCTCCTTTGTCGATTCGCAGCATCGCTGCGGCAAACACATCGCGAGCGGTTGCTTGAATAATGTTTTCTGTCAGCTTGCTTCCCCAATACCATTCGCGCAGGTTCCGGCCTCTTTGAACCACGGCATCGTAACCTACTCTACCGTCTCGGTTTGGTTTTTTGACATCGTAGTATACAAGCTCGCGACCTGTAGGTAGCGTCACTTCAAACTTACCCATGAAGCTATTCTTCAACTGCACGTTGCACTGGTTCCAGAGCGTTACGATCTTCGGATTGCTTTGTCGGTATTCTTGAACATTTTCCTTGGCTTCGTCGTCTGTGTATTCCAACCCAAACAACGCCGCGAACTCCTTGTATCTGGCAGGACCACAACCATACCCCAATCCCAGACTTCGAGCCTTGGCGACCTGTCGCAGGTCAGGGTCCACTTCCTTCAACGGCCTTGGATCGGAGTAACCCATGGAGGTTCGGGCATGTGCTTCGTAACAGTCCATACCCTTTTCCACGTTCTCCAAGAACTCGTAGTCACCTGAAACCGCTGCCAAACAACGAGGCTCGATCTGACTGAGATCCGCGATAATAAATTTATGACCGTCACGGGGAACAAACAGATCCCTGACAGACGCACCAAACAACTCACCCTTGGTAAGGTTTTGCATGTTGATACCTGCATCCCCAGCCCAACGACCGGTCACTCTGGAGCCACAATACTTCATGCTGAAGTGCAGCACACCGCCAGTGTCTATTCGGTTCTGAATAGTGAGGAGGGTAGACAGATGTTTACTGAGGCGGCGTAGCTGCACAAAGGCTTCCAGATACGGAAACTCGCTGCCTCGTCGTTTGGACCACTCAGCCCATTCTGGATCGGCGGCACTGGTTGTCTTCGGACAGTCCAACACACCGTCGGACGATAACTGCGTCCTGAGAGCTGCCTGACTCATGGCAGGTTTATCACCTCGCCACGGGATCTTGTCCAGTAGCTCCATCTGAGTCAGTTGTACTTTGGCAACATACTCATCAAGCAGTGGTCGGTTTATTTGAACTCCGAAATCTCCCTGCTCGATAGTCAGTTCTGATAAGTCCCATTCATCCTGGGGAAGTTTGTGGTGGTAGCGTGTGTACAACTCATAGCACAGGTCACTGTCGGCTAGAGCGTAGTCACACAAAGTCTGCCAGCGTTCGGGAGAGAGTTCGTTAAATTGTTTACCTGACATGGCGGTTCGCACTGCCTTGTCAGGAGTTTTTCCCAGCAACACTTTGGAAGCATTTGCTAGGTCTCTGCTAACCTGCATGTAGGCAGGTATGGCAGTTGAGTCAACCCACTTGCGCGGCCACACATCCGGCATTTCGCCTGTGTCACGCATGCGATTGATAACCCAGCGATCAAACTGGGCATTGTGAGCGACCCAAGTCGCCCCTTGGATTTTGTGCCAAGGAGCGTCTTGGGGTTTGCCGACGAACCGGACATCGGGTCCGACTATACTGACCATGCCACAGTAGTACTGCGGATGCCTGGTGTAAGCCTCGGCCCCATATTCTTTGACACTGACTACCTTGTCGTAGTAGGTCTCGGTATCGACGGCATATACTCGATTCATCAGGCAACCTCGTTGGCAATGTATTCTGCGACTTCAGCGTCAGCCTTGCCTTGGTTGACCAGCGATGGCACATACCACTTGTTGCTACCGTTGGTCTTGAGTTCAGAACTCATCTTCCAACGAAGTGCATAGGTGACCCCACCAGCGTTCTTGCTGTTGGTAGCAGTGAACACACGCTTGGCAATGTTGTAGCTCGTTGACTTGAACGTATACATGGCCTTGACGTAACCTTGCCCAGCTACTTCATAGTGAGCAAATTCCATGGGCACTGGTATCAGCAGAACCATGTCGCAGCGTTCGCTGAACTCTACTCCTGACTGGTTACTGAACTTGGGCACTCTGCCTTCGGCCAAGGCTTCGTCTGCACTAGTGTATCGCTTGGGTCGTTCACCGCTTCCGAACTCTAGGTCTTCTTCGTAGTACTTGTGCATTTGCAGAACGTAGGCATCGAACTCTTCGTCACGACGATTAACTTGCACTTGCTTGTCATACACGAACGTGCCCTTGTCAAACTCGTCCAAGCTGCTGGTTGCTTGCACCAGACTCAGACGAGGGACTGACAGATCTTCGGTGCCCCAAGCACCCGTCATCATGCTGCTGGTTCCTTCGTTAGTTGCTATTGCGTTTTCGTTTGTGTTTGTTAGGTCTAATTTCGCCATATGTCTATATCTCCTTCTTCTTCTTGTTTATGTTTTACAAAGTCTTCCCAAACCATTGAGAAGACAAATTCTGCTGCGTCATCCAAGTCACACTTGGGAACGTCCAAAGCTACTGCCAGTGGTATGACTATTTCTCGGATTTGTTTTTCCAACCCGTCCAAATCCTCTGGGTTTGGCATTACTGCCAGCTCTTCCTTGAGCCACTGTGCTGAGTTGCTCAGGATGTCGTATTGACCTTTTGTCAGCTCGATGCTGCTTTCTTCGTTCCATTTCATTTTCGTTTTATGACGACTTCGGTTGATGGTCCTACTTCAATTGCGGCTCCACACCCTTCCAAGAACTCGGTCATGTGCTTGGTCTTTTTACCTCTAGGTGCTGTGTCTTTTATAAGGTTACCAAGGTTCGTCATGCTGACTGACATGCACTTCTGCCATTGCTCTTCGGTGATCCCACGATGCAGGGCTTCCTGTTTGACTGCGTCCATGTCCACGACTTTTTTTCTACCGGCACGTTGCTGTAGGTAGTAGTCTCCGACTTCGTATCCTTCGCCCAACAACTGCCTAGCACTTTCGCCAACTGCCTTGTCCCACTCGGACAGAAACTTTTTAACCAGCGGACGTAGGTCCAAGGCTTTTTGTAGATCCATTGGTTCAGACAAGTTCCACTCTGGTTTGACCACCGGCAACAGATCACCCTGATGTTTGGCAGCGGCAAACTTGCTGTATGCTTCAGGGCATGTGCCCGTGTGGCTACAGTATTGGCAGTTGGTGGAGGCTTTGCGTTGTCCGGTACCAGCACGTTTCTGAACCATGGTGGTTCGGTTACGAATCGTCGGAACGTCTGCTCTGGTGTATGTATGCCTGGAAACCTCGTCGCGTCTGGGTGCGATCATTGCTACGACTATGCGGTCCAGCTCCGGCATCCTATCAAACAGCTTCAGCGTGTAATCCTGAAACTGAATGTTGGTATCTGGATCGTCTACTTTGTGGAAGCCAAACTTATAGTCGATCAACAGGCCAGTAGTGTCAGCGTAGGCAAAGTGATCTACCATTCCGGCATACGAGTTGGCAACGGTTAGTTTCAGCTCGCGTTGTACAGTTGGCTCTACGTCACCGAACACATCCGTCATCAAATCAGATCGTGATTGTGAGGCACGTTCGTACATCCACAACTCATCTTCTTGGATGTTGTCGAGGTTGTCGGTTTCCATTGCTTCATGCAATCGGCTACCTGCTTCGGTGACGGCATGAACTACGGTTTGTTCGGGCTGCTCAAAGTCTGAGCAGATTTCTATGTATTTGAGGCTACTTGGTCTTATCATATTTCTTCTATAGGTTGTCCGTCATAGTCTGTGAATGTATCATTTTCTACTGATCTGAAAGTTCCGGTCTGTTTGTAAAGTTCCCGTTCGGCTTTTATATCGCAGTTTTTGTGGATCGGTAGGTAGCCCTTAACATCGTATAGTTTCTCTTTCTCTACCAAATCCATTTTCTTGTGTACCTCGTTTTCGTGTTTACTATTTTCTTCGTCGTCCGTTTTCCATCTCCGTAAAGGACTTTCTTTATTGGTTAAAGTAACATATGTAGAATTAGACGCTGAATGATGATACCACTGGTCTTCGGTCACCATGCAGTTTTTGTCGTAATACAATCTTTCTGCAAATCCAGCGTTCTCTAGTCGCACTCCTAACTGACAATCCTCTACCCCCCGTCGAGCGCAAAACTCATCATAGCCGTTAACTTTAAGTAGGCATTCCATTGGGATTCCTGTGTTAGACCCAAATACCCACGATCCGTAGTTGCGGATAGGTGCATCGGTCGGTTGATGTTTCATGCGTCCGTCCTGTCCTCCGATACGAGAGTAGTATATATTTCCATCGGGCAAAACTTTAAGGTTTCTTGCCGATTGATATGCCCCGCAGAATACCCAGCCTTTGTCGGCTGCTTTTTGGTGGTAATCCCTCCAACCTGGATGCACTGCACTTAGATCATCTACAAATACTATGTAATCGTGCTGTGCTACTATGATAGCAGTGTTCCTAGTTCCGCTTGTGTCAAAGAAAGCCCTTTTGGTTTTTCGGTGAATTCCCTTCCATATACTTGGTTTGGGTGGAGTATGAAGCATGTCAAATCTTCCATCTACCAGTTCTCTGTATTCATTGATCCGGTTCTCATTATACTCAACAAACTGATCTACAAACACAACTTGATCTGTAGGCTTTAACTGGGGTGCTATACTGTCCGCGAATAAATCAAATCGTGGATCTAGTCTGCCTGATGCCAATACAATGGTTATACTCATGGTCTAAAATCAGCATCCGTAAGTGACGCCAAGTTTTTGAATTTTCGTTCTAGGTTTTGTTCGATTTCTTTTTCTACAGTGCCCGCAACCAGCGGCACCACAAACCTACAAGCACTACGACTACCGTCACGGAAAGTCCTGCCTGTAGCTTGCCGAAACAACGTGGCACTGTCGGTCAGGTTCAGGATCGCAGTTCGGGGTGCGTCACCTGTAGTGTCCTGCAAGTTCAACCCCACTCCCCCTGACTGTAGTTGCACTATCAGACCATCCAGTTTACCCGCCTGGAATTGATCTACCACTGCCTGTCGTTTGTCACCGGTCACGCGACCGTCTACTATACCAAACTCTCCTTCGTGCAACTTGTAGAGTCTATCGACTGTGTCAGTGAAATTCACGAAGTGAATTACCTTTTGACCACCGTCCACGAATTCTTGGGCTAGTTCGTATAGTTGTTTTATTTTTTCGTGTTCTATTTTCTGTCGGTATCTAAGCCTCCGCACTATGGCAAACTCAGTTTCTTCGGCGTAGGTAGCCAGCAGCTCCGTGTAGGCATTGTTAATAGCCTTGCAGTTGTTGCTATCAATCAACCGAGTCTGCATAGTGAATTCCGGCAGGTCACCTACGTCTTCAATTCTGGTCCGGTCCATGCGGTCGTCCCATGTAGATCGGATCTGTGACATGGTCTGCTCCCCACCTACATATTCCAACCCACCAAAGCTTCCTGGACGGCACCCTCCTGCCGACAGGCACCAGTGCCACCATTTGTTTCGGTGAACTATTTTGAGCGCATGACCTATGGCCCGAAACTGTGTGGTGTCCTCAAACGGAGTAGCACTGAGCATCAGCACTGGGTATCCGGCATCAACGCAGTCCATCAACAACAGACTGTTTTGTGATTTGTGACTGCGACACGCATGAACCTCGTCGAATACAAACAACGTAGGTTTAGTCAAAGCAAACGAAAACTTCCTGCGTTTGACTCCTGACTTGGTGATCCCTGTGGCAGTTCCACGTATGACTTTTTGGTAGGACTCACACAGGGTCATCTCTACGCCAAGTTTGTCGGCAGCGTCTCTCCATTGCACTTTGGTAACTGCCGGACACACCACTGCTACCGGCAACCCCCACCGCTTTGCGACAAACAAGGCTTTCCAAGTTTTACCGGTGCCCATGTCTGACATGTCCAGTCCTGTGCCATAGGTCTGTACGGAAGCTGCCAGTTTGTCGATACCGGCTAGTTGGTATGGTCGTGGTTCGTAGGTCATACCAGTGTCAGAAATTCTTCGGTTTCGGTTGGTGTCACTAGTCCCAAATAATGGTTACGAACAACTTCAGGGCTGTTACCCAGTTGTAGAGCGACTTCGTCCATTGATTTGTAGACGTTGACCATGTGACTTGCGGCAGTGTGCCTCAAACAATCGCGTTGCCATGAGATACCTGTAGACTTGGCCATTTGACCCAGCTCGTATACATACCTGTCAGGGCACAGGCTCACCGAGTTGGTTTTGAACAATGCCTCGACCGAGTTACCCAGCATCGTCACTACTCTGCGTCGTCTGGTTTTGGTAACGTCACCGTCCAGCTTGACATGTCCGGTTTCGCGGCATACATGCGTCCACTCCAACCTACAGATTTCCGTAGGACGAATACCTGCGTACACTGCCAGCAGCAGGAACGATTTCAGGAACGGTTTTGATTCTGCGTAGGCCAGGCACGACCTCAGTTGATCGTTGGTCAGGATCTGTGGTGTGCGCTGGTCCACTTTTGGAAGCTCTATACGTTTGGCTGGGTTCTCGTCCATCCAGCCTTGTTTCTCCAGCCAACCACAGAAGCTACTGGCAACCCGAACCAGCTTTATGAAACTCCGAGGAGCCTTGGAGTTCTTGGAAGCCCAGTCTTCGATCTGACTGGGTTTGATTAACCTCACCAAGGTTTTGGGGCCGATCTGTTCCAAGAACGGCTCCAGCATGGCGAAGTCTTTCAATGTACTGGGACGCAGTCCTCGACTGCGTTTGGCTTCCAAGAACTTTGGCCAAGCATCCGCTATGGTGAGTGGTTTGGTGTGCTGGGTTTTCCAAAATGCCCACACATGGTTCAGTGAAGTACCATGCTCTTCGATCTCCAGCAGGGTTGTCATAATAACCCTGCGTTGTTTTGGGCTTAGAACATCGAAGGTATTTCCGAGTTGTATAAACTGGACCTTGAGTTCCTTTTGAAACTGGTGTGCTTCTGATACGTCCTGGAAGGATCTGCACTTTGATTTACCTGCGACCGAGTAGTAGATTCTCCATACTCGTTGACCGTTTTGGTCAGTTGCAGGAACGGGTATTCCGCTGGGCAACTTGGTTTTCATGCAACCAACAGAACATCACCTGTTGGTTTTGTCAAACAAATTTGTTGAGGATAGCCTGAATGATTGCCTGGGTTCCGTTTGTTCGTTGTTCGCGGACCACGTTTTCCTTGGCAGCTTGAGCTTTGACGGAATCGAGTTGTTTTAGTTCTCGTTTGAAAGTCTGAGCAGCCGACACACCACTGATGGCAGCTTTCTTCCATTGCCTACTCCGCAGGTGTGCCCCAACTCCAAGAGCAGCCAGTACAGCGTTCGCTGCCAGACCTGCCCATGGAAACGGTGCTACGTCTCCTGCCAAACCAATGCCTTCTGCAACCACAGGTTTCAGTGTCCAACCGTTGGTTGTCACCAGCGCATACTGACCCGTAGGAGTAGCGACCACGTTAGTTGTCAGGACTGGGTCGTACAGGGCATTACCTACAGGGGCGATATGCTCGCACCCTGTAGATAACAGACATAACAACAACACAGACAAGGTTACTTGCGAAGAAGTTCTTTTATTTTTAAGCATATGTAAATTAACGATGCGCCACTGATTAGAACCTTCAACACAATATCTATGTTCGCAGCCCAATTCAACAACCCCGCTACCGATGCTAGAAAGACCTTGGCGTCATCCAGGTTCATTGGTCTACGCCCAGACTCGTTGCGGATGTGCTGGCTCAACTCGGAACGGTTCCAGTGTGGACCCGTCCTCACCTACCAGCCTCACGTTCACGAAGTATCCCTCGTCGTAAATAGGTGGCGTTAGCTCGTTGCCATCGTCATCGAACGTAGCTGGGGTCAGCACGACCTTTGGCAAGATGTCCGTGTTGCGGAAGTTCTGCTCCTTCTCCCACTTCGTAGGCACTGGATTGTCAGGATCAGTTCGATCCCACTCCACTGGCACCTCGGTATACAGCACTGAATCAGCTTCAGTCTGGTCCGCGAATTTTAGGTAGTAGTCTTGAAATGTCATGTGATTCGTTAGTCAGTTGATTTTAGGAAGTGAGTGCTTGCAGTTCAGTGTCAGAAAGCGCGACATTGTATATAGCCAATCGCTTAATCGTCGAACCCAGTTCGTAACCACTGTAGCTTCGGCCAATGTAAAGCGTGTCCAGTGAATCTGGAAGCACTGCGCTAGTGTCAGTTGTTACTGTGCCACCGTCAGCACAAACTCCCACGTTGTCAGTGTCCACCCGAGTTGCCACTGTCGTTGCACCTCCGCTTCCAGTAATCGTAGGTCCAGCTTGGAGAGTGGAGCTACTATTGACGTAAAGGCTGAAGTTGGAAGCATCGGTGTCTGCTGCGTTGGTTTTCCAAACCATCATGTAATCGTTTATTCCAGCCGATTTTGACACAGTGTCGCGCAGTTCAAACAAAGCTGAATAACCACTTCCACTACCCGAAACCTCGCCAACCATTGTCACTGGTCCACCAGTATAAAAACTACTGGTAGCAACGGAGCAAGAGTCAGCCGCTCTGGTCGTTGTGCTTCCCAAACTTTCCAGATAACTGGAACTTGCAGATGCGTTTTCGCACATCGCGCCGAATAAAATCACCCCCGAATATCCGTCTCCAGTGTAGCTTTCATAATTCGTGCCAGTGACAGTGGCTAACCAAAAGCCAAAAGCTTTAGAGCCAGCCCCCGGACTCGTTATTAACGTGCAGCGGTACCAACCATTGCCGACAGATTCGATTGTGCCAGCACCCCCCACGTTAGTGGCTGCTACTGTGCCACTCGATAAATCAAATACCGCACTATCGCCGGTTGTTGAGTCCTCGCGGATAACCAGTCTCCGCTCATTGCCTAACATTTTGACGTAAACGGACACGGCAACGGACCCAGAAACAACAGTTGCTGCTTGGTGGATTCGCTTCGTCCCGCCGCCATCATTTTCGCGAATTGCAAAAGCGTTCAAAGTCCCGTCTGGACTTATAGCCTCGGCAGCAGCGGTGACGTTTGTTTTCGTCCACGCTGCGTTTGAGAAATCTTCTGAGTAAGTCAGTAAATTTGAGCTTTGGGCTTCGATGAGCAAACCCTCTGAATTTCCCGTGATTGGGTCATATTCAAAGCGTGGCGTATCGGCAGAGTAACTCTTGAGAGTGGGAGCGAAAGAACGGTGTATGCTCCCAGAAGTTTGGTTCAGAACTGTCTCTCCTAGACTGGATGCTTGCATGCCCCAAAAATACATGCCCTTTGTGACATCGCCGAGATAGCTGGCAGCGCCGGAATTTAGTAAAACGACTTGAAGTATTCCTAGCGTATTAGTGGCGGTTTGTGTTGCTACACATTTATACCAGCCAGTCGAGCCAATCGCCGTGATGCTGACGGAATCCATTCCGTTGTTGACAACAGACGGAGCTGATAAATCAAACGTAGCGTTGGCGTCTCGCGTGTAGAGAGTAAATGTGGTCCTCCCGTTCGCCTTTGCAAAAACCGTGTGCGTGTAGCTGACTCCAGTTACGCTGGTGTACTGGTCATAAAAAGTGTGCGTGTCGGTAACTGCTGTCTCCAGAATGCTTGAAGCGGTCGAGCTTCCGTCTGGGGCAGTATTGTTCGTGCTGCCAACAGTTACACGCGCTTTGTTCCAGTCAGCGTTCGATAAGTCATTGCTGTATTTTAGAAAATTCTCCGAGGACAGATGCCGCTCTGAACTAAATGCCGTCCCCCCGCCAGAACTTCTACTGTAGCTGAGACGACTATCGAGCTTACCTGCCTTTGCATCGAACGCAAAGGTTGGCGATTGGGTCGGATAGGTAGAACTGTAATCACTCATCGCTCACCTCCGCGTCATCGTAGCCCGTCATAATCTCTTCAACGGACTCAATGCTGATTTGGTTAGCTGCGTTATAGCTCTCCACGGCAGCGTGTAGCTGAGTGACCAACGCCAGCACGTTGTCGCGGTTGGTTGGTTCGTCCAGCTCTACCCTAGCGTTCAGCAAGCTGTTTGCTTTTCCGATTAGCTTGAGGACTTCGGACTTACCAAAGTCTGCGGCGAGTTGTGAGTTGAGGCCACTGATTTGACCGCGAAGATATTGAATTTTAGAGTCCATAATTGTTTATTGAATTTGGTAAGTTCCCGAGAAACGAATCTGGCTAGTGGCTGTTAAATTCGTGTTTGATAAATCCACTGCTCCCGTCGAGCCAA
>OJGS01000316.1_pt1 | contig 16610 bp, 20 predicted proteins | sample 1594531 | NCBI WGS metagenome assembly OJGS01 (sample SAMN05416816, study PRJEB24817) | seawater metagenome | isolation source: Sea water | place: Canada:Atlantic | collected 2013-07 | reverse complement strand
TGTAATCCCCCCGAAAATTAATCGAGGTTTTGAGTAGAGACTTTTACACTGATCGCACAAGGAGCGAATGATGAAGAAGTCTCGATTTTCCGACAGCCAGATTCTGGCGATTCTCAAACAGCATGAGGCCGGTGTACCGGTTGCTGAACTATCCCGTGAGCACAATGTCAGCACGGCGCTGATCTATCAGTGGCGGGCCAAGTTCGGCGGCATGGATGCCTCCCTCATGAAGCGGCTCAAGGAGCTGGAAGCTGAGAATGCCCGGCTCAAGAAGATGTACGCCGAGGAGCGGCTCAAGGCCGAGCTGCGCCAGGAGGCGCTTGAGGGAAAGCTGTAAGGCCGTCTCAACGTCGAGAGATGGCCAGAAAAGGCGTTGCCAAGCATGGCATTAGTATCCGGTTGGCCTGCGAGGCCTACGGCATAAGCGAGACTTGCTATCGCTACCAGGCAAAGCTGAATGGCGAGAACGCAGTGATTGCCGACTGGCTACTGAAGCTGACACAGACCCACAAGCGATGGGGGTTCGGGTTGTGCTTTATGTATTTGCGCAACGTGAAAGGTTACCTCTGGAATCACAAGCGCGTATATCGGCTTTATCGTGAGCTGGAGCTCAACCTGCGCATCCAGCCGAGACGGCGGATCAAGCGAGGTTACCCGGGCGAACTGGATGTGCCCATCGCGCCGAACCAAGTCTGGTCAATGGACTTCATGAGCGACCAGCTTGTCAGTGGCAAATCGTTGCGAACGTTCAACGTAATCGACGACTACAACCGCGAAGGGTTGGGCATCGAGGTCGACTTGTCGCTACCATCAGCACGGGTGATACGGGCTCTGGATCAGATCATCGAGTGGCGGGGCAAGCCCGCCGCCCTTCGCTGTGATAACGGCCCGGAGTACATATCGCAAGCACTGGTGGAATGGGCAACAGAGAAGCGGATAACCCTGATCTATATCCAGCCCGGCAAGCCGACCCAGAACGCTTACATTGAACGATTTAACCGGACGGCCAGGCACGAATGGCTTGATCTCCACGAGTTCACCAGCGTTGCGCATGCCCAGCTATTAGCCACTCAGTGGCTGTGGCAATACAATAACGAGCGGCCTAACTCGGCTATCGGCGGAGTGCCTCCGGCCCAACGGCTAAAAGCAGGTTAACCCTCTACTCATTCGGGCGGTTAAAAATGGGGGGATTACAAATAGAACTAAAGCGGATTTCGACTCTGTTCAAAGATTAAAAGAGGAGTTTGACGTCTGGAAAAGGTTGGAGATATATGCATATCTCCATGCTATTTATCTTGGGAATCTTTCAGGCAATTCATTTGATGCACTTCTGCACAGGTTGCGCGGGGATCAAGTTGAAGGCAGCAACCTCTTTACCGAGGTCGTAGTTTCCATATTCAGTGCGCCAATCCTGGTTTTTCTGATGTTCAAGGCTAGAAATGACAAGAAAGTTGTCATTAAGCCGTTGTAAAGGAAAATGTAATGCTTGATTTAATTTCATCAGTTACTGCGTCAACATTAAGATCGTGGCGAGGTACTCGTTCCGTCGTCCGTGAATCTCAACCTGAAAAAATTCTGGTTCTTTATGATATGGAAGGTTGTCCATACTGTCGGCCAGTAAGAGAAGTGATGACTGAGTTAGGGCTTGACGTAATTATCAAGCCTTGCCCAAAAGGAACCCCAGGGTTCTGGAGCGAAGTAGAGGCGCTTACTGGGAAACACCAGGTTCCTGTGCTTTCAGACCCCAATACAGGCGAGGTAGTCAGTGGTAGTTATAGCATTATTGCTTATTTGAATAACGCTTATACTAAAGATGTCGCCACCTCCGATCCGTCACTCCCCTCAGTTAGCAGGCTGGCATCAGGTGTGAGGTTTGCCAAGGGAATTCGTGGTCGTGATTCTAACCCGCCTAAAATGCTCTTGGAGTTATACAGCTTTGAGTCTAGCCCCTACTCCAGACTGGTTAGAGAGCAGTTGACTGAGCTAGGTATAGCATACGTTTTGCGCAATTGTGGGAAGCAACAACTTAGCGATCAAGGCGTCCCTTGGCTGCGACCAACATTCAAGAAGTATGTTCCTCTTCCTGGAAGTAACAGAGCAAAGCTATTAGAGAAAGCGGGAAAAGTCCAAGTCCCATATCTGTATGATCCGAATAATGACCGAGGGCTTTTTGAGTCTAAAATGATCATTTCTTACCTCAACAACCAGTATGGAGCCAAGTAATGAAATTCACGAATTGGTTACCTTTCGGAAAAGTACCAGAAATATCTGCATCCGATATCGCCAAAGAACTTGATAGCTGGAAAATTGTTGATGTGAGAACCGTGGCAGAATTTGAAAATGGGCATATTGAAGGTGCTGTTAATCTGCCTATTACAGCCTTTACAGATGAAAAAGTACTCAGCTTAGGGCTTACCGAAGAGGAGAAGGTTATTGCTATCTGCAGAACTGCACATAGAAGCATTCCTGCGGTGAGAAAGCTTAAGTCGCTCGGATATAATGCATATCAGCTTAAAGGGGGCATGATTAGCTGGCGGGATACAAATCTCCCAGAACATAGATGAATCAGGAGAGGGATGACAAAGCCATCTTCCAATACTTTAACTTGGCGCCCCCCCCCTGAAACTATCAGAACCCGCTGAGTACGTTAACTACTGGGCATATGCCCTTATCGCATACAGTGGTATGCGAGAAAGCTTGCCATATTGGGCAAACCACCAATATAGATCGGCGACTGTATGAGCATCTTATCAAAAAAAGGCCGGGCCGAGCTCTTCGAGTGGGCAGAAAAGGCTCAAGAGGAAGTACAGGCAGTAATACTTACAAGTACAGCAGGCACTCATAGAGCAGCAACCGAACTGGAGGGCCACTGGCTACTTCTGTCAACACGAGTCGGCTTCAACACTCCAGGCTCAGAAAATTGGGGACGGCTGCCACAACCAGCAATATTGGCAGGCCGACCAAACCAATGGCCCAGCCTCAATATCGATTTAGCAGCCAAACCTCTCGCGGTTTTGGTCAACAAAGGAATAGAGAAGGCATCTGCTCGTTAATTATACCGAAGAATCAAAAAGGCCCCGGCTTGCATCTTTATATGGATGAGCCTCGTTCTTCTTTCATCAGCTAGAGCGTAAAAAGAGCCCTGCGCAGGCCATCACCGACTTGCATTCTCTGCGTTTCAGCTTTCTCACATTGGTAAGCCATCTCTCTTTCATTACCGAAAGCGAAGCAATCACTTTTGCTTCCCAGCTCAGCCGAGCATCCAACTCCCAAATAATCTGAAATCAATTTCCTAATAGATTCGCCCAAACCGAACTGCTCTATAACAGCTACAGCACCGGGGAAAGCCATCGTACCGTTTAGGAGCAAACGAAAGATTGATTTGTTCTTAGACGCCATCCCCCCCCATGCCCGGGTTACTCTAATAGCACCTACAAAACATTCAAAATCAGACGCTGATGATCTCTCTTTCCCTAATCGATACATCGCCCTGAAATCAGAAATTTTTGCTAGGTCGTCATCATCAAAGAAAAACTCACTCAACATATCGGACGGCCACTGAGCACCAGGCATAAGTTGATTAGCCAAAGAAATATCTTTTGAGCTAATAGCTCCCCACAGAGCATCCCAAAGTGGGACCTGCAGAGGCCCTACTTCATAAACAGACTTGGCGTAGACAAACTCCTCGGAACGAGAGTTCAAAAAATCCCTACGGGGCGGAATTTCACCTTTCCGGTACCGATATATCGTTCTCGGATCAACATCACTGAATGGAAGCAAATTGATCATCTCAACAGGCCTACGCCCATTAGCCAAGGCGTGATACCAAGCGATGGTTTTCATTTTATCTGCATCGCTCCTGGAAGGCCGCCCCACCCTCTTCTTTCTTTCAGGGCCAATTGACACGTAATCCATATCTTTTGCGTCTTTGTGCATTTCCTATCCCTGGTTTTAATGGTGCCTAGATAAGCCAAGCGAAATTATCACGTTTTTGGCGAAACAACCAAGGGGCCAAATATGACCACAGAAGAGCAGCTTTTAAAACGTTACGGACCACTTCTATCACTTACCGACTTATCAGATCTGCTAAAGCGAAGCCCTGACGGACTAAGAATTTCGTTACGCAGTCAATCAGAATTTGCCAACAAATGGAACTCCGCAAAAAGGAAGGTTGGTCGCCGCGTTTACTTTAAAGCTAGCGATGTTGCAGACCTTATTGACGAATCATGAAAACAAGGAAAGACCAGTCAAAACCCAAAAAAAGTGGGGGGAAGAGATACGACATACAAAGGAAAATTCAGCAGCTAGTATCCATCCAAGAAAAAAGTGCTCAGGAGGCTGGTGAGTTGTGCTTTACCTCCAGGCTACTTATCCAAGCCACAATCCCCCATAGCGAACCTAAGTCGAACGAATGGGTACGTACCAATGGAAACCTAACACTCACCATGCTTGCCCCGTCAGCGGTAGGCCTGCCCTTTGGATGCTATGCCCGCTTGATCTTGATCTGGATTACCACTCAGGCATCCAGGAACAAATCTCGGCTGGACAGGGGGTATATCAGCGAACAGGAGGCCCGTACGCTTGATCTAGGCCCTTCCTTGCGCCAATTCATGTTAAATCTGGGGCTGAAAGTATCAGGAGGTGAAAGCGGGTCGATAAACCCTTTTCGTGAACAGATGAATCGGTTGCTCAAAACCACCATCAGCGTAACTTACATAGAGTTCGGCGAAGACACCGAGTATATGGTAGAGAGGGATACAGGGGGGCGAGTATCCAACGAATCTTGTATTTGGTGGAGCACGAAAAATAAGCCAGAGCAAGACCTGTCATCTAATTCATGGGTCGAATTGTCGCCCAAGTTCTTTGATATGGTTACAAGAAAACCGGTGCCACTTGATATGCGTCTTATTCGCTTTATTAAACGCTCCCCTATGGTGCTAGATGTATATTTCTGGGCCACCCATCGGGTTAGTTACCTGAAACGGGAAACCTGCATTCATTGGCCCGATTTGAAGGCCCAGTTTGGAACAGGCTACCCAGACACGCCCCGAGGCCTGCAAGATTTTAAAAGTAACTTTCGGGAAGGGTTAACCAAAGTTAAGACCGTCTGGCCGGGACTGGACGCTATACCAACAAAGAAGGGATTGCTGTTGAAACCCTGCGCCCCGCAGGTGAGCCGCAAGCAGCTATCTCTCCGGGGATAAGAAGCGCGTGTAGATAACCCTGTGGACACGAAAAGTTATACACGCATGTTTACTCTCATTTTGGGCGGACAGCTGCGCATGTTTACTCTCATCATGCGCATATTCACTCTCATTTCTGCGCATATTCACTCTCACCCATCCCCCCTGAGTCCAGCAGCAGCGCAGGTTTCAGCGGTTGCCCTGTACTTGCCTGTACGTCTTTCCTATATAAAAAGATCTTACCTGTAGTGGTACGGCTGAAAATGTGGACAACCCGTCAACGCATAAATCAACACGAGCTTCCAAGCTAGATTCTGCCATTCGCACGTAAGTGCTTTCCGGAAGACTTGTAATCACAAAAGCTGCCAGGGTGACTAACGTTCGGCGTGCTTGAAAGACAGCCAAGGGAATCCCGAAAATGCTCCAATCTTGGCGTCAGACCGTCAGCGCAGCTGACACATTCCCATCTTTAGCGGCTAAAATGAGTGCTCCCAAGTACCACTGTAGCGGAGGGAAAAATGAGCGACAGACCGCCACTCCACTCTGATCTTGGGCCAAGGCGGCTCACCGAGCAGGAAATCTAAGCACGTCGAGAAGAAGCAAAACACGACCTCAAAAGGATGCAAGAAAGGCTGCGGCTTCGGAAAACCAAAAAAGACAAATAGCCCTTCTAACATGAATACAGAGCAATACTGATCGCACGGTGAGCCTTTAGCGGCTAAAGGTTTTTTGAACACTGGACGAAAGGAACAAGACATGACATCAAATTCAGCATCAGGATCAGATCAAGGCCCCAGAAAACTGGCACAAGAAGAAATTAAAGACCTGCGACGAGAGATGCAAAGGGACGGGCTTTGGGCCAAGAACAAGCTGCGAAAACAGCGTGAAAGAAGAGCCAAACTCAAATAAGCCTACAAGGGCGACCTCGCCAGAAACGCTGCCACAACGCTTTTTCTCTTCTTCCAGACCACGATTTTTACTCTACAAAATGCTTTTACAGCGATTTTCAGCATCATTAATTACTCCCACTTTCGCCAAATTACTAAGCCAATAAAAAATCCCTTATTTCGGCTTTAAAAAAGCAAATAAAAAGCGATACGATCGCACTAAGAATTGTTTAAAAGTGTTTTTTATTAGGGCAGGACAGGTGAAGTAGGCCCACCGGGACAAGCCCGGCGAACAACTTCACAATCCTTATTCGCACAAGTGCTCAACGGGTCCTGCTCTGCGAGGCAAATGCTACCGCCGAAAGAGATAATGATGACTGGATCGCCAACTCGAAAAGGCACCACACCCATTAAGGTATGGGTGTTTCCTGATGAAAAAGGTGACATTGTGAATAAGGCAAAGTCCGCGGGCCTTAGCGCTTCCGCCTATTTACGAAATGTCGGAATGGGTACGCCAGTAACAGGCATAGCTGACAAGGAAGCAGTAATGGAGCTGGTGAAGATCAATGCCGATTTAGGCAGAATTGGCGGCTTGTTGAAAATGTGGCTCACCAATGACGAGAAGCTGGAACTTGAGGGGCACAGCTCAGCCAGACTCGAAAGTGTCATTCTGTCTGCTCTTAGGGATACGAAAGCCATTCAGGCCCTGCTCTACCAAAAAGCCTCCGCGCTAAAATTTTAGCGGCTAAAGTTCTCATGATCAGCAAACGGGTCACCATGAACCACGGCGGCAATAGCAGCTTCAGCAGGCTGACCAACTATTTGCTCAATTCCCAGGGCAAGGAATTCAGGGTCGGTTCCATCTCGATCACTAACTGCCGCTCAGAAACCCCGGAGTGGGCAGCCCTGGAGATTGAGACCACCCAGAGCCTCAACCAAAGGGCTACAGGCGATAAAACCTACCACCTGATTATTTCCTTTCCCGAGGGAGAGACACCAAAAACAGAGGCCTTGAAGAGCATAGAAAGCGAGATGTGTAACGCACTGGGCTATGGCGAGCACCAGCGAATAAGCGTCGCCCACCAAGACACAGATAACTTCCATATTCACATTGCGATCAACAAAATTCATCCCGTACGCCTGACCATGCATGAGCCATATCGCGACTACAGGATTCGGGATAACGTCTGCTTAGCGCTAGAAAAAAAGCATAGCCTGCAGCCAGATAATCACAAAAAGAAGCGCACGCTGGCTGAGGGCCGGGCACAAGATATGGAGAACATGAGAGGTCGGGAAAGCCTGTTGAGCTGGGTTCGAAAGCACTGTGCGGAAGCGCTGAAGGAAGCAGAAACCTGGCAGCAGCTCCATGAAACCATAGCGAAATACGATATAAAACTAGTACCGCAAGGGGCAGGCCTGGTATTTAAATCGGGATCAGGGATAGCTCTGAAAGCCAGCACCGCCAGTCGTGATTCCTCAAAAGCAAAGCTTGAGAAAAGGCTTGGCTGCTACCGCGCCATTGAAGGACAAGCCTCGGAACCAGAGGTTAAATATCAAGACGAGCCGGTCCAGAGGGGCCCACATTCAGCAGAATTGTTCGCCGAATACACTAAAGCCAAATCGGAAGGGAGAGCCTTACAAAGCCAAGCCATCAAAGGAGCCATTCAAAAAAGGGAAAAGTTAATTGCTGCTTCCAAACGTTCTGCCAACTTGAAGCGCCAGGCACTCAGAACTTTGACTAGAGGGCGAACAGCAAAACGCCTAGTGTATATGCGGATCAATCGCTCCCTTCAAAACGAGATCAAGAACATCCGTGAGGAATACGCTAAAGAGCGGAATAAAATCAAGAGCCAGCACCTTCTTCCTGGCTGGAACGACTGGCTAATAAAGCAGGCAACACAGGGCAACGATAAGGCTCTGCAAGTGCTTAGGTCACAAAGATCCAAGCCATCTCAGGGTAATTGCATAGGCCTACCTCAGCACAAAAAGGACAACCAGACGCCAGGAATCAGAGCCCACGGGGTCACCAGGAAGGGCACCATTATTTACCAGCTTCATGGGCAAGCTGTACGTGACGATGGCGAGAAATTGATATTACCGCCGCAGCCTAAGGAAGAGACGCTTATTGCGACGCTTTCTTTAGCCAAGATCAAATATGGGGAGAACCTCGAATTATCAGGTGACCCTGCATTCCGCACTCAAATAGCAAAAATAGCAGGAAAGAACTCCATGGGAGTCAACTTCACCGACATCCATTCACAAAAGGTCATGCTGAATTCCGATCCTAATAGGCTTCATAAAGCTAAACAAAAGCGAATGACCTTACGCTAAATTTTAGCAGCTAAAATTAACCATTTCGGAATAACCCTAATACCGTGCATAAACTCAAAGAAACATCACCACCATTTCTGATAGCATCCCGACATTCTGATTAAAATCGGTGCAACCATGAATAAAACTTTTATTGCATCTCTTCTCATCTTGTTCTCATTCAATTCTGCCAATGCTGGAATCGCCACCATCGACGTGACCAACATCATCCAAACCACGTTGTCCTCGATTGAGAATATGGCCCAAACGTCAAAGCAGATCGAGGAGTACCGGACGCAGTTGCTGCAGCTTGAAGACCAGATCAAGAACACCACGGGCGTGAATGGGTATCTATGGGATCAGACCGATTCCACCATTACCCAGCTCATTAACGCGACCGATGCCATCAAGGTGTATTTCCAGCAGGCTGGCAGTTTGAATGCCTGGCTGGACAAGTTCGGCGGCGACCTGGGCGAGTACCGCAACATCAACTGTTTCCAGGAAGACGGGTGCCGGGGCACTTATGACGATCTGTACGCCGCCGGCACCACCACCCAAAAAGCGGCCAATGACAAGGCCCTGGTAGGCGTTCAAATGCAGCAGGATCAGCTAGAGCAGGATGCCCAGCGTCTGCGTCAGCTCCAGAACCAGGCGCAAAATCCGGCGGGCCGTTTGGCAGCCCTGGAATACGCCAATCAGTTTGCCAGTCAGCAGTCAGCCCAGCTTCTGCAGATTCGCTCCCTGATGGCCCAGCAGAACCAAGCCATGGTGGCCCGTATGCAGGCTGAGAACAGCCGCGAGGCTCTGCAGCATGCCAGCTCAGAAAAGCTCCGTGCGGGCCAGTACAAGGAAAGCAGCAGGAAGTCATACACTGTGGGAGACGCCAGATGAAGTTCATTCTAGCAAGCGCGATCTTTTTCTCTGGAGTATTGCTATCTGGCTGCGGAGAAAATGAGCCAACCACCCCAACCACAGATCAATCTAAATCAGCTACACAGGGTCATGGTGGAGATTTTAAGAAGAGTTCCCGCAAGAGCTATACCGTTGGCTCCATCAAAGATACAGAAGAGAAGTAACAGGGATCGTTATCATGAAATTCGCCCGATTCGTTAACCAGTGGCATGTAAAGATCATAACTATGACCATCCTGCTCATCGTAGGTAAAACTGGTAATGCAGCAGTTAACAATTCTGACATCTCCGAAAACGTGCTCGATGCCTTCATGAATCAAGCGGCTTCCTGGTCGGCAGTAATCACAGACCGGGCAAGCTGGCTGTTCTGGTGCCTGGTCGCTATCTCCATGATCATCACCTTCGGTTTTATGGCTCTACGCCAGGCAGACATCGGGGAATTCTTCGCTGAATTCATCCGCTTTACTGTCTTCGTTGGCTTTTACTGGTGGTTGCTCATTAACGGCCCGGATATGGCCTCTGACATCATTGAGGGTCTGCAGCAGATAGGGGGGAAAGCGAGCGGCCTTGGTGAAGGCTTTGTGCCAGGCAACGTAATGGATATGGGTTTTGAGATCTTCTTTCGCATCCTTGATAACAGCAGCGCCTGGCAGTTGGCAGAGTCTATTTTCGCCTTTTTTCTAGGTCTGATCATTATTGTGATGATGTGCCTGATCGCCGCCAACATGATCGTACTGCTCTGCAGTTCCTGGATTCTCCTCTATGCTGGCGTCCTCTTCCTGGGCTTTGGCGGTTCTAGGTGGACGAGCGATATTGCCATCAACTACTTCAAAACCGTCCTGGGTCTTGCAGCCAGCATCATGACCATGGTGCTGATTATCGGCATCGGAAATAGCATTCTAGATGACTACTACACCAGCCTATCAGAGGGGATTCATCTGAAAGAACTGGCTGTAGTGGCCATAGCCGCCATCATCCTGTTCCTCCTGGTCGATAAGGTGCCCCAGATGGTGGCCGGCATTATTAACGGCTCCAGTATCAGTGGGCCAGGAGGCTTCGGCGCTGGCACCGCCATGGGTGCCGTGGCTCTTGGTGGAGCAGCCGTTGCCACAGGCGGAGCTGCAGCGGTAGCGGGAGCAAAGCAAGCGTTCGGCGGGGCTTCAGCCCTTAATGCGGCCTTCAAACAAGCAAATGCCAATATGTCCTCAGGGCAAGGAGCCTTCAAAAGCGCCCCGGTTGGTGCGGGAAGCGGCGGCAGCAAGACATCTAGCTTTGCTGCGGCCATGAACACCGGGGTTAACTATATGAGTGATGTTGCGGCCAACCTGGGCAAAGGCACAGCGAAAGCCGCGAAAGAAGGGATCAGCAACCACATGGAGGGTGCGCGTGAATGCCTGTCCAACACCGTAGGCGGCAAGGTCGCCTCGGCTATCCGGGAACAAGAGACCTCACAGAACACCAGTGAGGCCCAGACTGATACCGGCAGTAGTGATGCCGGCTCGGACGTTCCCGATTCCAAGCACGACGAAGTGAACGACTTTGTGAACAAGTGAACACAGCAAAAGCAAAATATTATACGAATCAGTGACATGGGATGGATATGCCTGAACAAAAACCTCTAACCCATTGTTTTATCTTGATTTATCTGGCATGGATATCAGCCATGGTTTGCCATTACAATACCCGCCTAGAAAACTAAGAGCATGCTCAGGTGACTTCTCGCTTCAATGTGGATCCAAAGACTGGAGCTTGACGTGGATAGCAAAGACCCAGAAATAAGAAAAGCACTGCACAAAAAAGTGCTCAAAGCCAACCATCAATGCGGGTCAACGGTCATTGTTGATGAATTGGGACTTGCCCATGGCAAAATCAGGATTGATGTTGCGGTTCTGAACGGCCACTTACATGGGTATGAAATTAAAAGTGCAAGAGACAATTTACTTCGCCTCCCATCCCAATTAGATGAGTATCGAAAAAGCTTACAGAAGCTTACCCTTGTAGTTGCACCGAACCATGTAGACGAGGTTCTGCTACTTGCTCCCGAATGGAGCGGAATTATCGAAGCGAGAAAAGGTCCTCGCGGAGGCATTAGTTTTAAGTCGCTGCGTCGAGCAACTATCAACCCTGAAATCTGTGAAGTTGCCTTAGCTCATTTGCTTTGGAAAAAAGAAGCCGCTGAGTTTCTCTCAAAAATAGGAGCCCCTTCTACAGGGGAAAAGAAATCCAGAAAACAACTTTATGAAGCCATTGCAAAAGAAGCTTCCGCCTCTGAATTAACTTCCTGGATCAAAGAGAAGTTTATAGCCCGTGAAACCTGGCGATCTGGTTCGCCACAAACACTATGTGGTGGCTGACACCGACCTGTTTCCAAGTTCCCTGATTTCCAGTTCCCTCAATATCATTAGCGGTGTTGAAAATACGCCTATCGCCATCAGAGTACCGCTCCCCTGAATAATAGCCAGAGGCGATAATCTTCTTACAATGGGACACCATTTGAGATCTATCATCTCTAAAACTCTTCCCCTTAGGGATAAACCATGTTTTTTCAGTTGTATAAACGATCTTACCGGCCGGATTCAAAAGCCTCATGTCTTGAGATATAAATTCGGGACTCTCAATCGTGTAATCCCCATAATCTGGAACTCTTATTTCTCTCAAACATCTCACTAGCTCCTGATAGAGAAACCATTCATGGCGAATGGGCTCTCCACCCGGCCTCTTAATTTCAGAAAGATTCAAAGACATTCCAGCAATAAAAAATGAGCGGTAATCAGCCAAATTTGAAATTCTAGTTATTGCTGCCACCAGAGCTTTTGCAAAAGCTGGATACGGCTCAAACTTCGGAGGAACACCTAAGTCTATAACCAAATCAACTTCAGAGCGGTCCAGTGCAAGCTCTTGGATCAATCCCTGAACTTCCTGATCCAGCGAAGGCTTCATCAGATGATCCAATTCAACTCGAAAAGCAACACCCTTCCCCATCTTTTCAGATATTGATCGAATAGAATCTATATACGGTTTTCCGTGAGACAGCCTAACAACAGGAATAGCACTCAGCCCGTCCGAATCGAGGGATTCAAATATGAACTCGATTACAGAAGAGCCATTATCCATAAGCTCACTTTCGAGACTTTCATGCAAATCAATTAAACCTGGCCTATCACCCCATTTGGACTTATACCGAGAAGAAAATGGCTCAATATGTTCCTGGACCGTCTTCTTAGGCTTCTCTTCTTCAAAATCATATTCCACAGGAGGAATGACAAACAAAGGAAGAATCACATCCTTGTATTTATCTTCTAGACGAAGCAGGGCCTGGTATTCCCCCTGCCTCCATTTCAAAATCGGCATGTATTTAGCAGAAGAACTCATAAATCTGTTTCTCCAAACAGTTTCCTAACACATCCTTGTCCAAGGAGCTCACCCAAAATAGTGTAATTACTGTTTTCTTTCCTAATTCTTCCCGCAATGATACTAGGGTGGATACCTAGGTTTTCCGCATCATTCAAAACTGACTCTCTACTCATAGAGAACCTTGAAAGGCACAAATCCCATTGTTCAGGGGATATCAAAGAGTTCAACGAAAATTCATCAGCCTCTTTTTCTAAAGTATCGTCTTCCGCAATATCACCTTCATCAAAGAAATCCATATTGAGAGAATCAAACAAATGGAGAAAAACATGTCCAAGCTCATGCATTAGCACAAACCAAAAATTATCCAGCCGATCATACCTAAGGGTAAGAGCAACAACCGGATTACCAGTTTCAAGCATCATAGCCGCACCATCCAAATAAGTGCCTGGCAAATGTTCTTCTATAACAAGAACGATCCCTTTTTTAGCCAAGTATTCCTTAACTTTTACCGGCGCATCATCTTTTACTGATAGCCCTTTTAGCTCTTCAACCCAATTATCATTATATTCAAAGCTAGGCACCTTGCCGCTGAAGACTTGATATCGAGCCTTTTCCAGAACCCTGGCTTGCCAAGCGAGCAACGCGTATTCATTTGGCGAGTTCCCTCCATGGAATTTTTTCCTATGCAATGCAGTTGCGTATTCTGGACCCGCAGCATGAGAAAAATATTCTTTAACAGCATCCACCGCAGAGACTTGATGCTTTAAGTTAATCCAGCCACGCTTTACCATTTCTTTGATAGGAAATTTATTCCATTCAACATTAGACTCGCCTTCCCAAATAAAAACACTATTACCATCGACACTATTACTGCCGGACCAAGTCTCTTTAATGGAAACGCCAAGCACGCTTGCCACTTCGATAAGCCTAGAGAGGCTAGCCCCCATATAATCCGAAGATTCATATCGCTGAATCTGTTGAGGCGGGACAGATAAGGTTTCAGCAAGGTCTTTCTGTGACCAACCTTTTCCTATACGAGCTTGAATAAGCACTCTGGGCAAACTACTTAGGTCCGCACTAAGTGAATACCGGGCCCTACCCTCTTTCAGCATTGAATACTCAGATAGCTGACTCTCAAGGTCTGATATTTGACTTTTTAAAGCATTTTTATTCGCTACCTTAAGCCAATCAGAATCTTCGGGTTGAGACAGACCATCCAGTGCAGCCTTAAATTTCTCTAGCTGGTTGAGGGTGATTTTGTATTGCCTTTCATTACAAATCATTGCATCCCTCCTTCTTCAGCGTAGAAGGTTTCATTAGTCAAATCGATAGCTATCATCCCTTTGGGATCGCCGGTGTGCTTCTCTAGCTGAAAAAACTCGAAAAAAGTTCTTCCTGTGCCACAATCTGCGCTTGCGGGAAATAATTCACCTAAATATTTAAGCTTTTGATTCCTTCTCCCATCCTCAAAATCTAGTAGAACGGGATCTAACAATGACGGGTTTACATTTTCGGGGTTCCAAGAGCCATCGAAGTCACCTGGTTTTGGCTTACTCGTAACATAGCTTCCATCGAGGAATAGATGCTTGCATCCAGCAACACTGAGAGCATTGGCGGCATTATAGAGCCCAGAAAAGAGCTTTCTTCGATGGGGGTTATAAGCGAAGGCCTCTCTGACTTGATCCAAGGAGGCCCAGTGCAAGCCAGGGGGCAGAACTCGCCATGGAGCTCCACGAAGGGTTATAAGTGCGGGTATCATGAACACAACATTAATGTTGTGTTCATGATAGGTCAATATTTAATCGTGCCTATATGCAAATAAGATTATATCACAATAACTTTTGTCGTGTTCATGGTGAGGTCCTTGCAGATACCTAGTTAATAACGACAAAATCCGGGGCAGCCGCTGATCCCTGCAGCCCACATCATCGCTGCCAGGCTATACTGGTCGAGCTGGCCTACTCGGCCTTTCCGCAAGCATTACACCAGAAACACGTCTGTCTGCAGCTCTGAGGCGGCGGTGCCAGCACTCCAGCCTTTACGCAATGTGTTCCTTCAATTGCATCATGGCATCACTACGGGCCTTGAGGTCGGTCCGCTCGGCAGGGTCGTCCTCAAGGCCATCCCAAACGCTGATGAATGTTGAGTCCTTCATTTCGACCTCCACGGGAGCAGCGTGCCCCAATCATGCCCACAGGGAGAACGGCCCCTCTGAATTGGCAGTTAAACATCAATTGTAAAGACGGGGGAAAGGTACAGTACAGGTACACTCACACGTTTTGACTGCTTTCGAAAAATTACGCTAACATACTGTTATTAAAATACTTTTCACTACGCCCAGCTACGCCACCCTACTCTTGATTTTATTGGCTTTGCGGTATACCTTGCCAACTCATAATCGATTGGTCCCAGGTTCAAGTCCTGGTGGGCCCACCAATTCCCTTGTTATTCCTTCCCCATCTTTACCTGACGACACTTAAAGGCCGCCGCCTGGCAGCTTGGCGTAGCCCATGGATCCGTTTTACCCTGCAAGAAAGATTTCCATGCAGACAACACTCGGAGCCACCGTGGACGGCAAAAAAATATCACTGAAATCCTGGGATGCGATCAAGCATGAGCTGAAACGCCAGGGCAAAACAGACGTGTTGCGGGAGCTTGAAAGCGCCCTCGAACAAGAGCAGAAAATCCGGGCTCTGACACTGGCCAAGGCCAATGGGCTCCTGTTGGAACAATGATGCCCGGATTGCATCTCCCCGCCCTGCGTACTGACAGGGAGTGATGCGCTATAACAGCGCCGAATTCAGTGGGCCCTCGTTTCTTCTTTCCCACGGAATTTCGACACACTGGTCACCACCAGCAACACCACCGCGCCAGCAACAATCCCCCCCACCAGGTTGATCAGCAACGGCACCAGCCATAACACGGCTCCCGCCATTTCCTGCAAAGCGTGAATCCAGTCATGGGAGCCGGGAATACCGTGCACCAGAATCCCGCCACCCACCAGGAACATGGCGGCGGTACCAACCACGGACAGGGTCTTCATCAGCCACGGCGCCACCGTCAGAATGGCTTTCCCGAAGGCAATACGGGCCCCTGCAGCGGCACTGTCCGCGGGCGTCTGCATCAGATGCTGGCCGGCATCGTCCAGCTTCACGATGCCCGCTACCAGCGAGTACACGCCCACCGTCATCAATATTGCAATGGCGCAGATAGCCGCCACCTGTACGCCAAAAGTGGCGCTTTGCACTGCCCCCAGAGAAATCACGATGATTTCCGCCGAGAGAATAAAGTCTGTGCGGATTGCCCCCTTGATCTTGGACTTCTCGAAGGCCACCAGATCCACGCTTTCATCGCTCAGCGCCTGCAGGCGCTGCTGATGCTCTGCCTCTTTCTCATCTCGACCATGCAGAAACTTGTGGAGCAGTTTTTCACAGCCCTCATAACAGAGGTAAGCGCCCCCCACCATCAGCAGCGGTGTAATCAGCCAGGGTAGGAACACACTGATCAGCAACGCGGCCGGCACAAGAATCAGTTTGTTGACGAAAGACCCCTTGGCAACCGCCCAGACCACAGGCAGTTCCCGGTCTGCCTTCACACCGGACACCTGCTGCGCATTCAGCGCCAGATCATCCCCCAGCACACCGGCGGTTTTCTTTGCTGCCACCTTGGTCATTACCGATACGTCATCGAGAATGGTGGCAATATCATCAAGCAATGCCAGCAAGCTGGTTCCGGCCATGAGACTCTCCTTTCAATAATCAATACGTCTGCGCGCAGATACCGCACCGAGTCTACCGGCACTTACTTCCCAACGCACCGCGAACCCGCCCCCTCTTTACGCCGCGAGTTTGCTATAGTGCAGCAAAGCCATCGACAGCCCATAAATCATGCCGGAATATCAGCGCCCACAATGCTGTCTCTTATACACATCTCCGAGCCCACGAGACCGAGGCTGATATCGTATG
>OJGS01000310.1_pt1 | contig 16770 bp, 9 predicted proteins | sample 1594531 | NCBI WGS metagenome assembly OJGS01 (sample SAMN05416816, study PRJEB24817) | seawater metagenome | isolation source: Sea water | place: Canada:Atlantic | collected 2013-07 | reverse complement strand
TCGGGATAGCGTTTGCTGCTCATGGATACCTCTCTGGTTGCCATTTTGTATGGCTAAAAGGTATCTAGCAAACTGGTGGCGATTCATTTGTAAAAACGATAATTATCTCGCCAACAGCCCAGCTGATGCACAGTGGCCATCCTCGTAATCTCCACTGACGCATTTCCCCAATCCCAGGGAATGCAAAACTGAGGAACTTAACATGGCTAAATCAAGCTCCAGCAAAGGCAGCTCTCGTCCGTCTACGCATCCCGGTCCTGGCGGTAACTGGCCCAGCAAGACCGGCAATCCTTCAGGCCCCGGTCGCGGCAACGGCAGGCAGGGCAAGTAAGGCGTAATTACTCGGCCCTCTGGATTGTGAGGGCCGATGTTTCTTGGGGTAGAGAGATGAAACGATACAGTAATGACAAAAACATCAATCAAAAGGTCCGATCATTGATCAAATCAGGCTGGGCAGTCAGACCCGGAAATAAGCACTCGGTGCTAATATCACCCCTAGGTTACCGTGTGGCCATACCCTCAACACCCAGCGACTGCCGTACTTGGCGTAATTTCAACCGGGATATACGACATATCAATAAGAAACAGGAACAGCTTCATGCTAGCTGAAACACCTTATCCCAATCCCTTCGAGCTTATCCGCTATGTGTTGCGCTGCCTTGACCTAAAGCAGTCCAACAAGCGCCTTGATGATCTGGCAGGGAAATCAATCTATGACCCTAGAGAGCTAACGAGAGAGCTGGAGCAGAGTGCTCCCTCGACCCTGGAAAAATATATGGGTCCAGTCGCTTCCGATAAAATATCAACAAGCCTCAGCACATTTATTGATCATTATTTGCGCGACATTGTGGGTAAGACTGCCGCTGACGGAGTAAGCAGAGCCGATGTATTGGGCTTATTAATTAGAAGCTGCATCAAGGAGCACCTTGTTGGCTTTGTAACAAAGCTAAATCAAGAGCTTAAAGCCCCTCACCCAAGCTTCTGGTTCTCACCAGGGGCGAATACTGTTGGTGCAACCTTTGCCTGGCTAGAAGAGCATCAACCCGGCATGACTGCTTATCTGGCCTCACTGAGCAAAGAGAACAGAGACAGAATTTCCTCATGGAGAAATGGCAAAGAACTGCCATCAGCTCAGTCTATCCAGTTGCTATTCTCCACAAGCAACCCATCAAAAACCTGTGAGATAACCAGAAACAGGAATTTCGCCAAGTCATTACTCTTTATGGCAAGGGCCGTCGATTTCATCAAAAGGCATGACCAGGGTAAAAGATTGATTGATGAGGCTCGTCTTTCAATCTGGAATGCAGAAAATGGGATTCATTTCGGCAACGCAATCGAGAGGATTCAGGCCCGATTATGGCTTACAGTAAAAAATAAGGATCAGCATGTTGGAAAATTACAACGCGACTTAATGCGAGGAACTGAAAAGTCCGATAGTGAGGGGCACCAAGAAACCATCAGACAAGTCAGAAAAATAATTCAATATTCAAGCAGCCTTAAATCTGCTCAGTACTGGATAGATTGGTACGATGCTAGGTGGCATGTTTTCTCCGGAGAATTGGAAGAAGCAAACCGGTTATATAAAGAATCGTTCGAGAAGGCCTCTTTTGTAGCAGGAGAAAACCTTAGAGACATCATAAGAGAGGCACTTGTCGTAGCCGCCAATCAATCCAAATCCGACATCGTCTTTCTTAAACAACTAAAATGGTCTCTTGTTAACTTTGGATATGACATCCCCTCGGCATCAGTATCCAAGCCGTCGAACACGGTTTCAGACACTATTGAAAGATGGGAAATTGAGCAGTGGAGAAGCGCATTCTTCAAAGTTTTCCCCAAAGAAGGCCTTTATCCTGGCACTGATTTTGGTTTCAAGGTCGACTCTACAGGCCCTCTAATTTTTACCGATCCTGGAAATATCAAGCCGGATTACCGGTATCCACGCAGAAAAATCAAGATTGGGGACACATGGAAGCGTTCCATGCCACAGATTGTCTGGTTTGCTATTAATGAAAATATTGAAGCTTGCAGGCAACTCTTAGAGAAAGGTGCTGACATTAACGTTCAATCTGAAGTCGGCGACACCCCTATCCTTATTGCTTTAGAGGCACTTAACTTAACAGAAGTTCCGTATCGATCTCTTAATGATGAACTTTATCAGCTTATATCAATGGAAAGGCATAATGGAGCAACCATCAACACGCGAACTGAAAAGAAGCGCTTGCTACCGATAATCTCGGCGGTACAAACAGGTCGATTTGAGATTGTAGAAAAGATTCTCTCCATGGGGGCAAATCCTAATGGACGAGGCAAAACTGATGAGCAAACCTCACTCACGGTTTGTTTGAAGCTCATTGGTATCCTTAAAAACCCAGAATTAAGCAAGAACGAACAACTTAGTATCCCAATCACACCCGAGACTCTTGACTCAATTCGTCGTTACTCTCAAGGCGCTTTCGGTTTTACTCTCGAGGACCAGATGAAAAATCTGGAACAGATGGAATCCTCAGCACTTTATCAACAGATCTGGGAGCGTTATCTCGACTTAATGTACCAACGCATTTGCGAAAATATGAACCTTGCAGAAATGAGGAGGGTAGCGTCTCTTCTGATCAAAGCTGGAGCCGACGCCAACGCCGAGCACAGCAGCCCAATCAAAGGCTATACACCATTGATGCTTGCAGCCGAACTCGACGAAGTTGATCTTTTTGAAATCATGCTTGTCCATGGGGGTGATACGGCAAAGACCTATGTTGACCCGAAATCAGGCAGAGATGTATCCATCAATGAAATTGCAAATTACTTTGATTCACGAGACATCCTGTTGCTGATGAGCCGACTAGCTCCAGCCCTCAATGACAAAGGCAAAATGTAAGTAACCACAAACCATATTGGCCGGATAGATCATAGTCTGGACAAACTATGCCATCAAAATCCGGCCAACTTATGGTTACACGAACATATTTTTTCCTTTTAAATCAGGAGGATAATAAAGCTGTGACGCCCCCCCCTTCAGCCATTTAGCCTGGCACCAATCAATTTCTCTCAAAGGTACAATTTCGGTACAGTGTGAGCACCTTACCAAAATAAGGCTGGGCCGGGCCGGTTAGCCATCCCGCTGGCATCATCTAGTCGATGATGTACAGCTGAAGAAGTGCTTCTCGGCTGCCAGCAATTATCACTTCCCCTAAATTATTGCTGAGCTGCGTAAATCGCCAACCCCGAGACAACATCAAGGGTAGACTCTGAGCTCTGAACATCCTTGTCTGGAAAAACCCTTTCGACCAGTTCCTTGACGCCTTTTGCACGGCTCATACCGCCCGTAAGAGACACCATATCGAAGTCTTCATCAGAAAACTCCTGCAGCAGAACCTTGAGCTTCTCTAGATATCGAGCCATCGCATCAGCATAGATAGCGCCATCAATATCGACCCCACGCTCTTCACCGATAAAGTCGATCACCTTTCGGCTGCGACTTTCCTGCCGCCCCAGCTCAATCTTGCTCTCTTCGGCCAACCTGTTTAATCGAATGGTATTACCGGATTTTTTGAGGTGATTCAGGCGCTCCCTGAATGGCTCCGGCACTAGGCGAAGATCCGCCTCAATAAATTTTTTCTGGTATTCGATATGCTGAACGTTAGCGGCATAGGCGAAATAGGAGTTCAACGCAGGGATGCCCCTCACCTCCTGGCCCTTTCCAAAGAAGGGCATATACCCCTTCTTGTTGAGCTCACGATCTACGTCATTCCCCCCTAGCAGATAGCCCTGCTGCCGATGAGGAATTGGAGCGGGCTCAGCACCGCCAAGGGTCACTAACGACAAATCCGCCGTACCACCGCCTAGATCAACCACCAGAACCTTACGAGGAGTATCTTGAGAAACGTGGAATTGGTAGGACGCAGCACTAGGCTCATACATGAAAGAAACATTGGACATGCCGGCAAGCTCAGCTGCATGGGTAATAATCGAAATAGCCCGATCATTTTCCACATCACTCTGCTTTTTCCCGAAGTTAACGGGACGCCCGATAACAACCCCTGTTACTTGCTCTCCCTGAAATTGCTCTTCTACGGCACCAACAACCTTCCTGAACAAGCTGCCAATCGCCCTTTCCAGAGGTGCCGAGAGCCTGGAAGACAAATCATGAGCAAGAAAAGCCTTAGGGTTGTAGAGCAAAAGTCCCTTGCGATCATTATTCAGGTAGGCATCAACTGCCTCATTGCCAAACAACGCGCCTTCAAGCTGGCTTTCCTCCAGATTCCCAAGAACGCGGTCTTTACCTGCTTCTGATTCAAGCCATTGTCTGCGGGCTGTTTCAATTGCCTGCTTATCCTTATCTGCTCGCGTCGTTTCTACAGGCTCAGGAATACGGATAATTGCGTCGCTCAACATCCTTTGATACTTCGCAGACAGCTGTCTATCCGCGTTATAACCAGCAGGATCATTCCTGGCTTGGCTAGTAACCCTGACTCTTTCTTCTCTCACCCTGTCACTGTAATTTTCTTTGGCCTCCGTCTCTGAGCGAATCAGGGCTGAACGAATAGAGGCTATTTCGGTTTGGTGATCATCAGCATTAAAAAAATCTGCACTTGGTGCATAAGGAGGAAAGTAGATTGCTGTACGAAATTGCGGCTCACCATCAAACATGATTCGGTGAATCTCACCATCCCGATAGACTGCCAATGCTGAAAAGCTGGTACCAAAGTCAAAACCGATCTTCATTGTTATTCCTTAATCCAAACCCTGCCCTGTACTAGCCGACACTTGCTCATCCTGCCAATCTCCATAGGTCTTGCCAGTTCCTTCCACGGCCCACTGGGTGCGCCCGTTAGCGCTACGGCCGGAGATGACGGCAGCAGCGGCGCTGGGGCTGGAGAATACCTGGTCAGCGGTAAAAGTGGTGAGGTCGCGATCGGTGGGGATCAGGATTCTGTCTTCCAGCAACTGATTGAACAGGGTCTTATAGCCGCGATCGGTACCCACCCACTCTTCGCGGGCCAGAGAGCCCTGCAGCACAAAAAATTCGCCATCCACTTCCTGGCCACGAGCCTTGATATTGTGTTTAGGCAGTTCCAGCACAAAATAAGGAGATTCCTGCGGTTCTGCTGGTTGTGTCTTGGGCTGGCTGGCAGGGCGTGTGCTGTCGCGGAGGAAGTCGAACCCCAGCACCGGCAGCACGGTGCGGATCTGTTCCAGAAAGAAGGCCATGTCGGCCAGGTCCGCTTCCGGCAGATTGATATAGTCGTGGGCGGTACCGTTGACCAAGGTGCAGCGCGCCACGTCGCGAGCATTTTGGATCAGCAGGCTCTCCAGGTGTTTAACATGGGCCTTGGTCAGGTTTTGGTCTTTGCTGGTAACCAAGCAGACTTTTTCCCAAAAATCCTTGCCGCCTTGCCCCTCCGGTCTATTGTGCTGCTTGAGGCGCTTACCCACATCGTCGGATTCGCCGATATAAACTAACGAGCGAAAGCTGTTATCCGGGTCTGGCCCCACCAAAAAATAGATGCCCGTGCGCCCCACTTCCGGGCGCTGCACCAGTTCGCTAAGTTTGGAGCGTGGACCGGTAAGCACATGGCCGGTCCAGTTCATAATCTCGGCAGAAAGTAGGCCATTGGGCGTACCGTCTACCAGAAACAGTCGAATGCTACGGCCTTGTGTCATGGGATATCTTTTTCCATTATCGATTTTTCTTATATTGAGGCGGTACTTAAGCCCCTCTGCTGGCCGAGGGAAAACCTAAATCACTGTCCGGTAGTTAGTTAACCACGACACATAAGCCTGAGGCTTGAGCCGTTAAAGACCAGATGCTTTAGGATTTTTTAGGCGGCGAATTAGTGGGTCTCCCAACAATTTAGGCTGGCCTTGAATACCTATCGAAGGATACCTATCAAGAAACTGATGCCAAACCACCTGGATATCCTCCCCCCTCGTCACGAACCACATCGCCCCCAGCGTTAGGGCAAAACCGCGCTCGTCGAACAAACCGCCCCCGGGCTCTGGGCCATCTTCAATAATAGGTGGGGGTATGTGAGAGCAAATTGCTGTAGGCAATGCACGCCACCCAGGAGGTAAAGCCCCCTGAGGTCGCGCCAGTGGAAGGACGCAAGCCTTCGCCGGCAACACCGCGTTCCACAGCGCACCATTTTTCAGCCTAGTAATTAAAGCTTTTTCACCCGCCGGTTTTTTCCTTTGATTTTGCCTTTCAGTAATCGTTCGAGAGCCAAGTCCGCACTCTCACGATCGATAGCCACATAGGCCTGATAATCCGTGACGGTAATTTTCCCCACCTTATTACCCGCAATGCCAGCATCACCGGTAAGCGCACCGAGGATATCACCGGGGCGCAGCTTGTCTTTGCGGCCTGCACCGATACATAAGGTGATGGTAGGCGGCTGCATGGGCTCCCCCTCTCGAGGCTTAAGGCTATTGAGCGGATGCCAATTCAAAGGCGCGCCCTGCAACTGTTCAATAGCTATAGCGCGCCGGGATTCACGGGGGGCTACCAGATTAATAGCCAGCCCTTTTTCGCCGGCACGGCCGGTGCGGCCGACACGATGGATATGGGTTTGCGGCTCGTGGGACAACTCCGCATTGATGACCATATCCAGGTTATCAATATCCAGCCCCCGGGCCGCCACATCCGTGGCCACCAGCACCGATAAGCTGCGGTTGGCAAACAACGTGAGCACCTCATCGCGCTCACGCTGCTCCAAGTCACTGTTGAGCACCATGGCTGACAGCCCCTGACGACAAAGCTGATTCACTACATCCTGGCATTGCTGCTTGGTCACACAGAACACCACGCAGGATACTGGACGGAAACAGGCAATGACGCTGGCCACTGCCTCTTCGCGCTGGAACGGCTCCACTTCATAATAGCGCTGCTCGATCTGGCTATTATCGTGCAGGGTTTCCACTTCTACATGTTGGGGATTACTCATGAAAGTTTCTGCCAGCTGCTTGATTCCCGGCGGGTAGGTGGCGGAAAACAGCAGGGTTTGACGACGTGGCGGCGTCTGCCGAATCACCTCCGCAATGCTGTCGTAAAAGCCCATATCGAGCATGCGATCGGCTTCATCCAATACCAGCGTATTCAGCCCGTCCAGGCTCAGCGTCCCCTTACTCAAGTGTTTTAGAACGCGCCCCGGTGTGCCAACCACAATCTGCGCACCGTGCTCCAGTGAGCCGATCTGCGGGCCGATGGGTTGCCCACCACACAGGGTGAGTACTTTGATATTGCCGGGACCACGGGCCAACCGGCGAATTTCCACGGCCACTTGATCTGCCAACTCCCGGGTTGGGCACAGCACCAACGCCTGGCAACCGTAATAGCGCGGGTTCAAAGGGTGCAGCAAACCAAGCCCAAAGGCTGCCGTCTTGCCGCTACCGGTACTGGCCTGGGCAATCACATCGTGCCCTTTAAGCAATAACGGCAGGCTTTGCGCTTGTACGGGAGTCATGGTGACGTAGCCCAGCGCGTCCAGGTTAGCGAGCATTTCTGGGGTCAACGGCAGGGAGGCAAAAGAAGAATCGGTCACGGAGGTAGCCTGTGGCAAAGGTGGCAAGAAAAAACAGCAAGATACAGAGCAAGCAGTGTGGCCAGTGTAACAGTTGTGGCATTCTAATGAGGATCAAATTCCTCGCTGCCGGGCAGCTCTGATATAGTACCGGCAACCGGGAAAGCTGCTAATCATGTCATTATTCCATCGCCCTTCATGCCTAACTCACCTTCATCGCGAAGAGCTCGCCACCGGGCTGGTGCGCGTGGGCTGCCACTACGCTCCTGAACGACTTTGCGACGATAGTTTTGCTCAGGCAGACATTCCCTTGCCCCCGTCTCTGAGCACCGCCGTGGCGAAACGCCGAAGCGAGTATCTGGCTGGGCGTTGGTGCGCACGTGAAGCGCTGGCGATGCTTGGCGTGAGCGGCATTCCTGCTCTGGGGGCCGATCGAGCCCCGCAATGGCCCGAAGGCACCCTGGGCAGCATTACCCATAGCCAGGGTATCGCTGAAGTCATGGTCGCTGACGCGCGCCATTGGCTAACCGTGGGGCTGGACACGGAGCAATGGCTCAGCGCAGAACGAGCGGCACGACTATGCCGCGAACTGCTGACCCATGAAGAACGGGAACAATTAGAAGGGTTATCGGACATTCAGCGTGCCAACCGCATCACCTTAATTTTTTCTGCTAAAGAAAGTTTATTCAAGGCACTCTACCCGATTACCGGCAAGCGGTTTTATTTTCACGACGCAACGCGCCGGGACTCCCGTTCACTAACGCTACTGAAAACCTTATCCGCGGATTGGAAGGCCGGCACCACCATTCCGTTTCGTTGGCGCGAACGCCAACAAGGTGTTTTGAGCTGGATCGCCCTGCCCCGCTAAGACGCCGGTGTTGAAAAAACCGCTCAACTCTGAGCGTGGCCTAAGGCATGCAAATCATGTGTCATATGGCGACGGGCAGGAGGTTTACTTTTCTTAGGGACAAAGCACAACAGATGTGCGCTTCAGGTCATGCCTTTTCGGCACAGCCGTGGGCAGTCTTCACACAACGCGGTATCCGGTAGTCGAAAACGGATACAACAGGTGCGACGCACCGTCAGCAGAGTGCCAGTATTGGCGTTCATCCTGTCCTGGTAGGCTCCGAAAAAGGGGTTCCTTTCACCGTTTTCAAAAGCAGGCTGAGCAAACAATGCTAGCCCCGGCGACCACAGCATCTCTGGCAGGCCGGCGCCTTTCAGTTCACCCGTAAACCAGTGAATATAACGGCTAGCATTACTCCACAGCACCCTAGGGGACAACCCCAGCGCCTGCTGCCAAGCCGTAATCACCGGCTGCAGATTGTCTCGCATTATTCCCTCAAACCGAGAAAGCGGGTGCTCCGAGGGCACCAGCAGCTGCCCCTCATTGGGCAGCACAAAGGCGCCGGGCAGCCCTTGCTCATCCAGCTCTATCGCCAGAGCATCCACTGCGAGCGGCAGTGCACGTTGCAGAATCAGGTTAGCGGCCAGCACCGGGGGCAGCAGGCGCAAGAAATAATACTTACTCCAAATGGATAGCAGCGCCCGCTCATCTTCCCCCTTCAGATCAGGGCGAAATTGATATAGCGACTGTCGTAACCGCCGGGCATCAAACAGGTCCGTTAACGGGATGGCCGAATCATTCGGCTCGGCCAACCGCAACAACGAACCATAGGAAGAGAAGCCCCCTTGAAACAAGGGGGCCAGAGCAGGAATCATCAGCTCGCGCAGGCCGTGGCTATCGGCCGGCTCTGCCGTTCTATCAGCGCGTCCACCACCTCCTGGGAACGCACCGCCAGGATCGACAACAGGGTATCGCTAAGACCGTGGGTTTGCTCACAACAACCCTGCAGGAACACATTGGCATGGCAGCCTTTCGCCATCGGCAAACGATAACAACGCTCCACCCCTTGCTCAGACATCCAGTGCGCCATGGGCGACAGCAATTGTTCATGCCCATTGCGGTTATAGCCTGTAGCCAGCACCACCCCATCGTAGACTTCGGTCTGTTCCACGCCGGTGTCCTTGTTACGTAGGGTCAACAGCACACGGGTGCCATCGTTCTGCACACCAACGATATCTCGGTTGGATAAAAACCGATGCTGAACCTTGCCTGTCACTTTCTGCAAATAAAGGCGTTCGTATATTTGTTCAATTTCCGCTAAGTCCACTACCGCGTAGTTGGTTTGACTAAAGCGTTTGAGAAAATCCTGCCGCTCCGTTTCTGGGCGAGCGTAAATAGTATCCGTGAAGCCAGGATCAAATATTTCGTTCACAAAAGCGCTGTCATCCGCCGGGTGCAGGGCACGACTACGGCTGATCAGGTCCATCTTGCCATCCGGGTACTGATCCATCAGGTCCAGATAGATTTCTGCGGCACTTTGGCCTGCCCCTATTACTGCAATACGCGGTGTCTCGTGGCGACCAAAACGCTCGTATTCATGTTTGTAGCGGGAAGAGTGAACCATGTTGTTACCCATCTTGCCGGCGAACACAGCCGGAATTTTTGGGTACCCACCGATACCAATCACCAAGTTGCGGGTAAAAATTTCGTTCTCACTGCCATCGGGATTCCGTGAACGAACACGCACCCATTCCACTTCGCCACCCTGTTCCACCGGCTCAATAGCGATCACTTCCTGGCCATAGTGCACATGCTCTTTAAACTGATCGGCGGACCAACGCATGTAATCGTTGTACTCAACACGAGTGGGGAAAAAGGTGCCCATATTGATAAAAGAGTCGAGACGATTATTGTCGTGCAGATAATTGACGAAGGTGAAGCGGCTGGCCGGGTTGCGCAAAGTGGCCAAATCTTTCAGAAATGACACTTGCATGCGCGTACCTTCCAGCAGCATGCCCCCATGCCATTCAAAGCGGGGCTGCTTTTCCAGGAAACAGTAACGCAAGCCATCCAGGTCTTTGTGTTCGTCTAGCGCAATAGCAATGGCCAAGTTGGCCGGACCGAATCCAATACCAACGACGTCATATTCTTGAGAATGAACGCTCATGGGGTATGTCCTCAATGTGTCGGAAACCGAACGGTTTCCGGGTTATCCATACACCGACACATCGGGCATTACCGATATGCCAGCCACCTGCTGCCGGATAGTGGTGGGCAGCGCGCCATGGCGGTTCGGTAAAAAACCGAACCGAGATTTTCAGCTCAGCTCACAACGCTCAAAAAATGCGTCACGGTGCAGCACCATCAGGGCTGCGCGCTTGTGCGGAAAATCAAACTCCTTTGGCTTGGCAAATCGCCTGGCTTGAAGGTGTTGAATCATCTTGTCGTTATCCGAACGGGGCTCAGAAACAATCCTTGTGGTACGACAATCATCGAGAAAAAGGTAATGGCAAAGCGCGTTCAGCCATGCCTTAACCTTATGCGGACCACGGTGGTGATCTTCACCTACCAACATGTGAATCCCGCGGTCAAAATCTTGCGCATCGTAGTAAGGCCCGATGCGATCTTCCTTTGCCCAATACGCTTCAAAATAAGCAAAGGGTTCATCATCAATACACCCGATCAGGTTAAGCACCCGAGGTTCTTTCGCCTGACGTTCCAAGTAGGCGCGATGCTCGTCCAGCGTCCCACTCTGTTCCCAGAAGGCGGCCACGCGCTCACTGTTCTGCCAGCGCATGAACCGGTGCAGATCTTGTTCGATATCCAGCGTGCGCAGGGACACCCATGCCTGAATACCGGTATCAAAACGGCGGTAAACTTCCCCCACCGGTTTACAACGGCGTCGCGGGTGACGCCGGCCAGATTCATCCATGATCATAGTGACCGGATATGGCAAGGGATTGCCTTGCCGTAGCCAGTCACCGGGCAGCTGCCAGAGCATGTCACGCTCAAGCCATGCTGTCTGGTTCTCTCTGTGAACCATAAAGGCCGCATGAAAGCCGCTCTCGAATTGCAGGGCATTTACCTCGGCATGCGAGACAAAAAATGCCCAAGCGGCCCGACATAATTGGGCCGGATCGTCGGTGGACTGCTGAACCCTGGCAGCGGTGTCTTCCACCACCACGGTCAGCCAATCTTGATCATTACACTGGCACCGCCATTGCGGCGCCAGCTCCTGATCGAACACATCCAACTGCTGCCCGTTGGGCAGCAGCATAATGGTGTGGCGGGCATTACCACGCATAAGTCACGCTACCGATCACACTGCGACGGTCGCCATACCAGCAGTAATAATCACAGGTAGCGACATACTCTTTGTCTTCCAGATTTTTCGCCGCCACTTGGAACTTGAAGTCTTTGTAGCGATAGCTCACCGTGGCATCCCAAAGGGTATAGGACGGCACTTTCAACGTTTCAAGATTATCGCCATAGGTGTCGCTGACGTAACGCACGCCGGAACCAATGGCGAAGCCATTCAGCGGACCATCCAAGAAGGTGTACTTAGCCCAGGCAGAGTACAGAGTATCCGCAATATTCACCGGGCGATTGCCTTCTTCAGCAGGGGTGCTGTCGGAAACAATTTCCGGGTTCATCCAGGTCGCATTCGCTAACAAGCTCAAGCTCGGGGTGATATTGGTAACGGCTTCCAATTCAATCCCTTCACTTTCCACTTCACCAATCTGCTTAAAGGCAGGTGTACCCGCTGCACCGGAAGCCAAGTTTTCTTGGGTAATCTTAAACGCCGCCGCGTTGAAGTAGCCGTCCATGCCTTCCGGCTGGAACTTGATTCCCACTTCGATCTGATCGCCTTCCTGAGGCTTAGCTGCTTCGCCATTCTGATCCAGCTGTAGAATTGGCTGGAAAAACTGCGAATAGCTGGTGTACGCGGTCACGTTATCATTTATCAACCAAGCGAGGCCCGTGTTGGCGGTCCATTTATCGTTGTCGATTTTCTGCTCAACACCCGTGGATTTATTCTCGATCTCACTACTGGCGCGGTCAAAACGAGCCCCAACGGTCAGCACCAGTTGGTTATCAAATTTCATCTGATCCTGTAGGTAACCACCCACCTGATACGCATCGATAGTGGTGCGCTGCCGCTCCGTTACTTCGGTACACACAAGAGTGCTGAAATTACAGGAAACCGGGGTCAGCTCACTGGCATCGCGATACTGTGGGTCAAAGGGGTTCAACGTCGCAGGCGCAAACACCCCCGGCGCAGCCTCGTACCCCATCAACGGATCACCAAAGCTTTTGCCATCAATGTGCAGGCTTTGATAATCAAGCCCTGCCAGCAAGGTATGCTCGACGTTATTAATCGACCACGTATGAATCAAACGGTTATCCAGGTTAACGCCGTAGGCGTCACCGTCTTCATCAGTAAGGCCACGAATTGCTTGCGAGTCGCCACTGCCCGGCATATACCCCAGTGTGTACATTTGCTTCAGATCTACATCAATATGCTGGTAGCGGGCACTCTGCTGGAAACTAGTCGAATCATTAAACGCATGATCCAGCTGATAACCGAACGAGACCTGGGTACGCTCAAACTTCTCGTAATCCAGGTTGCCAATGGCAACATCATCGTCAATCTTGCCATTGGGGTTTGGAGAAATCGTACCGCTGGATGGCAGAAACTGCAGGTACGGATCAGAGTCATCTTTCTGATAGGAGGCCAACAGCGTCAGCTCAGTTCGATCACCTAGCCCCAGTTTTAGAGACGGTGCCAGCATGGTGCGCTCAGCTTCCAGGTCGTCCACTTGGGTGCCGTTTTCCCGGCCCAAAGCAATAACACGCCAAGACACATCTTCAGAGGGCGCCCCACCTACATCAACAGATATTTGCTTGCGGTCATAACTGCCGTATTCCGCGGTTACGGAACCAAAAGAATAATCCTGAGGACGCTTACTGATTACATTGATCACACCGCCGGGAGGGGTCTGCCCGTACAACACAGACGCCGGACCACGCATAATTTCTACACGCTCCTGGGCAAAAGGATCAAGCTGCCAGCTGTAAAAGCCATAGGAATAAACTCGTGTGCCATCACGGTACAAACCATTGTTCGCCTGTTTGAAACCACGAATAACAAACCAGTCTTGTTTGTTATCTTCGCCATAGAAGTTGGCCTGGATACTCGGCGTGTACTGCAGCGCATCTGCGATGCTGACGGAAGCACGATCATCCATCTGTTCACGGGTAACAATAGAAACCGCACGAGGTGCTTCTTTTACCGGTGTATCCGTTTTAGTGGCCGTCAGGCTGCGCTGCCCTACATAACCAAAATCATCACCACCGTATACATCGTCCGACTGCTCGGCATTCACCTTGATGGTCTGCAATTCATCAGCGTCCTGCTGTTCTTCTGCCCAGACAGGTGATGCCGCCATTGCCACCGCTATTGCCAGCGCCAGTGGATTGCGGCCCCACTTCAGCCCCCGGATCAGCCCGCTCTCGGTCCGATTCCCCATGGTCGTTCTCCTAGCAATCGTAAGACACATAGTAATAGTAATGATTCGCAACCGCATTATACATATTGAGAAGCTCACGACTAGTGCACAGCAACAATGATTAGTCCGGTATGTCCATCAATGCGTTGCCACCCTTGCAACACTTCAGCAAAACGGACAGGCCCTGTAACAGGGACGGCTCCCGCACGATCGTCAGGTGGTCCGCCGATACTGTCTCGGTATGGGCAAGTTCAGCACATAACGCTAACCCGCGTTGAAGTGCCTGAGCGCGCCCCGCTGGCTCACTGGCCCACCAACTGTGCACCGGGGTATGCAATGCCGGCAGCTGATAACCCCAACACAAATCCCGCAAATGTTGCTCCACAGCCCAGGCATGCAATAACTGCGCAGCACTGTCTGCCACCGCCGCCTCAATCGATTGCGTAGCCAGCCACTGTGTAAAGTTCTGCGGCCATTGCGCGGGCTTGCTGTCACGCAAACGCGCCATGCAATCGTCTAACGCGGTAGCGGGCGCGCAAGTCAGTAGCATGCCCAAATGTGCACGCAAGGTTTGTTGTGCCTGTGGCGACGACCACTGATCTTCCGGCACTTCGTGACCCGGCACATAGGTATCCAGCAGCCCCACAAAGGCTACCTCTTCACCGGCTTGCTCCAATCGGTGGGCAAGCTCCATGGACATGGCGCCTCCCATGGACCAGCCCAATAAATAGTACGGGCCTTCAGGTTGCGCCTGGCGCACCGTGCGGTAATACCGCTCTACCATTTCACTCAACGACGGATCGAACCAGCCGGACTCGAGGAAGCTGCGTGATTGCAAGCCACGCACCTGCCACTGCCCTTCCAGGCTGGCGGCCAGCGCTTGATAACCGGTTGTGCGCCCCGTCACGGGATGGGGGCACCACAACACCGGCGTATCTGCACTGCTATTCAGCACGGTTACCAACGCCGGGTCGGCCCGCGCTTCCTGTGGTGAGTCGGCCAGGTCCAACAAGACAAGCAGCTCCTGCCGATAACGACTGCACAAGTGCTGTACTTGCTGGCGCGGGTAATGGCTGCGAGCAAAATCCCAAACCAACCCCAGCTTGCCCGCCACCACCTGACCATTAATGGCCAGCGGCGCAGCCATGGGGTTGTCCTCTGCCTGAGCCTTACCGCCGCCCGACAAAGGAGTGAAACCCTGAATCAACGCATCATTGTGATACTGGCCAAGATAGTTGAACGTCACTGGCGCATCGGTGCTGTCGTTAAGCGGACTGTCGGCAAGATAGCGCAGTGCGCCATAGCCCACGCCGCCGTCAGCCTCGGTATTTGCCAGCTGTTGCGAGACCGCAAAAAGATTCCGGCGCGGGTCGCCGTCGAACGGCAACCTCAGCGGGAAGAGGCTGGTGAACCAACCCAGGGTACGGCTCAAATCCAAACCGGGAGCCAGGCGCGTTTCACGGCCATGGCCTTCCAGATTAATAACGAGCTGATTGTCTTGTGAGGGCGACTCGCTGCCAACCTCAGGGGCGGAACGCACCGCCAGCGAGGCGCCCATAGCGGAAGGTTTCAACGTCCGGGTGAGCGCCGTCAGCAATAGAGCGGGAACGGACACGCCCAACTTAACAGGCGCGTCCTGCAGCAACCTGCGGGTATCATCCTTGCCCAACGACAAGGCCACGCTTTCCTTTTCCGCAAAGGTGGGCAGGGCACTGTCTATTTTTTCCGGCTGTTGTCCCTGCCAGAACGGCAAACGTGCTTCCCCTTTACTCTGCAGCCATTGCTCCAGCGCCTGGTGCCAATCGCTCAAATTATGGCTACGCTCCGGCAGGGTTATCGCCGCGCCCGTTAAGGCTTGCCCATAGGCATTGAGCAGGTCATCCAACAAAATACGCCAAGATACGCCATCCACTGCAAGGTGATGAATCACCAATAACATTCGATCCGGTTGCTGCGGCGTTTGCACGTAAAGGACACGAAACAGTTCACCGGTTTCAATATTCAGGCTTTGCTGAGTCTGCTCGCACAGGGTCTCGACCGCCGCTTCGTCAGCAGCCTGGCACCACCACAATAATTCATCGCAGGGCCTGTCCGCCGACAAACAGGTTTGCCTCCAGCCATTCGCCTCATAAGTAAACTGCAGACGTAACGCGTCGTGCTGCCGGTAGAGCGCCTGCAAGGTAACATTCAGTGCTTGGCGATCCATGGGCGCATCCAACGCCAACCACAAATGTTGGTTCCAGTGACTAGGGCTAGGCGGTCTCAGGGAAAAGAAATGCTGTTGAATGGGCAGAAGACCAAGCTCACCCTGCAAGGGCTGCTGGGAAATAATCGAGGCCTCTGCGTTCACTGCGCACGCCGCCAGATCGTGTAATCGCGGGTGTTCAAAAAGGTCCTTAGGCGTTAATGCCAAGCCCTGTTGCCGAGCACGGCTGACCACCTGCAAAGCCAAAATGGAATCGCCGCCCAGGGCAAAGAAATTATCATCACGACTCACCCCTTTTCGGCCCAGCAGAGACTGCCAAATGTCCGCAAGTACCTTTTCGTTATCGGTTTGCGGCGGCGCCCCTTCACTGGCCGTGTGCCACTGCGCTACCGGCAGGGCTTTGCGATCCACTTTACCCGCCGGTGTCAGCGGCATGGCTTCCAGCGTGATTAACTGGCTAGGCACCATGTAGTCCGGCAGCGACTCAGACAGGGCAGCCAGAATCGTTTGTGGATCATGCTCACGGGGGACAGAGTGCGCTGCATTGCGCATCACAATGTAGCCAACCAATCTATCACCGGTGGGGGAAGGCTGTGCCACCACGGCGGCTTCACGAATCTGTTCATGGCCCAGTAGCTGGCTTTCAATTTCTCCCAGCTCAATGCGGAAACCGCGAATTTTTACCTGCTGATC
>OJGS01000303.1_pt1 | contig 17234 bp, 12 predicted proteins | sample 1594531 | NCBI WGS metagenome assembly OJGS01 (sample SAMN05416816, study PRJEB24817) | seawater metagenome | isolation source: Sea water | place: Canada:Atlantic | collected 2013-07 | reverse complement strand
GAGATCAGCCTCGGTCTCGTGGGCTCGGAGATGTGTATAAGAGACAGGGTCTTGATCGTGCCGTAGGCGATGGATTTCCCCATCAGCGGGATATCACTCATCTCGTCTTCCGGCACTTCCGGCACCACGATTTCATTCAAGTCGTAGAGATCAAAATATTCCTGGGGAGCGGTGTAAGGCACGTGCGGACGCACAAACCCTACCGCCAAGAAGAATGGTTTTTCGTGGTCCTGCTCAAGTTGATCCACCGCCCAATCCGCGATCAGTTCGTCGAACATCTTGCCGCCCGGCATATCCGTCCGATCCAAAGCCCCCCAGCACAGGGATTGGCCGCTATCAAAATCGTCACCGTAGTGATTGATGATCTGACTGCCTTCGTGCGGAAACGGGTAGAACTTGGTGCCACCGTAGCCACTGCCGCGTGCTCTTAGCTCCTTCGATATTTTGTAGTCAGGCGCGGTGGCATCCCAGAAATCGTCTGTCCGCTCCTTATAGTCGCTCACGCCGCTGTGAAACACCTTCCCCGCCGCCAGGGTCTTGTAGCCGTTGTCCTTAAAATACTGGGGCAACATTTTGTGGTCGCCCATGACTTCATCGTAGGACTTCCGCATGGCGGAGGTGGATCCATACCACCCCGTGCTGGCCGGATGTAGCCCACTGAGCAGGGCATTTCTCGAAGCGGTGCAAACCGCCTGCGAGCAATGCGCATTGGTGAATTGCATGCCTTGACCGGCTAGTCGATCTAGGTTCGGCGTGATCGCCTGCGGATGCCCACCCTGCGATCCTGTCCAGTCGTTCAGATCATCAATCGAAATGAACAATACATTGGGTGGTCGAGCAGCGAGAGGTTGGACCATCAGGCTCAGAAAGAGCATCATGGCTCCGGTAATACGGTGGACGCGGGGAAATCGTTTCATGACAGCAGGGGAGATTCGATTATTCGTGCAATAGAAACGCCTGTGCTTCCGGAAGGTCTTCATCGAGCCAACCGTAGAAAATCAGCATACCGTCCACAGGGTGCCCATTCGGACGCACCACGGGTTGCACATTATTAAAGCGCCAGCCCGCATATTTGGTCGGATCGGGAGAAAGGTCGCGGTGCTTGGTCCAGGTATCACCGTCATTGGATGACACCCACTCCTCCAACCGGCCTCCGCCGTGTTTGTCCATATACCCACCCTCCAAGTAGCCATCCCAGACCAGCACGTAGGCGTGCAGCGTGCCATCTGAATCACGCTGCAGGTAACCGCTGCTCCATTGATGGCTGGCGAAACAAATGCGGGTGTTTTTCCAAAGTCCGTTCTCGCGCCTCAGGTAGTAATAAGACGGCGACGCCAAATCATCGCCAGAGAGCACATGGAGGAAGATAGGTTCGCCCTCCGCATCCAATGCCATCGCCGGTGGCACGCCCGCACCCCGCCATGCCGTATCCCAAATCTGGGCATGATCCTTGGAATACTCTAAGTGAATCGGCGTTTCGAGTTCCTCTCCATCCGCGTTGAGCACGATACGTTCTTTCAAATCAACCTTCAGATACGATAGATTGTATTTCCACTCGTTGCTCACGGGCTGACCATAACGGGGATTAAACAAACGCAGCGGATCATTCGACTTCACATCGTCATAATCGGTGTAGCCGACATGCAGATACCGCCCGTCGCGGCTCATGACCTTGCCGTGGTAGGAGGACCACTCGGGAAAACTCAACAAATCGAGGTCCGTGAGATCATCCTTGGGACCTAGCCACGTCTCCCCGTTGTCGCGACTGATCTTATAGGTCCAGGAGCTGTTATGACCGGCAGTGCGGTAGTACAGCACCTCGCCGTCATCAAACGTGCGAAACACCGTCGGGTAAGAAATCCCGGGAGCGATATCCGGTCCTTTGCGCCAAGCGATGGTATCATCCTCAGGACTGACCGGGGATTTCGAAATCAGATACGTGCCGGGATCGCGGTGGCAGCCATACAACACGTGCAGGTGGTCCCGCTCGTCGGCCCAAATGATGGGCATGTCGTGATGGTCGTTGGTCCGCTCGTCCAGCTTAACCGAATCAGAGAAGGTGCGGGTCGCGGGATTATACGTGATCAGCATCGGGCGTGCGGCACCGTTGCCGTTTTTACTCGGTTCGGCATCCCCGTTGTAGACGATGTAAACGAGCTCATTGAGCAGGATAGCCTGAGGCCGTTGTCTCACATCGTAGAGCATGTTAAATTTACCGGTTTCGCCAAACGGCACCGCCGCGGGGGCGACGTCCTTCGCCAGCGTCGAAATCGACAACGCCATCATCAAGGCGCCATATATTGTGTTTTTCCAAGAAGGGTAACGAGGAGTCATGTCTTGAAAAAAGTAACCCACCCGCATTTCACGAGAGCGAAATCGCAAAAACGGTGATTCCCAGAGTTGCGCCATCTTGCGTAACCGTTCCATATTTCGCTTCTGCCGAAGCCCGGCCGTTTGCCCCATACCCCGTCCCATGTCCTTCCCCAGTCGCTCGATCCGAGTTCTCCTCACCCTCATCGCCAGCTCGTTCCTGCCCTCCATCGGTGGTGCCCAGTCGAAACCGACGGCGCCGTCCATCACGCACGAGAACGTGGCCTACGGCGACCACTCCAACCAGATCATGGATTTCTACGCCGCCGACGTTGAGGGTCCGGCCCCTGCGGTGATCTACATTCACGGCGGTGGTTTCCGAAACGGCTCGCACGACAAAATTTCCGCGCAGAAGGTGAAACGTTACCTCAACGCGGGCATTCACCATATTTCGGTTGAATACCGTTTTCTGAGCCACGCGCCCTTCCCTGCTCCTCATGAGGACGCCGTGCGCGCTCTCCAGTTCATTCGTAGCAAGGCCGAAGAATGGGGTATCGATAAAAACCGCATCGCCGCCTACGGCGGCTCCGCTGGCGCTCAACTTGTCGCCTACCTCGCCTGGAGCGAAGACTTCGCGAATCCTGACAGCGACGATCCCATCTCCCGCGAATCCACCCGTCTCAAGGCCGTCGCTCCGCTGGCCGGACAATCCACTCTCGATCTCGATTGGTGGGTCGAAAACATTCCCGGCTACGACAAACCTCACCGTAGTCCAGACGGTAGCACCGGATATGGCGATGTCCTCACCCGCGGCCTAGTCCACGAAATCTCGATCATCAATCATATCACTTCGGATGATCCTCCGACGTTTATGTCCTACGGGATGAAACCCGACGACCAGGTGCCCGAGGACAAGAAAAAGGCAGGTGGCTGGAAAATCCATCACGTCAATTTCGGTATCGCGATGGAAGAAAAACTCCGCCCCGCCGGCGTGGAGGTGGTCTTAAAATACCCAGAAATCAAACTGCCCATCGACAACGACGTAGACTTTCTGATCCACCACTTGACTCGATAATTTGAGCTCCACCGCTCATCACCGTTTAGGGCGACTTCCTTCTCAATCATGATTCAACGCGACTACATCATGAATCTGATCGAACAGCTAGGGCTTCTAGTGCGTCGCATCACCAATCGGGAAATAGTCGATGATGAACGCACGACTGAGATTGATAGATTCCTCGGCGAATGGATCGGGCTTCCGATCAGAACACTCCTAGCATTGCCACCGGCAGAAGTGCTCCGGCTGTTTGAAGAATCGGACCGATTGGTGGGCGCAAAATGCTTGATCATGGCTGAAGTGCTGAAGGCTGAAGGCCTCACGGCTGAAACCTCCGAGCAACGCGAAGCGTTTCTTGCGAAATCAGCATTTTTCTGCACGCACTACCCGACGGGAATCGATCCAGTGCTCGAGTCTCAACTCGAAGACATTCAGGCTGAGATCGAAACCGAACTTGGAGAAATCCCTCACCCATCCATTATACGACACACCGTTCCTGAAGCCCCCAGGCGAGTGGTTAAACAGCGCCAACGTTCTCGCGCTTGGCTTCGCATTGGCGGCGCGATCGCGTTGGGCTTGATAGTTCTGGCGGTATTGAATCCCACTAAACCCATTGAAGTCACCGACCTCAGTTGGGAGTCGCTCGACTCCTCCCTGGCTATCCAAGGCATGCTCCATAACCGAACCGCCCAATCACGGGACGTTACGATCGAGTTCACCGCCGATCGTCTGACCACCAATCAACTGGGACGTTCGCTCGATTCCGCGGGAAAAGTGGCGCAAACCTACACCATCGAATCGGACTCCCAAATACCCGTTCAGGCGACACTGCTGCTAACCGGGGGCGGCAACAAACAGGTGGTCGTAAGCTCCCTCATTCTGCGTATTGATGAGCGCAACTAGTCCTCAATAATGATAAATAGGCGACGATCTCGCAACCTACTTACCCATGTCTCGATACCATAATTTCATCCCATTCGCGTCGATCCTTCTCACTGCGACCGTCTCCATCGCGGCGGCCCAACAACCCAACATTGTCGTCCTCTTTGCCGATGATTTGGGCTACGGCGAACTGAGTTGTCAGGGTAATCCCGAGATCCCCACCCCCCATATCGATGCGATTGCCGCCAACGGCGTTCGCTTCACTTCCGGCTATGTGACCGGCCCCAACTGCAGTCCGTCGCGCGCCGGTTTTTTATCGGGACGCACGCCCACCCGCTTCGGCTACGAATTTAATCCCATCGGGCCCGTCAACGAACTCCCGGGCGTGGGCCTGCCCACCAGCGAGACGACCATTGCCGAGACTCTACATGACGCCGGCTACACGACCGGCTTAGTCGGCAAATGGCACCAAGGCGGCACCGCCGACTTTCATCCGTTTCGCCACGGTTTCGACGAGTTCTTCGGTTTCTCCCACGAAGGCCATTATTTCGTTCCGCCGCCCTATGACGGCGTCACCACGATGCTGCGACGTAAGCAACTTCCCGGCGGTACGGAAGGTCGTTGGATTGGCGAAAAGGGGCTCCATTACACCGATCATATGGGACGCGACGAACCCGACTACGACGCTAACAATCCCATCACTCGCGGAGGCCAGCCGGTCGTGGAAAATGCCTACCTCACGGATGCCCTGACCCGCGAGGCCGTCGACTTCATCGATCGCCACGATGACAAACCCTTCTTCCTCTTCCTTTCTTACAATGCCGTGCACAGCCCACTCCAAGGAGCTGATGCTTACATGGAGAAGTTCTCCCACATCGAGGATCTCCACCGCCGCATATTCGCCGCGATGTTGGCTAACCTTGATGACAGTGTCGGCGCCGTGATGTCGAAATTGCGCCAATCCGGCCTCGAAGAAAATACCATCGTATTTTTCCTCAGCGACAATGGCGGTCCCACCCGAGAACTCACGTCTTCGAACTTACCACTGAAAGGCAGTAAAGGTTCGATGTATGAAGGCGGTCTACGCGTGCCATTTATGATGCAATGGCCCGGCACGATACCAGCTGGTCAGACTTACCATAAAACAATCAGTTCATTGGATATTTATGCCACCGCCACCGCGAACAGTGGCACCTCCGCTCCCAAAAACATAGAAGGCGTTGATTTGGTGCCATACGTGACGGGTGCAAACGACGGCACGCCGCACAAAACGCTCTTCTGGCGCCAGGGAGGCAAGTCTGGGCTCCGCCACGGCGACTGGAAGCTCGTGCGTATGGGCGGCCGAAAAGCCCCCGGCAACGCGCCGTGGCAACTCTTCGACCTCTCCGCCGATCTTTCGGAAGAAACCAACTTGGCCAAAATCCACCCCGACCGACTCGCTGAATTGGTGGCTCGCTGGGAGTCCATGAATGCCGAAATGAGTGAACCCCTGTTTTGATCGATCTTTTTATGTCTTCTCATTCTCGCCCCTTACACCGCTCAATCACTGCTGATATGAAAATCCTGTCCACAATTCTCATCACGCTCCTTCTGAGTTTGAACGCCACGGCCAACCCAGTGGAAAAACGACCCGATATTGTCTTCATCGTCGTGGATGATTTGAACGATTGGATCGGAGCCCTCGGTGGCCATCCCGACGCTAAGTCGCCGAACATAGACCGGCTCGCTTCCAGGGGGATGTTGTTCAGTCAGGCTTATTGCAATTCACCCCAGTGCCGTCCTTCACGCACCAGTCTGAATCATGGTGTCTACCCGTTTCGCACCGGCACGTATTTTAACGCTAAGTCTCCGGACGAAACCAAGATCACCACACCGAGCCTGCAGCAGTTTTTTGCCTCCAGCGGCTATCGTGTCGCTAGTGGAGGTAAGGTCCATCACAGTGGCCCGGGCAGCGACGGCGATGTGCTTCTAAAGCGGCCCGGCGACCCAAAACCACCCCCTTCCAAGGATAAATTCAACGCGCTGAATCCTCCCAACGATGGCTTCGCTCTCGATGCCCCGGACAAGGCTATGGGGGATTACAAGGTCGCGTCATGGGCGATCGACCAATGGGAGACGCCGAGCGATCAACCGTTGTTCATGTCCGTGGGATTCTTCCGTCCCCATCGCCCTCTTCAGGTGCCGGCCCCCTACTTCGAGGAATTTCCCCTTGAGGCGATCAAGCGGCCCGCCGAACCGGCTGGCGACGATTGGGACGACATGCCCGAGTTCGCGCGCCGACTCGCGCGCACGCATGCCCACAAGGACATGCACAACGGCCTCAGCGACCACGAACATATGCTCGAATACGATCAGTGGGACCCCACGATTCAAGCCTACCAGGCATCGATCGCGTTTGTAGATAAACAGATCGGCCGTTTCCTCGCCGTCTTGGATAAAAACCCACGGGGTCGCGAAACCGTCATCATGCTCGTCAGTGATCACGGCTGGCATCTCGGCGAGAAGAAACACTGGTGCAAAGGCGCAATCTGGGAACAGACCACGCATATCCCGTTCATCGTCTCCGCTCCCGGAGTCAAAGCCGGTTCCGTTTCCACTCAACCCGTCAGCTTGATCGATGTTTACCCTTCGCTCGCGGATCTCGCCGGACTCCCCTTGCCCGCTCATCTCGACGGCATGTCAATTAAAGCTCAACTCGCCGACCCCACGCATCCGCGCGGCCCTGCCATCTCTTCTTACGGCGAGGGCAACACCGCTATTCGCACCGAACGCTGGCGTTACATCCGCTACGAGGACGGTTCCGAAGAACTCTACGACCATAGCGTCGATTCCGATGAATGGGTCAATTTGGCCAACGACCCCGCTCATACGAAGACCAAACAGAACTTGGCCAAGTTCATTCCTGAAAACCAACACCCCGGCCTCAAAGTCCAAGACTGGTATGACGAGTTTGGATACTAACGCGTGCTGACGCACGCGAAGTAGTAAGTAACAAGTATCAAGAGACAGACGCGCTCCGCACGAAAGTAACAAGAATACTGAACCGCTCCACCGTTCCAGAAATAAAATAGGCAGAATCGGATCGATTTGCGATATAGAGGCAAAAGACAATGGCCTTAAATCCCCTTTCTTTTCCTTTCTCAGTGTCCTCCGTGTCATTCTCTGTGGCCTCTGTGACCAATTCCAACACTGATTGGTGAACTCTTTCCCTATCCCGAAATCACACCTTTTCTCCCCCTCACACCCGTGCTTAAAACGAACCTACTGCCCACCCTCCTCACAACGCTGCTACTCGCCACCAGCGTCACTTCCGCTCAACGCACTGCGACCGCCCCGGAGCGTATCAGTCTCGCCGACGACTTCGCGATTGAGTTGATCTACTCCGTGCCCCGCGAGGATCAAGGCTCTTGGGTCGCCATGTGTCAGGACGATAAAGGCCGGCTCATCGTGAGTGACCAATACGGGGGACTATTTCGTTTTCCTATTCCCGAACTCGGGCAACCCGTCGATCCCGCGTCGATCGAGCAAATCACCTACTCCGAAGACAATACCAAGGCGCGAAAGATGGAACCCAAACCCGACGCCAAAACCCTCACCCCCGAACTCCTGAAGCTGCCCAACATCGGTCACGCGCAGGGTCTCTGCTATGCGTTCGATAGCCTATTCGTGGTCGTAAATTCCCGTATCAGTCCGACCGGTTCCGGCGTCTTCCGTCTGCGCGATACCGACGGAGATGACCAATTCGACGAACTCGTCACCCTCAAGTCGTTAGCGGCCACTGGCGGCGAACACGGCCCGCACGCCATCCTGCCCGCTCCCGACGGCAAACACCTCTACGTTGTCACCGGTAATCAGACTTCGCTTCCCGACGACTACACGCATTCCCGTGTGCCCGAATTGTGGGCTGAAGATCAACTCTTCCCCTCTTTACAGCACTTCATGGTCGGGGCCGAAGCACCCCTTGGTCATATCGCCCAGATCGATCCCGACGGCGAGACTTGGGAGATTGTAGCCACCGGCTTTCGCAATCCCTACGACGCTGCGGTCAATCGCGAGGGTGAACTCTTCACTTACGATGCTGATATGGAGTGGGATCTCAACACCCCCTGGTATCGCCCCACCCGCGTCAATCATGTCATCGACGGTGCCGACTACGGCTGGCGCACGGGTTCCGGCAAGTTCATGGACTACTACGGCGACAGCTTCGGCGCCGCCGTCGATATCGGCCCAGGCTCTCCCACCGGAATCGCATTTGGTCACGGCGCAAAGTTCCCCGCTCGCTACCAAAACGCGCTCTTCGTTTCCGACTGGTCCTACGGCAAACTTTATGCCGTCCACCTCGCGCCCGATGGCTCGACCTACACCGGCACTTCCGAAGAATTCGCCAGCGCCCAACCCCTTCCGTTGACCGACATCCTCGTCAACCCGGACGACGGTGCCCTATATTTCACGGTGGGCGGTCGACGGGTACAGTCCGGCCTATACCGCGTCACCTACATCGGTAACGAAGACACCTCACCCGCTCAATCCACCCCCGGCGGCGGCGTTGCCCGTAAACACCGTCAGGCCCTCGAATCGTTGCTCCAAGCCGATGCAACTGACGCCACCACGCGTCAACTCGACCAAGCTTGGCATTCGCTCGGTTCCAACGATGCCGGAGTTCGCCATGCCGCTCGGGTCGTCCTCGAAAAACAACCGGCCACAAACTGGTCTGAGCGCCTCACCCAAGAGTCCAACCCGATGAGAGCCACGGCAGCCGCGATCGCGCTGGCCCGAGCCGACGGAGCCAACTCCGCGTCCGCCGTCATCCGAAAAATAATTGCATTCGATGAGGCGTCGCTCACCACCCGCCAGCTCCGACTCGACGCGGTCCGTGCAATCACCCTCGCGCTCACCCGCGGCGGCCCCCCGAGCCCCGAACTGAAAGAGAACCTCATCACGTGGCTCGACGCCATCTACCCCGCCCGCACCCCGGACGAAAATCGCGACCTCTCCGCCGTCATGGCCTATCTGCAAGCGCCCTCCGCCGTTGCCAAAGGTATGGCACTTCTGGTCGAAGCTTCCGGGCAGGAAGAACAGATCGGTTACGCTCTCAATCTGCGTCACCTTCAGCACGGTTGGACTCCCAAACTCCGCGAGACGTATTTCAAGTGGTTCGTAATTTCCGGCAGTTACCAAGGCGGCGCCCGGCTGCGCAACTACCTCGATGACATCAAAGCTCAAGCCATTGTCGCGGTTCCCGCAGACGAGATGACTTCGGCTCTAACCACGCTGATCGAAACACCGCCTGAATCCAACACCCCACAATTCACCCTGGAGCCCCGCGACTACGTGAAGATGTGGACCATGGCCGACGTGCGGCCGCTCCTCGGCGCTGGCTTGGAAGGTGGACGTGATTTCCTCAATGGTCGCCAAATGTTCGGCGCCGGCACCTGCTACGTCTGTCACCGTTTCAATGGTGAAGGCGGCGCCGTCGGTCCCGATCTCTCTGCCGCCGGGGGCAAGTTCAGCCCCTTCGATTTGGTTGAAGCCATCATCGATCCCGGCAAAGAAATCAGCGACCAATACGGCAGCAGCATTTTCAAACTGAAGGACGGCTCGGAGCTGAATGGTCGGATCATGAACATCAAAGGGGACACCTACTGGGTGAACACCGACATGATGACTCCCAGCACCATCACTTTCGTTCACGTCGACGATATCGAATCCATCACCCCTTCGCCCATCTCTATGATGCCACCCGGCCTCATGTCCACGATGGCGGACGATGACATCCTCGATCTACTGGCCTACCTCATCTCCGCCGGCGATCCCGACCACGAACTGTTCACTAATTAGAGCAAAGCTGTCGGGCATAAAGCCCGACCCACGCGTCGAATACGCACCCTAAATGTGGGTCGGGCTTTATGCCCGACGGTTTCATCCTCCAACAGATCACGAAGCCCCCGGGGTCATGTCGTTGATAAGTTCTACGCAGTCTCGCCCATGCGAGACGGAGTAAACTTATGACGACGTGACCCCCTACGCGCGTGCTGACGCACGCGAAGTAACAAGTATCAGGTATCAAGTCACAAGAATCTGCCCCGACTTGCCCCCTCGCTGCCGTGCCCGAAGCCCATGGGGTCATGTCGTAGACGCATTGCGCAGCAATTTAGTCACGACGTGATTCCCTTTTAAATCGACCGAATCCCCTCCCTGGCCCCTGCGCCCGTAATGCCCTTCGAATAACGCATGCCTGAACTCTACCCCACTTGGTCACTCGAAAGCTACTTCCCCGAATTCGACGGCCTCGATCACCAACAGTTTATTGCTCAGCTTTCCAGCGATCTAAGCGCGGCGATCAAGATCGCCTCGGACCTACCGACACTTGAGGCCACCTCCACCGAAAACTGGATCAACCTCTTCCTGAGCTACGAGGACCTCGGCGCCCGCTTGACTCATCTTGAATCGTATTTGGGTTGTCTCGCCTCCGCCGACGCGGCCAATGAGGCCTACCAAAGTGCCGAAGCCACGCTCGCGGCCCAACACGCCGAATACTCCAAACTCGAAACACCCCTCAATTCCGGGCTCGGCACCGCCAGCGATGCGACATGGCAAATTTTCCTCGCGGACGATCGACTTAAGGACGCCGAATACACGCTCAACCGCATGCGAGAATCGGCGAAGTTCCAAATGGACCAAGCCGGAGAAGCACTCGCGGCAGATCTCGGGGTCGATGGCATCAGCGGTTGGGGCCGCCTCTATGACACGGTCAGTGGCAAGATGACTTTTGAAATGCCGTGGCCTGACGGTCGCGTTGAAACGACCCCCATGTCGCAACGTCGTTCTTTGCTCACCCACCGCGACCGCGCCGTGCGTTCCGCCGCATTTACGGCTAGCAACAAAGTCTGGGAGGCTCACGAAGATGTTATGGGCGCCGCGCTCAACGGCATCGCCGGAACGCGACACACCCTCTACGGGCGTCGCGGCCAAAATCACTTTCTCGACGCCCCACTCCACGACGCCGGCGTCTCGCGAGAAACGATTGAAGCGATGTTCTCCGCGTTTGCGGCCAACTACGAGATCCCGCGCCGCATCTTGCGCCTCAATGCCAAAACCCAGGGCACGTCCGCCCTCTCATGGTCTGACATCGGAGCCCCGCAGTTGCCCGACACCTTGCCCGCGCTCAGTTGGGCCCGTGGCGTGGAACTGGTTGATCAGTCGTTCGGGAAAATGTATCCGAAAATTCAGGACTACCTACGCACCATGGTTGAGAAACGTTGGATCGAAAACGAGCAGCGCCCCAACAAACGCGCCGGCGCGTTCGCCACCGGTTCCTCTCTCATCAATGAAGAGCGCATCTTCATGACTTACGGGCAGACCATGAACGACGTCACCACCCTGGCCCATGAAGCGGGCCACACGTGGCATTCACACCTGCTGAGCTCCCTACGGCCCTGTGCGCAAGATTACCCCATGACGTTGGCTGCAACCGCCTCAACGTTCGCCGAGAGTATCCTGGCCGACGGCTTGCTGGAAGATCCCGCCCTCGATAACGCTGAACGGGCGTTCCTTATCGAGCAGAGTCTTTCCCATACGCCCGCCTTCCTGCTCGATATCCCAGTCCGTTTCCAGTTCGAGTCCAAACTCTACAACGAACGCAAATCGGGTCCCGTCCCCGTGAGTCGCATCAAAGAACTGATGGTCGAAACCCAGCGCGAAGTCTTCGGCGATACATTGATCGAAGGCGGAGAAGATCCTCTATTTTGGGCGTCCAAACTCCACTTTTTCATCACCGACCTGTCGTTCTATAACTTCCCCTACACCTTTGGATTCCTGCTCAGCACGGCCCTCTTCCAAGAATTCAAGAAACAAGGGCCCGCCTTCCTCGAACGCTACGAAACCTTCCTCAGTCTGACCGGACGCGCCAGCTGCGAAGACGTGGTAAAACAGTCGCTCGACCGTGACATTCGTGATCCAGAATTCTGGGCCGAAACCATCCGTGGAATTGAACCCCGAATCGATACTTTCGAAGCCGCGATAGGGGATTTGAGTTAACACCATGACCAAGAAAATCTCCATGACTCACCCCGGAATCATCCTCCGCGAAGGATTCTTTGCCGCTATGGGCATCACTCAAACCGCGGCCGCCGAAGCGACCGGTATTCCTCAAAGCCGATTAAGTGAAATTTTGGCTGGTCGACGTTCCATTACCGTGGACACCGCTGCACGTTTAGGCCGCTTCTTTGCGGTAGACGCCCGCAATTGGTTAAATCTCCAAGTGACCGACGACCTGTGGAAACTGGAGAGCGAACACGGTCCCGAGCTAAGACGGGTGCGCCGTGCCACGACGTTGGTTGCGTAGCCTAATTATACACTTACTTCTTCGGCGTCTTCTTTGCGGTTTTCTTGACCGCCACCTTTTTCGGCTTCGCCTTTTTCTTGGGCTTTGGTGGAGCCGGTGGCTGCCAGAGTTCGATCTTGTTGCCTTCCGGGTCCATCACCCAGCCGAACTTACCGTATTCGGATTCTTCGGACGCGTCGGTGACGTCGGCGCCTTCAGCTTTCAATTCCGCCAATACGCGGTCGAGATCATCAACGCGGAAATTCATCATGAATGCCTTCCGACTCGGTTTAAAATAAGGGGTCTTAGCGTCGAAGACGCTCCAGACCGTCTGACCCGCTTTCTTCGGATCTTCAGCGTCACGCCAGGGGAAAACACAACCACCCCACTCTTCAATCGGTAGCCCCAGCCGATCCCGATACCACGCACTCAGCGCCTCCGAGTCCTTTGCCTTAAAAAACAATCCGCCAAAACCGGTAACCCGAGGTAACTTCTTCTTCGCCATGAAGTGAATTTACCGCAGGAGCAGTCGCTTGCGAGCCATCAGTAAACGCGACTGAGAATTAATCGCCACAGCAGGCACAAGAATTAGTAAAAGACGCCCAAGTAAACTCTGCCGTATTTCCGAATTCCACAGTAGCCGGGGTCGATTTGTCCGCCATAGCCTTGGCGAAGGAGGATTACTCCGGATTCTGCTTCTTGGAAGCAATGACCACTCCACCGCTCCGGCCTCAGCGAGACCGGCTACAAAAATCTAGATCAGAAAACTAGTCTTCAGGGTGCAAAAAAGCCGGCCCTTCGAGAAGGGCCGGCTGAAAGTTTTGAGACGAACTAAAGCTTAGTCGCGACGACCTTGGAGGATCATCAGAACGTGGAGCAACGATCCAACGGCGGCAACGAATGCGGCGACGTAGGTCAGCGCGGCGGCATCGAGGGTTTCATTAACGCCTTCCATCTCATCCCGGTCCAAAATGCCAAGTTCGACCAATTGAACCTTGGCCCGACGGGTGGCATCAAACTCGACCGGTAACGTCACCAATTGGAAGAGCACGATTACGCCAAGAGCGACTGCACCAATGGTCAGTAACTTGTAGCCCAAGACCGGAGCGCCCAAAAATGCGAGCAAGACGATTCCACCCATCACGACGTAGCTAGAGACCTTGGAGGCGATCTGCGTGGAGGGAACCAGGGTCTGACGGACCTTCATCATCGAATAGCCGACTTTGTGCTGGATAGCGTGGCCTGCCTCATGAGCGGCAACGCCAACGGCGGCCAAACTATTACCACGATAGTTCTGTTCGGAAAGCGCGAGGCGTTTGTTGATTGGATCGTAGTGATCGGAGAGTTCTCCGGGCACCTGCACGATTTCAACATCGTTGATCCCCGCGGATTGCATAACCGCTTGAGCTGCCTCGAAGCCAGAGATTCCACCTCGTGAACCAATCTGCACGTTTTTAGCGTAGGCCTTACGAATTTTGTTTTGGGCGTAGAGACCGAAGAGCATCGGTCCGATAAAGAGAATTAACCAAGTCATGATAGTTTGATGGCTGAGATTATTGTTCGTTGAACAGGTCTAGCAACTTAGTGAGTTTCCCCAGTTTGCAAGTGCATCCGGTGACGATTGGAAAAGTGGTTCGGCTTTGTAGCCTCCCCTTTCAAAATGGAAACAGCGTAAACGAGGCCGTGCAGCCTAGGCCGCAGGCACCAGTCCACTGCGTATGAGCAAGGCGTTGGCGTCCGGGTCACGACCGCGGAAGGCGCGGAACAACTCTGCCGGATCCGCCGAGTTACCTCGGCTTAATACGTGGCGCACGAAGTCCGCGCCGGTTTGGCGATTGAACAGACCTTCTGCCTTAAACCGACCAAAGGCATCGGCCTCGAGGACCTCTGCCCATTTGTAGGAATAGTAACCCGCAGCATATCCAGTCGGATCGCTAAATAGGTGTCCGAAGCGATAGATGATCGGACGAGCCGGCGGTTTGGTGGGGATGAATGTCTCGGCGACGGCGGCCGTGACCCGCGCCTCGAGACCTGCTTCTCCCGCGGCCACAAATTCGCTCGTATGGGTGTGCATGAGCAGATCCATCTTTCCGAATTGGATTTGGCGAATCATGGCATTGGCCGAACGGAAGTTTCGGGCGCCGATCATCTTCCCAAAAATATCCTCTGGAATACTTCCACCGGTTTCGTGATGCCGGGCGAAGAGATCCAGACTCTCCCGCTCCCAACACCAGTTCTCCATGATTTGGGACGGCAATTCGACGAAGTCCCAGGCCACGTTGGTACCATTGAGCGATTTGATCTCAACCTCACCGAGCAGATGGTGCAGCAGGTGACCGAACTCGTGGAAGATCGTCTCCACTTCGCGATGAGTTAGTAACGCGGGTTTCCCGTCGGCCGGCGGTGTCATGTTGCCCATGATGTAACCCAAGTGCGGCGCGCGTGAGCCATCCGAACGAGGACCACCGGTGATCAATGCGCCCATCCAAGCGCCTCCTCGTTTAGATTCCCGCGGATGCCAATCCGCATAAAACGAGCCCACATGCCGATCATCGCCATCATGCATTTCGTAGAACTTCACCTCCTCATGCCAAACTTCTTCCGCGTTCGCATCACGTTCCTTAATCTTCAATCCAAAGACCCGTTGGGCCAATTCGAAGAGCCCATTGATCACGCGATTCATCGGGAGGTAGGATCGTAAAACTTCGTCGTCGAAATTATGCAGCGCGCGACGTTGTTTTTCCGCCCAAAACCCCACTTCCCAGGCCTTGAGCTTACCCGCGGGTTCGCCGGTTTGCGCGGCCTTGAATTGTTCAAGTTCGCCGCACTCACGCTGGAAGGCTTCCTGCGCCTTGGACTGAAGATCGTTGACGAAACTGAGCGCGTGTTCGCCGGAGCCAGCCATACGGCGACCGAGCACTTGATCGGCGAAATGAGCCTTGCCGAGTAACTTCGCTTCCTCGTCGCGCAGGGCCAGAATCTGGGGCACCAGCGGTCGATTATCGTGATCGTCAGCGGATCCCACCGCCGTCGCAGCTTTCCACATCTCCTGACGGAGCGACTCGTCTGCTGCGTAGACCATCACCGGTTCTTGGGAGGGCATCTGCAGGGTAAATCGCCAGGCTGGTTTCTCGGCCGTGCCATTCCCTTTTTCGATCGCGGACTTGCGGGCGGTCTCGAGGGCGTGTTCGGGAATGCCGGCGAGACGAGATTCGTCCTCAATCACGACTGACCAAGCGTTGGTCGCATCGAGCACGTTCTCGGAATATTTCTGGGTAATTTTAGCGAGTTCACCCTGAATTTCCTCCAAACGTTTCTTTTGAGCGGCGGGCAAGTCTGCACCCGACTCAACAAAGTCTGACACCGTTTCGTCCACGAATCGGCGATGGATTCCAGTCTGCGCCTTTCCTTCGTCGGATTCAGCGACAGCTTTGAGGCGCGCCCACAAGTCAGCGTTCAGCGGAATGCGGGCATAGAAACCGGATACCTCAGTCAATACGGCATTGTGAGCGGCGCGCAGATCCGGTGAGTCGGCGACTGCCTGGAGGTGAGTGACCTTGCTCCACGCGAAGGTCAATGACTCGGTGGTGTCTTCTAAGGCGAGAAACGTATTCGCGTAGGTCAGCTGATCAAGCGGCAGTCCCGCAATAGCATCAATCGCCACTTGCCCATCAGCGAGGGCTTGTTTGATCGCGGGTTCGATGTGTTCGGCGGTGTGCGCAGACCAATTGATCAAGAAGTCGGGAGAGAGAAACGGATTGTCGGCCATAAAACCTCCAACCAATCCAATCCTCGGTGGGGCGCAAGCGCGCGCCGCTCACCAGCGCCACGTTGCCCCGGCGGCAATCAAGCGGGGCGCAGCGGGAGTCGCAGGAACTTCTTCAAAATCTGAATCCCAGAGGTTATCGATCTGCAGGGAGAGTTCGAGTTGTTCGCTGAAGGATGGGCGCCAATATAAACCGACCAAACTCAACCAGGTGTCGTCGGTATTGTTACGGCGAAGGGGGTTGGGTTCCTGGATGCGAAACTCGTTATCGAAACGCAGATCGAAGTTACTGGTCACCCGCCAAACGATCGCCGCGGTGAATCGGTGGTTCGGAAAATTTAGCGCATAGAAGCTGCCGTCCACCGACAGACCTCCGTAATCCTCGGTTTTCTCGAGCCAGGTGTAACCCAACTGGAGATCGACCGAGTCCCAACTCCGTCGCGCATAGGCTTCGATTCCGTAGGTCTCGAGATCGACGGCAGCAGCCGATCGAGCCCAAAAATCGTTACGAAACGTCCAGTCAATCTGCTCGTCATCTTCACGATAGAATGCTCCGACCGATCCGCTCCAACCATCGGAGGCGAACGTGGCGGTGAGATCGAGGGTGCGGCTCGTGGCGCGATCAAGGTTGGGGTTGCTGCGGAAAAGCCCGCCGTTGGGGTTGCCCGCCACCGCCGTATAACTGGGCGCCTGTGAAGCGGTGCTGTAGCTGAGAGCGAGCCGTTGCCAGACTTCGCTGGCGGGTAGGATGGCGAACTCGACCACCGGAGTAACCGCATCATCGCCGCGGTTGGTGGTGTCATACCCAATCCCGCTGCGCAGCGCGAATTCACCTCCACCTGCCAACTCCGACTGATGATTCAAATAGGCCCCGCCGGTGACTGTCTCTTATACAC
>OJGS01000292.1_pt1 | contig 17541 bp, 17 predicted proteins | sample 1594531 | NCBI WGS metagenome assembly OJGS01 (sample SAMN05416816, study PRJEB24817) | seawater metagenome | isolation source: Sea water | place: Canada:Atlantic | collected 2013-07 | reverse complement strand
TGGCAGGAGCAGGAGCGGGCTTAGGAGCCTCTTCGGCTTCCTCGGTAGCTGCGGGAGCCTCGTCGGCGGTAGCACCATCCTTAGGCGCAGCGATCTTTTTACGCTTCGTGGCAGCAGGGATGACGACTTCGTCGGAGATGGGCTTGGTGACGGCGGGGGCAGGACCTGGTTGGTCTTCGGCGGCTTCAGCGGCAGCGGCAACAGCAGCAGTGGCGGCCTTGAGGTCGGCTTGACCCTTGGCGATACGACGTGCGTCGCGTTGGCTGAGTCCGTTTTGGATGGCCTCTACTACGGTATCCACGATCACGCGGATGGACTTAACGGCATCGTCGTTACCCGGAATTGGGTATGTGACGTTGGTTGGGTCAGAATTGGTGTCGACCAAGGCGATGGTCGGGATTTTGCAGCGAACGCCTTCAGCGACAGCGATGTCTTCATGAGCGACGTCGATGATGAACATAGCCTTCGGTAGGTCGGTCATCTCAGAGATGCCGGAAAAGTTCTTCTGCATCCGAACCATCTCGCGACGGATTGCGGCTTGTTCCTTACCACCGAGTTTTTGGAGGTCTCCCGAGGTGTCCATGGCCTGATACTTCTTATACTTGGCGATGGATGCCTTAACGGTGGCGAAATTGGTGAGGGTGCCGCCGAGCCAGCGGTCGACACAGAAAGGCATGTTTACGGAGCCAGCGGCCTCGCGCACGATTTCTTGAGCTTGGCGCTTGGTGCCAACGAACAGGATGTTACCGCCGGTGGCGATGAGTTCGGTGACTGCTTCACAAGCTTGCTCGAGCAAGGTGTAGGTCTTACCGAGATCGATAATCGTGATCCCTTGACGGTGGTCGAAAACGAAGGGTTTGGAACGCGGGTTCCAACGCCGTGTTTGGTGGCCGAAATGGACGCCAGCATCGAGGAGGTCGTGGACCGTAGTGGTGATTTTACTCATGTTGATCTATGTATTGATTCTTTACACAGGTCCGCCAGTGGGCGGCCTTGCGATCGGATTTGTTGTTAGTTGGTTGGGTTCGAAGGAACGGTTCTTTCCGAGGAAAGAACGGTCAAACACAGAGATCGGGGTGGGGGGATGCAAGAGCGGAGTTAGGAATTTTCAAAAAGCCTGTTGACACGGCACTTTCTGGTTTCATTCCTCTCCCTCCCTTCGGGGACGTGTCCCTTGGGCATTTAGGTTCTTTTAACTCAATTTACTCGCACTGAGACGAATCCAGATGATTCAGTGTCGAATATCACCTTTGTTGCAGGGTGGAGCAGTCTGGTAGCTCGTCAGGCTCATAACCTGAAGGTCCTTGGTTCAAATCCAAGCCCTGCACCCAATTTACCCGGTTGGCTTAATTGCCTACCGGTTTTTTTGTGCCCGCATGGCTTATCAGGTGTATCTGATCGAAAACCCTGCGGGTCGGACCTATATTGGCCTTTCCGATGACGTGAGCAGGAGGCTGCGAGATCACAACGATGGTGTGAGTAAATGGACCAGCTCTCGCGGGCCGTGGGAATTGAAGTGGCAGAGCACACCATTTGATACACTAGGAGAAGCTCGGCGGTTGGGAAATCGGCTTAAACGCCAGAAAGGCGGTGTGGGATTGCAGGCGCTTCTCGATCTGTTCACCAATGAATCCGAATGAAAGTCACTCGGGGTCAAATCGTCACACGTGGTCTAACCAATCGGTGCCCAAATTGCGGCGGCAAGACGTTGTTTCAGGTGGGTAAACCGTTTCGGGTGAAACCGGAATGTCCAGGTTGTGCGATGAAGATCGAACGGGACGAGGGCAGCTATCTTGGCTCACTATCTCTTATCTACGGGGTCACCGTTGTGCTCTATCTTGTTCCAGTGCTGTTACTTTACTTAGCGGGCGTGCTGTCGGAAATGGTGGCGAGCGTTGCGGCTGGGGTGGGAGCGATTGTCGTTCCCATTCTTTTATATCGGCCGGCCCGGAGTTGGTGGCTGATGAACTACTATTTCTTTTTGCCGCATCACCTTCCGGCCAATCAGCGAGAGGTGGCCTCGGACGAAGACGCCAATACTTAGGGGATGGGTTTTGGTTCGAGTAGGTCACTTTGCTCGAACTTTCTGCTTTCGTTTTAAATACGGCCCCCTAGGTTTCTGCGTTCACCTCAGGAGAGATGGCAGAGTGGTCGAATGCGTCTGACTCGAAATCAGATTTACCGGCAACGGTAACGGGGGTTCGAATCCCTCTCTCTCCGCCATTTTTATTTCGGAATTACGATTTACGAACTCGGATTTGGTGCAGGATGGACTGGCACCACCCATTGAATGAGGGATTTGGCCTGGAATGGGCCGGTCTCGTCTTAGGCCTCGGGCAACTGAATCTCTTCTTTACGGCGTTGGTTGGCGGCGGCGATGAAGTAGTTCTGTACCGAGAATGCTGGTTCGTCGTCCTTTCGGACCACGGGGGTGTAGGCTCCGTTTTGGTGCAGTTCGCGGGCGTTGGTATTGTCCTGCAATTCCATCGCGAATAATTCGTTCATGATCCAAGACCGTGCTTCTTCTTCATCGATCGGGAAGATCACTTCGATGCGACGGAAGAAGTTGCGCGGCATCCAGTCGGCGCTGCCGGCGTAAATGTGCGGTTCGGCTTCGGCATTCTGAAAATAGAAAACGCGCGCGTGTTCAAGATATCGTCCGACGATGCTGCGCACGCGGATGTTCTCACTGAGTCCTGCTACCCTTGGAACCAAACAACAAATGCCACGCACGATCAGATCGATTCGTACGCCGGCTTGGGAGGCCGCGTAGAGGTGATCGATGGTCGTCTTGTCGACGAGTGAATTCATCTTGGCGATGATACGTGCCGGTTTTCCAGCGATGGCATTGGCCGCTTCAGCATCGATCAACTCGATCATGCTCGAGTGAAGATTGAATGGGGCAACCACGAGGCGTTCGAACTCCGGTTCCTTGCTGAAACCAGTCAGCGTGTTAAACGTGTTTGCGACGTCCTCGGTGATGTCTTCGCGCGCCGTGAATAAACTTAAGTCGGTGTAGAGTCGAGCGGTCTTGGGGTTGTAGTTGCCGGTGGCAAGATGGGCGTAACGGCGGAGTTGTTTGCCTTCGCGCCGAACGACGAGGGAGCACTTACAGTGGGTCTTGTGGCCGACGAGTCCGTAGACCACCAGCACGCCGGCTTCTTCGAGATGGCGGGCCCATTGGATGTTATTGGCTTCGTCGAACCGGGCCTTCAACTCGATTAGAGCAGTGACTTGTTTACCATTGCGGGAGGCTTCGACGAGAGCCCGCACGATAGGTGAATCCCCACTGGTGCGGTAGAGTGTTTGCTTCATCGAGAGCACGTTAGGATCGCGTGCAGCTTGGGTAACGAAGTCCACCACGGGGGAGAACGAATTGTAAGGGTGATGGAGCAATACGTCTCCCTTGCGAATCGCGTCGAAGGGGGACCTTTCGGCGGGGAGTAAGTTCGACGGTAAGGGAACGAAAGGCGGGTATTTGAGATCAGGCCGATCGATCTCAGAGAGGCTCATGAGCCTGAGCAGGTTCAATGGTCCGTTAAGGCGGAACACGTATTCGTGCGAAAGCTCAAGGTGCTCGCAGAGTGCAGTGAAAATTCCGTCGTTCACTCCTTGTTCGATTTCGAGTCGAACGGCGGCTCCTCGGCGGAGGTTCCTCAATTCCTCTTCTATGGTTTTGAGCAGGTTTTCGGCCTCTTCCTCGTCGATGTAGAGGTCACTGTTACGGGTCACGCGGAAGGCGTGGGCACCGTTGACACGATAGCCGGGGAAGAAGTCCCCCGCACAAAGTTTGATGATTTCGCTGAGGAAAACATAGGTGTCTCCAGCTTCGCCTTCGGATTCCACCCGGACCAATCGCGGAAGAATCCGGGGCACCGGGAGTAGGGCGGCTTGGCGCTCCTCGTCCGGGGTGGTGGTGTCATCCAGGGAGACAATGACGTTGAGGGTCTTGTTAGTGAGCTGAGGAAAGGGGTGGGATTGATCGAGCGCGAGAGGCGTGAGCACCGGGAAAACTTGTTCATCAAAATATTGTTTCACCCACATCAATTCGTGGGCCTTCAGCTCGTCGGCGGATTTGAAGACGATGCGCTCGGCGGCGAGCGCCGGAACGAGGTCCTCTTGCCACGTGCGGTATTGATCATCGACGAGCGAAGCGACCACCGAGTGGATGCGGCGCAGCTGTTCGCGAGGGCCGAGACCATCGATACCGATCTTATTGGAACCGGCGTCGACCTGTTGGATCAGGCCGGCGACCCGAATTTCGAAAAACTCGTCGAGATTGGAGCAGAGAATGGCGAGGAACTTCACGCGTTCCAACAGGGGCACCTCGGGGTTACGAGCCTGTTCCAGTACGCGGCGATTGAAGGCCAGCCAGGATAGCTCGCGATTGAAGTAAGCTGATTTGATCGGCCGCGTATGACTTTCCACCGGTGCTACTTCATTGTGTGGCACGTGCAATCCACGTCGGTTGATCGGAGGGAGCTCAATCGTTTTGTTGGTGGATGGTGAAGGGCGGCGTGGCATGATGGGAGACAAAGGGGGTCAGATATTATCAAACCTCGCGAATGAAACCACCCTTTTTGGGGGGTTCAGGTGCAGTTGTAACATTCGCCCGAGCGAATTCTACGATTGGAGCCAATGGCTCAGCGCCTCCCGAAGCTTGGCGCGAGCACGGTAGAGCCGTGTCTCCACTGCCTTGGTGCTCGCTCCGATAATCTCGGCCACTTCCGCGTGTGAACGGTGTTCGAATTCGACCAATACCACGACTTCCCGTAGTGGGAGAGGAAGTTTGCTCACCGCATGGCGGACAGCCTCAGCGGCTTCAGCCGATTCGGTGGCGGATTGGGGAGTCGTAGTTGTAATGGCCTCGGGCGCATCCTCGAGAGGCGATATCGGTCGCCGTTGCCGGCGGCGGGCTTGATCGCGAAGGAGATTGAGCGCGATCTGAAACATCCAAGTGCTGAAGGTGCGTCGGGGGTCAAAACGGCTGGCGTGTCGAAAAACCCGCACAAATGATTCCTGAGCCAGGTCGCACGCGTCGGCATCGTTCAGGCCATGCCGCATCAAGTAGCTGCGCAGTCGAATCTCCCACCGCTGCATGAGAGGATCCAACGCCGAAGCGTCACCACCCTGCAGTCGACGCATGTCCGCGCAGTCGTGCTCGGCCTCAGTCATTTCAGGCCGAAAGGTTCGACGTGGCGGTGATCGCTGAGGCGCGGACTGATCAATTCGAGGTAGCGTTGGCTTTGGCCAGGTGCCATGACCGCGGCGACCGCCTCTAAATGCGTTCGGGTGGACTGATGGCAGATGATTTCTAGTTGGTGCATTTCAGCTTCCGCGATCTGCCGTTCGGGGGTGGATTGAGCGGCTGCGATCCGATCTTGGGCGGCGACGATTGCATCACAATGCTCCAGACAAACCGGCCGGTAGGCGGCATGAAGGTCGGCAATTTTGGCCCGTTGTTGTGGGTCCAGATCAAACTCCCCGGCGAGCCAATCCATTTCACTGATGTCCGGTGGCGATACCGTGAAAAAGTGGCGGGTCACAAAAAATGACACTCCGCCAGCAATCGCGACGACTAACAATAGACGTAGGACGCGCGCCATATCAGTGTCCGGAATGGCCGGTCATTTGAATCGGATCGATGCTTTGAGCGTAAGCTGTCGCCAACTGTTCCAGCTGCAGCGAGCGTTGAGTGGAGACCGCCGCGGAAACTCCCAACATGATCGCAATGCCCGCCGCGAGAGGCAGGGTGGCTGGAAATGCCAGAACTTTGGCCCAAGCTCCGGTCCCGTTAGTAGACTCGATCCGCTCTTGAACCTGAGCAGCAAATCTCGGTTGCTCCGAGGGAGCGGTATCCCAGCGGTTCAAAAGTTGGTTGAGTTGATCCGGTTCGTTCATGCTGGGTTATACGCTGAACCGACTCGCCCCCCTTGACAATTTTTGGTTTCACCGGATCAAAGTCCGAATTGCTGGACGGGAACAGGGATTGCGGCCCACTCCGACCCGCGGGCTATTTAACAGTCACAGCTTTACTCGCCGGAGAGAGTTGTCAGCGTATAATTATTGAGTGATAGTCCGGCTGGTGAGCTCTCAAGGCACCGCATCACCCTGCTCATGCTTTCACTCCCTTCCATTGGTTTACTCATATTATGGCGCCTCGGCACCGGCGTGTTGGGGTTCAGTATCTTCGGTTCAGCGCTTTGGGCCGCTTCTATCGAGCAAGGAGACCCAACGGGCCCCCTTTTTACCAGTTTCCGGGAGGAGATGGCCAAGGTGCTGGATGAATATTGTTATGATTGCCACGGGTTTGGGACCAGTAAGGGAGGCGTGACTCTCGATGAATTTTCTGATGATCAAGCGCTGCAAGATCATGCGCTTTGGCTGCGGGTGCTCAAAAACGTTCGCGGTGGAATCATGCCTCCCGCGGGAGAGTTTCAGCCCGAGGAGCATGAGCGTGGTGCAATGGTGGACTGGATTAAGTCCAAGGCGTTTGAACTTGATGCCACGCACCCCGATCCCGGCCGGGTTCGGGTGCGTCGCCTCAACCGGGTCGAATACCGCAACTCGGTGCGAGATCTGCTCGGAGTCGACTACGATACGGCGGAGGAATTTCCGGCGGATGATACCGGACATGGGTTCGACAATATTGCCGACGTCCTGACCATCTCACCGATGCTGCTCGAGAAATACCTCGATGCCGCTCAGGCCATCATCGACGAGGCGATTCCGCTGCAACCCCGACAGGTTGAAGAACGCTGGGTTTCGGGCGCGCGTTTTAAGTCGACTGTCGAAATTGTGCCAGTCCCGGAGACAACCAAGCTAGCGGAATCGGTAGGTGAGGCTGTTCCGACTGAGTATACGCCTTCTGTCGAATCCGAGCCGTTGCCTTCCGCGCAAATTTGGCAGGCAGGAGTGGTGAGCGGAAATGACCTCGATCTGCTTTACTATTCGCCGGCATCCGTCGCTACCACGACGACGCTGCGTCACGACGGTGATTACGAAATTGAACTCAACGTCCAAAGCGTCGAGCGCTACGTCGATAATCAATTCGACCTCAATCGCTGCCGTTTGGTGTTTAAACTAAACGACGAGATTCTCCTGGAAAAAGAAATGGTGCGGGAAGGGTATCGGAAATTTAACTATGTATATCCCCAAACATTAACCGCCGGTGATTATAAACTGGTGGTGGAAATTTACCCGCTCGAACCGGCGGAGGAGCAGAAGCGGCAACTGCGGGTGAGACTCGACAGTGTAATCGTGCGTGGCCCGATGGCACGGGAACATTGGACCATGGTGCCTGATTATGCCGATTTCTTCCCTCGACCGGTGCCCGCCGACGCAACCTATCGGCGTGCTTATGCTCGCGAAATATTGGGTAACTTCGCGACTCGGGCATTTCGCCGTCCAGTGGATGCCGCCACGCTCGATCGATTGGTCGAGATTTCTCAGGACGTCGCGGGCCGGGACGGCGGCACGTTTGAGAGTGGAGTAGCCCAAGCGATGGTGGGGGTGATGGCTTCCTCTCGATTCCTTTTCCGCGAAGAGGAGACGCTGCCGTTGGGCCCGGGTGAAACCTATCCGTTGATTGACGAATACGCGCTGGCTTCCCGGCTCTCGTATTTTCTTTGGTCGACCATGCCGGATCAGGAGTTGTTTCAACTCGCTGAGGTCGGTGAATTGCGGGACCAACTTTCGACTCAGGTCGCACGGATGTTGCGCGATCCCAAATCGGGTGAGTTTGTCGAGAACTTCGTGGGGCAATGGCTGCAGGTCCGGGATATTACAAATGTGGAGATAAGCAGCACCGAGGTCTATTTGCGGGAAAACCCTTCTCCGGAAGTTTCTGCTGCATTCAAGGCTTACCGCCGAATGAGTCGGGTGCGCGAGTCGGAGCGGACGCCGGAGCAGGTTGAAGAGTTGGCGGCGTTACGCAAAACCGTCGTGGCATTTTATCGCCTGCCCAAACCCGATTTGAGTCGGGACCTGAAGCGGGCGATGGGGCAGGAGACGCGACGCTACTTTGACCACATCCTGCGGGAGGATCGCAGTGTGCTCGAACTGCTGGATAGTAACTACACGTTCCTCAACGAAGACCTCGCAGAACATTACGGCATTGATCATGTGGAGATCAAGGGCGACGAACTGCGCAAAGTCATCCTGCCCGAAGGCAGTCCTCGCGGTGGGGTGCTCACGCAGGGCACGGTTCTCGCCGTCACTTCGAACCCGACAAGAACATCTCCCGTTAAACGAGGCGTGTTTATTTTGGACCATATTCTGGGACTGCCGCCGCCGCCGCCGCCGCCAAATATTCCCTCACTGGAAGATGCCGTAGGGGAGGGAGAACTTGCTCAGCTCTCGTTGCGGGAAACACTTGCCCTACACGCGAGTGATCCCGTTTGCAGCTCGTGTCACATGCGCATGGATTCACTGGGACTCGCGTTGGAAAACTTCAATGCGATGGGCCGCTGGCGGGATGCTGAGATGGGCCAACCCATCGAACCGCACGGCCAACTCATCAGCGGCGAGAGTTTCGCTACTATTCAGGAGTTAAAAAAGATTCTGGTGACCTCGCAAAGAGAGCAATTTCTGCATACCTTGTCGGAGAAAATGTTAATCTACGCCTTGGGTCGCGGGATGGAATATTATGATGTCGAAACGCTGGATCAATTGGTAGCGCAACTGGAGGCTGCCGATGGGCGACCTTCCGCGCTAATTTCCGGCATTATCGAATCTGCCCCGTTTCAACGCACTCGCCGCCCCGATTCCGCATTGGCTCAATCCGCCGACCATTGGAATTCCTCGACAGATCAACAGATCGCCCATCTTGACCCTACTGACCATGAGTAATACCTCCGATACCCGACTTCGCCAAGAACTCGCATCCATCAGTCGTCGCAACTTCTTACGCGGCGTGGGAGCGTCCCTTGCTCTACCGGCCTTCGCATCAATCACCCCCAGTCGCCTCTTGGCCTCGAGTGAGGCGCTCAACCTCGCGACGACCGCGACCGGTGCGCCGCTGCGCACGGCTTTTGTGACGTTCCCTAACGGTGCGATTCCGGATCGCTGGTGGCCAAACTCTAGCGAGGGCGGTTACGCATTTGGCCCAACGCTGTCACCGTTGGAGGGTATGAGAGAACACTTTCAAGTCCTGGGTGGTTTGGACCATTTGAACGCCACTCCTGGCGACGATGGCGGAGGCGATCATGCGCGTGGTGCAGGGGTGTTCCTCACGGGTGTTCGCCTGAAAAAGAGCGCGACGGATATTCGGGCAGGAGTTTCCATCGACCAAGCGATCGCGCGTGAGGTCGGCCACCTGACGCGATTTCCTTCGCTCGAACTCACGTGTGATGCCACTCGCCGCACGGGCAATTGTGACTCCGGCTACTCGTGTGCCTATCAGTTTAATATTTCGTGGAAATCTCCCACCGTGCCGATGACGCCGGAGAACAATCCTCGGCTGGTTTTTGAACGACTGTTTGGCCCGGGTGCCCATGGAGATCGTGCGACCAATGCGCAGAGTCGCATGCAAAACCGCCGCTCAGTGCTCGATTTTGTGATGGATGATGCCCGTCGGGTGCAGCGTCGCCTCGATCCGGAAGATCGTCAGAAACTCGATCAATATCTCACCGGAGTGCGCGACGTCGAATCGCGGATTCAGCGGGCCGAGCAATTTGGACCCAATGTGGATCCCGATCTTGCGACCCCCGAAGGGATTCCCGAGAGCCGGGCCGCCTATGTGCAGATCATGTATGACATGATGCTGCTGGCTTTTAAGACCGATTCGACGCGCGTCGCTACCTTCATTCTCGGCCACGATGGTGACAACCGATCCTTCAGTGAAATCGGAGTGAATGAGGGCCATCACGACCTGTCGCATCACCAAAACAATGCGGACCGGGTAGAGAAGGTGGCGTTGATCGATCGGTGGTATACCGAACAATTCAACAAGTTCCTCGTGCGCATGGATGAGACGATTGATGTGGATGGAAACTCGCTGTTGCACAATTCGCGGATCGTCTACGGCAGCGGCAACGCCGACGGCAATCGTCACACCCATGAAAACCTTCCAGTATTGCTCGCCGGTGCGGGCGGGGGACAACTCAATCCGGGCCGATATGTGCAACACGATGCCAAGCCCATGAGTAATCTGTTCCTCACCTTGGCTGATCAAGTCGGCGTCCCCGGCTTGGATCGATTTGGTGATTCAACCGGTCGTCTCGGCGATGTGTGATTTCGTCGCGAATCGTTAGTTATTGGCGGATCGATTTGGTCCAAATCTCGCAAAATAAATACCCCTATGAAATTCCGAACTTTTATCGCTTTGGCGGCATTCACCTTGGCTGCGCTGCCCGGGCAGGCCGAAATGAAAATTCTGACCGGAGATTTCGAAACCGGTCCAGATTCGTTGGTCCAGCCCGATGTGCCGCAAGGTCGACTGGAAGGTCCGTTCGAGTTTCATAGTAAAATTATCGCTGACACCGTGCGTCGTTATTGGGTGTTCGTTCCGGCGCAATACGACCCGGCTGAGGCGGCCAACCTGATGGTGTTTCAGGACGGTCAGCGGGCGACGAATCCCCAGGGATCTCTCCGCGTGCAAAACGTGCTGACCAATCTGATTCACGATGGGTCGATCGCCCCGACGATTGGGATATTTATCACGCCTGGAAACAAGAGTGAACACTACCCGGATGAACTGGGTAGCAGTAATCCGAATAACCGTTGGCCAGAGTATGATGTGCTTACGACAGACTATGCTCGGATGCTGATCGAAGAGCTGCTGCCCCATGTTGGTCAGAGCTATAATATCACGGACGATCCAGAACGCCGGGTCATTGGCGGGACCAGCAGTGGAGCGATTTGTGCGTTCACCGTAGCTTGGAATTTCCCCGACGCGTTTCGCAATGTCATCAGTTACATCGGCAGTTACGTTTCCATCGGAGCACGTCCACCGGCGGACGATCCTGATGGGGCTTGGTCGGCAGGGGGGCAGAACTATCCCGCCATGATTCGGCGCGGCGATATTCGCCCTCTGAAGATTTTTTTCCAGGATGGTTCTAACGATCTAGACAATGCGTGGGGCGATTGGTTTTTGGCCAATCAGCAGATGGTCAAGGCGCTGAACTACCGTAACCGCGTCGCCGATGAACGCAGCGAAGATGGCCCGCGTTACGTAGAGAGGCACGTCTGGACCGATGGGAAACATTCCGACAGTCACGGCGGGTCCATGCTGCCCGATGCGTTGCGTTGGATCTGGTCGGAGTAAGTCCGCTGCGTTGTGGCAGCGGGGATGTCGGGCGTGAAGGCCGACCCACATAACACCGGATCCTGCTGGGTGGGTCGGGCTTTACGCCCGACATTTGCGGTTGAAAGCCCGTCCGATGCTGATCTCCTTGGCGGCCAAGAATCCGGTCAGTTCTTTACGAAGATATAACTGCCGATCGGGTGGGACTTAGGACCCAAAGCCGTTGCGGTGACGCGGTAGGCTTTGACCTCGAGGTAGGCACCATCGCTTAGCGGAGTGATAACCAGAGACGTGCGGTCACCGCTGGAGTTGCCGTTGCTGATCCGGATAACGGCGGAGTCTCCTTCGTGAGAGTAACCATCGTTGGCCCGCCAAACGGCGCCCCAAACGATTTTACCCTCCTTATCGATGATCTCGATGTCGAGCTTGCCGTCTTTGTCGATCAGATCGATGTGGGTCGTGTCGCCATACTTGGCTTCCGCCATGATGGGATCGAAGTCCAAACTCAACATGCCGTGGAAGGAAATAGTCTCGCTGCCTCCTCCGCTCTCCGAGCGGATCACCGTGCCTTTGTCGTCGTAGCTACCCGAAATATCGAGGGCAGATACCGGCGTAAGTGCGACAATCACGGAAGAAATCAGCAACGCGGCGAGGGTGGTGATTCGTTTTGTCTTCATGGGGCAATATAGCGAAAATACCAATTTCCGCAAGACCCATGACTGGTCCTACAAATTGTCGTAGATCGTCTCGCCGATGGACTCGATGGCCGCCATATCCAGTGGACCTTGGTCGTTGATCCACTTGAGGTAAACCACGAGTAGCTCGATTTCGCCGTCGCTCAAAATTTCCTCGTAAGCGGGCATGGGAATAGCCTGCTCCTCGAAATATTTCTTGGCCATGCTGCCGAGAATTCCGGATTCGATGGCCACACCACGGCCGTACTCAATCCAATGGCGGATCTCTCCAGCGTTGGTATTATCGGTGAGTTTGGCGAAGTCGGCCCCTTGAAAGCCGGGAATGTAACCTTTGAATGAAGCGAAGTTCTCCGCCCCGCCTTGACCCAGTTCGCCGTGACATTGGTAGCAGCCACTTTTCCGCGAGAGGCGGTCACCGAGAGTGATCAGCTCGGCGGTTTCGAGTTCAGCGATGTCCGCCACCTCGAGCTCAGGCATGTCCTCGTCGATATTGTCGTAGCCTTGGAATCCCTTCATCCCAACGGCGAGGGCCCAAGCAGCGACGTCTTCGATCTCCGCGACGGTCAGGTGGCCGTCATCGCCGTAGGCTGGCATCTGCAGAAGATATTGTTGATGGCTCTCTCGTTTTCTCTCGGAAACGCCGTGAGTGATCCAAGTGATGAGTGACTTGGCCGAGTGTTCCTCTTCCCAGATCGGAGCGATGCTTTCGTTGCTCCAAGATTCGTCACGCAGGCGGAAATTCGCGCGCGGGTCGTCGATGCTGTTGCCATGGCACGCGATGCAACCGGCGGCGTGAGCGAGCTTGGCACCACGTGAAACGGGGGAAGATTCCGGTTTGGTCTCATACCAGTAGAAGGCGCCACAGAGGACGGCGAAGCCGGCCGCGATACCGATAAATACACCGATGCGTTTAGGGAGTTTCATGCGCTGATGGGGGCGGCGGCACAGATCGTGCCCCATAGAAGGGTTAACGGCATGATCGTGGTTATCGAAAATGTGGTCCTTTTCACAACCTCTTTAATTGGAACAGGGAGTTGGCGAGGACTGCCACCATGCTTGCGCCTACCGTGGGTCGATTTTAGGACTAAGGCATGATCCGATTTCTTTTCCTTCTCGTTGTGTCGTCCTTTTCTTTATCGGCGGTTCCCGTCACGGCGATTGATCGATTGGCGAAGGAGATCGAGACCAAGGTGATCCAATGGCGCCACCACGTGCACCAGCATCCGGAGTTGTCCAATCAGGAAGTGCAGACCGCTGCCTTCATTGCTCAGCATTTACGCGACCTGGGTATCGAGGTGCAAACGGGGGTGGCTGGACACGGGGTCGTGGGGCTTCTGCGCGGCGGTAAACCTGGTCCGGTCGTCGCCTTGCGGGCCGATATGGACGCACTGCCAGTCACCGAGAAGACGGGTCTACCGTATGCGTCCACCGTTACGGCACCCTATGGCGATAAAGAGGTTGGGGTTATGCATGCGTGCGGGCATGACGCTCACGTCGCGATTTTGATGGGGACGGCTGAGGTATTGGTCGGTGTGCGTGAAGATCTCGCCGGCACGGTTAAATTTATTTTCCAGCCCGCGGAAGAAGGCGCGTGGCCCGCGCCGGAGTGGGGCGCGAAACTTATGATCACCGAAGGGGTGTTGGAGAATCCGAAGGTCGACGCGATCTTCGGTCTTCATGTTTGGTCCTCGATGCCGAGTGGCGTGATCGGATTACGGCCGGGCCCCGTCATGGCCAGCAGTGATTTTCTTCGCGTCACCGTAACCGGTAAACAAACCCATGCGGCGGCACCTTGGGCGGGGATCGATCCGATCACCGTTTCGTCGCAAATTATTCTTGGTATTCAAACCGTCGCCAGCCGTCAGGTGAATATCCTCGGCACGCCCTCGGTGGTTTCGATCGGCACCATCCATGGCGGTGATCGTAACAACATCATTCCCGACGAGGTCGTCATGACCGGCACGATCCGCACCTACGACCCGAAGGTGCGTGTGGCCTATCACGAAAAGGTGAAGCGCACGGCCGAGAAGATCGCGGCAGCCTCGGGAGCGACAGCGGAAGTGTATATCGGAGACAACACCGGTTATGCGGCGACCGTGAACCACGAGGAACTCACCGAATCGATGCGCGATGTGTTTGTCCGGGTCGCTGGCGAAGGGAATTTAGTGCGCAGTGATCTCACCACGGGTTCCGAGGATTTTTCATTTTTTCAGCAACAAGTTCCGGGGGTGTTTTTCTTTCTGGGGGTCACGCCGCTCGACCAAGATCCCGCAAAGGCCGCGGCTAATCACTCGCCGCTGTTTTTCGTCGACGACACCGCTTTGATCACGGGCGTCCGCGCCATGGCCCAAGTCGCAGCGGAGTATCTCGAACGAAATTAGGCGCGTCATCTCATCGTTCGAACTGAATGACTAACCCTGGCACGGAGATGTCTCCAGAGTCAGCGGCAGCTAAACCGATCTGGGCGATGATTTCGCCGGGAATGGAGATCTGATGTCCGTTGATACTGACTCGTGACCGGATGTCGGTGGCGCTTTCAGCGAGTAGGTCCTGAACCCAGACGTGTTTTAGATCCGTGATGGGTTCGGGGAAATTGAGGACTAGGGTGTCGTAGTGACCAAATACCCCGATGGGTTGTGAGGCATCTGCTACGTCAATGGTCACGGTTGCGCGAGGTTCATACCACTGATTCTCCAAACTGACTCGGCCTTCGGTTGCGACGCAGACCGGCCCGTTGGGATAAGTAGACGCCATGACGTAAGGGGCATCGCCGGTGACCTCAACTCGAGGCAGCGGCATGTTGCGCGCCATGATCGCGGGCGCACTTTGGGTGACGATCTTCCCGTAAACCGGTTTGAACCACGTGTCGTTGGCGGTGTGCGGTTAGCGATCAATCAGATCGTTCTCGGAGGAGAGATACGAACCGATGCCAGCGGCGAAGGCGGGTGCGATTCGTTGCCAACGACCGAAGCGTTCGACCTCGTTCATCCGCCACTGCACCATGTGCTTTCCCCGCATCTGGTGATGGAGATCTTTGCCGTCCAACGTGCGTTCACCAAAGTTGGGGTGACGTTTGCTAGCGATCAAGCAGCCCATGCCGGCGGCGACTTGGGGGTCATCCTGAATGTTGAGAATGCCGATGTAAGCGGGATTGTTCTGCGTCTGTTTGAGGATGTCGTTCACGCGTTGCATCGTGATGGTTGAGAACAATAGCGGAGCCACGTCGTAGGTTCGGAATACGTCGGTGTATTGCAGAATCCGCAGCATGCTTGCCTGCTTGGCTTGGCCGATGTCGAAGGGGGACGGGTAAGAACTTCGATTGGGATCGTCCCAGTGCTCGTTGAATGGTCCCGTGCCGTTGATGTATTCGAGTTGCAGGGCAGGGAACAGCTCCTGTTTGGCAGCTGATAGCTGTAGAAATGCTCCGTATCTCCACCGTCGATTTTCCAATACTCGATGCCGGCCTCACGGGACCATTCTACAAAAGTGCGCGCGGCAGACTCTGTTACCTGACCTCGCACCCACAGTCCCAGTCCCCGCCAACCCAAAGCAGTGATTCGCTCATTAAATTTTCGGAGGGCGACTGGTGGTGGTAAGTCAGCGATCGAAGGGAAATATCGCTCGTCGATTTGGAGTGAAAAGAAATCCGCACTGCCCTCGATGGGGCGCTCGCTCGGCACTTTGGTTTGCCAGCCATGATCGATCAGGAAAAAGAAATCTTCGCGGCCACGGGGGAGATACGACTCCGCCCAGCCATCCTCGGAATTGAATAGATGGTGATCAGATAACTCCTCCCGGGCGTTGGGATTGTTGAGTTGAGTGAAGTCGGTGATTTCCCCGGGACGTTGTTGCCAATAATTCTGGGCATACCACGTGCACCAATAGTTGGCGGCCTCCGCCGATTTTTCGGGAACCATATTCGGCGCGCTGCGAACGGTGCTGAATGGAGCGAACATTCCAATTAGCAGGAAGAGACGAAGTAGCCGGAGAGGCAGGGATGGGGTATTGGGCATCAAATTAGTGGTTTGAATTTGTCAGCATTGCACCTGATACGAAGACCCTTAAAAGGGGGATGACAAACAATCCAGTCTCCCTCAATTGGGTGATTATGTTCAGGTCGAAAACGGAAGGCCGATCGCTATTTCGGGCGATGCCGACTCACTCGCAAAGTGGGCTAGCCCGTTAATCGAAGATCAATGTCGCGGTGACGGGGTAGTGGTCGCTTGGGTATTGGCCGTTTATCTCGGTCGTAACGATCCGAGCCCGGCTGATGGTCGTGGGGTTGCGAGCGAGGACCCAATCGATTCGTTTGCCCTCAAACTTGGGCGGCTCGTAGCCGCCAAACGTGTTTGGCGTTGGGGTGGGGTGACACGTTTTCGCGTGGGTCCAAGTATCAACAAGTCCGGTCTCAGTTGTGAGAATATCGAATGGCTCGCTCGCATCAGCCGGGCAGTTGAAATCCCCCATTACGATCAGCGGTATATCCGGTTCGAATTGCTTGATGCGCTCACGAATAAGTCGTGCCGATTTTTGGCGGGCAACTTCGATCCGGTGATCAAAGTGGGTATTGAGCACGATGAACTCCCGTTGCGTATCGCGATCGCGGAAGTGGCCCCAAGTGGCCATGCGTTTGTGCTTATGCCCCCAGGTGATAGAGGCGATAATCTCAGGAGTGTCCGAAAGCCAAAAATGGTCAAATGCCACGAGTTCAAATCGTTCGCGTAGAAAGTAGATCGCGCAAAACTCTCCCCGGCTACCGCCATCTCGGCCCAATCCCACCCAATCGTATTCTGGGCGATCTTCGGCGATGTTTTGGATCTGCTGCCATACGCCTTCCTGCGTGCCGAAGATGTCGGGGGCGGACTCGGCGATGACTGCCGCCACGGCCGGTCGACGGTCCGGCCACGCGTTGGGTGGTCGCTCGCTCGCGTAGCGTAGATTAAAAGTCATCACCTCGAGTTCGAGGGATGGAGCGGACGTGGCTGCCTGACCGCTTGAGGCAGCGCAGAGGCCGCACATCGCAACGATCAAAAACTTCGGAAACGTGAATCTCATGAGCGGTTTCATTCCGAACCCGCGACCACCGTTGTCTTGCCGAGGCCTTCTGGGCCCATTCCCTGATAGCCTCCGTCGACGGGTAGGTCGGTGCCGGTGATGAAACTGGCGTCGTCGCTGAGGAGAAAGAGCACCGGGCGGGCGATCTCTACGGTGTGACCGCAGCGCGCGAGCATATGGTATTCGCCCCAGATGGCATCCCACTTCTCCGGGCTGCCTCCGTCGAGATTGGCTGCATTGAGAGTTTCGCGCGTCCAGATCCAACCGGGGCTCACACTGTTCACTCGAATGCCGGCTGTGGCGTAGTCGAGTGCCATGCATTTGGTGAGCGTGTGCACGGCACCTTTGGCGGCGTTGTAGGTCCAGCGGTGAGGTTGCGCGATGAAGGCGGAAATACTGGAAATATTCACCACGGCGCCACCGCCGTTCTCTTGCATGTGAGGTGCGGCAGCCGCGAGTAAACGAGCGTAGGCGACCGGGCCGACAAAGAGTGAACGGCTGTCTCTTATACACATCTGACGCTGCCGACGATATGCAGTGTGTAGA
>OJGS01000287.1_pt1 | contig 17661 bp, 10 predicted proteins | sample 1594531 | NCBI WGS metagenome assembly OJGS01 (sample SAMN05416816, study PRJEB24817) | seawater metagenome | isolation source: Sea water | place: Canada:Atlantic | collected 2013-07 | reverse complement strand
CTACACACTGCATATCGTCGGCAGCGTCAGATGTGTATAAGAGACAGGTTTCATCCAAATCCTTCGTCGAATGGGTCAACGACCACAGCGCGGGCACCGTAGCGGCGGGCACCATGCTGCCATTGGGACTCATCGCATGGGCTGCCTGGATCGCTTTCCAGACTTCGATACCGCGGCCCACCCGCATTCTACTCGGCACGAGCCTGTTGCCCCTAGTGATCGCCGTGGCGGTTGGGTTTTCGAATCTGTCCTGGTGGGGATCCGTCGGCGTCGGATTGGCCCTCGTGGTCGTGATTCTTGCCGGCCAAGCGACCGGGACCAAGGGGCGAGTCGGCCTGTTGGGTTTCATAATCTTTACCACCGGGATCGCTTGGTTGGAGTTGGGCGCCCGGATGGGGGAAGCATCAGATCCGGAGTTAATCGAGAGCGACGTGAGAAGTCTGGCCGAACGGGACTTGGGGCACTGGCTTTCCTTGCGCGGGGATGAGTTTCATTCGGTGGTGCTCTCCCCTCCCGATACGACTCCGGCACTTTACTTCTACGGGGGCGTAAAAGGCCTGGGTTCCCCCTTCCCCGAGAACGGCGATGGATTTATTGCAGCCGTTAGAATCGCGAGTGCCTCGTCCCCGGACGAATCGCTCGCCTTGGCGACCCAACGGGAATTGTCCCACATCGTGATCCCATCTTGGGACGGATTTCTCGACGAATACGCCCAACTGGGGGCGGCCCAACCCGAGCATAGCATGATGGCAATGCTCCACCAGTGGCTGGCTCCTCGCTGGATACGAGCCATGGACCACACCTTGCCCGCAGATGAGGTATTCGATGGGTTCGACACTAAAATCTTCGCAGTGACCGAGACGCAGGACAATGCCTCGGCCTTGAGTCGGCTCGGTGAATACTTCGCCGAGACCAAGCGGCATGATTTCGCCGCGGCCATCGCGGTCACGCTCCAAAAATCCTTCCCCTCGGATCTCAGTGGCCTGGTGGCGCAAGCCCACATCGCCATCGCCCAAGGAAATTTTGCGGTCTTCAACGAATCCTTCGAATCCATCCGCCAACAGGTGGAGGATGAACGCGATGGAGATTTGGAATTCGATCGACGGGTAAGCCTCGCGAATATTCTCATGCTGGGACGGGAACCCGAATTCGCGCGCGACCAAGTGATCCACTGCATGGACGAGATGGACGCCTATTTATTGAAAACCGTTTCCACCGCCAATCTGTATCGGTTCATTCTCTTAACTGATTCCTTTCAGGAACCGTTCCCGGAACCGGAGCTCGATGAATTCGCCCGCGCACTTTTACAGTCCGACCTCGAAAATGGAATCTAATCAAACGCCGCATGCCGCAACGATCACTTAAACCTTACCTGGTATTGGCCGCCGGTGCCGTGGTGGGCGTCGTGGCGGGCATCGGCATCATTCGGATGAATGCCGTGAAGGTGGTGCCCCACTCGGATCAGGCCGAAACCTCCCCTGCCCGAGAGCCGCTGATCAAGTTCAGTCCTGAGGCGATCGGAACCTCGGTGGAGGAGTTCGGTCGGCCAGAAGTCACCCACGTGCAGATCGTGGACCTCGACCAGGATGGTTTACCCGACGTGCTGTATTGCGAGAGCTCCACCAACACGGTGCGCTGGGTGCGTCAGACTTCGCGCAATGTGTTCGAAGAATCCATCGTCGCCACAGATGTGGCCGGGCCGGTCCACGTCGCCGCGGCTGACGTTTACGGAAACGGTCGCCTCGATCTCCTCATTGCCAGCATGGGGCAAGTATTGCCGAACAGCGATTCGATCGGTCGAGTGTTTGTTTTCGAAGCGATGGCGGACGGGAGTTTCAAACGCCACCTGTTGTTGGATCGAGTCGCCCGAGTGACGGATGTGCGCGCAGCCAATCTAACGGATCATTCCGACGGCCGCCTAGATTTAATCGTAGGGCAATTTGGCTACGATGAAGGCGAGACCAGGCTGTTGGTGAACCAAGGCGATTGGAAATTCAGCAGTCAGGCTCTCAACGGTCAATCCGGCTGCATTCATACACCCATCGGCGATTTTGACGGAGATGGGCGTCTCGATATCGCTGCCCTGATTTCGCAGGAATGGGAAGAGGTTCATCTCTTTCGAAACCTTGGGGCTGGAAAATTCTCCGATGAGATCCTGTGGGGGTCGACCAACGAAGACTTTGGCAGTAGCGGGATGAAACAGGTCGATCTCAATCAGGATGGAAAATTGGATCTAATTTTCAGCAATGGTGACGGTTTCGACTATTCCATTCGCGGTCCCCGAGCCTGGCACGGGATCCAGTGGTTGGAGAACATCGGCGAGGGAAAATTCGACTATCACCGGATCGGAGAAATGCCTGGAGCCTATGCTCCTTCCGCCGCTGATTTGGATTCGGATGGTGATTTAGATCTTATCGCCGTGAGTGGTTTCGGCGACTGGTCCAATCCGGATACCGTCACTCTGATGGCTTGGATAAACGACGGGGAGGAAAACTTCGAACCCGAGGTGATCGCCACTCAACCGATACAGATGGTGACGGCGGATGCCGGCGATCTGGATGGGGACGGAATCCCCGAAATCGTAACCGGAGGGTATCACTCATTTCCTCCGTTTGAACATATGAGTGCCATCACGTTATGGCGTCGCCAGTGAGTTCGAACAACATATCGACGGGCCGCATGATTGCGGCGGCGACAATCTTGGCGGCGGTGGGAGGCGGCGGCACGTATCTGCTGTTGAGACCTACCCTGCCCGAGCAGGTGCGCGGGGCGTTCCCCGCCCTGCCCGATTTCAAATCCGAACCGACCATCTTGCAGGGGAAACTGCAGCAGGCTTACACGAAAACGGCCACATCCGGATCCGTGGCAGACCTCGCCGCTTATGGGCGACTGCTGCACGCCAACGGTTTCGCGGCGGAGGCTTCACAGGCTTGGCAGGTGCTCCTCTCCGTGGATCCGACGGAGCCACGTTGGTCTTATTATCTCGCCCATTTGCGGAGAGATAGCGGCGACATGGGCGAAACAACCCTCTGGCTTCAACAGACCGTTGAAATCAATCCGAACTACCGGCCCGCCTGGTTGCAACTCGGAGATATGGCGTTGAAGTCTGCGCGGTTTGAACGGGCGCGAAACTACTACGGGGAGTGTCTTCGCCTGTTGCCGGGTGCCCCTTACGCCCGAATAGGACTCGCTCGGATTGAACAGCAGGAAGGCAAACGAGATTCAGCCCAAAAGGCACTGTTGGAGCTGGTCGAAGATCACCCCAGCTTTCCCTCCGCGCACAATTTGTTGGCTCAGATGTATCGGGAGTCAGGCGATCAATCACGGGCCAACCTACATCGTTGGGAGGGCTATCGGGCGGGCCGATTCATCACGATGGAAGACCCATGGATGCGTGAACTGGAGATCCAGTGTTTCACCCCCGCTAAACTTTTTATCATCGGCATGATGGACTTTCAGGCCAACCGGGGAGATCGCGGTCAATCCGCCTACGAGAAGGCGGTGCAATGTGCCCCAAAGGATCCCGGTAACCACGAGCTGCTGGGCGATCTTTACCGAAAACTGAAAGAGCCCCAACTTGCCCGTCGCAGCCTGTCTCAATCGATCTCCCTATCAGACGCGGCCGGAGTCGCACCGTCTCTGTTAGCTTTCATTCATCTCGCTGCCGTGGAACGAGAGTTGGGTGAATTCCAAACGTCTCGAGAGGTGGCGGAACGCGGGCGAATTGCCCATCCTCGATCACCTGAAATCTTGGTCGAACTCGGACTAACATTGACCGCGCTCGGAGAAAATGAGGCAGCCGGAGTCGCCTTTCGGGACGCGATCGAACTGAGTCCCCACGACACTGCGGCCCAATTTCATCTGGGAGAATGGTGGTTGCGGAAAGATCAGACGGATCAGGCCATTCCTCATTTCGAGAAGTCACTTGTCCTCCAGCCCACCTTCGCTCCAGCGCTGCGCTACCTGCTGCAATACACCTTAGGAACCGGACAATTGGATTCTGCTCAGGACTACGCCGACACCCTATTGGGGGCCTACTACGGTGACTCTGAGGTGCGGCAATTGGTGGCGATCTGCTATCTGCGGTTGGGCCGCAGAGGACTGGAAAGGAACGCCGTGTCCGAGGCTATTACTCATTTTCAAATCGCCTATGACCTGGATTCCGACGATGTGGATATCGCGTTCGAATTGGGCACGCTCCAATTGGCGCAAGGTGAATTCAAAGCGGCGACACCTCCATTGGAGGTCTTGATTGCCAATCGACCTACCGATGCGAGCGCGCATCTTTTCTTGGCCCAGGCCTATTTGATGGACGGGCGGCCCCGCGCGGCCAGGGCGCTGCTGGAAAAGGGGCTGACTCTCGCTGAACAGGCTGGCAATGCCGGCACCGCGGGGAATATCCGGGAGATGCTTGAGGCAATTACGCGGTGATCTGAGGGTGCCTGAATCACGTCTGGCCGGGCGCGACACGTTCTCGGGCGGCAGGGCCACCCTATTTGCATCCTTGGTCCGTTGGAAACCCGGTATGAACACCATGGGGGAAGGGGTCACGTCGTCATAAGTTTACTTCATCCGCTCCGCAGATTTCGTATAACTTATCAACGACATGACACCTAACGCACGCCCCCCCTAACGCACCCGGATCCTCAGATCGGATCTGGATATTCTGGCACAAAAAACGCCTCCCCGAGGGGAGGCGTTGAAAGATTCGTTGGTCTAAAGATTTAGAACCTGAACGTATTGGTGACCTGCCAAGTCTGGTATGGCGCGATGCGGTAACCTGCGGGAGTGCCATCAGGTTGAACCGTGATCGGGATCAGACTGTTGCCTTGGCCGAGATTTCTCACGTTCAACTGGATGTTCCAGTCAATGCGATCATTCAACTTGCGGCGGTAACCGACCCACACATCGATGTTCGTCTCAGTCGGTCCACTATATGGGCTGGAGAGGTCGAAACTGATGCTGCTCGGATCGTTTGGCACGGTTACCGGCGGGAATCCGAGGGTCACGGTATCCTGCCAGCGAATAGCTCCACCGACATTAAATCCCTTCAAACGACCTTCTGAGAAGTTGTAATTGGAGATCGCATTGAAGCGCCACTCGCGGAGCTCAGGAACGGTGGTTCCCTCTTGGAGCTTACGGGCGGCCCATTCTGAACCAATGTTGTTATTCCATTGAAACAGAGCGGTCTCGTTACCAGCACCACCCCACCAGATGCGGAGATCACCAGCACCTTCGTTCTTCAGCGCGTTTTCGTAAGCGCCGATGAACTCGGAGAGGTTAGCACCACCGATGTTGTTACGAACCGCTTCCGTCTTGGAGGCGTTCAGCGTCAGGCGCCAGTTATTGGTTGGGTTCGCGGTGAACTCAACTGCGTAACCCTCGGAAGTAGCGTCTTCCGTGATAGCGAAACCGACTGGCGTGCTAGCCGATGGCTGACTGGCTGTGCCCGTGTCGAGTCCCCATGCTGCGTAGAAGCGAGGATCAACCTTGGCTTGCCAAGAACGCCATGCGGAGATCGCCGCGAGCTCACGGGTTTTGGCCGCTGCGGCGTCTTCACCTGGCGCGGTGCCATAGTTGATCTCGGTGTCGGTCTCAGCTCTTGGATCGCTCGCAGGCAACGCCCGATCGGCGGTGTAACCACCCTTCAGGTTGAACTCAAACTTGTTCACCCAGCCAGCAGACCAAGCTTGGGAAGCACCGATAAACCAGGCACCACCGAGGGCGGAGCTGGTGGAGTTCTTCGAGGTGGTCTTGTATTTGTTGATCTTGAGGGAGTAACGACCGTCGCGGGTGGCGAGGAGCAAACCACGATCAACCGTCTGACCTTGAGGAGCCGAGATTGCCTCTCCGTAGACGTCGACCCGGCTAGATTCTGGACGGAAGTTGGACGAGTCGTTGTAGAAGAAGGTTGTCTTGAACGGCAGGTTTTCCATCAGACCGTCGAGGAACGGTAACTCATCGATATGAGTCACGATGGAGTAACTCTCCGACTCAACCGTCAGCTCGTTGAAGTCGGTCCGATCGATTTCGTAGTCACTGAAATCGAGGAATCCACGAGGATCAGCAGCACCATTGACATCCTTGGCGAGTCCCCAAGAGCGAGCCGTGTCTTCACGCTTGCCGTAGGTGCCCACGAGGGCGCCACCGAGGAGGTGTCCTTGCCAGACAAACGCTTCGGATTCTACTTTGGACTTCGTCAAACGAGCGTTAGTCGTGAGTTGATTACGAGCAGCGAGGGAATCCTCGGCCCGCACCACATTGAGAGGACGGTAGCCCCAGCCGACATAGTTGGCTGAGTTTTCAGACTGGGTGGATGCCTGACGATCTTCACCGTCGGCATTGAAACCGGGGAGTTGGTAACCATTGCCCCAATAAGCGGCTTGGTCGACTCCGGGAGCGTTCCAGGTGGAATCAAACGTGTAGACATTGACGGAGGTCGGAACCTGCGCGAAGGAAGTCGGGCGCGGGATATTGGCTCCCGAAGCCGAGCTGCTGTTGAGCAGGGAGTCGCCGAGATACATCACACGGTTAACCGCGAATGCATTATTGTTCCACTTCGTCGAGCTGGAGGATCCCAGGAAGTTGAAGTAGTCATTATCAACCACAGCGAAACGTTGGAAGCTACGGGAGTCGCTCTTTGCCTCATCGGTCGCATAGAGGCCGGTGACCGTGTGACGACCGAGGAGCGTGCGCCACCAAGCGTTGTCTTGACCGCCTTGCTCGAAGTCGTGGCGGAAGAAACCGGTCAAACGACTGGCGTGACGAAGGGTCTCATTGGCGTTATTACCCATCTGTCCGGAATCCGTGATGAACGGACGACCAACATTCGGGTTAGGGGTGCCATCGAGGTGAGGAACGCCTCCGGGGACGAGACCGCCAGCGGCAGTGGCGTCTGGGTAGGCATTATTGAGATCAATGTAAATCGCTTGTCGATCACCCGACATGGACGCGTATTGGCCGTTGTCGTAGCTCTCTTCGTTGACCGTGTATTCGAAACCGAAACGATCATCCATGAAGGTTTGGGAGATGGACACGTTGAATTGGTTCCAATCCTGCCACTCGTTTTTGTTGGGGCCATCGTAGAGATTGTTGTAGAAATCAAAGACGCTCGAATCCGTGAGGTTGAAGTTACGGTAAACACCAAACTCAGAGAACGGGAGCCCTGCCTTACGGGCGAAGGAGGAATAATTATCAATACCACCAGCGCGATGGAAGGCCCACTCGCCGATGTCTTGATCGACCTCACCAGCGGCGTTGATGCCGCGTTCTTCGGAAATTTCCCAAATGATTGCATCGTTGTGGGTCGGGCTGTTGCCATCGAAGAACAGATTCGGACCGCCGAATTGCTGACCGAAGTTACCCATCCAAGGTTGGAAGGCAGGGTTGGCCTCGCCGGCGAGCGGACCGCCGTTGATCGAGGGACGCACTTGGCCGTGGTTTACGCGACCGGTGTTATCATCCTGCAATTGGTGAGGATTGAACGTCTCACGATTGAGGTTGTTGTAGGTCACGGCTTGGCCATTGCGAGAGCCGGTGTAGGTGCCGTCGCGGAACCAAGGGGTGATCAAATCGATCGGAGGAAGGGTGCGGGGACGATTGGAATCAACCGAACCTACCTCGCCGGAAACCTTGATGATCGTGCGGGCTGAACCCCTCTTCAGGAAAGCCGGCTCGTAACGAACGGCACCGAAGAGGCGCTCGCTGTCCGAAAAAGATGGGTTCTGCTTGAATTTCTGGCTGTCAGTGACAGCGGCAACCCGAACGGCCAATTGGTCCTCGATGAGCACCCGATTGAAATCAACCGTGCCGCGGACGGAGCCGAAGCTTGCGACGCGGAAGGTGACCTCGTTGCTGTCGTTGAACATGGCCTGCTTGGTGCCGACATTAATGATGCCAGCGGGGCTGCCTTGACCGAACAGAATCGAGTTGGGTCCGCGTTGCAAATCCACCCGATCAACATTGTAACCATCCCACGGAATGTTGGATAGGAAGTAGTCACGGGTGTTATCAGCGGCGGCTAGACCACGAATACGGGTATTCTGATTCGGGTTAGTGAAGCGGCCCGACTCGTCGAGCAAAGCGCCGTCACCCGTGCCAGTGAAGTTACCCTGAACGTTACCGACTTCAGTGCCGACGGTGTATTGGAGCAGGGACTCGTTGTCCACCGCGCCAATGTCATCGAGGAACTGTTTGGTGACGACGGTAACGGCGTTACCAATGTCACGGAGTTCGGTATTGAGACGGTTACCGGCGAGAGTAGTCGCAGCGGCATAGCCCTGCTCCTCATCGGCGGAAACCTCAAACGGGGAGAGGACGATGGTTTCTTCTTCATCGATCACGGAGGACTCAGCGGTTGACTGAGCCCACGTAGAGCCGGCCGTGAGTAGGGCCGAAAACGCCAACAGGGCGGACCTACGGAGGGTTTTTTTGTTTATGGTATGCATAGTTTTGGTTGGTCAGTTCCGGGAGTAGCGAAAGCCACTCGAGATTGGGTAAATATTTAATCGGGGAAAACGCGGTGCCTTCGGTCTCTAAATCTGTAGATTCCCAAATCTCACTCAATTAACTGAGTAGATTTGAAGGTACTAAATCGTTGATCGGACTGCGGTGGTTTTTACGTTCGGAGAGGGAAAGATTGGAGCTCTTTCTGAATTCTAGGGTTTTTTTTGGAGGGGGGGGGGAAGGGACTTGAATAAACGAAGAAAGTCTTCCGATCGCGCACATATTCTAATTCTAACACTAGAATGCGGACGGGGCACGGTGAGACGGTCTCGACTGTTGTGGGCTTAGATTTCGGGTAGGGCAGAGGCCATCTAGCGCTAAGTTAAAGTTAACTTCATAGAAGCCGAAATCCAGCTCTGACACGAGGTCTCGTCTCACCGTGGAGGTCAGGTCCGGCGGGGCCACCGGAATAAATATAGACTCCAACTTGACCGAATCGTTCCTCGGCGCTTTGGTTGGCGCCTCGGGCCAGACCTGTCCCGACCTCCTTTAGAACTAGGTCACACTAGCGCTCCGAAAAGAACTGGTGTCGCCGGTGGATCCATCCCGCACCGTGAGACGCCGTCGAACCAAGGTTCGCACCCCTGTCCTCTCCTCTATCCCCAAGATTGGCATGCCAGCCGAATTCCCGCTTAGCGGGAGAAGGTTGGTGCTCGGAAAAGGCACCATATTACGAGCCTACTTAGGAGGTACGTCAACTCATGCATAGGCTTGTAAGCCCTTGTTTGTTCCCTTTTGATCCCTTTATGCTAACAAGGAAAAAGAGAACAACTGCAGAGTGGCCGAAATCGGTAAAAAGAGGTAGCGTTACCGTTAAAATCTACCGCGTTAATCACCCATCAAACCGAAACGGTTTTGCCTACACCGTTACCTACTCTGGGCCACAGGGAAGGAAGCAGAAGAAGTTCGCGGACGAGACTGCGGCACTTGAGGAAGCTAGGGTCATCGCCGATAGGCTAAAGGCAGGTCACATCGAAGGCACCGAGCTACGAAAAGGAGAACGAGACGAATATGTAGCCGCAAGGGGCCTCTTGGACGACTATCCCCTGCTTTCGGCCCTTGAAGAGTGGAAGCGAGCAAAAGAGCTCTGCGGATCTGACCTTCTGATTGCCGCTCAGTCTTGGGCCGAGGCCAACGGATCCGCCCGTAAGGAGATCGCCATCGCCCAACTCGTGAAGGACTTCCTCCAAGACAAAAAGGCCTCAGGGGTAAACACCAAGTCAGGATATGCCAGGACACTACCCAGAGTCGCTAAGGCTTTCGAGGATACTCTCGTTCATACCCTAACTGCCCCAGTGCTCAGGAATTGGTTGAGAACCGAATTCAAACAAAAGGAAGCCGAAACTGTGCACCCTTCCTCGTTCAATTCTCACCGAAGAAGAATGGTCACGCTCTGGAAATGGGCGCGGGACGAAGGATACCTTCCCAAGAGCACTCAAACGGAAATGGAGCTAGTGAGCACCATGAAGGAGCAGGATCTAGAAATCGGGATTCTCAAAGTCCATGAATACGCTGCAATTTTGAGGCTTATCCACGAGAAACATTCAGAGTATCTCGCAACGGTAGTACTGGCCGGATTTGCGGGTTTGCGCCGCTCAGAGCTAGGTTTGCAGACTTGGAAAGATATCGATCTTAAACGGAAACTTCTCACCGTCACCAAGGCTAAGAGCAACACACCGTCAAAGCGAATTGTCCATCTCCCCGAAGCGGCTCTTCAATGGCTTAGAAAGTGCAACATCGACGAGGATTTAATCTCTCCCGCTTGGGCAATGGATAGAGCCCGTGCGTTCATCAGAAAGGCAGGAATCCCCTGCCCTGAGAACTGCTTCAGACATAGCTTCATAACCTATCGTGTCGCCGCCACTGGAAACGTAGATGAAACTTCTCTCGAAGCAGGAAATTCTCGAAACATGGTTTTCAAGCGCTACCGGGAGGTAGTCGCAAAAGATGACGGCGAGGCTTGGTTTAATCTCACACCAACAAGGGTCCAAGAGATGCAAACGGGAGAACATTTGAAGGAGATAGAACGAACTGGAAGCTGACCCCTCCTTTGCTTGAAGCTAAGCACTAGGGGGCCACCCTAGAGTGACCTCATGAATTCATTCAGCTCATTCCTCTCACTGTCGGCTGTAATTGTTCTGCTTTTTAGCGGTTGCTCGACTCCATATCAGGGATCCGGCCTCAGAGGCGGATACGATGAATCCCAACTCAGCAAGGATACTTGGCGCGTAACCTTCACCGGAAATGCAGCCACCTCAGAACAACGTGCGGTTGATTTTACACTTCTTAGGTGCGCTGAATTAGCTAAGTCCGAAGGCTTCCCATTCTTTATCCTACAGGATGAAGCCAGCAGTGTGGATTCTCGGACTTGGGGGACAGACGGGAATATGCATTCCGCAAATTTCCCCCGCGTCTCGAATCTCATGCAAGGATTCAAGACGCGACCAATGGACGTGAATAAAGTGGTCTATGAAGTCGACTACCTCATTCCCTCCCTCAAAGAAAAATACGACCTAGAATAGTGAGTCATAGTCCTCAAAAAACAGCTCCGACCTAAGTCGGACATATTGCTGACTCACTATTGAATCCCGAGCATATCGAAGCAATATTGAGGATCTATGAATCCTATCGGATATAATCCAACTCCAGACGGGCTAGCGGCAAAGGCTTGGGAATGCCTTCGTAGGAACAAAGAATTCAGATCGAATGTTGATATTGGGTTCGTAACAGGATGGCAAAATTCCGATCCCATGCCAGAAGATCCACCGGATAGATATGAAGATTTAGTCTATTTGAGTGTCACAGCGGCGGAGGACAATAACCGGGTGGCCGAAATAGTATTCGACTGCTCGGATGAGGCCTGGGGTACGGATGTAATTTGGCCCAATTTGCCCGATCAGATAAAATCTAAACTGTCACGATTATTCAAGTCACCCAGCCCTCAAAATATATACAGTGATTTCCCAACATTTACGGGCGGAATGACGGCGGCCTTCCAAATATCCCCTAAAGGATACCCTCATATGTTTTCGGAACAAAGCCGAAAGAACTACTCCGAGTCAAAGGGACTAGATCCACTCGCAGTTCTCGAAATAGGCAAAAGTATGGAAGACCTCTTGATTCATCACTCGTTGGTCGCGATTCCAAAATACGTGAGAGATGGGGCTCATCATAAAGCGGTACTTGAAAGCCTTAAAGGATTGATGCCTAAACCACGGCACTCGACGAGAGCTTTGAATCCTACGGCAGGAGCAATGATGGGAACTGAAAGTGCGTGGGTGGCTTTTCTGACATGGGAGAAGTACAAAGACCAAGTTCCCATCAGCAGTCGATTGAGTGGTATCTGCTACACCGCCGTGACTCAGCCAGATTCCTTCGAAACCGGATCTATGAGTGTCCGCGAATTACAAGATCTCATTGAAACTGACCCCGAGTCTTTATGCCTTCCGAGTTCTTTAGGAAACGAAAAGTGGAAAGAGATCGACGAGCTAGGATCAAGGCGTGGAGCTGAAGTTGAGAAACGATACCTCGATCCAATCAAACAAGCTATCGAGCTATCGTATCCTCGCTTCGAAATTTTTGGGAAATAGTTCCACTCCTGAGCGGAAAAAAAGCCGGCAACGCTTTCGCAAGTTACTGAAATTCAGGCACCCCGATTTTCCTGATAAACTTTGTTCGGGACCCGAGTTAACCATTAGTGCTCAGGCGGGATACAATCATGGGGAATTCGCGTAGAATTGGGCCACTATGTTAGATAAAATCATCACGCAAGTCCGCCCGTCATTCGAATCACTCTCCCTTTCTCGACATAAAGGGGGCACACCGTTCGACAACCAACAACCTATGCTCTCAGCAAATGAGGTTGCTCAAATAGCTGGATACAGTTCGAGAAGTTCATTTTGGGCATGGGTCCATCGAGAACAACCTCCTCATGTCAGGCTGAGCTCTAGAAATATTCGGTTTCCCGAAAGGGCCCTGAAAACTTGGCTGGCAAAGCGCAGCAACACGGGGGAAGTCGAATGAGCCTATTCGAACAAGTTGATCTCTTGATTTCACATCTCGAATCCCAAGCCAATCGAAAGCAGAAGCGGATGGGGGCATTCAAATCCCTTCAGACCGATCTGACCTATCTCATTCGAGAGGAAGAACGGGATCTAGACGAAACGCTGGACGTGATTGTGGAAGCTGAAGCTACCCATTCTCCGGTCGAGGGAAGTGATCCAGGTCCGAGGGGCACAGTGGAACTCTCTCCTCCAAATAATCGACAGGTTTTCAGTTTCAGAAAGGAGGCGAAATGAACTTCAAACCCGACTTTATTCGCTCTGCTCCCTTTGTGAAATTCAAGCGAGCGCTGGATAGGCCCGAGGCTCTCGAATACATATTTCTCCTTTGTCAGAAATGTCAGCTTGATAGGAATACGGAACTTAGTTTGGGCGACGATCTGGATCTTGAAATTACCCTAGGTCTACAGAAAGAGGTGGAAGCTTCGAAGGTCAGAGAGCTCCTCGTTTGGAGTGGCTTTATCAAGCAAATAGATGACTCTGATATTTACTCGATTGAGTTATTCACAGAGATGAATCGGGGCCTGTTAGCCAATTGGAACAATGGGAACATGGGCGGTCGTCCTAGGCGAAAAGCACAGGATTCGCCCCCGGAGGAAAAGATCCAATTCCCTACTTCTTCTTATTCCAAAACGGAGGTTCCGTTCTAGCTCACTCAACCGCTACCAGATAGGTAGTGAACCCCCTGAGGAGTGATCCTCTTTAGTCGGCTGAGTGATTCCCCTACGGTCCTTAATTGGATCTAGGGGATAGCTTTGATTATTGGAGATGCGTTGAGCTCATTCCAACTAAGTGAACTAAACCAAACTCAACGAAATAAACCTAATTAAACTTAAAGAAACAAACTCAACTAAACTTAATGAAAAGAACTAACTAACAGTAGGGTTACCCTAGGGTTAACCCACGGTTTTTTATCAAAGTGGTTTTAATTTTGAGAGGGGGGAGAACCTCAATTGATCCCTAGCCGCCTCTGCATGAACAAACCTTTTTTAGGCGACGGCTTTGGGGGGCTTAAAATCGCACGTTTCGAACTGGAAATCTCGTTACTCGCTCAAATCCAGTCCGATACGAAGCTATGATCAGGGGCCATTACCCGATCAGGTAACAGGTTAGTGATCGAACTGGCGATTCGGTTTAGGATCAGTTCTCCCCATCCGCGTCAGATCGTGTAAGTTTCAACCCATGACATCAACGAATCTCCGAAATTTCGTTTTAACCCTGTGCATCTGTTCTTCGGTGTTTGGCCAAGATCCTGAGTTGGTGGAACGGGCGGAGGCGGGTGATGCGTTCGCACAGTTCGATCTCGGTCGCATTTGTGAATGCCAACGATCTGGTCGGCTTATTCAAACAGGTCCACCTAACCAGTTAGTTTGGATGGAGAGAGGCTCGGTTGGTGACGCTCGGATATCCGAAAGTCGTCGGGATGCATAACTGAAAGGAACAGGGAGATGGTGTCGTGTGTGCCCCGCTTTGCAATTAAACTTTGGGTTCCCCTATCGACTGCCCCATGTACCCCATATTGATTTAATTTTCATCAGCCACAGATTCCGGTTCACACAGGTATTGTATAGGCATACAATAGGTTTTTTCCAGAATCGAGATGTAGCTCTTAGTCGCATCATCGCATTTTCGAGGGCCTACAATAAACAAACGCGAGATCGGCTCGGACGCCGGTCAATGCGCGTACTCGAGAAGCTGTCCAAGGGCCTGTCTGACGCAATTAAGGCGGTGGCAAAGTCTTCGGCTAAAACGCTTCGTTCTGTGAAAACCAAAGAACCTAAATCGCAAAACGAATCGCCTCCTGCATCAACCGACGCCAACCTCGTTAAGCTCAATCAGCGCTTGGTCTTTTTCATGCTCCACCGAAAAGGCGCGATCATCTTCCCTGACGTCACCGCGAAAAGCAATTTCCTATCAGTAGTTAACCCGTAACGAACCATGCCAATCAATTGCGAACTTCACACTGCCTTTCCTCAATCCTCCTTCGTCCGCCTGAAATTGAAAAGTGAATCATTGTTTTTTGCCACCCTACTGGCTGCCGCGGTTTCCTTGCCTCGAGCAAATGCTCAGCCGGACAGCATCTATTTCAACGGAAAGATACTGAAGGTGGACGCGGCATTCACGGTCGCCGAGGCGGTATCAGTGAAAGGGGGGCGGATCTCAGCCGTAGGCAAGAGCGCGGATCTGCTGGCAAAAGCCGGAGCCAGCACGCGGAAAATTGATCTCAAGGGGAGGACGGTCATTCCCGGCCTTATCGACAATCATATGCACTACCTACGCGGTGCTTCCCGATGGCGTTTTGAAGCGCGGATAGATGGGGTTATTTCCCGTGAGGCCGCACTCCGAATCATCGCCGATAAGGCGAAAGAGGTCGGGCCAGGAAATTGGGTTTTTGTTTTGGGGGGATGGAGTGAACAGCAATTTGCCGACAAGCCGGGCGGTTTTACGCAGGATGAGCTCGATCGTGCTGCGCCGGATAATCCCGTGTTCATTCAAAAATCATACAGTCGTGCTTACATGAACTCACTAGCGTCCAGCAAGCTGCCTCGGGCCGGGGGGAGCGGGAATCTTCCGCGGGGAAGCTCCGGGAGCTCTGCGAGAAGTGCCCGCGGCGAATCCTCCGGCAGATCGCGAAGTTCTTCCAGTGCCAGCACGACCATTAACGCCGCGATACGGTTCATTCCCCAACGAACAAAGGGCCAAAGAGTGGAGGACGTTGCCTATTTTAATGCCGATCTCAACCGTCTGGGCCTGACTACCGTTTACGACGTGGGCCGGATTACGGACGGCAACTTCGATCCCGTCATCCAGCTAGCGAAGGAGAACCGACTCTCCGTGCGGGTCTATCATACGCTCCGTTACCGGGCTTACGGCAGAACGGATGTGCCCGACGCGATCAGCGCCATCCGCGCTGCCAAACCCGACGACAACGACGATTGGTTCGGCGTGATCGGCATCGGCGAACACACCTACGGACCGATGCACGACAGCGCCATGGGTTCGACAATTTTTGGCCGACACGTTTGGAGTCAGTTCGAGCAATTGGCGGCGGCCGCGGCCAAGAACGGTTGGCACATCCATGAACACGCAATGCAGGATTCGACGGCGGCGGGCATCCTCGATATCGCCGAACGACTCAATCCGGCGCATCCAATGAAAGAACTGCGCTGGACCATCGCCCATTGCGACCTGATTTCAGAAGCAACGATAAAACGCGCACAGAAACTGGGACTGACGCTTGCCGTTCACAACAAGACAGCCAAGCCGGCTGTGGAGGGTCGCGATTCACCGCCTGTCGCCGCGATGCAGAAGAGCGGCATCGTCTGGGGATTAGGCTCCGACGGCACGGTTGTCGCCACGATTAATCCGTTTCATACCCTTTGGTGGGTCACTAGCGGCAAGGTATTCCCCAACCGGACGTCAATTCGTAAACCGATTTCTCGTGCAGCGGCCCTCACAGCCCATACCCGCAGCAATGCCTACTTGATGTTCAAAGAAAAGGATCTGGGGAGTATCGAAGTCGGCAAGCTCGCGGATATGGTCGTCCTCGATCGCGACTATTTGACAGTGCCAGTTGGTGAAATTCGCGACATAAAGCCCGTGATGACCATCGTTGGTGGCAGATTGGTCTACCTTGCCCAATAGCGGAACACTCTTCGTTTCTGCATCAGCATTAAGCCTCTCCTCGTTCTCCTGCTTTTAGCAGCGGCTTGTTAGTGCAAGTTCAGGCTGAATCTGAGCGAATATATCCGTAAGCCTCTTTATGGAATCGGGATAGGGTAATATTGCTCCAATTAGTTAAGTGGCCTTTTAATTGCTTAAGACAGTCACCCAAGGCAACCGCTAGCGAACCTCATACACCTCAACGATGACTTCTCTAGGATCTCCGTCTCCCTCAACTATGGTCGTGTATGCGCCTTCAGCTAGCTCGACCAATAAGCAGGCGTCTTTGCTTCCTTCCGATAGCGGAAATGCACCAACATGTCCCACTGGCTTAGTCGAGATCCACGAGCTGCCATGATTCCGGATATTGTCCGAAAGCGTTTTTTGGTCCGGTTTTTTGCGTTTTGAGTCCTTGAGATCCGATCATGGATTTGATATTATTACCTAATGCTCAGATTTAATACGTTTATTCGTCGTACCCTGCCGATTTTGGCAGGGCTTTTAATAGGAACTTCAATCGGCTCAGCTCAGGGGTTGGAGGGCGATTGGTTTTATCGAGGACTTTATACGGAGGTAATCGGAGGTCCACAGAAGAAGTTCGAGCACGATATTGATGCCGGCACGCTCAACATTGCGACCACGGGCGGAGATAATTATCGCTTCACGATTGTCTGGCCGGATGGAAACGAGGTATTCGATGTAGCCCTACCTAGCAACGGGAATACCTTTTCGGGGTATATTCCCGCCGACACGAATCCTGATTCGGTAAGTAAAGAGGAAATCCGAATCATTCTTGATGGTGATTACGCGTATATGACCACCCTCGATTGGTCGACGTCGATTGTAACAGGATTGCCGTTCCAAAGCTCGACGGCGGTCTATTTGCTGTCTCGCAACGCCCTTCCGACTCAGGACGCGTCACGTTGGACCGGAAACTACGCCTATCGGTTGTTAGGCCAAGCTCAAGTGTGGGGTGGAGCGTCGCGGGTTGAGGCTGTGGATGTTGCGTCGATCTCCATCGATGCCAGTTTTTCGGGATTCACGGCAAATTATCAAGGTAGTTACCATAACACTCCCGACGGCACCGTCGTTCCAGGTCTCCTCAACTTCGATGTGCCTTTATCGCCGTTCATAATTCTGGTTTCGGATACATTGGGTCTGGTAGGAGAATCGTCGGCCAATATTCCGGGGACCTTGTTCTCGGGGGGTTTTGTCGATTGGGATGCGGCGCATCGTTATTCCATGGCCATTCAGATCAACGATACCGAGGTGGTTTGGTTACAATCCACCACGACTCTCGGCACCTACAATACCGGTACCACCAATCAGTATTATGTGGTGGCCAGCATGACTTCCACGGCTGGTCGCGCCACACGCACTCAAGTATCAACGGCAAAATTGTCCAACCTCTCGGTGCGAGCGAAAACCGGAG
>OJGS01000279.1_pt1 | contig 17918 bp, 7 predicted proteins | sample 1594531 | NCBI WGS metagenome assembly OJGS01 (sample SAMN05416816, study PRJEB24817) | seawater metagenome | isolation source: Sea water | place: Canada:Atlantic | collected 2013-07 | reverse complement strand
TTTTTGAATATAACAATCAACTTTTATTTCAAACAAAGGAACACGGTTTTTTCATTAATGAGAGTTCTATAAAAATAAAGGAATGGGATATTCTACTAAATTCAAAACTTCGAGAGTACAATATTTATAATAGTTTACAACTTAAGAATGGAGATTTTATCCTTGGGTCTGTCTCTAATGGTATTTTATATATTAACAAAGAAAAAGAGATTTCATTTACAATTAATCAGAGTGAAGGCCTTGGAAACAATACAGTACTTTCGTTATATGAAGATAGTGATGAAAATGTATGGCTTGGCTTAGACAATGGAATTAGTAATATTAATTTTAATGCCCCATTCAGAGTTTACAAAGATGATTTAGGGGTTTTAGGTTCAGTTTATACTACTTTTTTAGATGATGGTATTTTATATTTAGGAACCAATCAAGGTCTTTTTTACAAAGATCAAAAAGATAGATTTCGTTTTGTTTCAGGAACAGAAGGTCAGGTTTGGTCTTTGCAAAAATTTAAAAACACTCTATTTTGTGGACATGATCAAGGAATATTTATAATTTCCAAAGGTAAAGCGGAAAGAATCCCCAACACTTTTGGAACCTGGCTGATAAAAGAAATAATTGATCAGAAAGATTTATTAATATTAGGAAACTATAAAGGGCTTTATGTGCTTCGAAATGAAAATGATAAGTGGGTTTTAAGAAATAAAATTAATGGATTTGATATTTCTTCAAGACACATTGAATTTATTAACCCAAATGAACTCCTAGTAAGTCATGAACAAAAAGGAGTCTTTCAGTTAAAGATTGACAAGGAATTTAAAGAAGTGTTATCAGCTAGTAAATCAACCATAAGAAAAAGTATAAAATCAAGTCTTAATAAATACAATAATAAAGTTCTTTATGGCTCTGATGAAGGCGTGTTTTATTATGATTCTCTTTTTGATGATTTTAAAAAAGATAGTGTCTTAAGTAATCTTTTTAACAAAACCGGTTATATCTCTGGAAAATTAATTAATGCGGATAATAAGTTATTTGCGTTCACAAATAATAATATTTCTTATGTTCAAAAAGAAAAACTAAGTGCTAAATATGAGCTGTTCTCAATCCCAATTCCAAACAGGATCAGAGAAACAAAAGATGGTTATGAAAATATTCTTTCTATAGAAGACAATAAATACCTTATCGGAACTAAAAGTGGATATATTGTTACAGATTTAAAAACTAGAGCTAAAAGTCAACAAATTATTAAATTAGATGAAATTACAACAAATTCAATTGAAGGAAGTCTAAGGTATTTAAGTTTAACTAAAAACGGGATTTTAAAAAATGAAGAAAATCATATTAAAATTTCTTATAGCATCTCTGATTTCAGTAAGTATTTACCATCATTATTTCAATATCGGTTAGTAGGTCTAAATAATAAATGGAGTAACTGGTCCTCAAAGTCTGAAGTTTACTTTGAAAACTTACCTCATGGTGACTATATTTTTGAGGTTAAGGGTAAGGTTGGAACTCAAAAAACTACCAATACAATTAAATATAGTTTCAATATTGAGAAACCTTGGTATTTAAAATCCTCATTTATATTTATATATATTATATCAGTAATTCTAATACTTATAGTTATAAATATTTTGCACAGAAATTACTTTAAAAATCAACAAGAAAAACTTTTAAAACGAAAAGAAAAAGAATTAGAAATAAAGCAACTAGAAAATGAGCAGCAATTAATGCATTTCAAAAATTTAGACTTGCAAAAGGATATTGATTCAAAAAACAGAGAACTTGGTCTATCTACAATGAATTTAATAAAAAGGAATGAGCTATTAGGAACCATAAAAAAAGAATTAGGAACTACTAAAAACACTGAGGATATTAGAGCAGTAATAGAACTCATTAACAATAATTTAAACACTTCAGATGATTGGAAACTGTTTGAAGAAGCATTTAAAAATACTGACAAAGGGTTTATGAAGAAGTTAAAATCAAAGCACTCAAACCTTACCTCAAATGACTTGAGGCTATGTACTTACCTAAGATTAAACTTGTCTTCAAAAGAAATTGCACCATTGCTAAATATTTCTATACGAAGTGTAGAAGTTAAAAGATATCGTCTACGTAAAAAGATGAATTTACCTCATGAAGCTAGTTTAAGTAGCTATATTCTAGAAATATAACTACTACAAAAACCATACATCACCATAACATAAAAATTATTAACCTATACTTAAGATTAATATTTACAATATAATAAGGGTCTATCTGAATTGAGAAGTTATTTTTGAGTGTATGTTTTTTATTGTGGTAAATTTTAAGGAATATTTAATTATATGCTCTAATTTTATTGGAAATTATTAAACAATGAAAAAATTTATGAAAAAACTGATTATTTTAGTTTCGTTCATTTTTATGTCAAGCACACTTTTTGCTCAAACTTTAAATGTAAAAGGACTTGTTACAGATGCTGTAACAGGAGAAACACTTCTTGGTGTAAATGTGATTGTAAAAAATTCTTCCAAGGGAGATGTTACAGATTTTGATGGTAATTACAAAATCTCTGGAGTGCCCAAGGGTTCAATTTTAGTCTTTAGCTACCTTGGATATCAAACAAAAGAGATAACAGCAGATCAAGAAGTTATCAATGCAGCACTTGAAGAAAGTTCTGAAACTCTAGATGAAATTGTTGTTGTAGGTTACGGAAGCCAAAGAAAAGAATTGGTATCCGGGGCATTTTCTTCTTTAAATGCCGATAAGATTGCGGAAAAAAATCCTGCTAGAATTGAGGAAGCTTTAACAGGTAATGCTGCTGGAGTTCAAGTTACCGCAAATTCTGGATCTCCAGGAGCTTCATTAAATATTAGGATTCGTGGAATAACCACAAATGGTAACAATTCACCTCTTGTAATTGTAGATGGAGTAAATATTGGATCTGATTTAAGTGTTATTGACCCGAATGATATTGAAAAAATGGACATCATTAAAGATGCCAGTTCTGCTATTTATGGGGTTCAGGCTGCCAACGGTGTCGTTCTTATTACTACAAAATCAGGGAAGAAAAATAGACCAACTAAATTTACGTTTAATTCATTTTCTTCCATTCAAGAGGCCTCGAATCAATTAGATTTAATGAATGCTAGTGAATATGCTGTTTATGTTAATGAAACAGAAATAGCTGACGGAAACAATATTCCTTACCCTAACATCAATGGTTTTGGAACAGGAACAGATTGGCAAAAGAAACTATTCACTCAAGCACCAATTACAAACTATACCTTTAGTGCAAGTGGTGGGTCGGAAAATATTACCCACAGTACAAGTGCAAGTATCTTTCAACAAGAAGGAATTATATCTCCAGAAAAATCTAATTTTAATAGAATTACATTAAGAAACAATTTAGGTATTGATTTAACAGATAAATTAAAATTAAGTACCTTTTTGTTATATACTAACATTAACAGAAAAACAATTCCTGAAGGTGGTAGAGGTTCAGTTTTATATTATGGTTTAAATGCTTCACCATTAACGCCTATTTTTGATGGCACTGATGGTAGTGGTCCTTCAAGAGGTTTCTCATACATAGGAAGTGAACAAGGAATTGAAATTATCAATCCTTTCGCATTAATCAATAACACTTACAATGAGACTAAAGTAAACAGATTCACAGGTAAGGTAGAATTATCTTATGAAGTTATTGAAGATCTTAAAGTAACTTCAAGATATAATTTCAATTATGCAGATGTAACGAATAGAAATTATAATCCTCTTGCATATTATGGCCCTAATAAAGTGAATAACAATGTTAATATAGATGCTAATAATCAATTTATAAGAGACACTAATGGAAATGGTATTATCGATTTGTTTAGTGGTGTTGGAGAAGATACCCAAAATTATACAGATTATACATGGGAAACTTTTATTGATTACAAAAAGTCTTTTGATAAACACAATCTAAATTTCTTATTAGGAACTTCTATTCGAAGTGAACAATTTTATGGAGTTTATGGTTATGGATCTCTTGTTGGAGAGGATAGCTGGAGCAATGCTTACTTGTTCAATACCCAAGATATTTATGATGAATATATTTTAACTTCTTTAGATCCTGATGGAAATATTGTAGTTGATAACAGAACCGTTCAAAGAAATAGGAGTGCATCCACTGGCGTAAATGAAGATCGATGGTTTTCTCTTTTTGGAAGAGTACAATACGATTATGATGGAAAATATTTATTCTCTGCAATGGTGAGAAGAGATGCATCTACAAGGTTTGGACCAAACAATAGAACTGGTTATTTTCCTTCAGTTTCAGGAGGTTGGATACTTACCAAAGAAGACTTTTTTGATGTTGATCAAATCAATAATTTAAAAGTTAGAGGAAGTTGGGGTATTACAGGAAATGACAAAATAGGAAGTTATGGCTGGATTGGAAGACTTCAAGGAGCAAATGCTGAAGCAACTTATCCTTTTGGTAACGTACTATCCTATGGTAATGCATTAGGTCAGCTAGCAAATCCAGATTTACAATGGGAAACTAACGAACAAATTAATTTTGGTTTTGATGCTAGTTTTTTCAATAATGAATTTGATGTTACTATGGATTATTATGTGAAAACTACCCGAAATTTATTGCTTGTTCCTGAAGTTTCTGGATTACTAGGATCAACTGCAGGAGGAAGTGCTGCTCCGATTGTAAATGCAGGTACTATTGAAAACAGAGGATTAGATCTAAGTATTAACTACAAAAAACAATTGAGTGAAGATTTTAGACTAGCTACCGGATTGAATATCACTACAGTAAAAAACAAGACTTTGGAAGTGAATAATGCTGCAGGATTTATTCCAAGTGGTCAATTTGGTTTAGGACAAACTACTTCAAGATTTCAAACAGGACTTCCAATTGGCTCTTTTTATGGGTTACAAACCGACGGGATCTTTCAAAATCAAGCAGAAATTGATGCACATGCTTTACAACCGGGTGCTCAACCTGGAGATCTAAGATTTGTAGACGGAGATGGAGATGGTATAGTTGAATTTGGAAGTGAAGATGATCTTGCAGTTATTGGAAATCCAATACCTGAGATGACCTTAGGTTTTAATTTAAATTTAGATTACAAAGGATTAGATTTTGCAACTTCTCTTTACGCTTCAATTGGTAACGACGCTGTTCGAAGTTATGAGCGTTTTCTAACTTACAGTAATAAATCTAGATTGTATTTAGATCGTTGGACGGGAGAGGGAACTTCAAACACTACTCCAAGAGCTTCAACAAATGCCTCTAATAATTATCTTTTCTCAGACTTCTTCGTTGAAGATGCTTCTTTTTTAAGAATTCAAAACGTACAGCTTGGTTATTCAATTCCAAGCTCTACATTAGAGAAAATAAAAATGGATAAAGTTCGAATATATGTCGCTGCTAATAACCTATATACATTTACTAAATATAGTGGTTATAACCCAGATGTATCAAATGCAAATCCTTCTGCTGCAGGAGTTGATTTAGGTCAATATCCTCAAACTAGAACATACACATTAGGAATTAATGTATCATTTTAAAACAAAATATGATGAAAAATAAAATAATATATTTAATAGCAATCGCCTTAACTTTTGTTTCTTTTACTTCGTGCGATGATTATTTAGACATTTCTCCTGAAGGACAACAGAATTCAGAAAACTTCTTTAATAACCCACAAGACTTTCAAGATGCTCTTATAGGAGTCTATGATTTATTATCTACTACTGCTTTGAACAACATCCTTGGTGAGATTGCCTCCGACAATTCCTTATGTGGAGGGGAAAATCCAACAGATGTTTTAGATTGGCAACAAATTGATGATATGATTCATACTCCTGACAATGGTACCTTAAGAAGTGTTTGGCAGTGGATGTACGCGGGAATTAGCAGAGCAAATTACATTATTGAATTTCAAGATAAAATTGATTTTGACGAAAAACAAAAAATCTTAGCAGAAAACTTATTCTTAAGATCATACTACTATTTTGAATTGGTAAAATTCTTTGGAGATGTTCCAATGTATACTGATGGAAGAATTAGTATTGTAGAAGCACAATCCATTGACAGAACACCTAAAAGTGAAATCTATTCACAATTAGAAAGTGACTTATTATCAACCATAGAAAACTTACCATGGCAACAAGTACAAAAAGGAAGAGCAACGAAAGGAGCTGCATGGTCGCTTTTGGGGAAAATTTATTTATATCAAAATAAATATGACGAAGCAGCAGATGCTTTTAATAAAGTAATATCATCTGGACAATATCAATTGGTTTCTAATTATGCCTCTATTTTCTTAAACAACAATGAAAACAATGTAGAATCTGTTTTTGAAGTTCAATACTCGGGAAGTCAAGAAGGGGCAGGATTTGGTTGTTTCCAATGTTTAGAAGGAAATTTTGCAGTAGGGTTTATGGGACCTAGATTCAGAGATGGTGATTACACCCCTTATGCCTCTGGTTTTAGTTTCAACGTTCCTATACAAGAGTTAGTAGACCTATATGATGAAGCAGATACAAGAAAAGAATCAACGATTTTTGATATTGATGCTTTTGTCGCTTCAAGACCTGATGTTACTTACAATCTAGGATCAGAACACACTGGATATTTTAATAAAAAATACATCCCTTATGCAGATGACATAGTGCTTCCAGATCAAAATATAAACAGAAGTAACAATTATAGAGCAATACGTTATTCTGATGTATTATTGATGGCTGCTGAAGCTAATTTACAAGCGTCTGCTCAAAAAGACAATCCTCAAGATTTATTAGACCAGGTTAGAGACAGAGCTTTTGGCGACTCTAATAATAGAATAACTGCGAGTCTAGAAAATATTTTAAACGAACGAAAATTAGAATTAGCTGGAGAAGGCCATCACTTTTTTGATCAAGTTAGAACTGGAAATACAGCTTCCATTCCTGGATTTACACCCAACAAAAACGAAGTTTTCCCAATTCCAAGAATTGAAATAGAGTTAGCTGGTAATCGTTGGGATCAAAATCAAGGATATTAAAATAAAAACCATTATGAAAAAAATAAAAACATTCTACAAAGCTTTACTGATACTTATAGTTATAAGTTCTTGTAAAGATGAAACAAACCTAGAGTTTCTAAATGATGTTGCTTTACCATCAAACATTGGGGTAAACTTTATTGTAACCCAAGACAATACTGGTTTAGCAACGATAACTCCATTTGCTGAAGGAGCAACTTCTTTTAGTCTTGATTTTGGAGATGGATCAGAATCTGTAAGCTTCGCTAACGGAGAAAATGTTCAACATGTTTATGCAGAAGGAACTTATACAGTGGGAGTTGTTGCTTCTAACTTAATTGGTGAAACAGCAGAGATAACTCAAGAACTTGTGATGTCATTTCAGGCGCCAAGAAACCTAGAAGTATCTATTGAAAACGATGTTGCTGTTTCAAGAAAAGTAAATATAACTGCAACAGCAGAGTTTGCAGCTACATTTGAATTTCACTCTGGAGAGGACGGAATTGAGCAACCTGTAGCCACTGGAAATATTGGTGATGAAATATCATATGATTACGAAACACCAGGAGTTTATGTTGTAAAGGTTGTTGCAAAAGGTGGAGCAATCGAAACTACAGAATATACTGAAGATTTTGAAGTAACTGAAATTTTGGCACCAATCTCAAAAGCACCTTCACCTCCTGGAAGAGATGCTGCAGATGTGATCTCTATGTATAGTGATCAATACATACAAGCTACTGTAGATTCTTATACAACAAGTTGGTCTGTTGTTGCTCTGCAAGAAGAAGTAGCGATTGAAGGAAATCAAACTTTGGTATACAGAGATTTGGCTTATGCCGGTATTATAACAGAAGTTGAGCCTATTAATGCAGCTGCGATGGAAATGGTGCATTTTGACGTTTGGAGTACAGATGTTAATGCGTTTAAAATTAAATTTGTAGATTTTAATGGTACTGGATACAATGGTGGTACAGATAATATTGAGTTTGAAGTATCAAATACAATAGATCAAGAAGGAGAATGGATAAGTTTCGACCTTCCTTTATCTGATTTTACAGATGTCCCTTTTTCTGATATCAATCAAACAGTAATTTCTGCAGATCCTGTAGGAACCGTTTTTATTGATAATTTATATTTTTATAGAGCATCATCTGGCCCTGCATTTGATGATGGTCTTTTAACGAATGGAGATTTTGAAAATGGAAGCGATTCGTGGATCGTAGGAGTAGATGACAGTTCTGCTGCTCCAGTGGTTACAGAAAATGGAAATACCTATTATTCAGTAAATGTTGAATCGGCAGGAAATGTTTATGATGTAAACGTAAGTCAAAAGGTTGCTTTAGCTGAAGGAAGCACTTATACCTTAACTTTCGATGCCTGGTCAGATGCAAATAGGTCTATTGTCGCAGGAATTGGACTCAGTGGTCCTCCATGGACAAATACAGGTGCTCCCTTAGATATTACAACAACAAGAACTACTTTTTCTTTTACCTACTCATCGATTGGATTTGGAGCACCAGATGCAAGAGTTCTATTTGATATTGGTGGAGAAGTTGGACTCGTTAATATTGATAACGTTTCTTTAATAGTTGGCTCAGGTAATCTCCTTACAAATGGTAATTTTGAAAACGGAAGTGAGGCTTGGATTGTTGGAGTTGACGATAGTTCTCCAGCTCCTGTAGTTACAGAGGGTGGAAACACTTATTATTCTGTCAATGTTGAAGCAGCAGGAAATGTTTATGACGTGAATCTTAGTCAAAAAGTTGAAATCATTGGAGGGAATTCATACACATTAACCTTTGATGCTTGGTCAGATACAAATAGATCTATTGTAGCCGGTATAGGACTCAGTGGTCCACCATGGACAAATACAGGTGCGCCTTTAGACATCACGACAACAAGAACTACCTATACTTTTACTTATACAGATGTAGGATTTGAAGCACCTGATGCTAGAGTATTATTTGATATCGGAGGAGAAGTTGGACTTGTTAACATAGATGATGTTACGTTATCCTTAAATTAAACATGAGTATTAAAAATAAAAATTTTAAAATGAAAAAAATAACACACAACATCTCGGTATTCTTTCTACTTCTGGTAGGGTTTACTAGTTGTCAAGAAGAATCGTATGAAGTAGGCGAGCTAATAGCTCCAACAAACTTAAACGTTAGTGTTGAAATTGTTGGTCAAGACGATAATAACCCTAATGGTGACGGAAGTGCTGTTGTTGTTTTTACAGCAACTTCAGATAATGAAATAAACTATCAATTTAATTTTGGTGATGGTAGAACGGCTGTTAGTCCAACAGGAATTGTAGAACACCGTTATTCTGCTAATGTTGGAGTATATACTTACAATGTAGTTGTGAATGCAACTGGAACTGGTGGTCTAGGTACGAGTACTAATCTAGAGGTAACCATTTTTAATTCTTTCAAAGATGAGGAAGCAGAAAACTTTTTAACAGGATCCTCAGATGTCAGTGATATTGGCAGTAGTAAAAAGTGGTACTGGCAAGCTAACGTAGCCGTTCACGTAGGACTAGGTCCTGTAGAAGACGACTATGGGAATGGAGAATTCTCATACGAAGCATGGTGGAATTTAATTCAACCTTGGGATGAAGAAAAATACTGCATGTACGACAACGAATTTGTGTTTACCAGAACAGCTAACGGTATTAGTTTCGAACAAACTATTGGACCTGCTTTTATCCCAGGAGCCTATGCTGGAGAATTAGGAGTAGCTGGAGATACTTGTCATGACGAAACAGTAGCAACTACAATGTTTGGTGAAAAAAATGTGTCCTTTTTCCCATCAAGTTCAAAAGCGGCTCTAGAAGGTAGCTATAACGAAGTCCCTTACAGACAAACAAGCTTTGAAATTAGTGATGGAGGGTTTATGGGTTGGTATGTAGGAGCTAGCACTTATGATATTATTTCTATCTCGGATGATGAATTATTTGTTAGAATTATACAAGCTGGTAACGGTTTTGCATGGTATCATAGGTTTACTTCCACAAAACCTATTGAAGGAGATGTAGACCCAGGTTATGAATACACAAACCTTGTATGGGAAGATGATTTTAATACTGACGGAGCTCCAGATTCAAGTAAATGGACTTATGATTTAGGAACTACAGATATTTTTGGTAATAACGGATGGGGTAATCAAGAGGCTCAAAGTTATACAAATAATGCTGAAAATGTGATTGTTGAGAATGGATCTTTAAAAATTACAGCAAAAAAAGAAGGGAACGATTATACTTCTGCAAGAATTAAAACTCAGGGACTTTATAATTTCACTTACGGTAGAGTTGAGGTAAGAGCTAAACTCCCATCAGAACAAGGAACTTGGCCTGCAATATGGATGTTAGGATCTAATCACCCAACTGTGGGATGGCCATCCTCCGGAGAAATAGATATTATGGAACAAAGAGGAAACGATAAATCTTATGTTGAGGGAACATGTCACTGGTTTAATACTGCTGGAGGCAATAATGCAAGTTATGGTGAAACTGCTTCAATAGACACTCCTTCATCTGAATTTCATTTATACACTGTAGAATGGTCTGAAAGCGCTATAAAAATTTACTTAGATGATATTCAATATTATGAATTACCAAATTCTGGAGATTTACCATTTAACTCAGATTTTTATTTAATTCTTAATGTTGCCATGGGTGGAACTAATGGTGGAGATATAGACCCTGCATTTACAGAGGATACTATGGAAATCGATTATGTTAGGGTATTCCAATAAGAATTAAAAAACAGTAACGCTTTAACAAGCTGAAATTTAATAAAAGAGTCCTAAATATTTTAAAATATTTAGGACTCTTTTATTTACAGTTAGCTTAAAAATAAATTCAAACGCGGAAGCCTAAAAAAACAATATTATTACATAAAAACCTTAATCACTTCATCTAAAAGGATTGCAATAATAAGGCAGCGTTAATCAAACCATACAATTGTTCAAAATGCCTATACAAAACTACAACAACCCCTAATTTTTACTGGCTTGGTAAGTTTTATTCATTTACTGTTTTTCTATTACTAGAGGGCGCTTGTGAATAAAAGAATATTTTGATCAGATAATGGTAGTGTCTATTTGAAAATTGTATGATTTTTGTAGGGGTTTTAATTGGGATAAAATAAAATGTTAATATTAAATTAGCGAGTAATGATTTTTTGTAAAAAAAAGTGATATCTAATTTCTCAAACATAAAAATAATTCAATTGTTTACCCTGCTATTCATTAGCTTGTCATTGTCTTTTTGTCAAACTCATGAAGTTTTGGTCAGAACAAATGAGCATGGAAATGCGTTAATTGTTAATGGTGAAAAATTTATAATTAATGGAATGAATTGGGATGTGATTCCAATTGGAAAAGATGCTGTTAGTGCAGATTTTTGGAAAAGTTCAGACGAAATCATAAAGTTAGGGCTAGATCATGAAATGTCTCTTTTGAGAGATATGAATATCAACACTATTCGGCATTATTCTGATATTCCTCCTAAATGGATTGAGTACATCTATAAAAACTATGGTATTTACACCATGATAAATCATTCTTTTGGTAGATATGGTATGGCTATAGATGGAGAATGGAATCCAATCACAGATTACTCAAATTCTAAGATGCAAAAGATTTTATTGTCAGAAATTGAATCAATGGTTAAGGAGTATAAAAATACTCCAGGTCTTCTTTTGTATTTGTTAGGAAACGAAAATAATTATGGCCTTTTTTGGTCTGGTGCAGAGACTGAAGATTTCCCTGAAGAAGAAGCCAAAAAAATGGCTGTAGGAGAAAAATATGGCAGGCCCATGTATCGATTAATGAATGAGGCTTCAAAAATAATTAAAAAATTAGACAGCAATCATCCTGTCGCTATTTGTAATGGAGACAACTTATTTATTGAGATAATCGCTAAAGAATGTGTAGATATTGATATTCTGGGGGTCAACTCATACAGAGGTGCTTCCTTTACCGATCTATTTAAATCTGTAAAAGAAGTTTTAAATAAACCTTTGCTGTTTACAGAATTTGGAGCAGATGCTTTTAACGCAGTCACCAGTTCTGAAAATCAAAAACCACAAGCAAAATACCTTCTTGAGAATTGGAAAGAAATTTACGCAAATGCTGCTGGAATGGGAGGATATGAGAACACTATTGGAGGGTTTACTTTTCAATTTAGCGATGGGTGGTGGAAATATGATTTTGATAACAGAAAAAATGTATCTAAACATGATACAATAGCAACCTGGGTTAATGGTGGATACTCACAAGATCTTTCTGAAGGAAAGAACAATATGAATGAGGAATGGTTTGGAATTTGTGCTAAAGGACCAACTGATGATAAGGGTCTTTATAATTTATATCCTAGGGCTGCCTATTATATGCTGAAACAAGTTCATCAATTTAACCCTTTTAATGATGGAGTTAGTTCAAGTGACTTACAAAAATATTTTCATGATATTGATTTAAAAAAGGCAGTGGCTAAAGGAAATCAAAATAAAAAAAATCTTAAAAATTTAAATAAGAATAAAGATTCAGTCATTACTGCACTATGGAAAAAAGCAACAACGCCTATGCTTAACATTGCTTTTGATTATAACCCAATAATTTTAAAATTTAACCCTTTTAATGGAGCGGCTTTTAAACTAAGTAATAAAGCTCCAAATACAGAAAACAAAACTTCAACAAGTACATTTGGAGTCATTACAAACTCAGGGAGCAAGTGGGAAGGAAATTACCTAGACCTTAAATACCCCATTAACTTGAAGAGGGGCAATACAATAAATTTGTCATTATATTCTAATAAGTCAGTAGAGATATTACTCAAATTAGAAGATTCTAAAAATAACATTAGTTCAGTAGAAAACATTGCATTTCATTCAGGAAATGGATGGGAAGAATTAAAATATACATTTTCTTCATCAGAAGAATATAACAGGTTTGTAATTTTCATTGATGGTTCCGGGACTACTTCTGGAGATTTTTATATTGATGCCATTTTACAATCTAATTTAAACAATAAACTAAAAAATAAATAAAGTACTTTATCAAATGAGTAGCGAAACTAATATATTAACAAAAAAACCCTCTCAAAAAAATATGGATGTTCAATTAAAATCTGTTGTAATAGATGACGAGGCATATTATCAGATTTCAAATAACGACGCTATGCGTCCTTTCTTTATGAGTATTGTAAGTGATTCTAATCATTGGATGTTTATCTCAAGTAATGGAGGTCTTACAGCTGGAAGAAAAAATTCTGAATATGCATTATTCCCTTATTATACCGACGATAAAATTACAGAATCTGCAGACATAACAGGAAATAAATCTATTTTTAGAATTTATAAGAATAATAAAGAATATAAGTGGGAACCTCTTGCTGTCAGATCTTTAGGCAGCTACTCAACTACCCAAAATTTGTATAAAAATAGATATGGAAACAAAATTATATTTGAAGAGATAAACCATGATTTAGAATTAACTTTTAGATACCAACTATTTAATTGTAGTAACATTGGTTTTGTTAAAAAATCTAAACTTATTAATACGGGAAAAGAGGCTGTTAAAGTAAGTTTACTTGATGGTATTCAAAATATTATGCCTGCTAGTATTGGTAGTGATGAACAAAATCAATCCAGTAACCTCGTTGATGCATACAAGCGAAATGAATTAGAAGAAGCAACTGGTTTAGGAATTTTTGCGTTAAGTGCCATATTAGTTGATAAAGCTGAAGCAAGTGAAGCTTTGAAGGCTAATGTAGTCTGGTCTATAGGGTTAAACAATCCTAAATATCTTCTTTCTTCTCTTCAGTTAAATAATTTTAGATTAGGGAATACTGTTCAACAAGAAGTAGATGTTAAAGCAGAAAAAGGGGCTTATTTTTTAAATTCAGATATCATATTAGAAAAAGAGTCTGCAAAAGAATGGATGATTATTGCCAATGTAAATCAAAATCATTCTAACATCGCAAAATTATCGAAGCAAATTAAAGAAGATTCCTCCCTACTGGATAAAGTAAATAATAATATTAACCTTGGAACAAAACGTCTGGTAGAGTTAAATTCTGCATCAGATGCTATTCAGGTTACTTCAGATAATTTAAAAGATACACGTCATTTTGCTAATACGCTTTTTAACATTATGCGTGGAGGTATTTTTGATAACAACTATCAAATAGAAAAGTGGGACTTTAAAAACTATTTAGAACAAGCAAATACTAAGGTTGCATTTACATCAGAGAGTATTATAGAAAATCTTCCTGAATTATTTTCACTTTCAGAGCTTCATAAAATAGCATACGAAAACGAAGATAAAAACTTTAGGCGTCTTTGCTTAGAGTATATGCCGTTAAAGTTTAGTAGACGTCATGGAGACCCAAGTAGACCCTGGAATAAATTTTCAATTAATACAAGAAATGAAATAGATGGTTCCAAAATATTAGACTATGAGGGTAACTGGAGAGACATCTTTCAAAACTGGGAGGCCTTAGCGCACTCCTATCCAGAATTTATTGAAAGTATGATTCATAAATTTTTAAATGCCACTACTTTTGATGGTTATAATCCTTACAGGGTAACTAAGGGTGGTTTTGACTGGGAAACTATTGAACCAGATGACCCTTGGTCATATATTGGATACTGGGGTGACCATCAAATTATTTACCTATTAAAATTTTTAGAATTTATAAAAAACCATAACCCAGGAAGATTAGAGAGTTTCTTCACTAAGAATCTTTTTGTTTATGCAAATGTACCTTACAAAATAAAATCTTATGAAGAGTTATTAAGTAATCCAAAAGATACGATAATTTTTGATCAACAATTAGACACTAAAATTCGTGAGGAAAGAGCAACTTTAGGAGCTGACGGAGCCTTATTAAGAGATGAACATCGCTTCATAGTAAAGGCAAATTTTATAGAAAAAATTCTAGCTACTTCCTTAGCAAAATTATCCAACTTTATTCCTGAGGGAGGAATCTGGATGAATACTCAAAGACCTGAATGGAATGACGCCAATAACGCTCTTGTTGGAAATGGTGTATCAATGGTAACGCTATATTATTTAAATCGATTTTTCAATTTCTTTGAAGAATTATTAGAGAGTTCATCAACTCCTGAAGTTGAAGTTTCTAACGAAATTTTAGATTTTTTCAATAAGGTACTTCGTACGTTTAAAAAAAACATCAAATTATTAGCTTCTTCAATCAATGATACTGATAAAAAAAGAATTTTAGATGCTTTAGGGCAGGCAGGAGATGATTACCGAACACAAATTTACACCCAAGCATTCTCTGGAAGAAAAACAAAACTTTCATTTGATAAATTAAAAAAATTCGTAAGCCTAAGTAAGTCATATTTAGAGCACTCTATAAAAGCAAATAAACGTTCAGACAACTTATATCACGCATATAATTTAATGACAGTAAATTCAGATAATAGTATCTCTATAAGCTACTTAAGTGAAATGCTTGAGGGTCAGGTTGCTGTTTTAAGCTCTGGCTATTTAAATGGGGAAGAAACATTAAATGTATTAAACGCTCTCAAACAAAGTAAGCTTTTTAGAAAAGATCAATACAGTTATTTACTGTATCCTTTTAAAGAACTTAAAGGATTCCTAGATAGGAATACAATTTCTGAAGATGCCGTTTTATCTTCAAAGTTATTCCAAGAGATGTTAAAAGATAACTCCGTTGAAATTATTGAAAGAGATGTCAATGGTGAGTTCCACTTTAATGGAAACTTTAAAAATGCAAATGATGTAGCTGAAGCCTTAGATAAACTTTCGAACACAAAATATAGTAGCCTATTAGCCTCTGAAACCCCAAAAGTTCTTCAAGCTTTTGAAGATGTTTTTAATCACAAGGCTTTTACAGGAAGATCAGGTACATTTTATGGTTATGAGGGATTAGGTTCTATTTATTGGCATATGGTTTCAAAATTATTGTTAGCTGTTCAGGAATCTTGTCTTCAGGCCATATCAAATGGAGAGAATGAAGTAATGATTGGTCAATTACTTGAACACTTCTATGAAATAAATGAAGGTATAGGGGTGCATAAATCTCCAGAGCTATATGGGGCTTTTCCAACAGATCCTTACTCTCACACACCTGGTGGTAAAGGTGCTCAACAACCAGGAATGACTGGGCAAGTAAAAGAGGATGTTATCACTAGGTTTGGTGAATTAGGTGTTTTTGTAAATCAAGGTGAATTATATTTTAACCCTTGCTTATTAAGAAAGGAAGAATTTCTTTCCAAAGAAACAAGTTTTGACTATTTAAGCCTTTTAAGAGGAAGCCAAAGTATCACAATCCCTTCTAATTCACTTGCATTTACCTATTGTCAAGTACCAATTATATATCACATTTCCGATAAAGATCACTTAGAGATCATTTTCAAAGATGGAACTTCCACCCAAATTGATTCGTTAGTTATAGATCGTAAAACAAGTGAGAAAATATTTAAAAGAACTGGAGATATTGTTCAAATTAACGCTAATGTAAATAGCACATATTTAAAATAGAAAAAGAAAGTTGATGAGGTTGAAATTTTATCTATTTACAATAGCCATTTCATGCATCATATTATCTTGTGAAGATAATAAAAAGAACGAAAAATTGGAAAAAAACCCAAAACAGAAGATACAATTGACAGCAAAAGATATATTAGGAAACTCAAAATATTTAGCAATTTCTTATGGTGGATATAGAAAATCTACTAGAGGGATTCAACCTACTATTTCAGAAATTAAAGAAGACATGAAAATTCTTTATGCTATGAAAATTAGAATTCTTAGGACCTATAATGTTCAATTAGCACAAGCAGAAACAATTCTAAAGGCCATACAGGAACTGAAAAGTGAAGACCCCTCGTTTGAAATGTATGTTATGTTGGGCGCTTGGATAGATTGTAAAAATGCTTGGACAAATCATCCAGTTAACCACCAACTGGAAAGCGATCAAAATGAAAGTGAAATTGGCAGGGCTGTTTCATTGGCAAATAAATATCCGAGTATTGTGAAAATTATTGCTGTAGGAAACGAGGCTATGGTAAAGTGGGCGACAAGTTATTATGTGCAGCCATCAGTAATTCTTAAGTGGGTTTCCCATCTTCAAAACTTAAAAAAAACAGATAAACTTCCAAAGGATCTTTGGATTACTAGCTCAGATAATTTTGCTTCTTGGGGAGGAGGCAGTGATGAATATCACACAGAAGATCTAAATAAACTTATTAAAGAAGTAGATTATATTTCTATGCACACCTACCCTATGCATGATACCCATTATAATCCTGTTTTTTGGTATACAAAAGAAGAAAAACCCAATATTGAGAAAATAAATAATATCATGTTAAGAGCTAGAGATTATGCGGTATCTCAATATGATAGTGTTGCTAACTATGTAAATAGTCTAGGGATAAAAAAGCCAATACACATCGGAGAAACGGGCTGGGCTACCTTTTCAAACGGACTCTATGGTAATAAGGGAAGTAAAGCAACTGATGAATATAAAGAAGCTTTATTTTACAGACACATGAGAGAATGGACCACAAAAACTGGAATCTCATGTTTCTATTTTGAGGCTTTTGATGAAATTTGGAAAGACGCTCCAAATCCTGGAGGTTCAGAAAATCATTTTGGTTTATTTACTATAGATGGCAAAGCTAAATATGCTTTGTGGGATTTAGTGGATAAAGGAGTTTTTGATGGCTTGGCTAGAAATAAAAAAACCATTACAAAAACATATAACGGAAATAAAGACAGTTTACTTTTAGAAGTACATGTCCCACCGTTCAAAAAAAATAATATCACATTATAAAATATATAGTGAAATGAAATTAACAAGGATATACTTTTTTTTAACACTAATCTTTATGAGTGTCCTCTCTTGCACATCAG
>OJGS01000265.1_pt1 | contig 18392 bp, 17 predicted proteins | sample 1594531 | NCBI WGS metagenome assembly OJGS01 (sample SAMN05416816, study PRJEB24817) | seawater metagenome | isolation source: Sea water | place: Canada:Atlantic | collected 2013-07 | reverse complement strand
TCTACACACTGCATATCGTCGGCAGCGTCAGATGTGTATAAGAGACAGCATCGAGATTGACCGCTCATCCGGCTCTAAAAAACTGGATAACGCTGCTATAGACATTGTGCAACGATCTGCACCCTTTGACCCTTTTGATTCAAAATTGAGTGCCCAGTTTGATGTTCTCTCTATTACAAGACAATGGTCGTTCACGAAGAACGATCTAGATTTAAAACAAGGAAAATAAATGGGAGAGAGAGACCAATATGTCGTTATCGGCAATCCAATTGAACACAGTAAATCTCCGCAAATTCATTACATGTTTGGCGAACAAACCGGCGAGCCCATAGAGTATAAAAAAATACTCTGTCCGTTGGGGGGGTTCACGAGGGCGGTTACAGATTTTTTTGCTGAAGGTGGTCTAGGAGCGAATGTGACGGTTCCATTTAAATTAGATGCATATGATCTGGCGACAGCTCGTTCGACCCGCGTGGAACATGCTAGAGCCGCAAATACCTTGGTGAACAAAGATGGTTTGATTCATGCTGAAAATACCGATGGACTAGGCTTTGTCACCGATATCGTTCGTAATCTTGAATTTCCTATTGTTGATAAATCAATCTTAATAGTTGGTGCTGGCGGCGCGGCGCGGGGGATTTTACTGCCTCTTGTCGAAGAACGCCCAAAACGAATCATGGTTGTTAACCGAACACCAGACAAAGCACGCGAGTTGATTAAATCGATAGAGGCAGATACCAAAGGTTTTCCTATCGTGCTGTTATCGGGTGGGCTGCAAGATGTTGTTGAGGATGAGTTTGATATGATTGTTAATGCAACCTCGAGCAGTTTAAGTGGCGATGCTTTCCCGCTTAGTTCTAATGTGTTGGGACCCAATGCTTTAGCGTATGACATGATGTACGGCAAAGATGACACATCGTTCAGCCGCTGGGCATCTGTTGCCAAGGCATATCAAATTTCAGATGGATTAGGAATGCTTGTCGAGCAAGCCGCAGAGTCATTCTTCTTGTGGAGAGGCAAGCGACCAGAGACGCGAGCGGTTATGGAGGCTTTGCGCGCGACATGAGACGACAAAGACGTTGGGCTTCAAAATTTATTTGGTTAGTGATTTTGTTGTTCTTAGCCTATGAATTATGGTTTGCGGGGCGCGTGCTGATTTTAAGATGGGTAGAACCTACCAGCACCTCATTTATGAGAGCGTACAAGAATGAAAATAATAAGGGGTTGAGTTATCAATGGATTCATTATGAGCGTATCTCATCACATGTTAAATCAGCTGTTATTGCATCTGAGGACACAAGATTTGTAGATCACCATGGTTTTGACTGGGGGTCGCTCAGGCGTGCCGCTTCGAAGAATGTGAAAGAAGGAAAGATTGTTTCAGGGGGGTCTACTATCACGCAGCAGCTAGCAAAGAATTTGTTCCTATCCCCGAGCCGATCAGTTTGGAGAAAAACTCAAGAGTCTATTGTGACGCTTATGTTGGAGGCAGCGCTATCTAAACAAAGAATTCTGGAGATTTATTTAAATGTCATAGAGTGGGGTAGGGGCGTTTATGGTATCGAGGCCGCAGCCCGGCATTATTTTAATCGCAGCGCCGAGGGGATTAGTGAACTACAGGCCGCTAAATTAGCCTCTTATATACCGGCCCCTCGACGGTACGATATTATTGGTGACACTGAAGGGTCACTTAGAAAGGTAAAGATTATTCGTGGCAGAATGTCTCAGATTAAAATTCCTAATGAGCAAGACATAAGTAATGTTGTATCACCCTGAGTTTGATCCCATAGCGATTCACATTGGGCCGATTGCCGTGCGTTGGTATGGACTGATGTATTTAGTCGGCTTTGCCTCAGGCTTGATGCTCGGTCGAGCAAGAATACGCTCGAACAATAACTCTCCCATTTCGATACGGGGGTTCGACGATTTACTGTTTTATATTATCTTAGGAGTCATCTTAGGAGGACGCCTAGGGTATGCATTGATTTATGATTTAGCCGGTGTGCTTCATTCCCCAATAACGATATTTTATGTTTGGAAAGGGGGCATGTCGTTTCATGGGGGATTAATCGGGGTCTGCGTTGCGATAGCATTTTATGCTCGATTTAAACAAAAAGATTGGCTTGTTTTGACCGATTTTGTGGCGCCGCTAGTCCCATTAGGATTGGCAGCAGGTCGCATAGGAAACTTCATTAATGGAGAACTTTGGGGCCGCTCTACGGATGTTCCTTGGGCCATCGTTTTTCCGCAATCAGGTACGTCTTTGGGTAGGCACCCGTCGCAGTTGTATGAGTTTTTTCTTGAAGGCATAGCGCTATTCCTGATTCTTTGGTTTTTCTCAAGAATAAAGCGACCAACTGGTGTGATATCGGGATTGTTCTTGGTGGGTTATGCCTCGTTTAGATTTATAGTGGAGTTTATGAGGGAGCCTGATGCGCATTTAGGACTCTTGTCATTTGGATTTTCGATGGGGCAATGGTTATGTATTCCTATGCTGTTACTTGGCGTATTTTTAATAAGTCGGACAGTACAAAAAAATAAATGATTTAAACCTTTTCTTGATGTGATTAACAATCAAGACTTACCTTTTAAGTTGTGTATTTGGATTTTTTATAATGTTTAGAAGAGGAAGTAACAATGATGGCTGATACGGTTATCGGAATTATCGGCGGTAGTGGTGTTTACGATATGAAGGGATTAGAGAACACCAAGTGGACGAAAGTTGAAAGCCCATTTGGGGCCCCTTCTGACGAATTTTTGGTCGGTGAGTTTAGGGGTCAAAAAATTGTATTTCTTCCTCGGCATGGGCGTGGCCATGTGGTCTCACCCAGCCACGTTAACTATAGAGCGAACATTGATGGAATGAAGCGGTTAGGGGTTACCGACTTGGTTTCTGTGAGTGCCGTAGGTTCCTTGCGCGAGGACCTTGCTCCGGGAAAGTTCGTAATCGTTGATCAGTTTATTGATAGGACGTTTGCTCGAGAAAAATCTTTTTTCGGAAAGGGGTTAGTTGCTCACGTTTCCGTGGCGCATCCCGTTTGTTCTCGTCTTGGTGATCACGTTGAATCCGCATTAAAAAATGCTGAAATTGAACATGTCAGAGGCGGCACTTATCTCGTGATGGAGGGCCCTCAATTCTCCACATTGGCCGAATCAAAGTTATATCGCCAATGGGGTTGTGACGTGATTGGAATGACCAATATGCCAGAGGCCAAGCTAGCGCGCGAAGCAGAAATTTGTTATGCCAGTATTGCAATGGTCACAGACTTTGATTGCTGGCACCCCGATCATGAGGATGTTTCCGTGGAGCAGGTCATTAAAGTTTTGGTTGGGAATGCAGAAAAAGCTAAAACATTGATTAGTGAAGTCGCCCCTTTAATTAAGGCAGATGAAGCGGGCCCAGCCTGCAATTGTAAGCAAGCATTAGAATTTGCTTTAATTACGTCTCCTGATGCTCGTGACCCTGAAATAATTGGCACACTTGATGCGATAGCAGGACGCGTTTTAAATAAGTAATGAATCGTCTAATTATTGATATTTTTAAATTGCATTTTGATTTTAAGGACGAACGATGAATATCAGCGAGTTAATCAGAACAATCCCAGACTACCCTAAGCCAGGGATTATGTTTCGTGACATCACTACGTTGTTGAGTCATCCCGAAGGGTTCAGACATACTATTCAGTTATTGGTTGACCGGTATAAGCACCAAAAAATTGATTTTATTGCAGGCATTGAGGCGCGTGGATTCATTTTGGGCGCACCTCTAGCCGCAAGCTTGGGTAAGGGCTTTATTCCAGTTAGAAAGAGTGGGAAGCTCCCTGGAAAGACAATGTCACAGAGTTATGAGTTGGAGTATGGAACGGATCAAATTGAAATTCATGCAGACGCATTCACACGTGGCTCGAAAATATTGCTCGTAGATGATTTAATCGCCACCGGCGGTACCGCCGAGGCCGCTGCCAAATTGATTGAACGGTCCGGCGGTGAGGTTGTCGAGTGTTGCTTTGTCATTGACTTGCCGGACCTGGGTGGCACGAAGAAGCTGGAATCATTTGGAAAAAAAGTTTTTACCCTTATAGAGTTTGAGGGCGATTAAGTTGACGGGTGATTCATGACCGTAGAAACATTACGTTGGCGCAACGGACAACTTGAGATGATTGATCAACGGTGCTTGCCTGCCGTGATTCAGTATTTGTCATATTCAGATGCACAATCTGTCGCAGATGCAATCCGTCAGATGGTGGTTAGAGGGGCGCCAGCAATAGGGGTTGCAGCAGCCTACGGCGTAGCGTTGGAAGCCCAAAAATTCATGTCATTAGATAAAGTTTCATTTGATAAGCGTCTTGCAGACGCCTTAGGCGCTTTGTCAGGAAGTCGTCCAACTGCCGTAAATTTATTCTGGGCTCTGGATCGAATGCGCGGCCAATTATTAGAGGCGATTAAAAAAGAACCCGCCGAGATAGCGCAAGTGTTACTCCAAGAAGCTCACGCGATATACAACGAAGACATTGATATTAATAAAACAATGGGCACGTTTGGAGCATCAATTATTGATGATGGAACGTGCGTGCTAACTCATTGCAATGCGGGCGCACTTGCCACCGCTGGGCACGGAACCGCGCTTGGTGTTGTTCGTTCTGCGGTGACGGCTGGAAAAAAAATAACCGTGTTTGCCGACGAGACGCGACCTTTTATGCAGGGCGCGCGATTGACTGCGTGGGAACTATCCGAGGACGGTATCGATACCACGCTAATTACCGACAATATGGCGGGTCACTTTATGAAAAGTGGTGATATTGACGTTGTGATTGTTGGCACAGATCGCGTCGCAGCCAATGGTGATGTAGCCAATAAAATTGGCACATACATGGTGGCGGTTTTAGCTAAAGAACACGATATTCCATTTTATGTCGCTTGCCCACTATCTACGATTGATCTTTCAATAGCTACAGGTGAGGATATTCCTATTGAGGAGCGTTCGGCAGATGAAGTTACTGGATATGGCGGCGTTCGGTGGGCACCCGAAAATATAAAGGTTAGGAACCCGGCCTTTGATGTCACTCCCGCTCGATTTGTAACGGGGTTAATTACAGAAAAAGGAATTATCTACGCACCTAATGAAGAGAAGCTAAAGGCCTTGTTTTAGATACTTTTATCTCTAATTATTAATTCAAAGGAGACGACAATAATGATTGATCGATTTAAAAACAAAGTGGTATTGATTACAGGTGCTGGGCAAGGGATAGGACTAGCCACTGCAAAAAGAATGTCGAGCGAAGGCGCAACAATTATCGCGGGAATACTTGACGACTCACAGGCTGAGGCAGTGAAGGATTATGAGGCAGTAAAGTTAGATGTTCGACACGAAGAGTCATGGGAAGCAACAATTGACTTTTTAATGAAATCTCATGGTGGGTTAGATGTGTTGGTAAATAATGCGGGTATTTCCCCGCAGGCTACGGCAGAGGAAACAACTCGAGAGTTTTGGGACGAGGTTATGGAAATAAATCTTCGGGGAAGTTTTCTGGGCTGTCAAAAGGTTATTCCACTTATGAGAAAGAGAGGTGGCGGGGCGATTGTGAACCTGGCATCAATAAATGGTATTCGTGGCAATCGGCGGCTAGTGGCTTATGCCGCGACCAAGGGTGCGATAGTTTCGATGACTATGGCCTTAGCCTTGGACCACAGTCAAGATAACATTCGGGTTAATTGCGTTTGCCCGGCTACTATTGATACTGCAATGCCAAGAGGCATGATGGCTGAGGCACCTGACCCAGCATTACTTGAACGACAGATGATAGAAAAACATCCAATCGGTCGTATTGGTCAGCCTGAGGAGGTCGCATCGACTATTGCCTTCTTAGCGAGTGAGGACGCTTCGTTTATGACAGGATTAGCAATTCCGGTTGATGGTGGCCGGAGCATTCGCTAAGCCCAGTCTTGTCTCCCGATAAGGGCGGGTCATAGACGCCTTAGAGGTTAGGCTCAGATCATTTATATAATTGGCCATCATAAAAGGTGATGTATCCGCGTTTTGGATAGCGCCAGAGCGCTACACGGCCTCCATCTATTCGGGTGGGTTCTTTAAGAGTAGCGCGCACATCGTTTTCCGACATTACTGTTTTTAATGATCGCCAGTTTGCTAGGACTTTCCAACCCTCGCTGGACGTTCTCGATTTTGGATGACTACTTGATTGGTTTTGAGGCGATTCGAGATTGCTTAAATAGAATTTTAACGCTTGATTTTCTTTTTGGAGCTGAGTGATTTGATCGCTATCATGGGCCAAGGGACCAAAATTGAAGATTAATAACAGACCGCTGACCAGGCTTATCGTTAAGATTGTCTTTGCTTGCTAATGCAAGCGCCCCCAAGTTTAATAAATTTGAATTAGCCTCCACCAATGGGTGGAATGAGGTGAACTTCGCTGTTTTCACCGATAGGAGCGAACAAGATATCTTGATAGATTTCGCCGTCAATTGCGACAGCAAAGCCTTCCGATTCAATCAGTGGCGCTAGAACAGGGCAAATTTGCTTCAACTCCACTACTAATTGATGGACATTTCTAGCCTGAATATTAAATTCAGCAACACCATTTGCTAGACTTTTTAAAGAGCCGGTGAGGATAAGTTGCGCCAAGGTTTTTCTAATGCCTATCCATGCATTAGTTTTGCTAGGACTTTAGGTGGAGAAAGCGGCAACTCGTTAAACCGTATATTTGTCGCTCTTGAAACCGCATTGGAGATGGCTGCTAGCGGAGGTATTATTGGTGTCTCCCCTACGCCTCGAACCCCATAAGGATGATTCGGATTAGGTACTTCAACAATGACTGTATCAATCATTGGGACATCCGAGCAAACTGGGATGCGATAGTCCAAGAACCCGGTGTTTTCCAATTCACCTTTGTCGTTGTATATGTACTCCTCGTTAAGCGCCCACCCAATTCCCTGAACGGCACCACCTTGCATTTGCCCTTCTACGTACGCGGGGTGAATCGCTTTGCCGGCATCTTGGATTGCGGTGTAGCGAACGATAGAAACCTTTCCGGTCTCAGTATCCACTTCAACGTCAACGATATGTGTTCCAAGGCTTGGCCCAGCGCCTGTTACGTTCATTGAGCAGTTGGCCATGATGGGGCCACCTGTTTTACCAGCTTGCTTTGCGATTTGTGCAAGACTCATTGTTTTGGGTTCATCTCCAGCAATTAAGCGTGCATGACCATCAACCCATTCAACTTGATTAAGATCAACTTCCCAGAGCAAAGCGGCGCGCTTCTTTAGTTCTTCTATAGCTTCTCTCGTCGATCGAACAACAGTCATGCCAGTAGAGAAGGTAGCTCGACTACCACCAGTAAGGAAGTTAAAGCCTAAGGAGTTTGTGTCGCCAATGACTGGTTTGATTAAGTCCATTGGAACACCAAGTTCTTCAGATGCCATCATCGCCATGGAAGCCCGTGAACCCCCAATATCTGTTGTCCCAAGTGTAAGCCCAACGGTTCCATCCTCGTTAATCGTAATCGACGAACTGGTTTCACCCCCAATATTGAACCAAAATCCTGAAGCAATCCCTCGACCTTGGTTTGGCCCGAGTGGCGCAGAATAGTGAGGATGAGCTTTGGCTGCTTCAAGAGTTTCAATCATGCCTATTGGTCCAAGTTTCGGACCGTAAGGAGCTATGGTGCCCTCTTTAGCGGCATTTTTTAGACGAATTTCAATAGGGTCCATTTCGAGTTTGAGTGCTATCTCATCGAGCACACTCTCTACGCCATATTCAGAAATAGGTCCACCTGGCGCTCGGTATGCAGAAACTTTAGGGCGATTAACAACAATATCGTATCCAACAGCTCTAACATTCACCATATCATAAGGTGCGAAGGCGCACATTGCGCCTGGCCCCACTGGTGCGCCTTGAAATGCACCGGCCTGGTATTTAAGAACACAGTCGCCAGCTATGATTCGACCATCATTTTTTACGCCAATTTTGACCCATACTTTTGCCCCAGATGTTGGACCGCTAGAGGTGAAAACTTCAGCTCTGCTCATTTCCATTTTTACGGGACGACCGGATTTTCTGGACAGTGCGAGCGCTAAAGGCTCAAGATAAACAACAGTTTTTCCTCCAAATCCTCCGCCAATTTCGGAAGCCGTCACTTTTATCTGTGCTGCACTTAGACCAAGGAGTTTTGAACAGAAATTTCTTACGACAAAAGCTCCTTGCGTCGTGCACCATAGATCAGCTTGGCCGTCTTCAGACACGCTTGCTAAGCAGGCGTGGGGTTCTATGTAACCCTGATGCACTTGTTGAGTTGTGAATTCTCTCTCGACTATAAGGTCTGCTTCTGCAAAACCTTTTTCAACGTCTCCGAAGCCAAATTCAACGCGTTTTGCCACGTTGGATGCTTTTTTAGGGCTGGGCTCAATGCCAATGGTCATCATATCTTCGTGCAGCACTGGTGCGTCTGGCTTTTCCGCGTCCTCAACTTCTAAGACGTGTGGAAGCACTTCATATTTGATGTCAATTAAGCCGAGAGCTTTTTCTGCGATATCTTCGCTTGTTGCAGCAACGGCAGCAACTGTGTGGCCAACGTACAGTACTTTCTCCCGGGCCATGATGTTTCGGGTGATGTCTTTTAAATTAACGATCATTTCTCCGTTCGGGACGAATTCCGACGGAAAATCTTCAAAATCTGCGCACGTGACGATCGATTTCACGCCATTTAATACTTCAGCTTTGCTTGTATCAATAGAGATGATTTTTGCATGGGCGTAAGGACTTCTGAGAACGCGTCCGACCAGCATGTTAGGAAGTGATTTGTCCGACCCAAATAGAGCTCGCCCAGTAACCTTATCTACGCCGTCAGGTCTAGGGGGCCGTGTCCCAACAATTTTGAGTGCTCGTTCCAAATTATTTTGAGTCATGTCATTCACGTTGATTTCCTCTTTTCCAAAATCTAAAGTCTTTAAGCGTTTCTCATGTCAGCGGCAACTTCGAGGACGGCTCGAACAATTTTATCGTAGCCTGTACAGCGACATAAGTTACCTGCTAACCAAAAGCGCACCTCTTCTTCACTTGGATTTTTATTTTTAGTCAGCAGCGCTTTTGTTGCGACTAAGACTCCAGGTGTACATATCCCACATTGCAGTGCTGCAAGATCAATAAATTTTTGTTGTATGGGATGCAGTTCGGAGCCAGATGACATCCCCTCGATGGTTTCTATTTCTTTGCCGTCTGCTTCAACGCCAAGGACGAGACAGGCGCAAACCAGCCGATCATCCAACATCACGCTGCAGGCACCGCAATCGCCAGTGGCGCATCCTTCTTTGCTTCCGGTTAGGTCGAGTTCATGTCTTAAAACATCTAAGAGCGTGTTCTGTGTATCGCATAAAAACTCGTGGGTATCACCGTTAATGCATGTTGAAACGTGTGTTTTTGACATTTTTGACTCGCCAGTTTAAATATTGATTAGTAACCGTTTGCCCGTTTAAGAGCGATTGCAAATGCTCGCTTAGCAAGAACGCCTGCAATCTTAGTTCGATATTCAATAGTGCCGCGTTTATCTTTGATTGGCTTACATGCTTTTTCTGCCACAGCGACTAATTTTTGTATTGCGTCGTCATCTGGTTCTTTGCCAACAAAAATATCCTCTAAGCCAGTTAGAAGCACTTGGGTTGGCGCTATAGCGCCTAGTGAGACTCGAACAGCTTCAATTTTTCCATCCTCAGTCACGCTCAAGGATACGCCGGCCCCAACCACCGCGATATCCATTTCGCTACGTGGAATTAAGCGCAAGTAAGCATCACCCGAGCGGAGTTTAGGTTTTGGTAACTTGAACCCAATTATAAACTCTCCCTTACTAAGGGTCGTTATTCCCGGAGCAGTAACAATGTTTTCTACTGCTTCTTCGCGTTCCTTAGTTTGCCCGGAGATCACACAGGTCGCTCCTGCTGCAATCAGTGCTGGAACGCTGTCTGCCGCTGGAGATGCATTACATAAATTGCCACCTAGCGTTGCGCGACCCTGAATTTGCGTAGATCCTATTAGCGATAATGCTTCTACTATTCCTGGCCAATCTTTACTGAGCGAATCGTGTTCGACAATTTCGGCACAAGGTGTCGCAGCGCCGATCCACCAACCTTCGGCTGACTGTTCAATCGTCATTATTTTAGGGACACGTTTAATGTCAACGACAATGCTTGGAGACACGAAGCGAGTTTTTAATTTGACTAGTAAATCGGTTCCGCCAGCTAATGCGAATGCGCCCTCTTGCAATAAGGCTTGGCTCGCCTCCGATGCGGATTGTGGTGTGACATATTCCATACTTTTGGTCTCCCCCAAGAAACGCTTGCACGTAATGTTTTTATTTTCTCAATTTTAAGCTACTTTGAATACTCTCTGCCTGTTGCTATTTTTACTAAAAAACCTCTTTACTCTACACTTTTTGCTCAAAATTCGGAAATAGCTGTTTATCGAGGTTAAATCAACGTATCTAGCTTCTTCATTTCTCATAGTTCAATGCGGGTTCCAAGCTCTACAACCCTATTGGCGGGGAGCTTAAAAAAACTAATGGCGCTCGATGAGTTTCTAGACATCAATGCGAATAATTTTTCTCGCCAAAGAGCCATATCTTTTCCGAGTCTTGGAACTAGTGTTTGCCGAGAAAGGAAGTACGAAGTGTCCATTGTGTTAAACGTCAGGCCCATAGGGGCGCACAGTTCCAGCGCTGCGGGTATATCTGGCTGATCCTTGAAGCCGTAACGAACCAGAATTGTAAAGAACTCATCCGTTATGGGTTCAACGAGGACGCGGTCTTCATTTGAGACATGCGGTATTTCTTCGGTCTTTACTGTTAGGAGTACGACGCGCTCGTGAAGTACTTTGTTGTGATTCAGGTTGTGCAGTAGTGCATGAGGAACCGCATTTGAAGACGTGGTCATGAAAACCGCCGTGCCGGAAACCCTTTGAGGGGGTATGTGGAAAGGCTATTTAAAAAAGGTTTTAGCTCCAGGGCATCGGGAGCCAGTTCGCGAACAAGTCCTTGGCGTCCTCGATACCAGGTGGTGAAAAGCGTAAAGAGGATTAAGCCAATCGTGAAGGGAAACCAGCCACCATGTAAGATCTTTACGGAGTTTGCCGCAAATAAAACAAGGTCGATTCCCAGAAAGATTAGTGCGATAGGCAGCGTATACCATCGCCGCCATCCCCACAAATGAGTTACTACAAAGTACGCCATCACCGTATCAATAGCCATCATCCCCGTTACAGCGACACCGTAGGCGCCCGCTAGGTTGCTGGATGACCCAAACGAAAGAACCAAGAGCAATACGGCGGCTAATAACATCCAGTTGATCCATGGCATGTATATCTGCCCGATTTCGCTTTCGGACGTATGAAATACATCAAGACGCGGACAATATCCGAGCTGTATCGCTTGTCTTGTTAAGGAATAAGTGCCGGATATTACAGCCTGGGATGCAACCACCGTCGCGATAGTCGTCATACCGATAAGTGGGTATAAACCCCAGGAGGGGACCATGTTATAAAATGGATGAGTGATCGTTTCAGGTTGAGCAAGAATAAGCGCGCCTTGCCCGAAGTAATTGAGCAGTAAATTCGGCCAAACCCACAACGACCAAGCGATCCTTATTGGTTTGCGGCCAAAGTGCCCCATATCGGTATAGATACCCTCGGTCCCGGTTATTGCGAGGGCTATCGCCCCAATAGCGAGAAAACCAAAAATTTTATTAGTAATAAAAAATTGTACAGCGTAGCTTGGATTTAGCGCTCGAAATACTGACAGATCTAAACCGAGATTAATGATCCCTAATAACCCTAAGACACCAAACCAAACCACCGTTACTGGCCCGAATAACGCACCCACTCCAGCCGTGCCTCGACGCTGCAACATGAAGAGTAGGATTACTATCACGACCGTAATGGGCATGACATATGGCTGAAGTGTCGGGGTTGCAACACCGAGCCCTTCGACTGCCGATAAAACGGAGATGGCGGGCGTAATGATCCCGTCCCCATAGAACAGAGCGGTACCAAAGAGCCCGAGTGCAATTAATAGAAATCGTTTTTTTGGTTTTTTCTCTGTTGCCTTAAGGACCAGCGCGAGTAGGGCCATCATGCCACCTTCGCCACGGTTGTCCGCCTTAAGCATGAAAAAAATATACTTAACTGAAACAATCAGTGTGAGTGCCCAAAAAATGAGCGACAGACATCCTAGAATATTGTCCGCCGAGGGTATGATGCCGTAGCGGGGACTGAAAACTTCACGAATGGTATAGATTGGGCTCGTGCCGATATCACCAAAGACAACGCCAATCGCTGCAATCGTTAACGCAGCGATATTTTGTTTGTGCGCATCTTGAGGGTTAATATGCATTCAGGATCTTTGGAATTGTTCGTCCGTTTTTCAGAATCTGCTATTTTTAAACCAAAATCATATTTAACACGTTGCTTACTCGAACTTTGAAGGATTTTGACCCTGCGCTTATTTGTTGTGCTGCACGCTATTATACCTAGGAGATCTTTATGGCGAACCAAACAATACAATCCAAACTTGCCCCAACTGCTTTGGGAGCATATTCACAGGGGATACAAGCGGGAGAAACTGTCTATGTGTCGGGCCAATTGGGTCTTAGTGCAAATTCGAGTGTGCTCCCATCCACATTCAGCGAGCAGGCGCATCAAGCCTTTCTGAACATTGAATCTATTCTCAAAGAGGTAGGTCTCACACGAACAAATATTGTGAAATTCACCGTATTTGTGAGTGACTTAAATGACTTCAGTGAGCTCAATAAAATTATGGCGAGTTTGTTTATGTCTGGCGCTTTGCCAGCTCGGTCTGTCATTCAAGCATCTCGATTACCTAAGGATGCTTTAATTGAAATCGATGCCATTGCTGTTCATTAGATATATTGCTCGCTAAGCATTTCGCCGTAAGATATGAAAAATAGCCCTAAGAAATCAGCTGATCAACATAATGACCTTGATGGTATTGGTACTCCGATCGTTCGAACAAAACTTAGTCGTCTTGGCATTACTAGAGCTCAGGATTTACTGCTATTTTTTCCGCTTAGGTATGAAGATGAGACTCGAATCTTCCGAATTGCTGAGGCGCCAGAGCGGGATTTAGTTCAAATTGAAGTTACGGTTGCTCAGGCCAAGGTGGAGTTTCGTCCCAGGCGACAGTTAGTCGTTACCGTTGAGGACGACACAGGCAGCGTAATCCTTCGTTTTTTGCATTTTTATCCAAATCAACAACGAATGTTAGAAGTCGGCGCGCGTATTCGAGTTGTGGGAGAGTTGAGGATGGGACGTCATCGTTTGCGGGAGATGGTACATCCGCGAGTTAAAAAAATTAATGAGAATAATCCGTTGCCTTCGACGCTTACCCCTGTTTATCCAACAACCAAAGGCTTAAGTCAGCCCTCAATTCGAAAAGCTGTAGCACAGGCATTCACCATCGCAGACCAAAGCGATACGCTTTTGCAATCGTATTTGACAGATCTTGGCCTGCCGAGTTTCGCTGAAACAGTGAGTATGTTGCATCGTCCTAGCTCTGATGTTGATCCGAAAGTGCTCAAGGATTCTAGAGGGATATTTTGGGGGCGTATTAGCTTTGATGAGCTGTTAGCACAGCAACTAATCATGCGGAAGAACTATGACAAGCGAGAACAATATACCGCGCCATTAATGAAACCCAACACGATAGAGATGAAAACGTTTTTGGACCAACTTAATTTCCAATTAACTAACGCACAAAATAGAGTTCTCGCAGAAATACAAACAGACATGGCGGGTCGCGTTCCGATGCGACGTCTTCTGCAGGGTGACGTTGGCAGCGGCAAGACCGTGATCGCCGCACTTGCGGCACTGCAGGCCATAGGCTCAGGTTATCAAGCAGCCTTGATGGTGCCAACGGAAATTTTGTCGGCACAACATTTCAAAAAAATTGAGGAATGGTTGACAGTATTGGGAATTACTGTTGAACGATTAACCGGTAGCCTTACACAAAAAGAACGAGCGCTAGTGAGCGAGAAGATTGCATCCGGTACCGCACAACTTATTGTGGGAACACATGCGTTATTTCAGGATGATGTGATATTTAATAATTTGGGTTTGGTAATTATTGATGAACAGCATCGTTTTGGCGTTAAACAAAGACTGGCGTTGATTGGCAAGGGGGCGAATCGATTGAACCAAACACATCAATTAATGATGAGCGCCACCCCAATCCCGCGGTCATTAGCAATGAGTTTTTTCGGAGACTTAGATGTATCGGCACTCGATGAGTTGCCACCCGGACGTGTCCCAATCACGACAAAGTTGGTTAGCAACACTCGACGTGAAGAGGTGTTTCAGCGCGTGCAAGAGACTTGCCACATGGGCCAGCAAGTCTATTGGGTGTGTCCCCTTATAGAGGAGTCGGAGGTGTTGCAGCTTGAGACCGCTATCCAGTCACACGAGATAATCCAAGTTCGATTTCCAAAGTTGAGGGTCGGCATTGTTCATGGAAGAATGAAGTCTAAAGATAAGACGGCGGTTATGGAGCAATTCACCAACGGAGGGGTTGACTTATTGGTTGCTACGACAGTTATTGAGGTCGGTGTTGATGTCCCGAATGCTACAGTTATGGTGATCGAGAATGCTGAAAGGATGGGACTGTCACAGTTACATCAGTTGAGAGGGCGTATTGGTCGAGGGGCTTGTGCGAGCACCTGTATCCTTCTTTATGGTCAAAAATTGACAGATATTGCACGTGCGCGATTGAAAATTATTTATGAAAATATAGATGGTTTTGAGGTGGCCCAAGCGGATCTTCAGCTGAGAGGCCCAGGAGAAATACTTGGGGCACGACAGTCTGGTATGCCGATGCTCCGCTACGCAGATATTGAAAGAGATACACTTTTTTTAGAGGCGGCAAGGCGTCTCGCCCCTGAGTTTTTGGCGCATCATCCAAAGCTGGCAGAGAGACACATTGATCGGTGGTACGGTTCGCGTGAAAAATATTCAGAGGTTTAGATAGGATGTTGAATAATCTAAAATCAAAATTGTCCAGCTATGCGCGATTAATCCGTATGGATAAACCGGTAGGCGCTTGTTTATTACTTTGGCCAACGCTTTGGGCGGTCTGGATGTCGTCAGGTGGTGCGCCAAGCGCGCATATATTTTGGGTGTTTGTGATGGGTACGTTTTTAATGCGGTCCGCGGGTTGCGCAATTAACGATTATGCCGATAGAGATTACGATCCCCATGTTAAACGTACTGCTAATCGACCTCTTGCGACTAAAGAAATATCCCAATGGGAGGCGTTAGGTATCGCAGCTCTTTTCGCATTGACAGCGTTTGGTTTGGTGCTGACGCTCAATACGCTGACTATCAAACTATCATTTATAGCGTTATTTCTCACCATTAGCTACCCGTTTGCTAAACGCTTTATATCAATACCGCAGGCTTACTTAGGCGTTACATTTGGGCTTGGTATTCCTATGGCTTGGGCTTCGGTTACAGATCACATCCCGATTGTGGCCTACGTCACGATGCTCGCGAATTTGTTTTGGGTGCTTGCTTACGACACACAATACGCCATGGTGGATCGTGATGATGATATGGGAATCGGTATAAAAACGAGCGCGATTTTATTTGGCAAATATGATGTCACTATGGTAATTGCCTTTCAAACTATATTTCTTATTCTGATGTTGGTAGTGGGCACAATAAGTGATCTTGGCATATTTTATAAAATTGGTTTAGCCGGGGCCGCAGTGGCTATCGCATTTCAATACCCAATGATTAAATATCGTGCGCGCGAGAGGTGTTTTCAAGCATTTCGGCGTAATAATCTAGTAGGTTGTATTATTTTTATAGGATTATTTTTGGATGCAATATAAGCATCAGGTCGCTAAGGAAATTTATTAGTATTTCAAGATATTTGGATGGTACAATAATCTGTGAGTTTTTATGATTCTATGAGTCACAAAAAATTTATTGTTTGCTGGTCATGCACGAATCTAATGTTTAGTTGGATTTATGAGGCAGGGGCACAGTTTTTAGTAACTGTTGTTTTAGTAACTGTTGAAATTTGACCAGCTTGTAGCGAACGGAAGGGAGAGCAATAAAATGAAGAAAGCTGTTGTAACTTGTCTCGTGGCTTTTGGCTTAAGCCTTGTTTCACATGCTCAGGCAACTGATGCTGAGACTCTAGCAAAGGAAAAATACTGTCTAAGTTGTCATGCGGTAGATAGGAAGCTAGTGGGTCCAGCCTATAAAGAAATTGCTAAAGGTGTAGACCCAAAAGGCGGCGAAATAACTGTAGAAAGGCTTGTAAACTCTATAAAGAATGGCTCTATGGGTAAATGGGGTCCAATCCCAATGCCCCCTAATGCAGTAACTGACGACGAAGCAAAGCAGCTAGCGGAATGGATTCTATCTTTATAAACTTTCCTAACTGTAAAAAAGCCGGCGCAAAGCCGGTTTTTTTTTGGCCGTAGGACTGGAGGTATCCAGCGATGAAAATTGACAGGGGACAAACCGCTGTTAATATTAGTTAAGCTCCTTGAGCTGGCCTTGAATCAGGTGGAAAAAAATTTTGGGAGACTAAACAATGGTAATAAAACGTTTATTTGCATGTGTTGTGAGTGCCCTGCTCATGGCTGGATGTGGTTCAGACGAAGAATCTAATGATGGTCGAAAAGTAGTTAATATTGGTCATGTTGGCCCGCTCACGGGACCGCAGTCTCATCTCGGTAAGGACAATGAGCGTGGGGCTGCACTGGCAATTGATGAGGCAAATCAATCGCGCATAGTGATCGGTGGAGAGGTTATAGAATTTAGATTGCTGTCTGAAGATGATGAGGCGAATCCACAAAAAGGTACGGTAGTCGCTGAAAGGTTAATGGATGCTAATGTTGCGGGTGTCGTTGGACATTTAAATTCGGGTACGACCATTCCCGCATCAAAAATATATTTTGATGCCGGGGTACCGCAAGTTTCACCGTCGGCGACGGCAATTGAGTTTACCCATCAAGGTTACGAAACCGCGTACCGCGTAATGGCCAATGATGAACAGCAAGGAAAAGTCTTAGGAGACTTTGCGGTCAAGACTTTGGGCGCTAGGAGTATCGCGATTATTGACGATCGAAGTGCTTACGGAAAAGGTTTGGCTGACGAATTTGAGTCTGCGGTTAAGCAAGCGGGCGGTACCATTATGACTCGAGAATTTACAGATAAAACTAAAATAGATTTCACCGCAATTTTAACCACAATTAAAGGTCTTGACCCTGATTTAATTTTTTATGGTGGCATGGATGCCCAAGCTGGGCCTATGATGAAACAAATCAACAATTTGGGCTTGACGGCAAATTTTCTCGGTGGAGATGGTATTCAGACAACACAGTTTACGGTGCTATCTGGTGCCGAAGGTGAAGGCGTCTATGCGTCTTCACCCGGTTTGCCCTTAGGTCAAATGAAAGGGGGCACAGAGTTCCGGGATAAGTATAAGCAGGTCTACCGCGAGGATATTCAGCTTTATGCGCCTTACGCATATGATGCGACCTCTGTGATGATCGATGCGATGACGCGGGCAGACTCGGTCGACCCCGCCGCCTACTCGCCACTTCTTCGAGATGCTGATTTTCCTGGGGTCACCGGGCGAATTCGTTTTGACGAACGGGGGGATTTAAAGGGTGGGAGTATCAGCCTTTATCGAGTAACTAGTGGAGCGTGGAAGTACATTGAAACTTTTGGTGGCGGTGAGTAGTGTGATTTATTCCTCCTTGTGCTTGATTTGAGTATTTCAAAGTCGGGCGATTAACGCGATGGATATATTTGCTCAGCAAGTTATTAATGGGTTAGTTTTAGGTAGTGTCTACGCACTGGTGGCGCTAGGCTACACCATGGTCTATGGGATTCTTGGACTGATTAACTTTGCTCATGGCGAAGTTGTGATGATTGGTGCAATGATTGCTTTGGCTGTCGTTTCGGCCTTGTTGGCCGTATCTCCCGATATGAGTCCCTTTACATTGATTTTGATTGCGAGTGCCGCAGCGATTTTAGTGTGTGTGTTTTTGGCGTTTCTTATGGAGCGTCTAGCGTATCGCCCATTACGTAACGCGCCGCGTCTAGCACCGTTGATTACTGCTATCGGGATTTCAATTTTGCTTCAAAATGTCGCCATGATTATTTGGGGTCGTAAATATAAAATGGTACCTCAGATATTCCCTACCGAAACTCATGAAATATTTGGGGCGAGCATCACAAGTGTTCAATTATTTATCGTAGCGATCTCAGGGGTACTCATGGCGGGTCTGCTTTTAGTCGTTCATTTCACTAAACTCGGTCGAGCCATGCGCGCCACCTCGGAGCTGTCTCTTATACACATCTC
>OJGS01000252.1_pt1 | contig 18890 bp, 11 predicted proteins | sample 1594531 | NCBI WGS metagenome assembly OJGS01 (sample SAMN05416816, study PRJEB24817) | seawater metagenome | isolation source: Sea water | place: Canada:Atlantic | collected 2013-07 | reverse complement strand
AACAACATCCTCAACAACTGGAGGGTTACAAAAACAACATTAAGATTAGGTAGTAGAGTTATAGGTAAGTGTATGATGGGGTCAACCTCAAACGCTTTAGACAAAGGTGGGGAAAACTTTAAAAAACTTTATTATGACTCAGACGTTACAAAGCGAAATCGCAACGGCCAAACTCGCTCGGGATTATATAGTCTGTTCGTTCCTATGGAATGGAACTACGAAGGATACATTGATTCTTATGGAATACCTGTATTCGAAACACCGGAGACTGAAACCACTGGGCCAAATGGAGATATAATAGATTTAGGTGTTATAGATTATTGGCAAAATGAAGTTGATGGTTTAAAGGGTGATCAAGATGCGTTGAATGAGTTTTACAGGCAATTTCCAAGAACAGAGGATCACGCATTTAGAGACGAAGCAAAACAATCCTTATTTAATCTAACAAAAATATACGAGCAAATAGATTTCAATGGCGATCTAAGACATAGCTCTTTAGTTACCAAAGGTAGCTTTCAATGGAGAGACGGTATAAAAGATACGAGTGTTATATTTGTTCCAAACAATACAGGAAGGTTTTTAGTTACTTGGGTTCCACCTGAAAATCTTCAAAATCGTGTGATAGTAAAGAATGGTGTTAAATATCCAGGTAATGACGGTTTAGGTGCATTTGGTTGTGATAGTTACGATATATCAGGAACTGTAGACAATAGAGGTTCTAATGGAGCTTTACACGGTCTAACTAGTTTTAGTATGCTGGATGTTCCACCTAATCATTTCTTTTTAGAATACATAGCTAGACCTCAAACAGCTGAGATGTTTTTTGAAGACGTCTTGATGGCTTGTGTTTTTTATGGTATGCCTATACTTTGTGAGAACAATAAACCTAGGTTGCTTTACCATTTTAAACGTAGAGGATATAGAGGTTTCTCAATGAATAGACCAGATAAAGTATATAATAAGTTATCTGTAACTGAAAGAGATATTGGTGGTATACCAAACTCAAGTGAGGATATTAAGCAAGCTCACGCTGCTGCTATAGAAACTTACATAGAAAGCTTTATAGGTTTACAGGATAAAGGCTACGGTGATATGTATTTTCAAAGAACATTAAACGACTGGAGTAGATTCAATATAAATAACAGAACGAAGCATGATGCTTCTATTAGTTCTGGATTAGCATTAATGGCTTGCAACAAAAATAGATATAGACCTATACAAAAAAGAGAAATTATATCTTATAATTTAGGTATAAAAAGATACGACAACACTGGGGCTACCTCTAAAATTATAAAGTAAATGAATATAAATTATAATACTAACAGCGCTTTTCCCAATCAGGTAGTACCTTTGGAGGAAAAATTAAGTCTGAAATATGGAGAGCAAGTTGCTGATGCCATACAGTCTGAATGGTTTTCACAAGGTAGAACTAACGGAAATAGGTATTTAACTTCTTTTGACAATTATCACACTAGAAGATTATACGCTAGAGGAGAGCAGCCGACACAAAAATACAAAGATGAATTATCTATTAATGGTGATTTGTCTTATCTTAATTTAGATTGGAAACCAGTTCCTATATTATCTAAGTTTGTGGACATACTAACCAATGGTATATCTAACAAAGACTACGACATTAAAGCTTATGCTAATGATCCTATGTCTGTTAAAAAAAGAACTGATTATGCTAGTAAGCTAGCTATGGATATGTTTGGTCAAGATATAATACAAGAGGTAAAACAAACAACAGGTCAAGATATATCCAACACAAATATACCAGCTATAGATCTTCCTAAGACAATGGAAGAAATGGAATTGCATCTTCAATTATCATATAAGCAAGCTGTAGAAATAGCGGAGGAAGAGGCTATAACCCAAACACTTGATAAAAATAAATACGATTTACTTAAACGTAGGCTTAACTATGATCTTGTTACATTAGGTATTGCTGCCGCTAAAACAAATTTTAATACAGCTGAGGGTATTACTTTAGATTATGTAGATCCAGCTTATATGATACACTCATATACGGAAGATCCAAACTTCGAAGATATATATTATATAGGTGAAGTAAAAGCTGTCACTATAGCGGAAATAAAACAACAATTTCCTCATATATCAGACGAGCAATTAACTAAAATACAAAAATCATATAGCAATCAAAACTACATATACGGTTGGGGTGCTTATGATGAGAATACCGTTCAAGTACTATACTTTGAGTATAAGACTTATATGGATCAAGTTTTTAAACTCAAACACACAGATCAAGGTTTAGAAAAAGTACTAGAAAAACCAGATACTTTTGATCCACCTAAAAACGATAAATTTGATAGAGTTTCAAGAAGTATAGAGGTTTTGTTTCAAGGTGTTAAAGTATTAGGATCTAACATGATGCTAGACTGGAAGATGGCGGAGAACATGACTAGGCCAATGGCTGATACTACTAAGGTGGAAATGAATTACACCATATGCGCTCCTAGAATTTACAAGGGTAGAATAGAGTCTATAGTAAGTAAAACTATGGGTTTTGCTGATATGATTCAGTTGACTCATTTGAAGCTACAGCAGGTTATATCGAGAATGGTGCCAGATGGTGTATTCTTAGATATGGACGGTTTAGCTGAGGTTGACCTGGGTAACGGTACTAATTACAACCCAGCAGAAGCACTCAACATGTATTTTCAAACTGGTTCAGTTGTAGGTAGATCGCTTACGCAAGACGGGGCAATGAACGCGGGTAAAGTGCCAGTTCAAGAATTATCATCTTCTTCAGGACAAGGAAAAATAGCTGCTTTGGTTAGTACATATAACTTTTATGTCCAAATGATTAGAGATGTCACAGGTCTTAATGAAGCTAGAGACGGTAGCTTACCTGATAGAGACACATTAGTTGGGTTGCAAAAAATAGCTGCTCAACAATCTAATATAGCTACTAAGCATATTAATAACGCTAGTTTGTATTTAACATTGAGATTATGTGAAAATATATCTAAAAAATTAGCTGATGTTGTGCGTTTTCCTTTAACAGCCAATGCGTTAAAAAACTCTATATCTACTTTTAATGTTAGGACATTACAAGAAGTGGCTAATCTTAATTTGCATGACTTTGGTATATTCTTAGATTTAGAACCTGATGAAGAAGAAAAGGCACAGCTAGAACAAAATATTCAAGTAGCACTACAGTCTGGAGGTATTGATTTAGAAGACGCTATAGATCTTAGACAGATACGTAATTTAAAGTTAGCAAATCAAATGCTAAAACAGAAACGTAGACTAAAACAAGAGAGAGACCAGAAAGCAGCTCAAGCAAACATGCAAGCCCAAGCACAAGCTAATGGTCAATTAGCAGAACAAACCGCTATGGCAGAGACACAAAAGCAGCAAATACTAACTGATCAAAAAATGCAGTTAGAGCAAGCTAAGTCTCAGTTTGAAATACAGCGAATGCAAGCTGAAGCAGGAATAAAGAGAGAGCTTATGGCTGAGGAGTTTAATTATAATGTTCAATTAGCTAAGGAAAGATTCAACGGAGAGAAGGGTAAAGAAGGGGATATTGAAGATAGAAAAGATAAGAGAGCTAGAATAATAGGAACACAGCAATCACAAATGATACAGCAGAGACAAAACGATGGTACTCCTATCGATTTTGAATCTACCAACGATAGTTTAGGTGACTTTGGCTTAGAAGCCTTTGGTCCCAAGTAATTTTTAATTTTATAATATTATATTATGTCAGAAGTAAACGCGGCCGTAGAGGTCAAACAAGAAGGGGATTTTTCTTTAAAAGGTAAGAAAACAAAACCTAAAAAATTAGTGGACAACACTAATAACGAACCAGTTAAAGTTGATTTAACAAAACCTGAAGCACAAGGAGAGGTTGTGCCAGACGTTATAAAGGTTGATTTAACAGAAAAAAAAGATACTGCTCAGGAATCAAACACAGAGAGTGTTGATGTAAAAGAAGTACAAGTCGAAACTCCGGTTCAAGATATTGTGATACAGGAAATAACCGAAGAAGAAGTAGACGAAAAAACAGTAGAGCTTTACGATCAAGCGGAGCAAGCTGTTAAAGAACAGGTTACACAAGGTAAAGCATTACCTGAAAACATACAATCACTTGTTGACTTCATGGGAGACACAGGTGGTACAATTGAAGATTACGTAAGACTTAATCATGATTACTCTAAAGTAAACGAAAAAGTTTTACTTAATGAATACTATAAACAAACTAAACCTCATTTAGATCCAGAAGAAGTTAACTTTCTAATGGAAGATAATTTTGAGTTCGATGAGGAACTTGATGAGCCAAGGGATATCAGAAAGAAGAAATTGGCTTTCAAAGAAGAAGTTGCTAAAGCCCGTAAAGAGCTAGACTCTATGAAGGATAAATACTACCAGGAAATCAAGTTGAGACCTGGTGTTACCCAAGATCAGACGAAAGCTATGGACTTTTTCAATAGGTACAATGAGCAGCAAGAGCAAACTAAGACTCTTCAGCAGGATTTTAAAGTACAAACTGAACAGATTTTTAATGACGATTTCAAAGGTTTTGATTTCGATTTAGGACAAAAGAAGTTTAGATACCAAGTACCCAATCCTTCTGAGGTAGGTAAATCACAGTTAGATGTCAGTAATTTTATTTCACAATACACTGATGACAATGGCGCTGTGACTAATCCTTCAGGTTATCATAAAGCTCTTTATGCTGCAATGAATGCGGACAAAATCGCTAATCATTTTTACGAACAAGGAAAAGCTGATGGTGTTAAAAACATCGTCGACTCTTCTAAGAACTTAAGTAATGATAAACCTAGGCAAGTTGCCGACGGTAATGTCTTTATAAATGGTTTAAAAGTAAAATCAATAAGTGGTTTAGATTCGTCTAAACTAAAAATTAAAAAACGAAAATTTTAACATTAAACTTTTAAATTATGGGAATTTTAAATCCACAATTTGGGTCGATAGTACCATCGCAGGCGCAACAAACGCTTTCGAATAACTATCTAACATTTGACGGTGCAGCTGGTGGAAACTTTGCACAACAATATTTACCTGAGCTTTATGAGCAAGAGGTAGAGAGATACGGTAACAGAACGTTATCAGGATTTTTACGTATGGTTGGAGCTGAGCTACCAATGACGTCTGATCAAGTAATCTGGTCTGAACAAAATAGATTACACATTGCATATGACAACTGTGCTAATGGTGGAGCTGCGAATACAATTACTATTCCAGTTGCTGCAGACATTAACAACGTTGTATCGCCTCAACAAACTATCGTAGTGATGGATGATTTTGGTGGTGAAGCAAAATGTTTAGTTGTTGATTCTGACTTAAGAACAGCTGCTGCTGGTGGTACTGGTGTATTAAATGTATTACCTTACGGTTCTGCTACATTAGCTACTGAAGGATTAGTTGGTGCTGTAAAGATATTTGTTTACGGTTCTGAATATCCAAAAGGAACAAACACTACAATTGCTGGTCAAGCTGCTGGTGTTGCTGTTGCTGGTAATGATTATCCAATCGCTACTGTGACTCCTGAATTTACTCAGTTCTCTAACAAGCCAATTATCATTAGAAACCAATATTCAATAAACGGTTCTGACACTGCTCAGATCGGTTGGGTAGAAGTTGCTACTGAAGATGGAACATCTGGATACTTATGGTACTTAAAAGCAGAGTCTGAAACAAGACTACGTTTTGAGGATTACCTAGAGATGTCTGTTGTAGAAGGTGAACAAGTTGCTGCTGGTTCTGGTATTACAAGCGTAACTGGTACAGAAGGTTTGTTTGCTGCTATTGAAGATAGAGGTAACGTACAAGTTGGATTCTCTGCTGGAACTGGTATTAGTGACTTTGATGATATTCTTAGAAACTTAGATACTCAGGGAGCAATTGAAGAAAACATGTTATTCTTAAACAGAAACACTAATCTTGATTTTGATGATATGCTAGCTGCTATCTCATCTGGAGGAAACGGTGGAACTGCTTTTGGATTATTTGAAAACTCTGAAGAAATGGCATTGAACTTAGGTTTCTCTGGTTTCAGACGTGGATCTTACGATTTCTACAAAACTGACTGGAAATACTTAAACGATGCTTCTACTCGTGGTGCAATGACTGGACCTGCTTCTATCGAAGGTGTATTAGTTCCTGCTGGAACAAGTACAGTTTACGATCAGATCTTAGGTACTAACATTAGACGTCCTTTCTTACACGTAAGATATAGAGCGTCTCAAGCAGATGACAGACGTATGAAGTCTTGGTTAACTGGTTCTGTTGGTGGAGCTTTCACTAGCGATCTAGATGCTATGACTGTAAACTTCTTATCTGAAAGATGTTTAGTTGTACAAGCTGCGAATAACTTCGTGTTATTCAAAGGAGTGTAATTACTCGAGATTAATGTAATTCTTACCCTCGTTATATCAACGGGGGTAATTATTACTTTTATAAATTATTTAATTATATTATATTATGGCTAAAAAAGCTGAAGCAAAAAAAGTTGAGGTTGCTCCTCAAGAAGTTATAGTAGCAGAAAAAATTGCTACTCCAGTACAACCCACAAAACCAGAGTGGGAAATAAAACCTAGGACATATATTGTTAAAGGTAATAAACAACCATTAACATTAACAATTCCAGGTAAACATACTAGAAAAAATCCTTTATTGTATTTTGATTTAGATCAATCTAAGCAAAGGGAATTAAGATATGCTACAAACATGAACAGTCCTTTTATAGATGAACAAAAAGGAGAAGCAACGTTAGGGCATATTACTTTTAGAGATGGTGTACTTACAGTTCCGCAAGAAAATCAAATCTTGCAAAAACTACTAAGTAAATACCACCCATTAAAAGATAAAAAATACTATGAGTTTGATTCTGTTGTAGAGGCAGAAGATGATTTAGATATCATAGAATTAGAAATTCACGCGCTTAATGCCGCAATGGAAATGGATGTAGATCAAGCCGAAGCTATACTTAGAGTTGAAAAAGGTAGCTCTGTTTCTAATATGAAATCTAAAGAACTCAAGAGAGATTTGTTATTGTTTGCTAAAAGAAAACCAGAACTGTTTATAAGTTTAGCTAACGATGAAAACGTTCAATTAAGAAACTTTGGTATAAAAGCTATTGAAGCTAGAATAATTAACTTGTCACAAGATCAAAGAACTTTTCACTGGGGTTCAAATGACAGAAAATTATTCACTGTACCATTTGATGAAAACCCATACTCAGCTTTAGCCTCTTGGTTTAAAACTGACGAAGGTGTAGAAGTTTACAAATCTATAGAAAAAAGAGTATAAACAAGTGATACTAATATATTAGGGTATCATATTAATGGTACCCTGGTGTATTATAATTCAAACAAACATGGCTATAAATGTAAACACTGTATATCAGACAGTCTTATCTATTATAAATAAAGAACAAAGAGGTTATTTAACACCTGCTGAATTTAATACGGTAGGAACACAAGTTCAATTAGATATATTTGAGAAGTACTTTGAAGACTTAAATCAGCAATTAAGAGTACCACAGGCGGACGTTGACTACGCTGACAGGATAATGAATCTTGACGAAAAGTTAGCTATATTTAAAACATTTGGACAAGCTCAATACGATAACACGAGTAATCCAGGTCTTGCATATTTTAAACTACCTACTACAGATGCTTATGGAGCTACTGTAGACTTCTACAGATTAGGTACTGTTATATACAAAGACGATAGAGGTAATCAGATAGAACTACAAAGATTGCCAAGAACAGATTTCTACAACATAGAAAGATCTCCTTTAACAAAATCAACCAAAAGTTTTCCTACTTATTTATACGAGAATAGAGGCGATATTAATTCACCTGGCCAACCAATAAACAACCATTTACAAAATGTAATATATGTTAATCCTATTGACATAACTAGCAGTATAGAGGTTGATTATGTAAGAAAACCTATTCCACCCATATGGGGTTTTTCAACAGCTGGCAGAGGTCAATACATATTTGACGGAAATTATTATGATGCTGGACTAGGAACTGGGTCTAGAGATTTTGAGTTGCATGAGTCAGAACAAGTTAACGTTATACTAAGAATACTAGCGTATGCTGGAATAATAATACAAGATCCTTCTATAGTTCAAGTAGCCTCGCAGCAGGTTCAAGGAAAAGAAGTTAATAAAAAAAGCTAATAGATGGGAGTTATAAACGAAACTAATCAACAATACTACGCGGGCGCTCAAGGCTTTGTAGTTAAAAATGCTTTAGGTGAAAGCAAATTTACCTTTACATTTGATACAAATCTAGAATTTGGATCTTTCGATCCTTCAAATATAGACTATCAAAAAAATAACTTCAAATTATATTCTAGTATAGACGGTATAAACTATATAGAATATGTAGCTGCTTATACCGTGGTTGGTAATACCGTTTCTTTATTAGCTTCGTTACCATTTAACAATGTGTTGGTTTGTCAATTAAAGAGACTTGATGGTGGTAGTTATGGAGATAGAGATGCTTATGGAATTACTACAGAACAAAACTATGGTAGTTATGAATATGTAACGTTAGGTGATGTTGTTAACAACTTTATAGTTGCTTATGTTGGAGCTGGTAAACTGATACCAAGCGTCAAAAGAACAGACTTAATATTTCATGCTAAAAGAGCTTTGCAGGAATTTAGCTATGACACTCTTAAAAGTATAAAATCTCAAGAACTAACAATACCACCTAGCTTAAGCGTAGTCATACCACAAGACTATGTTAACTATGTGCGCATGTCTTGGATAGATCAAGCTGGTGTACAAAGAATTATATACCCAGCAAATAATCTAACTAATTCCCCCTACAGCACTCCACTACAGGACTCTGAAGGTGTACCGACTCAAGATAATTTTGGCGAGAATATAGAAGGTACATCGATAACAGAGGAAAGATGGAAGAGTAATAGTCAAGGTATTTTAGAAGGAGAATTCAACGCTAGTGTAGACTGGGCCGGATTTGATTGGGGTTACGGTGGAATGTGGAATCTAGGTTATGGGCAATTATATGGAATAGACCCACAATATTCTCAAGTAAACGGATGGTTTAATATGAACGACAGAGAAGGTAAAATATCTTTCTCAAGCAATCTTGTTGGCAAACTTATAATACTAGAATACATATCTGATGGACTAGCGTATGATATGGATAGTAGAGTACCTAAGCTAGCTGAAGCCGCAATATACGCATACCTATCACATGCTGTATTAGCGAGTAGAATAAATCAACCTGAGTATATAATAAACAGATTGAAGAGAGAAGCTAGCTCTAAATTAAGAAATACTAAAATAAGATTGTCTAACATAAAGCTTGGTGAAATAGTTCAAGTTATGAGAGGTAAATCTAAATGGATTAAATCATAGCAACGTGGAGACAAGCACTATTATCCCAAGGTTATTTAAAAAAGCCCATGCTAGAAACTCAAGAGGAGGGCAAACCACTTTTGTAACCGGTAACATAGGGAAGTATGAATTCCACGACAAGCCTCAATACGAAGGACACGAGCCATCTAGTCACTTAATGGCTGATGACGGGGTAAATCAAGCGTGGCCTTCAATATATAAAGACAAAGACAATAATTGGTCTAATCAGACTCAGGCTCAGGCAAAAGAAAGAAATGAATCATATAAGTTTCACGGCAATAAAGCTACAGAAAGAATGATTGATTTTGCTAGAGTAGGCAATTGGAAAAAATAAAAAACTAACTAAATGGCAATCTTTAAAAATCTTTTTATAAAATCTAAAATGAACAAGGATCTTGATGATCGCTTGTTACCGCAGGGTGAGTATAGAGATGCAGAAAATATACAGGTTAGTAAATCAGAAGGAGAGGATGTAGGAGCATTAGAGAATGTTTTAGGAAACTCTGAATTTATTGATTTTACAGATATAACTAGCAACACCGATATACAGTGTATAGGTTATTTAGTCTCAGAGATTAATTCTTGCTTTTACTTTTTTTTAACAGATAATGGATCTGAAGGTTATAATACGCTTGCGGAAAATTATATAGTAAGATCTATTGTTTCTCAAGGAACTATCACTCAAAATGAAATACTAGTTAGAGGTGCTTTTTTAAACTTCTCTACATTGTATCCAATATATGGTGTTAATTTACTTGAAGAATTATTATTTTGGACAGACAATAGAAATCAACCAAGAAAAATTAATGTTAATTTAGCTAAAATACTTCCACCTTTAGCAATAGGCTTTGATTACTATGCTATAGAGGATACTATTAGTGTAGCTAAGGTAATGCCATTTACAGCACCTACCTTATGGCAAGAAGTAACTCAAGAAGTTATAGACGAAAGTGGTGATCCTACAAGGCTACAACCTGCACTAGGTGATTATCAAACTACAATGCAGGACGTTGTTAGTCCTTTTCTACCAGACGGCACTACTGCTAATCCTTACGAGGACGTTGTATATAGAGGTGACCCTGATTATTTAGAAGATAAATTTGTAAGATTTAGTTATAGGTTTAAATTTGATGACGGTGAATATTCTGTATTTGCTCCATTTACTCAAGAGTGTTTTATACCACAGCAAGATGGTTATTTTCTTTTTCCAGACGCTGGCGCAACACCTGGTTCTACAGGCAATGACAACAACGATATGTCTGCTGCTTATAGAAGTACTATAGTTGAATTCATGGAGAACAAGGTAAATCAACTAACTCTTTTAATTGAAATGCCAGTGGTTGGTGATCCAGCGCTTGGTACTACAAACTTGTTTAATGTTAGTAGTTATTTTAAAATAACAGAAATAGAAATACTATTTAAAGAGTCGGATGGTGCAGCTGTATTGGTTGTAGATACTATTCCTGCCGATGATATAAAAGATCAATTTAGCTCGTCAAATCCAACCAACAATGTATATCAATATAAGTACTCTGGTACAAAACCTTTTAGAACTTTACCTGAAAGTCAATTAACTAGAGTGTACGATAAGGTTCCTGTTAAAGCTTTGAGCCAGGAAGTTATAAGCAATAGAGTTGTTTATGGTAATTTCCAAACTAGACACACCCCACCAAATGGATTAAACTATAACGTAGGTACAGGTCCAAAACAACCCTTTGACATAACAACACCGGTAACACCTGTTTCATGGAATACTAGTATAATTGAATATCCTAGTAGCACATTAAAACAAAATAGAAATTATCAAGCTGGTTTTGTGTTTTCAGATAAATTTGGTAGAACAACATCTACCATACTATCAAACACTGGAGACGTTGCTAGTTCTGCTACAGCTAGCTCCTTGTCTACTGTATACTCACCTTACAATGACAACCTTGTAGATATTGGTTTATGGCCTGGAGATACATTACTAATACAAGTAAATGATACTATAAGCGAAACACCTGTGGCATCTAACTTATACCCAGGTACTTACAACGGTGATCCAGCGGATGCTCTTTATAATCCACTAGGTTTTAAATCTTGGAAGATAGTTGTTAAACAGCAGGAGCAAGATTATTATAATGTTTATCTACCAGGCATACTAGCTTCGTATCCAGAAGATCCTACAAAAGAATTAGGCCTAACGTCGCATGCTGTTTTAATAAATGACAATATAAATAAGGTACCTAGAGATTTATCACAAGTAGGTCCTGATCAAAAACAATTTAGAAGTTCTGTTCAGTTATTCGGTAGAGTAGAAAATACAGATCAAACACCAAGTACTACCAACCCATCTACTAATCTTGGGGTTGTTAATCAACAATACTATCCTTCAAGATTTTCAGATACAGTATCTACTATACAAGATGAATTTAGCCAATTTAATGTAGATTTAACCACACCACCAATTCCAACAGAACTTTCTAGCTCTTTCTATGAAGCAGAATCAAACCCATTAATTGCTAGAATTAGCACAACAAATGAGATTGGTCAAATAGAACCAACGTCAGGTGGGTCTACTTATTCTATCTTTAATTTAGCAGTATATGAAACAGAACCCGTAGAATCAAGACTTGATATATACTGGGAGACTAGTTCTAGTGGTACAATTGATGATTTAAACGAGCAAGTAATAGCTACAGGTGGTCAAACTATATTTGGAATAATTAATGATTCTTGGTTTTTAAATGAATATTTCAACAAGCAAACAACGGCGTCATCTCCATGGAGTGAAACAGCTTTAAACGCTTCACCGGAACCAGGACCAGCACCCGCTAGTCCAGTTATAGGACCTTTAAATGCTGAATACGGAAGATATAGATCTGTTGTTATGGGTCCTTTTTGGTTTGATGATAACACTAATACTCCTATACAAAACGTAGAGCTTGACAGCTTTAGCGTAGAAGATGGAAACAATACAGTAGTTACTAGTGACTTTGATATATTAAGAATAAAAGGAACAGGATCTACTCCAACTGGAATAGGTAACTACATAGACTTTAATGGGGCTACAACAACGACTTATACTCACGATACATTTATATTAGTTAATAAAGCATTCCACTTGTATGATAGTGCCGACGTGCCAGCTACTCAGTTTACTTTAGTTATAAGTGTCAAAGATTTAGACAATCCAAATCCTCCACCAATACCAATAAAAACGTTTACACTTACTAATACACTTGATGGTACTACCTTAGATGATGTTCCAACTGTTCAAGTAGGTGGTCAGACTTTAATAACAACACCAGGTTATGTCAACACATCTTGGGGTCAAACAACTAATACACCTATTGATTATGGTCAACAGCCTGATCTAGCAGGTGGTCCTCCTGGACAAATTGTTATTCAAGTTGGGTACACTGGTATTCCTCTAAAATTATATGGCTCGAACGGAAGTAACGTCGCGTTTTTATCACCTAGTCAAAATCAAAATAGTTTGTTTTGGGACATACCAGTACAAACAAAAGCAGGACTTCCTTCTACAGCTTTTCAAATAGACTCAGCCACAGGTGAGGTTACAGAGACAAGCTTTGGAGTAGCTCGAGGACAATATGATCTTAAAATACGAGTATCCGCCTATGGAACTCAACAAACTATAATTACATCTATAGTGATAGGTGTTCCAACGGCAAACGGATCTTTCAATAATAGTAGCTATTTTAATACTGCAGGAAATAATAATTTGCCAATTGACTTTGGTTTTATATATAACTTACATAATAGTACTACAGATGCTTACGATCAGATTCCCAACAGTAGTGGTGGTAATTCGAGCACGACATTCAAATATACCTTCCCAGACCCGGGTAATATCCCAGCTGGTACTTCATTAAACGATTCGTTCTCGAACTCTAGTTGTGGTTCTTATCCAGCTACAGGAGGTGGACCAAACACTCTAATACTTCAGCAACCTACCGGAAATAGCGCTTTAGAAGGCCCTTTGACCCAGGGTACAGGGTATGTAGCGGTGTTTTTAACACTAACAGGGCAACGAGGTGGAACTACATTTAACGAATGGGCATCATGTAATTTTTCTTGGGCGATAGAATACAGAGAAAACTCTACTGTTCCTTGGAAGGCGGCAACAGATATAGAGGGTAATGTTTTATCTTGGAATGGTTTGCTAGCTGGAAGTACTGAAGTAGATCCACAACAATCTGGTAAAGTATTAGATGATGACTCTTTAGGTGGTACAAACCAGCCAGTATCATGGTCTCAACCACAATCTAGTGGTTCGTATATACAGGATCAGGTTTACGGAGCGGCTGGAAATAATGCACCTGTAAGTTCTCTTATAATACCTGCACCAAACCCTAATACATATCAATTAATATCTAGAAATAGATCTTCAGTTTCAACTAACGCTAGTGAAACTGTTCTGGCAAAATGGGTTGCTGTGGGGAATAGTCCTACGTATGGAACAACGCCTTGTTTTGGAGAATATAGAGTTATAATACAAACAATAGGTGGTCAAGATAGTTCATTTGAAGACGCTTGTGTAGGTTGTTTTAGGGATCCAGCAACTCAACCATTTCCGGTAATTTCTTTTGAAATAGGTGAGATTGAGTTTGGTGATTTCTTTTATGATCTTGGGCCGCAAAGAGCATTTGCTTACCTAGTTGACACAAAGACTTTTCCAGTAAGTTCCTCAGGTAAAAGCCAGGCTTTAAATAATAACTTTGGTATAATAGGTTCTAGGTATAAAATATTATACGCATTGGAACCAGTACATAGATATGTTAGTACGTTTTACTCAGACGCGGCTTTAACAGTACCATTTCAAGCTTGGGATACTAGCGTTGGTGGTAATCCTGGATATATCTCTTATAGATCTTTTGATGGTAATGGTGGTGTGGCAGGTAGTACACCACCTTTTAATGCAGGAGTAACTAGCATCACCAACCAACCTAACGCTCAGTCTGCGGAAGGAGCTGGGTCACCTAGTGCTACGCCAAATACCTTTCAAGATAAAAGAGTTTGGGCTTGTTTAATGGAAGCTAGCACAGGTACAAAAGTAATGGGTACATCTATAGGTAAAGTTGGTTAGTAAAGTAACCATAGAACATGTAATCTAATATATAATGGCATTAATAGAAGTAAAATATTTTAACTCCTTTATCTTAAAAAAGAGTCTAGACACTGCTGATCAACCTCAATGGTTTGGATCAACAGGTATACCTACATCTGTAGGTGGTTTTGATCCTACGGATCTAGCTGACACATCACTTAACTGGGCGATAGAGGAATCAAGAATTAGAGGGGGTTACAATAACACTTCTATTTCTCTAGGTGCTAAAGCTTATTTAGTTGAAGACGAACCACAAGGAAGTATTAGAGGTAATGCTATGATATACTCAGGTATATTTAATTCTAGAACAGGTATAAACCAAACTAATCAATTCTCTGTAGCGGCAGAAATAACTAAAGCAACTGACCCAGCGGATGGTAGCATACAGAGGTTATATGCTGAAGATACAAATTTAATTATATTTTCAGAGAAGAAAGTTAGTAGAGCTTTAATAGATAAAGATGCTATATATACAGCTGAAGGTGGCGGTGTACCTATTAGTCAATTGAATTTAGTTATTGGTCAAATAATACCTTATGCAGGTAATTTTGGTATAGCAAATAATCCAGAAAGTTTTGCCGTTTACGGATACAGAAAATACTTTGTAGACAAAAATAGAAATGCTGTTTTAAGGCTGTCTAGAGATGGTATCACAGAAATTTCTAACTATGGTATGATTGATTGGTTTAGAGACAACCTAAGCACCGTAGATTCATCAGGGTTTGGCAATGGTAAGATAGTAGGTGGTTGGGATATATACACAAAACAATACACGGTTTCATTACAAAAATCTGACTCTAATCCAGCACTACCAAAGTACAGCACGTTACAGTTTGACGAAAGAGTATTAGGTTGGCCTTCGTTTTATAGCTACCAACCAAGATGGATGTTTAGCTTAGCCAATAGATTTTATAGTGTAAATAATAAACTTGGATCTGTATGGATACACAACGACTCTAGCGTAAATAGAGCTAATTTTTACGGTGATGAATATAAATCAAATATAGTATTTATAGTTAATCCCGATGTAAGTAGAAGCAAGGTATTTAAGACAGTTGACTATGAAGGTAGTAATGGTTGGGAAGTAAGATCTTATGTGTCAGATATAACAGGTGTTGATAGTATAGAGGTGAACGGCTCTAATGTACCTCAATGGTTGTTACCACCTGAGACTAGAGATACAACAAATGGTATATATAGTTACTACGAGGGTGAATACATAATAGATCCTAGAGTGGCCAGTGCGACATTTGGTACGCCTGTTTATAGACCAGACTATACAGCTGTGTTTGGAAGTGATGATCCTCCTTATAATAGATTATATGCTGGTTTTACAAGAAAAGAAAATAAGTATTATGCTAACCTAGTAAATGACTCAGAGCCAACGGCTGGTGAGGTTAGGTTTGGAGATCAAATGACCGGCATAAAAGGATACTACTGCACAGTGGTAATAGAAAACGACGACTACACTAACCCTGGAGGAGCAAAAGAGTTATTTGCAGTTAACTCAAACTTTAGTATAAGTAGTTAAATTAAATAAAATTAAATGAAATTAGAAATTAGAAAACTAGAGGAGACTGATTGGGATACTTTAGTTAGCTGGTGGGATAAATGGCCTAAATGGGTCAATCCACCAAAAGGTTTTTTACCAGACAATGGTACTGGCGGCTTGATGGTGTACAAAGAAAATACACCTATCGTAGCTGGGTTTTTATATTTCACAAACTCAGATGGTGTTTTGCTTGAGTGGATAGTTTCAAATCCAGAATATAGAGAAAAAGACCGAAAAGAAGCATTAGAAATATTAATATCTACAGCTGAAGAGACTTGTAGATTAGCAGGTAAGAAACATATGTTTAGTATCGGAAGAAACAAACATTTGATAAATACTCATAAAAAATTAGGGTGGACAGTAGACGATAGTCCATCATACGAATTAATTAAAAACATTTAACATGGCATTAGCAACAGCAATAGTAGCGGGAAGTGTAGCGGTAGCAGCGACAGCGGTAGGTGGCGCAATACAGTCCGGTGCAGAGCATAAAAACATGCGACGAGCTAGAGGCGAAAAAGGTAGAGCAGCAGCAAAGGTAGAGTCTCTACAAAATAGTAGACAGACTATAACAAACCCTTATGGCGGTGTAACATCACTAGCTAACTTAGCATCTGACCTGTCTGGGCAAATGTCTAATCCTTATTCTAGTTTAGGCGTAGCTACGCAAGCAGCTGAAATACAAATGGAACAAAGTGATATAGCTTTAGCTAATTCACTTGATGCTATGATGGCTACTGGAGCTGGCGCCGGTGGTGCAACCGCACTAGCACAAGCTGCTTTGAGAAGTAAGAAAGGAGTTGCTGCTGGTATTGAACAACAAGAAGCTGCTAATGAAAAACTTAGAGCACAGGGTGAACAAAACTTACAACAAAGACAAACCGCAGAACAACAGAGATTACAGTCTATAGCTATAAGTGAAGGACAAAGAGAGCAACAAGCTGAAGCTGCTGGAAACATATTTCAGTTCAATGCACAAGAAGATAGAACAAATTCAGACATATCTTACAACATTGCTAAAGAAACTGGAGCTGCTCAAAGAGAGGCTCAAGCTAGATCAAACAGAAGTGCCGCAACTGCAGGTATATTTTCAGGTATTGGTTCTATAGCTGGAAGTGTAGCTGGAGCTGCAATGGGAGGCCCTACAATGAGTGGTTCTGATAGACGTATAAAGAAAAATATAAAACTTATAGGTAAATCAAAAAGTGGACTAAACATATACGCTTTTGAATATATAGACAAAATATTTGGCGAAGGTGTTTGGCAAGGTGTTATGTCAGATGAGGTTTCAAGCGAAGCTGTAGTTAAGAACTTTGCTGGAGAATTTGATGGCGTTGACTATTCTAAAGTTGATGTTGAATTTAAAAAAATAAACTAACATGGGATATAGTATACCACCTGGAGATTATTCATTACCGCCAATGCAAGTAAATGTTGCTGCGGACTTAGGTAAGAGTTTAGCTGCTCAGATTACAGCCATTGGAAACATTAGGCGTCAACAAAGAGCAGAGGCTAAAAGACTTCAAGCAACTCAAAACGCATTTAAAAATAATTTAATTCTCCAGCAAAATGAATTAAAGACAGGTTACTTTGGTTCCTTAGAGAAAGCTGGTATAACTAATGATCCCGACAAGGAAAATGAATTGTTTGATCAATTTCAACTAGAGGTAGATACTAGAGCTAGAGCAGCGTTAGACGCTAGAATGAAGATGCAGTTTGATGCTGACATAGATGATGATGAGAGAATTAGACTTGGTAAAATAGTTAATGACTTTAAAAGCTACTCAGAGAAAAGCTTAGCTCAAATGGGTGGGTTAATAGCTGATGCTACTATAGTTAAAGATAAAGATAACGTTGTCGTAGGTGATCCTATGAATGGCGAGCAATTAGGTAATATTCTAGCACTTCAAAATATAAATGGAGCTGCTGCAGCTTCTTTTGACCCAAACGCTATAACGTCTAGACAACTAACAACTAAAGGTAATCAAAACATAGTGACGTCTACAGTTAAAATACCTGCTAACTCAACGTACTTTGAAGATGCAAACAAGGCTGGTGAAGGCGGTGCTAATAGTATAATTCAAAATGGATTATCAGCTGGAACCATAAAAGAAGAAGAAATTAATGGTGAGAAGTTTTACGTATTTAAAACAGATATAAATGTAAGTAACTACTCTTCTAAAGGAGGCATGGATCTAGTACAAAAAAAGCTACCAGTTCAAAGCAGTGATCAAATACTACAAGAAAATAAGTTTATAAATAAACAAGGATCTTTTAATCAAAACTTTGTTAATCAAAACCCTGTAGTTATTGCTGAAGTTGAAAAAGATAGTAACGGTAAGCCAACAGGTTATTCAAATACTGTGGATTACAACATCGTAGATGTAGGCGCTATGACGTTTGATAAAGCTTATATAGCTGAATTAGATTCTGAATACGAGTCTATATTTAATAATCCTGAAGTATCTCAAGCTCAAAAACAACAATACTTAATAGATATAGGTGTAGTTGAAAATATAAGATCAATACAAAAAAAGACACCTGAACAGCAGAAGAAACAAATAATGGATGCGATGGGTGATAACATTTGGGAAGGTTATTTTCCAGAAAAATACGTATCATCTGGAAATGGTTCTCAACAAATACAAAAGCAACTAGGTACTTTAAATAAAAAAACAGGAAAATTTGATTTAGATGAAGCGGATAAAGCTTTGCTTAAAAGCATTCAAGATCAAGGTATAAAAAACCCACTAACAGGAGAGCTTTACCAAGAAGGAGAATCTATATACGTTATAAGAACTGAGAAAAGTAGAGTTACACCTAAA
>OJGS01000245.1_pt1 | contig 19180 bp, 21 predicted proteins | sample 1594531 | NCBI WGS metagenome assembly OJGS01 (sample SAMN05416816, study PRJEB24817) | seawater metagenome | isolation source: Sea water | place: Canada:Atlantic | collected 2013-07 | reverse complement strand
GCAGCGTCAGATGTGTATAAGAGACAGAACCCGTTCTACCAATACCTCGATTTTACCGCCGGTTTCTTTTTCACCTAATAACCGGGCCGGAATGACCTTGGTATTATTAAAAACCAATAGATCATTGGGTTTGAGTAACTCCAGAAAGTCACTGAACTGGCGATCAGCCAGCTCACCATTATTTCCACCAAGTGTCAGCAATCGGCTGGCAGTTCGGTGTTTGGACGGATACTGGGCGATTAACTCCGGTGGGAGTTCAAATTGAAAGTCGGTACGTTGCATGGCGAGATCATAGCAGAGCTCTTGTGTTTTTCGTTAGGTAATATCGCTTCCCGCTATGAAAATATCATCAAAACGTTAAAACGGGCTTTCATAATCGGACAGCCCTCGTTATAATGCTCGGCTTGTTGCCGGGGTGGCGGAACTGGTAGACGCGCCGGATTCAAAATCCGGTTTCTTCGGAAGTGCGAGTTCGATTCTCGCCCTCGGTACCAACATTAAACCTTTTAAAATCAACAGGTTTATCCAGAATATTAAAGCCCCATGAGTTATACTGTTGGGGCTTTTTATTTACCAGCATTAAACGTAAATTACCGCCTGTTTTGCTGTTTTAATGCTCAAGAACGATTCGATAACGTACATCCCCTTTTCGCAGTTTTTCAATCGCTTCGTTTATCTGATCAAACGGATACATTTCCACAATTGGCTTGACCTGATGACGCTGAGCAAATTCCAGCATTATGCTGCAGGTTTGCATACTGCCGGTATCTGACCCGGAAATACTTCTTTGCGCTTCTGTCAGGTTAAATACTCTAATATCCAATGGCTCCATCGTTGCACCGACAAAATGCAGCCGCCCTTTTGGTTTTAATTTACTCAGGTACAGATTCCAGTCCAATTTGACGTTGACTGTAGATAAAATCATATCGAATTTTCTGGGTAATTCTGCCATAACGACGGCATCACGGGAATCCACACTGTAATGGGCCCCCATATCCAAAGCTTCCTGTAACTTTGCTGCGCTGGTAAATGCTGTGACTTCGCATCCCCAAGCTTGCAGAAATTGCAAAGCAATATGTCCTAGCCCGCCAATACCAATAACTGCCACCTTATCTGTTGGTTTGATATCAAATTGCACTAATGGATTGAAGACCGTCAATCCACCACAAAGCAAAGGCCCGACAGATTTAAGATCAATAGCTTCAGGTAATCGAATAACACTATTGGCATTTGCCCTCACCTTATCGGCAAAACCACCATGATGACCGACAATGGTAGGCGTAAGATCTGAACAGATATTTTCATCACCGTTATGGCATTGTTCGCAGGTTTCACAGTAATCGGCATACCAGCCCAATCCGACAGTTTGTCCGACTTCCAGATTGGTTACAGCAGTGCCTACCTTGTTTATTGTTCCCACTACCTCATGTCCAGCTATGACCGGGTAAGAAGACATTCCCCAATCGTTGTCGATAATGCTTATATCGCTATGACAGATACCACAATATCGCACCTCAATCTCGACCTCATGCTCTCCTAACAAGCCAGGGTCATATTGATATGGAGTAAGTTTGGCCCCCGGCTCCAACGCAGCAAAAGCATTAATCATTTGATGTCCTTTTTACAGTCAGGATTTTTAATCAGGTGATGATTATAAGCCAGCCTGGTAAGGGCTTTTATCTCAAACTGGCAAACTTTCAATGAAATATGACAGCCTGATGACAAATGCAGATTCCACTTTTTATCTTTTGCTTTATTCAATGTCTTTACTGAATTAAATATCACTTAGCTATCCGCCATGACAGCGCGTTGGTTTCATCAGTGAATCTGGAGCCGAATTTTTCATAACCCCGGACAGATGTTATAGTCAAACCAACACGATATATAGCTCTGTTTCAGACCTTAACGATAGGTTTTTCTATCCTCTTTTTGCCAATTTCCTTTTCTTTAATCTATTGATTCCGGTTTATCTCCTTATAGTGATCTTTGAGAGGTATTTATGCATAAGAAATTAACAGTTTCAGTATTTTTAGTCTGTTCGGCTTGTAGTCAAAATGATGCGGATCTGACATTTGCTGAGTTGGAAGCTGCTGGTTTTGAAAAACATCAACAGCAGTATTTTCAACTAGTAGGAGCAACCAACGCATGGTCGGGCAGATGGGCCAATGAAGATGTCGAAGTGTATACCTTTGATGATCCCGATCTCGAAAATGCACCTTTTTATGAATCCATAAAAACGGAGGATCCCGGATCGACTTGGGCAGATAAATGTGTCCACAAGAATGTTATTTTGCTTAGTAAGGGTTATCAAGCCTGTGACCGTCTATACGAGCTTTAGACCAAAAGATGATGACGATAATTTAATTTATGCGAGGAAATGGAAATGAGTGAGGAGTATGCTCAACAACTAATTGATATTCTGCTTTTATCTGATAATTTTCAAATGGACTTAAAAGCCCTGATTTCCAAGGTGGCCCATTTTAATAGCGATTCAGCTGGGGATAAAAAATGTCTGGCAGAAGCCTTTGATATGTTAATGAGAGAAAAACTAATTTGGGTAGAAGATGAACCCATTTATGAAAGCCAAGGGGATCACGTGCACTTCAACGACATGAGTATTGGCTTAACGAAAACCGGATCCAACGCATCGATAAACTAATAAAAAAGCCCTTCCAGATAAACTGAAAGGGCTTCTGTAAACGAAATATTATTCGGCTTCTTTAACAATCTGTGCCTGATGGAAGTTTTCAATACCCATTTTATCGATCAGACTGAGTTGTGTTTCCAGCCAGTCCACATGATCTTCTTCTGATTCAAGAATATTCTTGAATAAATCACGGGTGACGTAGTCACCAATTTGTTCGCAATATTGGATACCTTCTTTCAGGTCTGGTATTGCATCAAGTTCTAATGAGAGATCGGCTTCCAGCATTTCACGCGTATTTTCACCGATACGTAACGCACCCAGATCTTGTAGATTCGGTAACCCTTCCAAAAACAGCACACGTTCAGTCAGGGCATCAGCATGTTTCATTTCATCAATCGATTCATGATATTCATGCTCATAGAGATTTTTCAGCCCCCAGTCCTTATACATTTTTGCATGCAGAAAATATTGGTTAATGGCTACCAGCTCATTACCTAATACTTTATTCAACAGCTCAATAACTTTTTTATCACCTTTCATCGGATTCTCCCTTATTCCTGGATCTGATGAAGACGATTATCGTTCATAAAGAATAAATGTCAAAGATAAGTTATTGATATTAAAGGCAAATGATAACAATTATCATCTACATTCTGTTCCAGATGAGGTGAAAAAATAACAATTAGTAATTAAAGCTAAGTAAATTAGTGACTTGTTTGGTTGGCAAAAAGCCACATATAATTTATGGAAATAAGACGTTGGAAGTTTCTAAATTGAATTGGAGTTGAGATGGTTCTACTATCTGCGCAGAGTTAACGTGAACCGTTCACAGTTTGTGCAACCAGAAAGCTATCCTGCTCAATGGACTGTGGGGCATGTTGCTGCAAAACACGATTCACTTTGAACTGGCATTTACCACAGCAAGCTGTTGCTCCCGTGGTTTCACGGATTGCTTCAAGCGTGTCTGAACCAGCATCAATTGATGCTTTTACTTTATCGACATTCACGTTGTTGCAAACACAAACTATCATGAAATAAACCCTATTGGTTAACCTTGTTGCTAATGATAATGATTGTTATTTATTAAGTCAAAGGTCTTTTGTTATTTTTTGGGAGAAATTTCCAAAATTGTTACTTGCGATGCAGATGTTAACATCGTAACGTAGCTGTAACAGGCCTTAAGAGAACAGTATGAAAGCAATATCAGCGACGGTATTAATAGTTGAAGATCATCGGGATTTAGCTGCTAATGTAGGTGATTATCTGGAAGTTGGCGGCTTTACCGTTGATTTTGCTACAGATGGCATTACCGCATTACAGTTGTGTGAAGAACACCATTACGACGCAATCGTTTTGGATATCATGCTTCCTGGAATTGATGGCTTTGAAGTCTGCCGCAGATTACGTCAGGAAATGCATTTACATACCCCAATCATCATGCTGACCGCCCGTGACACCATTAATGACAAGGTGAACGGTTTTGATTTGGGTGCAGATGATTATTTGATTAAACCTTTTGAAATGCGTGAGCTCGAAGCCAGGCTGATTGCAATGATACGACGTCAACGGGGAGAACTCGAAGGTGGAAAATTGACGGTAGCCGATCTCACCTATGACCTCGATACCATGCGTGTTATGCGCGGCGATAAGCTTATCAAACTGTCTCCGATAACTCTGCACATCTTGCGGATCCTGATGCGCGAATCGCCAAAAATTGTCAGTCGTGAACGTCTGGAAGCTGAAGTGTGGGGTGATGATGCACCCGATAGTGATACGCTACGCAGTCATTTATATAACCTGCGAAAAAGTCTGGATAAACCCTTTCAAAATCAATTAATGCATACCTTACCAGGTGTGGGTTATAAACTTTGCAGAGAAGAAGACCTTTAAAGATTATGTAGATTAACGGCTGCGAAACTGTGCTTTGGGAAAGTGCACACTGACCTCAGTCCCCTCGCCCATTTTGCTGGATAAACGCAGATTCCATTCATAACGATTACATAACCGTTTAACAATAGTCATACCAATACCATAGCCCGTAGCCTGTTGTTTTTCATCTGCACGGAAAAATGGTTTAAAGACTTTCTGCATTTGATCCCGATCCATACCAATTCCGCTATCGGCAACCGAAAACCCGTCCGATCGGATAGAGACCGTAATATTGCCCCGCAGAGTGTAATTAAAGGCATTACGCAGTAGATTACCAATAAGAATCGGTAACACTCGTTCAGCAGCCAGTACGACTAAAATACCCGACTCTTCCACATTTACCGTGATCGGTTTATCGTGATGAATCATTCGCAGATTATCCAGTTCAGCAGCGATCAAATCATTGACGGTGATTTCCCTTAAAGGTAAAGCCTCTACCTGCTCTCTGGCTAATAACAACAGCGTTTCAATCAGCGATTCCATATCCGTCAGCGTACGATACATACGATTCATCTCGGTCACTGCCTGATCGCCGTATTTACGTTCAACCAATTCCAATGCACCACGAATTACAGCTATTGGAGTACGTAATTCATGACTGACGTCGCGGGTAAAATTTCGTTCACGTTCAACAAAATTTTCCAGACGGTTCGTAAATTCATCCAATGCCCGGACCAGACTGGAAACCTCGTCATCCGGAATGCTTCTCAAATCATGCAGATCCAATTGGGGAAAATTGCCTTCCCGAAAGTCCACTTCATTGACTGCCCGTGAAAGTTTCATTATAGGTGAAACGGCCTTATGTGACTGTCGATAAGCAATCCAGGCCAACAGATAAAGCACTACCAGAACCATCGCCAGAGGTAATAGACCAAAGACTAAAGCCAGTCGGGAAACCTTCACTTCATCAAATATCAGATACAGACGACGATCACCTTTATCCTCAACATAGACAATGGGCTGCTGGCCCGCCAGCTCAGCCCTTTTCAAACCTGGCCCCAGTTTCTGTAAGGCTGCTGGCAACTGGGAATAATTATCCCGTTCGGCCATGTAAGCTTTAAGGTTCATGGTGTTGGGTAATGGAAACGCTGGATCTTCTGAACGCATATCCCAGAAATGCTGGGCTTCACCCTCCAGAGCAGCACGCACCAATACATCTTCGAGAGTTGCCTTTGCAGCATAAATTCCTGCTATAGCCACCAGACTGATTAATGCAATTTGTATTAAAAAGACTTTAACCAGCTTGGCATGAAGATTGGTATTGGATTTAGCCATCGGCTCAGTTTACTCGCTTGGAGAATAAATAATGCGTGACCAACCACTCGGTTCCATCGCGATAGCCAAATAATTCAGCACAGGCCATAAAGAATAACCGCCAGCGTTGTAGCCAGATAGTGCCCTCTCCTTTACCATAGGTTTGATCAAACAATGCTTTAATCTGACTGGCATTTTTATCCGTATTTTCCAGCCAGGCTTCAGCTGTTTTCTGATAATGCTGACCATTGACCAACCATTGCTTTTCAATCTGCAAAGCATCCTGAAAATGCAATAACGTGTCTGCTGAAGGCATCAATCCACCGGTAAAAAAGTAGCGTCCCATCCAGTTATCATCGCCTTCAGTTTCGAAAGGATAAACGACATTACGATGACAGAAAATATGCACAAAAAGCTTACCGTCAGATTTCAGCCAGCAACTTACATTGTTGAGCAACTGCTGATAATTACGCATATGTTCGAACATTTCTATCGAGACAATTCGATCATATTGCGTGTTCAGTTCGAGTTTATTGACATCGCAGGTAATGATATGAATATTAGTTAATCCGCGGGCAAACGCCTGCTTTTCAATGTACTCACGTTGCGAATTGGAATTTGATACAGCAGTGATTCGTGAATACGGAAATCGTTCAGCCATATACAGAGTCAGTGAGCCCCAACCGCAGCCCAGTTCAAGAATATCCTGCCCGTTTTTGAAATCACCCCGTTCGAGATAAATATCCAGCATGGCCTTTTCAGCCTGATCCAGCGATATGGTATAATCATCCCACCAGCAACCGCTGTATTTGAGATGTTTGCCTAATGACAGTTGATAAAATTCAGCGGGTACTTCGTAGTGTTGTTCATTAGCTGCCTGGGTTTCTATCGCAATCGGACTGTTTCGTAGCATTTCCATGCATTGATTTTTGATTTCACTGGCGGCTTCCGGATCATAGGCATTTTCATCTTGCAGGCGTTGCTTAAGCAGCCTGCGAATGCCAACTCTTACTAACATGTCAGGCACCAGTCCTTTTTCGGCGATAGATATCAGACTCATATTTTTTTCCTCCAGGGAATAAATGCACTGGTTGTTTGTTGATAACGACGATATTTATCCCCACGACTGCGAATCGCGTGTTGTTCGGTGTAGGGTATGCCGGTAATGAAATACAGAAATAACAACATCACTAATGGCGCTAGCCAGAGCCACGCTGCGTGTTCGATGCCAATCGCCATTAAGGGATAGCTAAACCAATGTAACCACTCGAAAAAGTAATTCGGATGTCTGGAATAATTCCACAAGCCTGTTTCGCAGACTTCACCTTTATTTTTCGGATCAGCTTTGAAATTGGCTAATTGCTTATCCGCAACAGTGACCCCGGTAATAGCAATAATGGCGACAGCAAGACCGGCATATTGAGCGAGTCCTAAAGACTCAATCTGCCCCTGATTAATGAACCAGACTGGAATGGCAAATCCCCACGCCAATAAAGCCTGAAACTGGAAAAAGAAAAAGTGATAAAAATTAGTTTTGCCCCCCCAGTACTGCCTCAGATATTTATAACGTCCATCTTCATCTTCTCCTAACACTCTTTGAGCAAGGTGTGTTCCCAAACGCAAATACCAAAGCAGCATGATGCCAGATGCCATAATGCTCAGTGGCAAATAGCCCTCACTGGTCAGCAAATGAAAGAAAGCCAGAAAACTTAATGAAAAAGCCCACAACACGTCGACAATTCCAGCATTTTTACTGCGAATCTGCCAAAACCAACCGCACAGCATTATTAAAGATACAATGAAAAGACTAAACCACAGCATGTTGTTTTCCTGATTCTTGATTGCGCCAATAATTCGCCAATGTCATTAATAATGGAATTGCCAATCCCCAGCTAATGGCAAGTACTACGATTAATATCTCTGGTTGCAGCCAGTCTAGTGCACCTAGACGACTACCTGCATAGTAGGAAACCGGGCTAGCAATAGCAGAAAATATTCCTGCCATCACACGACGTTTTAATAACCATGACAGTGAGTGGTTAAGCGTTAACGCAAAATTGATCCATAAACACCATATCCACCAGGGTGCAATCGGTTCAATAGTTTGAGCTTGATAAGCCATTAAATTCCAGGCTGACCAGCTCGAATCCAGCACGACACCGATTAAAATTGCCGCCAGCACCAGTTTGTAATCAGTCTGTTTCCAGCGATAAAAACGAAAATGAAAGATCAAAAGGGCGACGGTAAAAATAACGGCCGGTGAATTCAACTCCGCGGCCCCGCTTAATACACAGACAAACCAACCGATCTGAAACAGCAGGAAATTAATAATAGTCAACCGATCAGGCATATGCTGGACACCACTGGGGACGCCGGTTATCGACTTTACTGAATAGTAAGTGCACGTCACTGATACTGCGTTCGGCAAAACCACCTTCGCAGTAGCAAAGATAAAACTCCCACATCCGGATAAATGAATCTGGATACCCCATGGCGCGAACTCTTTCCAGCGAAGCGTTAAAACGTTCCCGCCAGGTGGCCAGAGTAATCGCGTAACTTGGGCCAATGTCTTCAAGGCTGGTAAGTTTCAGCTTGGCTTTGGCAGCAGCATTACTCAGCACGGTGACACTGGGGATAAAGCTGCCTGGGAAAATATACCGCTTGATAAAATCCACTGATTTTACTGCCTGGGCATAACGGTGATCTTCCAGCGTAATCGCTTGAATGATGGCCAGGCCATCTGGGGTTAATAAATCTGCACACCGCTGAAAATAGTCATCGATATAGTGATGCCCCACCGCCTCAACCATTTCAATCGAAATCAGCTTGTTATATTGCCCTTGTAGATCACGGTAATCTTCAAGCAATACTGTTATCTGATTAGTTAGGCCCGCTTTTGATACACGTTGAACAGCATAATCATATTGTTGCTGGGAAATAGTCGTTGTGGTGACTTTGCAGCCATAATGCTGAGCAGCAAATACCGCACAACCTCCCCACCCAGTACCAATCTCCAGCAGATGATCTGTCGGCTGTAAATCCAACTTGTCACACAGTCTCGCCAACTTTTGCCGCTGAGCTGTTTCAAGAGATTCAGTACCACTGTAATACAAGCCGGATGAATACATCATCCAGTCTTTATCCAGAAACAATTCGAATAAATCATTCCCCAGATCATAATGGGCAGCGATGTTCTTACGGCTACCTTTTCGGCTATTGCGATTAAGCCAGTGAAAGCCTTTTAACAACGCACCGGTAATTCTGGCAAAGCCCTGTTCGAGTTCATCAGTCAATGACTGGTTACGAACCAGAATTCTCACCAATGCAGTTAAATCACTGCAATGCCAGTCACCCTGCATGTATGATTCAGCAGCGCCGACGCTGCCGCCTTGAACGACAGCTTCAAAAAAACGCCGATCATAGACGGTCAGGCTAATCGATAGATCCGCACCTGGATCGCCTAATTCATAAACTTCACCTGCTGTATGTAGATGAATACAGCCTTTCTGAATCCTGCCTAGCTGACCGATAACAGCTTTTTCATACAGTTTTGATAGTCGGCTGGGTTTGCCACTCTGAGTTTCAATGACGGCCGATTTACTCATTTGTCCTCTCCATTCGGTATAACAGGTTGGGTCACGGTATCGGCTTGTTGATCAGGATGACTGAATGAAGGGGTATGCTTGCCCCATAAGCGTAATGCCTGCCAATAAATACGCATAACAACTCTGAGTGTCTGTAGTGGATAGCGAATAGGTAACCAACGCATACTTCTGGCTGTCATTGGCTGGAAATCAGCCTGTAATGTCGCATCAAACTGGCGTTCTCCCTCGCGCATTAACACCATGTTGATATTGATTGCATCTTGTTCCAGCTGAAAACGCCAGTGATATTGAATATCCATTGGCATAAACGGTGAAATGTGAAACTGCTTATCAAAATCAAACCGCCATGGCTGATTTTGTTGCTGATTCACTTTCAATACATAGGCATAACGCTCATTCCAGGGTGTATTGTTAATTTCAGCGACTATGAACTTAAGCTGTTGCTGTTCATAACAGAAATAAAACGTCACCGGATTGAATATAAACCCAAGATAGCGTGGATGAGTAAGGATCTTTACCGTACCTGAGAATGACTCACCACTCCGTTGTTGTATCAACTCCACCACTGCCTGTTTCAAATCTGTCTGGTCTGATTGCAGATAGTCCTTACGGTAAAAACTAATCAGATTGAAGCGTTCCAATGACCAGAAACGCGAGCGTTTAAAATGAGATTGCAGTTCATCAAGATCCAGCATCAACATTGCCAGTGGATACTGGAACTCATGATTTTTTGGCAGATGGCGCTGATGATGCACCCAGCCACGATAAATTCCATCAGGCAACATTGGCGACTCCCTGCTGAGAATTTTCCAGAGCATCAATCACCCGCAAAGCGCTACTCACACCATCCTCATGAAATCCCCATCCCCAATAAGCACCGCAATAAAAAGTATGCTGTGTATCAGCAACTTCCTGCCAGCGACGTTGAGCATTAAGCGTGGAGAGATTATAAATTGGATGGGCATAACGTCGATGCACCAGAACTTTTTTCGGGTCAATCAAATGTCCGGAATTTAACGAAACGATCAGCTCTGCTGGCGCATTCAGACTTTGTAACGTATTCATGTGATAACTCACGGTACATTGCTGACGCAATTCAGGGCTTACGCGAACATTCCAGCTGGCCCACGCCTGAGGATTTTTCGGCAATATATCTGCATCTGTGTGCAGATGCATCTCGTTTTCCTGAAAGCCTATTCCCCCGAGAACGGCCACTTCCGTTTCACTGGGCTGATCCAGCATGCGTAATGCCTGATCTGCATGAGCGGCGATGATTACTTTATCAAAATGACGCTTCTCTCCGTGAACCGATAAGCTGACACCATGAATATTTCGCTCTATCCGTTGAATGGGTGAACCCGTCATAAACTCTGCATTTGTCTGCTGTACAAGCGCATCAACATAAGTCTTTGAGCCACCTTTAACCACACGCCATTGCGGTCTGTCTGTTAACGACAGCATGTGATGATTATGCATAAAACGAATAAAATACTGTGCCGGGAAATCCACCACTGAAAGACTGGGGCCTGACCACAAAGCACAAGCCATAGGAATTAAATGGTCATTGATAAAAATATCACTGTAATTATTGATTGCCAGATATTGGCCCAATGTCAGACCGTCGTCGTCTCCATTTAGCAGTAAAGGGGCTTCACGATAAAACCTTACCAAATCCCATAACATTCGATAAAAACGAAAGCTCACCAGATTACGACGCTGACAGAATAATTTATTCAAATCAGTAGCGTTATATTCCAGACCAGAAGTGGCATTACTGACACTAAAGCTCATCTCAGTGGGCTGACTGTCCACCCCAAGTTGGGATAATAACGCACTGAAATTTGGATAGTTCTGTTGATTAAAAACGATAAAGCCCGTATCCACATGAAAAGCTTTGCCAGATATATCTATCAAGTGGGTATCGGTATGACCGCCTAGGTAATTGCCGGCTTCAAACACGGTTACTTCATGTTTTTTGGCCAGATAATATGCCGAGGTCAAACCGGATATTCCAGCACCAACAACAGCAATTTTCATAAAGCGGCCTCAGAGAGGACTTTCTTGCTTTCGCGTTTGTGAAGCGGAACTGTGCGTACATCCCAGATGAGCCCAGTTTTTTGCATGAATTTTAGCAGGTAATAACTTATATCGACTTCCCACCAGTAAAACCCTTGTCTGGCAGAAGCAGGATAATGATGATGATTGTTGTGCCAGCCCTCCCCCAGGGTCAATAATGCCAGCACAAAATTATTACGGCTTTCATCGCCTGTGGTGTAGCGTTTTTTACCAACTCGATGCGCCATGGAATTTATTAACAGCGTTGCATGTAACAATACTACCGTCGAAATAAAATATCCCCATACCAACATTTGCCATCCATTTGTTCCCAGTCCGGGAGCAAACTTTTCCAGTAATACACCCGAAATAAATAAGCTTGCTGCCAATATAACCGGTGCGATCAAATCGAATCGATCCAGCCAACGCAGTTCAGCAAACCTTTTCCAGTCCGGAACCAGGCTGTAATCAGCTTGATAATGTTTTCCTGAAAGAAACCAGCCCATATGGCTCCAAAAAAAACCCTGTTTGGGGGAATGAGGATCGGCCGACTGATCTGCATGACGATGATGCTGACGATGATGTGCTGCCCACCATAGCGGTCCACGTTGTGTTGCAGTTGCGCCAATAAATGCAAAAACAAATTGGACTGTCCGTGATGTTTTAAAAGATTTGTGTGAAAAATAACGATGATAAAACGCTGTTATGGCAAACATCCTGATTAAATATAAAGCGACTGCAACAGCCACTGCAATTGAAGAAATGCCTACAAAAATAACTGCCAGACAGGCCAGATGCATGATCAGAAAAGGGATAACCCTTAACCAATCAACACCTGTATCTGCATTACCAAGTTCGGCAACAGATAAATCGGCTTCACCATTGTCAAACCATTGTCGAATTGATTTCATGAAGTATCTCTTTTGCGATGATGTGAAGCTTAGTCAGCAAAGTGTGAATTGCATGTGAAGAGTTAAGGGCGTGTTTTTTATCTCCGCCTTTGTTGAGGCTAAAAAAGTTTCCATCAAAGCAGGAGAGCGTCTTTTGTGAAATAAATTCATGTATTTCACCGCTGCGCAGCCAGCCAAGCTTTTCAAATGAGTTCCAGACTCATTTGTTAGTAATTTAATATTAGAGGTCAGCTACGTTCTTTTCGCCTTGCCGTAAACAAGTAAAGTCGCCAGATCAAGATAAATAGGCCATGAAGGCTATGCTCTTTCAGAGCCTGGCAGTCTCTTCACTTCATTTTCACAATCTTTACGGTTTGATGAGAATAATAATCAAGTTCATCGGAAAAGAACCATGTTAAAGAAATCTCTAACGCTAAAATTGACTTGGCTCTTACCCATATTTGTTTTAATAGCGGCCTGCAGTGGAAATTCTATGCAAAGTGCTTATGTAACTGACTACCAGAAAGCTCTTGAATCAAAAGGCTCGCAGCCAGTTGAAAACAACGAGGCTGTGAACGGCTTTATTGAGGTTTTTAATCAGACTCAACATGGTGAAGTGGCAGATATTATTCGTCAAACCTATGCTGAACAACTTTATTTTAACGATACCTTCAAAACCATTACTGACAGAAATAAACTCATAGAATACATGGAACAGACCGGGCAACAGGTCGATCGCCTTGAAGTTCAGGTTCAGGATGTTGCTCGCAGTGGTCACGACATCTATGTGCGCTGGATAATGCAAATGCAGTTTACGGTAATGGGAAAGCAAGTCGACAGCAAATCTATTGGTATTAGCCAATTACGCTTTAATGAACAAGGCAAGATCATCTTACATCAGGATTTTTGGGATGGTGTGGATGGCTTTTATCAACACTTGCCGATTATTGGATACTCCCTTAGGAAAATCCGGGAAAAATTATGATAAAACGCATTCTGTTTTTTTCGCTCATCCCTTTTCACTTGGCCAGTGCAAACAGCTTTGAATCTGAAATAAAGCTGGGTGATTCTACCCTGCAGCAATGTTCAGCCGTTCCTATCAAAGTGATGTTATTCAATCTTGGTGACGTTGCTTTATATCGGGAACAATGCAGTGATGATACAGCACTGACCAGTCAGCCAGTTCAGCTTTCATTTATTTATAAGCGGAGTTTTGATGCCGAGGATTTTCAAAAATCTTCGGTGAAATTGTTACAGCGTAATCTGGATGATGACTTTTTCAAATCAATTGAAATGGCATTATTGGATTTCAATGCTGGCTATCAGAAAGCTGAAGAAGGTGATCGTTACGATATCCGCTATTCGGCTGAGTCAGGTTTACTGTTATTCAAAAATGGGCAACAACTGAGTCAAAGTGATGATGCACAACTTGGCAAAGCTTATTTTGATATCTGGTTTGGAAAAGATCCTTTCAGCAATGGAATGAAAGAAGATTTACTGGCAGGTCTGAAAAATTAAACCCGCCTGTTGGCGGGTTCAAATGGGTTAACTTTTTATTCACTGGGATATAACAATTTTTGTAAGCCCGGATGATCCTGCAAAGGCTGTAATGCTGGTTCCTGAGCAATTTCTTCACGATAGCTCTCACTGCGCGAGATGGCTTCTTTGAGATAATACAGTGCTTCTTCAAATTGCCCCATTGTCGTATAAGCGCATGCCAACTGATAAAACGCATGGCTGTTTTGTGGGTCACTTAATAAAGCCTGATGACAAAGGTTCGCCGCCCATTGAGGCTCACCTAATTCAAGCACGGCATCAGCTTTATAGGTCAAGGCCTCACAATCATCGCGTTTAATCTTCAAGATGTGGTCATAAATACCAATTTTATGTGATGCCGTATTTTCCTGAGCGGCACGTAGCCATAGTGACTGCAGTTCCTGAGTTCGCTCAATCTCTTCGCGGTTCTCTTCAATATGCTGTGTTTTTTGATTAAGTTGCAGTTCTATAGCGTGTAAACGCTGCTCATATTCCAGCACCAGTTTTGAGATCTCTTCATCTGCCAGTGAGTGCACCCGCTCCTTGATTTCCCGGATCGATGTCCAGCCCACCAGAACCAATATCGATGTTGCACCCGCAATCAGATAGAAAAAATAGGTAACCGTGTTGGTTGAATAGGTAACCGCTTTATCCACCGCGTTAATTTCACGATTCACTATCTGCTGAATCATTTCGTTACGCTGGGCAGCCATATCGGTACGTAACTGTTTTAATTCATCCAATACATAACGCTCAATAAATGGTGAATAAAGCGGCTGTTCCAATACCTCAACTTCTGCTTCGAACTGTTCCATTTGTGCTTCAGGTATAGGTGCTACCTGGGTTTCCGGCTCTGCGTTTGCCAACATTGGCAAACATAAAAAAAATAAAGCAACTACGATGCGAGGCATATAGCTCTTCCGTGATCATGCACCTCAACAAGATAACTGTGCAGATTTTTGATCGCATCGGCATAGTCATCTTCATCAATAATAAATTGCATATCTACCTGACGCATAGACTGATGCATGGCCAGCACACTGATATTTTTCTCTGCCAGTGCACTTACCGTACGTGCCAGGATACCGGGGATTTTCATATCGCTACCAATCGCCGACACAATGGCCACTTTCTGCTGATTAATTTCTGCTTCCGGAAATTGTTCCTGCAGAGCTTCCCTAATCCGTCGAATATTCTTCAGGCTCGCAGTAAGATAATGCGTAATGGTGTTGGCATTAATATCTTTGGAAATAATATGGGCTTTGTTTCTGCGGATCTGAGCCAGGATTTCACGGTCATAATTTTCAATATTGCCTGCCATATCCTGATCAAACAGCTCAAATGCATAAACATGCTTGCAGCCAGCAATAATTTCGACACATGGTTTGCTACTGATATAGTCACCGGTGATTAATGTTCCGGCATGTTCAGGTTCAAAGGTGTTTCTTACTCTTAACGGAATATTATTCTGCCGTAAGCCTTTTGCCGCTTTAGGGTGAATGGCTTCCATACCCAGATTGGCTAATTGATCAGCAACATCGTAATTGGTCCGGCCAATCGGCACAGCATTATCTTCGCCTACCAAACGTGGATCAGCACTGCTTAAATGAAACTCTTTATGAATAATCGCTTCATTGGCATTGGTCAATACAGCAATACGACTGAACGTCATCTCACTGTAGCCACGATCAAAGGTCGACATCAGACCATCATCACTATGGGCATACCCAGTCACGATGGGTAACTCTTTATTCAGATCAATTTTGGCAAACGCTTTATTAATACGCTCATCAAGTTTCATGTGCTTGTCAGTCTGCCACCCGGTTAAATCTACATAACGGGCATTGATTTTGTCTTTTTTGAGTAAAGTTGCAGTATTCCAGGCACTATGAGCCTCGCCAATACTGGCCAGCATTTCACGCACTGTTGCCAGATGCATATCCAAAGCAAAGTGACCGTGCTGGCAAAGACGTTGCAGATCCGCCAAGACCCGTTCGGCATCATCAAGACGTTCACCAATAAACTCATTAGCTTTATTTAGTGTTTTTTTATCTTTAAACAGTTGCTGGTTGATGGAAAAAATCTCTTGTTTGAGCTTTTCCATCGCTTCCATCCAGCTATCATCATTCAAACTATTGGCAAATTCAGCGTAAACACCAGATGTGCCATTTTTCTTATGCTCAAGCAAAAGGTTAGTAATACCACCATAAGCTGAAACAACAAACACACGATTGTAAATTGACTCGTTATGAACCGGTTTCAGAATAATATTGTCGCGCACTGCGACATAGTCGCTCATGGAAGTGCCGCCTATTTTTTCTACCGTATGAAATTGCATATCTACTCTCTGTTAATTCGTTGTACTCCGGGCTAAACCGGAAAGGCTGCATTGCCTGTTATTCAGTTACTGCTTCGGCGTCTAACTCATAAGCACCTTCAGCGTTGTGAACTTCTTTACCATTTAATGGTGGATTGAACACACAGGCCAGATGAAGCTCTTTAAACGCACGCAGGATATGACGATCATGTTTATCCAGGTTGTATAAAGTACCCGGGGTAATTTTGTAGACCTTGCCGTCATCCAAAGTTTCTACTTCGCCTTCACCACTGATGCAATACACCGATTCAAGATGATTCTGATAGTGCATACGGAAATCGGCACCGGCATATATAGTGGTGATATGAAATGAATACCCCATGTTGTCGTCTTTCAATAACATACGGGTACTTTCCCAGTTGCCATCCGGTGAAACGATACGACGAGAGGTTTGTTGAGCTTCTTGAAGTTGTCTGACAATCATGATTTTGTCCTCTGTAAATGCTTTGGCAAAATCCGGTGAACGGAAAACCGTTCACCGGATTACTTAAGTTGGTTTGGTCAGTTTATTAACTTGCCGCTTTTTTGCTTTCCGGCTCAACCACATCAGATTTACTGGCTTCATCACTTACTGAATAATCACCTTCAAAAAAGTCCTTTTCTTCTGGGATGGTGTCTGCTTTATCACAAACTTCTTTAATCGCCTGTTCCAGAATATCAATACCTTTTTTCAGATTTTCATCCTTGATGGTGAGTGGGCAGAGGAATTTCACAACATGATCGTCTGCACCACTGGTTTCGATAATCAAACCTTTCTGGAAACATTTACGGGTGATTTGTCCCGCCAATTCGCCATTGACACAATTAATACCGCGGAACATGCCACGGCCATGTGAATTAAAGTTACCTTCACCGTATTTAGTCACAATGGTGTCAACGCGATCAGCAATGTATTGACCTTTACGCTGTACTTCCTTGGCAAATTTATCGTCTTTCCAGAAATAATCCAGTGCGGCTTTAGCAGTGACAAACGCATGATTGTTGCCACGGAAGGTGCCGTTATGTTCACCTGGTGACCATTGATCAACTTCCGGCTTCATCAGCACTACGGCAAATGGCAGACCATAACCACTAAGTGATTTGGATAAGGTGACGATGTCAGGGTAAATACCTGCTTCTTCAAAACTGAAGAAGGTACCGGTGCGGCCGCAACCCGCCTGAATATCATCAACAATCAATAACACATCATGACGTTTGCAGATTTCTGAAAGACTTTGTAACCAGGTCATTGAAGCAGCATTGATACCGCCTTCACCTTGCACCGTTTCAACAATCACCGCCGCCGGCTTGTCGACACCACTACTGGAATCAGACAACATCTTGTCGAGCAGGTTAGTAGTATCAAAATCATCACCCAGATAACCATCATAAGGAATTCGGGTTGAACCATGTAAAGCGATACCAGCACCACCACGGTGAGTTGAGTTACCTGTTACCGATAACGCACCAAGACTCTGTCCATGCCAGCCATTAGTAAATGAAATAATGTTTTCACGGCCGGTTTTTTTACGGGCAATTTTTAACGCGGCTTCGACCGCATTGGTGCCAGTAGGACCGGTAAACATGACAATATAATCAAGGTCACGAGGCTTCAGAATATTCTCGTTAAAGCTTTCCAGGAATTCACCCTTGGCACGTGTGTGTAAATCCAGACCCTGAGTAATACCATCACGTTGAATATATTCAATCAGTTTTTCTTTGAATAAAGGGTGATTGTGACCATAATTCAGCGAACCTGCACCAGCCAGAAAATCTATATATTCATTGCCATCATCATCATAAATCAACTCGCCTTGAGCTTTGTCAAATAGACGAGGGAATGCGCGGGCATATGAACGCACTTCTGATTCGATCTCTTCAAAAATTTTCATTCGCTTTTCTCTCCTGTGAAAGTTGTGGCCATCGCTGACCTGAATTCAGTATTAATTAAGCTATGGGTTTAAACGGACCGACTTTAACTAACATTTCAGTATCATGTTGATCGGCAAAATGTTGTTTTCGATCAAACATCACACTGCTGCTAATCTCGGTATCCAGTTTACGGGCAAGACTTTCAAATAACCCCCAGGAAGCTTTGTTGTCTGGAGTTATCGTCGTTTCGATTCGCTTAATGTCACGGTTTTGTTCACGCAACAGAATTTCTTTAAGCATTCTTCCGGCAAGCCCCTGACCTCGGGCCTTTTCGCCAACGGCAACCTGCCAGATAAATAATGTTTCCGGGCGTTGTGGTATGCGATATCCGGAAATAAACCCCACCAATTCATTTTCAAGAACCGCTGCAACAGCTGTCTCGGCAAAATGGCTGCTTTGCAATAAGTTGCAATACATCGAATTGGTATCTAATGGTGGGCATTCAGAAATAAGTTTATGCACGGCTGCACCAAGTTCTGCCGTTGGTTGCACTAACTCAATAGGTAAAGGCGCAGTCTTTACTTGGCTCATATATGTAATCAACTCTAATGTTTATTGCACTAAGTACTTAGTGATGTAAAAAAACCTTTAAATTCCATCATAATGACGTTTAATTAATATAATCATACATTTATGACTTGCAGATGACAGAATCTAAATATATAGTACCCTAAACAAATTAAAAGTCCAGACCACTTTGTGCTCTATCATTTAGTTCGAGCTCTTTAAAATGGTCTAGATAAAAGTCTGGCTGATAAGCCGATAAGACTCGTAAAGCGGTTTACCCCAAGTTGAAATATTCATCAAAGAAACGTGGGAAAATATGTTGAATTCAATTCAAATTAATACTGAAACTATAGACGCTCTTGGTCTAGACAAAGAGCAAAGGGAACACCTGTTGAATCATATTGAAGAAGTGCTTATTGCATTGCGTCGGGTTATCCGCGCCACCGACCTACATTCAAAATACCTGGCT
>OJGS01000240.1_pt1 | contig 19392 bp, 16 predicted proteins | sample 1594531 | NCBI WGS metagenome assembly OJGS01 (sample SAMN05416816, study PRJEB24817) | seawater metagenome | isolation source: Sea water | place: Canada:Atlantic | collected 2013-07 | reverse complement strand
TCTACACACTGCATATCGTCGGCAGCGTCAGATGTGTATAAGAGACAGGGGCTGGGCGTGGGTGAGGCTCATGTGACGAATAGTAGACCAGTCGTCTAGAAGGCGAAACTGATTCTCTGCCGTGGGTTGGTGGCGGCGGATTGCGGTAGATTCCCTGTGTCAACGTGAGTTCAAGCGGCGCGGCCACGCGTCACAACACGCCATACCCAAGGGGAAGCTGATGCAACCGATTCGCAAGCTGCTGGTCGCCAACCGGTCTGAAATCGCCATTCGTGTCATGCGCGCGGCGGCCGAGCTGGACATCCGCACCGTGGCCATCTATGCCCGGGAAGATCGGTTTTCGCTGCACCGCTTCAAGGCCGACGAGAGCTACATGGTCGGCGAAGGGGCCAAGCCCATCGCGGCCTATCAGGCCATCGACGACATCATCGAGGTGGCCAAGGCGTCGGGCGTCGATGCCATTCACCCCGGTTACGGATTTCTGTCTGAAAACCCGGACTTCGCCGACGCCTGCGCCGCCGCCGGCATCACCTTCATCGGCCCCAAGCCCGAGGTGATGCGCACCCTGGGCAACAAGATCGCCGCCCGCAAGGCCGCCGAGGCCGCCGGCGTGCCGACCATGCCGGCCAGTGCCGCGCTGCCGTATGACCGCGATGCCTGCCGGCGCATCGCCGAGGAAATTGGCTATCCGCTGATGCTCAAGGCCAGCTGGGGCGGCGGCGGACGCGGCATGCGCGTGGTGCGCACCGAAGACGAACTCGACGCCGCCGTGCCGGTGGCGCGGCGCGAGGCGAAAAGCGCCTTTGGCAACGACGAGGTGTATCTCGAAAAGCTGGTGGAACGCGCCCGCCACGTCGAGGTGCAGTTGCTGGGCGATACGCACGGGCAGCTGGTGCACCTGTTCGAGCGCGACTGCTCGGTACAGCGCCGTCACCAGAAGGTCGTCGAGCGCGCGCCCGCCATTTTTCTCACCCAGGAACAGCGCGAGGCCATGTGCAACGCGGCGCTGAAGCTGGGGCGCGAGGTCCACTACACCCACGCCGGCACGGTTGAATTTCTGGTCGATGCCGACAGCGGCGCGTTCTACTTCATCGAGGTCAATCCGCGCATCCAGGTCGAGCACACGGTGACCGAAGAAATCACCGGCATCGACATCGTCAAGGCGCAGATTCACATCAGTGAAGGCGCGCGCATCGGCAGTGACGAATGCGGCGTGCCCGCGCAAAAAGACATCGTCATGCACGGCCACGCGCTGCAATGCCGCGTGACCACCGAAGACCCCGAAAAAGGCTTTCAGCCGGACTACGGCCGCCTGGGCGTGTACCGCAGCGCCTCAGGGTTTGGGGTGCGGCTGGACGGCGGCACCGCGTATTCCGGGGCGGTCATCACGCCCTATTACGACTCGCTGCTGGTCAAGGTGACTTGTTGGGCCCCGCAGGCCAGCGAGGCAATTCGCCGCATGGACCGGGCGCTGCGCGAGTTCCGCATCCGCGGGCTGTCGAGCAACCTGGCGTTTCTCGAAAACGTGATCAATCACCCGACGTTTCAGTCGGGCGAGGCCACCACCCGATTCATCGACGAGACCGCCGAGCTGTTCGAGTTCACCGCGCGTCGCGACCGCGCCACCAAGCTGCTGCGCTTCATGGGCGAGGTGATCGTCAACGGCAATCCCGAAATGAAGGGTCGCCACAAGGTCACGCCGACGCCCGAAAAACCCATCAAGCCCAAGTGTGATCTCAACGCGCCGGCACCCGACGGCCATCGGCAGAAGTTGCTCAAACTGGGCGCCAAGGGCTTTTCCGACTGGATGCTGGAGCAGCCGCAGGTGCTGCTCACCGACACCACCATGCGCGACGCGCACCAGTCGCTGTTCGCCACCCGCATGCGCACCCACGACCTGGCCGTCATCGCGCCCTACTACGCGCGCCTGCTGCCGGGGCTGTTCTCAGTGGAATGCTGGGGCGGCGCCACCTTCGACGTGGCCATGCGCTTCCTGAAGGAAGACCCCTGGGCGCGGCTGGAAACGCTGCGCGCGGCCATGCCCAACCACCTGCTGCAGATGCTGTTGCGCGCTTCCAACGCGGTCGGCTACACCAACTACCCCGACAACGTGGTGCGTCATTTCGTGCGCCAGGCGCACGCCGGCGGCATTGATCTGTTCCGCGTGTTCGACTCGCTCAACAGCGTCGACAACATGCGCGTGGCCATGGATGCGGTGCTGGAAACCGGCGCGCTGTGCGAAGCCGCGCTGTGCTATTCCGGCGACCTGTTCGACGCCAAGCGGCCCAAGTACAACCTCGATTACTACCTGCGCATGGCGCGAGAGTTGAAGGCGGCCGGCGCGCACATCATCGGCATCAAGGACATGGCCGGCGTCTGCAAGCCGCACGCCGCGCACGCGCTGGTGAGCGCGCTCAAGCACGAAATCGACCTGCCGATCCATTTCCACACCCACGACACCAGCGGCATCAGCGCGGCCAGCGTGCTGGCGGCCATCGATGCCGGCTGCGATGCCGTGGACGGCGCGCTCGACAGCATGAGCGGGCTCACCTCGCAACCCAACCTGGGCGCCATTGCCGCCTCGCTGGCCGGCTCGCTGCGTGATCCCGGCATCTCGCTGGAGGCCATGCAGGCCATCTCGCAGTACTGGGAAGGCGTGCGCCGTTACTACGCGCCGTTCGAGTCCGACATCCGCTCCGGCACCGCCGACGTGTACCGCCACGAGATGCCCGGCGGCCAGTACACCAATCTGCGCGAGCAGGCGCGAGGCCTGGGCCTGCAGGCGCGCTGGCCCGAGGTGAGCCGCGCCTACGCCACGGTGAACCAGTTGTTTGGCGACATCGTCAAGGTCACGCCCACCTCCAAGGTGGTCGGCGACATGGCCCTGTTCATGGTGGCCAACGACCTGACCGCCGAGGCGGTGCTCGACCCGGAGCGTGAAATCGCCTTCCCGGACTCGGTGGTGTCGCTGATGAAGGGCGAACTGGGCTTTCCGGCTGACGGCTTCCCGCCCGCCTTGCAGGCCAAGGTGCTGGCCGGCGCCGAGCCGCTGAACGGGCGTGCCGGTGCGCTGCTGCCGCCGGTGGATCTGGATGCCGCGCGCGCGGCGTTGTCGGAAGGCGCCGAAGCGCCCGCCAGCGATGCCGAGCTGTCCAGCCACCTGCTGTATCCCAAGGTGTACGCCGACTTCGTCAAACATCAGGGCGAGTTCGGCGACGTGTCGGCCATCCCCACCCCGGTGTTCTTCAACGGGCTGGCCGAGGGCGAGGAAACCGCCGTCGAGATCGAGCCGGGCAAGACGCTGATCATCAAGCTCTCCGGGCAGGCCGAGGCCAATGCCGAAGGCGAGGTCAAGCTGTTCTTCGAACTCAACGGCCAGCCGCGCACCGTGCGTGTTCCGCGCGCCGGGGCCAAAGTTGCCGAGGCCGCGCGCAAGGCCGAAGACGGCAACCCGGCCCACGTGGGCGCGCCAATGCCGGGCATGATCGCCACCGTCGCGGTCAAGCCGGGGCAGAAAGTGAAAAAGGGCGACCCGCTGCTGTCACTCGAAGCCATGAAAATGGAGACGCAGTTGCGTGCCGAACGCGACGGCGTCATCGCCGAAGTCATTGCCAAACCGGGCCTCACTGTGGAAGCGCATGATTTGCTGGTGGTGTTCGAGTAGCGCCCGCCCGCCCGCGGGGTCGCCGTCAGGTCATCGACCGCCCGCCAACCGCACGGGCGGAGGGCATGACAGAAGGTCATGACATGGGCCATGACGGGGTCTCAGCGCGAGCAACCCCAAGGTGTCTGGGCCCGATGGCGCCGGGTGCGTCGCGCAGCCCCAGTGCCCTGAGCCAGCGCTGAGCCGGATTTTGAGCCACGCAAGCCCGGCTGGGTCTGCGCCCGCCCCCGCATCATCGCGCCCCGTGGGCGCGGGTCAGAACGCGGCGACCGGCATCGTCAGGCAGGTGTCATCGAGGCGCAGCAGCAGTTCGGCCTGATGCGCCGCACGGGGCAGTTCGTAGCGGAAGAAGTAGCGTGCCGCGCGCAGCTTGCCCTCGTAGAACAGCGCATCGTCGGCACCGGCACCGGCACCGGCACCGGCCAGCGCCGCCTGCGCGCGCTGTGCCTGCTGCAGCCACAACCACGCGACCACCGTGTGTCCCAGCATCTCGAGGTAGGCGGCGGCATTGGCAAGAAACAGGTCCACCTCACCCTTGGCCGCGGTCTGGCCAAGCTGGCGGGTGACCTCGATGGCGGTCGCCAGCGCAGTGCCGAGCGCCTGCGCAAGCTCCGAAAGCGCCGGATCGTCCGCAGCGTCGATGTCGCGCTGCATGCGCTCGGTCAGCAGGCGAAAGGCCGCGCCATTGTTCATCATCACCTTGCGCCCCAGCAGGTCCAGCCCCTGGATGCCGTTGGTGCCCTCGTGGATGGGATTGAGCCGGTTGTCGCGATACAGGCGTTCCACCGGGTAGTCGCGGGTGTAGCCGTAGCCGCCAAGAACCTGGATCGCGAGATTGTTTGCCTCCAGGCAGAACGCACTGGGCCAGGCCTTGGCGATCGGCGTGAGGATGTCGAGCAGCAGGCCCAGCGCCGCGCGCGTATCGTCGTCGCCGGCGACGGCCCGCTCGTCGATCAGCCGCGCGCAGTACAGGCACAGCGCCAACCCGCCTTCGACGTAGGCCTTCTGTTGCAGCAGCATGCGCCTGACATCGGTGTGTTCGACGATCATCACCGGCGGCGTGCCCGGATCTTTCGCAGACTGCGGCCGACCCTGCGGACGGTTCTTCGCATAGTCCAGCGAGAACCGGTAGCCCGCGTAACCGAGCATTGCCGCGCCGAGGCCGACGCCGATGCGCGCCTCGTTCATCATGTGGAACATGCACGCCAGCCCCTGATGGGGTGCGCCGACCAACTCGCCGACGCAGGTCTCGTTCTCGCCGAAGCTGAGCACGGTATTGACCGTGCCGCGATAGCCCATCTTGTGATTGAGCCCGACCAGGCGCACACCATTGCGGCGGCCCAGGGTGCCGTGCGCATCGACCTCGAACCTGGGCACGATGAACAGCGAGATGCCCTTGACGCCCGGAGGGGCGCCTTCGATGCGTGCCAGCACCAGATGCACGATGTTCTCCGACAGCTCGTGCTCGCCGCCGGAGATCCACATCTTGTTGCCGACGATGCGGTAGCGGCCGTCGTCCTGCTCGATCGCCTTGGTGCGGATGTCGCCCAGTGACGATCCGGCCTGCGGCTCGGACAGGCACATCGTGCCGAAAAAGCGGCCGGCCAGCATCGGCTGCATGTAGCGCTGCTGCTGTTCGGCGCTGCCATGGGCGCGCAGCAGGTTGGCGGCCGCCGCCGTCAGAAACGGATAGCCGGCGGTACCCACATTGGCTGCGGTGAAGATGCCCAGCGCCGCAGACGAGACCGTGTAGGGCAGTTGCAGACCGCCGTACGTGACATCGAACGAGGCGGCGAGAAAGCCGCCGTCGATGTACGCGTCCAGCGCCGCCTTGACCTCGGGGATGATGTGCACGCGCTCGCCGTCGAATTGCGGCTCGTGCGCGTCAAGCTTCGCGGCATGCGGCAGGAACTTGTCGGTTGCCAGGCGCTCGGCGGCGTCGATCACGCCATCGAAGGTCGCGCGATCATGCTGGGCGTAGCGCGGGTGCGCGCACAGCGCCTCGACATCGAGCAGTTCGTAAAGCATGAAGGCGAGATCGCGGCGATTGATCAGGTGAGACATGCGGTTCTCCACTTGGCGGCGTTGGGGGCGGCCAGACCGGCCGCTTCCTGGTTTTGGTTACAGCCTGAACTGCTCGCCCAGATAGACCCTGCGCACGGTTTCATTGGCCAGCAGCGCGTCGGGCGCGCCTTCGGCGATGACGCGGCCTTCGGCGAGAATATAGGCACGCTCGCACAGCGACAGGGTTTCGCGCACGTTGTGGTCGGTGATCAGCACGCCGATGCCACGCGCCTTGAGATGATGCACGATGTTCTGGATGTCGCCCACCGCAATCGGGTCGACGCCGGCAAACGGTTCGTCCAGCAGAATGAACCTCGGGTTGGCGGCCAGCGCCCGGGCAATCTCGGCGCGGCGGCGTTCACCGCCCGACAGCGCCTGGCCTTCGACCGTGCGGATGTGCGCGATGTGCAGCTCGCCCAGCAGCCGGTCCAGTTCTTCCCGGCGTGCGGCGCCGTCAAGGTCGGCACGGGTTTCAAGTATGGCCCGCACGTTGTTCTCGACCGACATGGTGCGAAAGATGCTGGCTTCTTGTGGCAGGTAGCCGATGCCGCGGCGCGCGCGGGCGTGCATCGGCATCTTGGTCAGGTCTTCGTCGTCGAGCGTAATCTGCCCTTCGTCCGCCGGGATCAAGCCCACGACCATGTAGAACGAGGTGGTCTTGCCGGCGCCGTTGGGGCCCAGCAGGCCGACGATCTCCCCGGCACGGACCTCGATCGACACGTCGTGGACGACGGTGCGCTGCTTGTAGCGCTTGACCAGCTTGCGTGCCGACAGCAGCGAATCGCTCATGGGGCGGCGTTCCCGTTCCCGTTCCCGTTGGCGGGGGCAGGGGCGTCACCTTTGGTCTTGCCGCGCTGCAGGCTGCTGTCGTCGATGACGATGCGAATCTGCTGGCCCTCGCCTTCGCGCCGTGCCTGCACCTGCCGCGCGGTGACGTTGTAGCGGATGGTCTGGCCTTCGATGTGGTCCTTGCCGCGGTCCAGACGCGCATTGCCGATCAGGTCGATCCACTGGCTGGCGTCGTCGTAGGTCAGTTGGTCGGCCCGTGCCGTGACGTGACCGTCGATGCGGGCATCGTCCTGGTCCAAGCGCGCGGGGCTGCCGTCCACGCGAATGAACACGCCGCCGGGGCGTTGCTCCAGTTCCAGTTGATCGCCGACCAGCGTGAACCCTTCGGCAGTCAGCTTCACGTTGCCGCGGTATTCCATGCGCTGGTTGTTGTTCCAGTCGACCTGGTCGGCGGTCACGGTGACGGGCCCCTTCAGCTCGGGGGCGTCAGCCGCATGGGCGGCCGGCAACAGCAGGGTGAGGCACAGCGCCAGCAGCGCGGCGATGCGCGCGCGCGCGGGGCCGGCGTCAGTTCTGGGGACTGGCGAAACGGACATTGACATCTCCTCGTAGGCGGACGGAGCGGCCCGCCCAATCGCCGTCAAACCCTTGGGCGCGCGCCCGCGAGTCACCATCCACCCAGGTGACCGCTTCGTCGCTGAACAACTGCTGGCGCGCCTTGTCGATCCACAACGACTGTGCTTCGAGCGTGGCCGGCGCCGCGCCGGGGCGTTGCAGGGTGCCCGTGACCGGGGCGTCGAGGCGCAGGGGCTGGTCCTCGGCCGCCTGGTGGCCGGACGGCGCCTGCAGCGACCAGACGTCTTCGCCACCAAGCTGGTCGATGCGCAGCCCGATCAGTGCTTTCTCGCCGCCGGAATAGCCCATCAGGCGCTCAGCGGTTGCGGCCACGGCGACGTCGCCATTGGCGTCGAATCGCTGCCAGCGCGCGCCCGTGGCCACGTACTGCGGCGCGTTCGAAGCGGGGGTTTCGGTCGGGCCGGAGTCGCCCGGCAGGTTGCGCAGCACCAGGGCCAGCAAGGCCAGCACGGCCACGATCTGTAGTGCGCGGATCATGGCGCGGCCTTGGCGGCAAGCAGCAGGTCGATCACGTCGCGCACGGCGCCGCGGCCGCCCACCGCGCGGCTGATGAAATGGGCTTTCTCCAGCGCGGTGTCGTGTGCATCGGCCGGGGCGCAGGCGAGGCCGACATGCTCAAACAGCGCAACATCGGGCAGGTCGTCACCCACATGGGCGCATTGCGCGTCGGTCAGGCCAAGCCGGTCGCGGATCTCGCGGTACACGGGCAGTTTGTCTTCGCGGTCGAGCACGATGTGCTGTACGCCCAGGGTGCGCAGTCGGGTGCGCATCGACTCCGAAGGCCGGCCCGAAATGACCGCGATCTGGTATCCGGCCTTCAGCCACAGGCGAATGCCGTAGCCGTCGCGCACGTAGTTGTTCTTGGTCTCTTCGAAGTTGGGGCCGATGTAAAGGTGACCGTCGGTCAGCACCCCGTCGATGTCGAGGAACAGGCATTCGATGGCGGCGGCGCGCGCCTTGATGTCGGGCGACATGTTCATCTTGCTCACACCACCCCGGCGCGCAGCAGCTCGTGCATGTGCACGATACCGGTGAGATGGCGCTGCGCGTCGAGCACCAGCAGCGCCATGACTTTGTGCTGCTCCATGCGGGCCACCGCTTCGGCGGCCAGCGCGTCGGCAGGGATGGACTTGCCGCCCGGCGTCATCACCTCGTTGATCGACAGGGTGCGCAGGTCTCGGTCCAGGTCCAGTACGCGGCGCAGGTCGCCGTCGGTGAACAGCCCGGCGACGGTTTGGTCGGGCTTGAGCACCGCCACCATGCCGAGCCCTTTCTGGGTCATCACCATCAGGGCCTCGCGCAGCGAAACGCTTTGATCAACGACCGGCAGACGTTCGCCGTGATGCATCACGTCGGCCACCTTCAACAGCAGGCGCCGGCCCAGGCTGCCACCGGGATGCGACATGGCAAAGTCTTCGGGCTTGAAGCCGCGCGCATCCAGCAGGGCCACGGCCAGCGCATCGCCCATGGCCAGGGTGGCGGTGGTCGAGGCGGTGGGCGCCAGGTTGAGCGGGCAGGCCTCCATGGCCACCGACACGTCCAGGTGCACATCAGCGGTCTTGGCGAGGGTGGAATCGGGCTTGCCGGTCATGGCCACCAGCGGCACCTGCATGCGCTTGAACAGCGGCAGCAGGGTGACGATTTCGGTGGTTTCGCCCGAGTTGCTCATGGCCAGCACGACATCGTCGCGGGTGATCATGCCCAGGTCGCCATGGCTGGCCTCTCCGGGATGCACGAAAAATGCCGGGGTGCCGGTCGATGCCAGCGTGGCGGCAATCTTGCAGCCGATATGCCCGCTCTTGCCCATGCCGGTGACCACGACCCGGCCCTTGCAGCCCAGCAGAATGCCGCAGGCTTTTGCGAAGGCGGGGTCTATGCGGGCGATCAGGGCGCTGAGGGCGTCGCGCTCAATTTCCAGTGCGCGGCGGCCCAGGGCGACCAGTGAGGCCTCGCTCATGCGGACGTGCTCGTCATGATCAGGTAGACGGTATAGGCGACGTAGGACGATATCAGCACGCCTCCTTCCAGCCGGTTGACACGCGGCTGGCGGCTGCCGAATCCCCAGGCAAAGATCAGCAGCAGCAGGGTGACGCCGACCATCACGGGCAGGTCGCGTTCCACCATGCCGTCGGGCACCAGACCCGGGGCGATCCACGCCGGCGCCTGCATGATGGCCAGCAGATTGAACAGGTTGGAGCCCAGAATGTTGCCCAGCGCGATGTCGTTTTCGCCCTTGACGATGCCGGCCACGCTGGCGGCCAGCTCCGGCAGGCTGGTGCCAATGGCCACCACGGTGAGGCCAATGACCAGGTCGGACACGCCGAACTGCGCGGCAATCTGCGTCGCGCCCCAGACCAGCGCCTGCGAACTCACCACCAGCAGCAGCAGGCCGACGATGATCCATGCCGCAGCCTTGCCGGTGGGCACGTTATTGGGAATGTCGTCGCCGTCGATGACGATGGGCGCTTCGCCGCGCTTGGCGCTGTACACCATCCAGCTCAGAAAGCCGATCAGGCCGATGGCCAGCATCGCCCCGTCGCGATAGGTCAGCCAGCCGTCGAGGGCCATCAGGTACACGGCAACACTGACGCCGAGCACCATCGGAATTTCGACCCGGAGGACCCCGCGCTGCACCGTGAAGGGCTTGAGCAGCGCCACGGCACCGAGGATCAGCGCGGTGTTGGCAAGGTTGGAGCCGATGGCGTTGCCCATCGAAATGCCCGGGCTGCCCTGGAAGGCGGCGATCACCGACACCACCAGCTCAGGCGCGGAGGTGCCGAAACCGACAATCACCATGCCGACGATCAGCGGCGAAATGCCCATGGTGCGCGCCAGCCCGGCACTGCCGTAAATGAAGCGGTCGGCAGACCAGACGAGCAGTGCCAAACCCACGATGACGGAGGCCCAGGGAAGGAGCATGAACATTAAGTTGATTCAAATGGAGCGACATTGTAGGCGCCCCGTCTGCCAACCTGGCCTTCAGCCGGCACGGCGCCATCCGGCTGCAAAAAATCCGTCGGTGTTGTGGCGATGCGGCCACAGCCGGATCGTGGGCGCGCTGCCGCCTTCGGGTGTTTTCAGCGGGCAGGGCGTGAACAGGGCGGCCTGCGCGGCCGTGAAGGCATGGGCCACCGCCTCGTTCTCGGCCCTCAGCACGCTGCAGGTGGCGTAGACCAACCAGCCACCGGGCGCGACATGGCGCGCCGCATCGGCCAGCACCTGGCCTTGCAGCCGGGCCAGCGCGGCAATGTCGGGGGTGTCGAGGCGCCGCTCGGGGGCGCGCCGCAGGCTGCCGGTGCCGGAGCAGGGCGCATCGACCAGCACGCCGTCGAAGCGCAGTTCCGGCGACGGCGGAAATGCCCGCACCGTGACCTCGGCGCTGGCCTGTGCGGCACGCGGCGCAAGGCGCGCCAAGCGGGCGGCATCAAAATCCGTGGCGGTGACGCGGCCCTGATCGTTCATCAGCGCGGCCAGCGCCAGCGCCTTGCCCCCGGCGCCGGCGCAATAGTCCAGCACCGATTCGTGCGCCTGCAGCGGCAGGCAGTGCACCAGCCATTGGCTGCCCTCGTCCTGCGGCGTGATGGCGCCGTGGCGCAACAGCCAATCACCGTTGGGCAGGCGCCGCGCCAGCCGCACGCCGTCGGGTGCCCAGGGCGTGGGCGCTGCCTCGATGCCGCGCGCGGCCAGATCGGCCAGTACGGCCTCACGGGTCGCAACCCGGCGGTTGACGCGAAAATCCACGGTGCCGGGCGCGTTCAGGGCCTCGGCCGCCGCCTGCCATTCGGCCTCGGGCAGCGTGGCCTCGAAGTCGGCCGCCATGAACGCCGGCAGGTTGGACTGGACCGTCCAGGGCAGATCGCGCGGCGCCTCTAGCTGCGCCACCAGCGCCGCCGCATCGTCGAACCCCAGCCTGGCAAGCGCCGCAGCATCGCAGTTGAACTGACCGTGCAACACCGCGCCGATCAGCGCGGTGGGCTGGTCGCCGACCCGCGCCCGCAAGCCCTGCCAGTTGCGCAGCACCCCGTAGATGAGGGCGCCGAGGTGCGCGCGGTCACGGCCGCCCATTTGCTTGTGGCGGCGGAAGTGGCTGGCGAGGATGGCGTCTGCCGGCACCTGACGGGCCATGACCTCCTCCAGCAGCACGATGGCCTGGCGTACCTGGGTGGGGTGCGGGGTTTTCATTCTTTGAGGGTGGCGTAGGCCGCCAGCGCGCGCTCACGACCGGCCTTGAGATCGACGATGGGCGCGTAGCCGGGTGGCGGCGATGAGGCGGTCCACGGCGCGTGCATGGCCTTGGGCGGCAGAGCGCGCACCTCGGGTACCCAGCGTTTCAGGTAGACGCCGTCGGCATCGAATTTCTCGCTTTGCAGTTGCGGGTTGAAGACGCGGAAATACGGCGCGGCGTCGGCCCCGCAGCCCGCCGCCCATTGCCAGCCCAGGGTGTTGCTGGCCAGGCTGGCATCGACCAGCGTGTCCCAGAACCAGTGCGCCCCCGCCTGCCAGGGGATGAGCAGATGTTTGGTGAGCAGGCTGGCCACGATCATCCGCACGCGGTTGTGCATCCAGCCGGTGGCCCACAGTTGGCGCATGCCGGCATCGACGATGGGAATGCCCGTCTGGCCGCGTTGCCAGGCGCGCAGATCGTCGGCGTAGTCGTCAGGCCGGCGCCAGGGAAAACGGCCGAACCGGTCGCTGTACAGCGCCTGCTCGGGGGTCTGCGGGAAGTGATGGAGCAGGTGGTGGGCAAACTCGCGCCAGCCCAGTTCCCGAATGAAGTGCGCGGCCTGACCGCTGACCGGACCCCGCGCCTTGATGGCCGCCAGCGCCTGCTGTGGACTGATCTCGCCAAAGTGCAGGTGCGGTGACAGCCCCGAGGTGCCGGGCACGGCTGGCAGGTCGCGGGTTGCCCGGTAATGGTTCACGGCGTCGTCCACAAAGGCGTCGAGCCGCTCAAGCGCGCCCGACTCGCCGGGCGTCCAGTGGTCGGCGAACGCGGCGTCCCAGGCGGTGGTCGGCAGCAGCCCCAGGGCATCCAGCGGCAGGCTGTCGAGGCCATGGCCGGCCCAGTCGCCGTTCGGCAGGGGCTCGGGCGTGCGGGCGTTGACCAGTTGCGGCTCGCCATTGCGCCAGAACGGCGAAAACACGCGGTAGGGCTGGTCGGCCTGGGTCTTGAGCGACCACGGCTCGAACAACAGCGCGCTGTTGTGGCTGCGGGCGATGACGCCGTCGGCTTTCAACGCCGCCTCGATCTGCTCGTCCCGCGCCCGGATGGCGGGCTCATAAAGCCGGTTCCAGTGCACCGCGTGGGCGCCGGTCTCTCTGACCAGCTCACGCAGCATTGCGAGGCTGTCACCACGCCGAATTGTCAGTCGTCCGCCGCGCTCGGCGATGGCCTTCTCAAGTGCGGCAAGGCTGTGATGCCGCCACCAGTTGCTGGCCGCGCCGGGCTGCCACGGTGCCTCTTCATCAGGCGCGTGCAGGTACACCGCAATGACCCGGTCGGCGTCGTGCAGGGCGGCGACCAGCGCCGGGTTGTCGTGCAGGCGAAAGTCGCGACGAAACCAGACCAGCGCGGTGGAGGGCATGAAAACAGGCCGGGGACGGGAGGCGCCCGACTATAATGAGCGACCATGCAGCCTGCCATCCGTATCGCCGATGTCCGTAAATCCTTCGGCGCCCTCAACGCGCTCAAGGGCGTGTCCTTCGACATCCAGCAGGGCGAGTTCTTCGGCCTGCTCGGCCCCAACGGCGCGGGCAAGTCCACCCTGATCAGCATCATTGCCGGGCTCATCCAGCCCGGCAGCGGCAGCATCAGCGTGATGGGCCACGATGTGATCAGCCACTGGCGCGCCGCGCGGCAATCGCTGGGCGTGGTGCCGCAGGAGCTGGTGTTCGACCCGTTCTTCAATGTGCGCGACATGCTGCGCCTGCAGGCCGGCTACTTCGGCTGCGGCAAGGAAAGCTGGCCGTGGATCGACCAAATGCTCGACGAACTGGAACTGTCGTCCAAGCGCGAGACCTCGATGCGCGCACTCTCGGGCGGCATGAAGCGCCGCGTGCTCATTGCCCAGGCGCTGGTGCACAAGCCCAGGGTGGTGATCCTCGACGAGCCCACGGCCGGCGTGGACGTGGAACTGCGCCGCACCCTGTGGGGCTTCATGCGCCGATTGCACGCCCAGGGAACCACGGTGGTGCTGACCACGCACTATCTCGAAGAAGCGCAAGAGATGTGCAGCCGCATTGCCATTCTCGACCAGGGCGAGGTCAAGGCTCTGGAGACCACGCGCGATTTGCTCAAGCGGCACCCGTTCCGCTTCCTGACGCTGGCGCTCAGCGGGGCGCCGCTGCCCGAGAGCCTGCGGCCGTTCATTCATGCCGAGACCGACGGCAGCATCGAACTCAAGCTCGACCGCCGCACCCAGCCGGTTACGAGCGTGCTGGAACAGCTGCGCGTCGAAGGCTGTGTGGTCAACGACATTCACACCCGCGAGCCCGACCTTGAAGACATCTTTGTGGAGCTGACGAAGAAATGAGCGTCTTCGGCAATCCCTATGGTTTCCGCACCCTGTTTTTCAAAGAGTGCAAGCGGTTCACCGCCGTGCTGGGCCAGACGGTGGGCGCGCCGGTCATCACCGCGCTGCTCTACCTGCTGGTGTTCGCCCAGGCCATGAGCGGCCGCACGCCGGTGTACGAAGGCGTGAGCTACTCGGCGTTTCTGGTGCCGGGACTGATCATGATGACCGTCATCCAGAACGCCTTCGCCAACACCAGCTCCAGCCTCATCCAGTCGAAAGTGATGGGCAATCTGGTGTTCGTGCGCTTGGCGCCAATCGGTGCGGTGGAATGGTTTCTGGCCTACGTGGGCGCCGCGCTGGTGCGCTGCCTGCTGGTGGCCGGCGCCATGCTGGCGGTCACGGCGCCGTTTCTGCATCTGCCGTTTGCCCGGCCGCTGGAGCTGTTCGTCATCTTCGCGCTGGGCGCCACCGCCCTGGCTGCCGGCGGGGTGATCGTCGGGCTCATCAGCCAGAAGTTCGACCACATTGCCGCCTTCACCAATTTCTTCATCACGCCGCTGTCGTTTTTGTCGGGCGTGTTTTACTCGGTGAGCGCACTGCCGCCGTTCTGGGCCACGGCATCGCACTTCAATCCGTTTTTCTACATGATCGACGGGTTTCGCTACGGCATGTTCGGGCAGGCCGATGCGCCCATTCTGATGAGCCTGGCGTGGTGCGCGGCCTTTGCCGCCGTCATGTCGGGCATCGCCCTGAAAATGCTGGCCGACGGCTACAGCTTGAGGAAGTAAACCGATGGACCGAAAGCAGATAGAACAGTTGATCGAGACCGGCCTGCCGGGGTGTGTCGCCATGGTCAAAGGCGATGACGGGCAGCATTTTGAAGCCGAAGTGCTGTACACCGGCTTCGCCGGCAAAACGGTGGTCGAGCAACACCGCATGGTCTACGCGGCGCTGGGCGAGCGCATGGGCCGCGAGATTCACGCCCTGGCGCTGCGCACCCGCGCGCCCAAGGCGCCCTGCGCCTGATGGACAAATTCGTGATCGAGGGCAACGGCCCTCTCAGCGGCGAAATTGCCGCGGGCGGCGCCAAGAACGCCGCGCTGCCCATCCTCTGCGCCAGCCTGTTGAGTGACGCGCCGCTCACCGTCACCAACGTGCCCGACCTGTGGGACGTGGGCACCACCGGCAAGCTGCTCAGCCAGATGGGCGTCACGGTCGATCAGCCCCACGTGCACACCCGCGTGCTCGATGCCAGCGGCATCACCACCTGCGTCGCGCCTTACGAGCTGGTGCGCACCATGCGCGCCAGCATTCTGGTGTTGGGGCCGCTGGTGGCCGCACGCGGCGAGGCGCACGTGTCGCTGCCCGGCGGCTGCGCCATCGGCGCCCGGCCGGTCGACCTGCACCTGATGGGCCTCAAGGCCATGGGCGCCGAGATCACGCTCGAAGGCGGCTTCGTGCACGCCAAGGCCAGCAGGCTCAAGGGCGCGCGCATCGTCTTCGACACCGTCACCGTCACCGGCACCGAAAATCTGATGATGGCCGCCGCGCTGGCCGAGGGTGACACCGTGCTCGAAAACGCCGCCCGCGAACCCGAAGTGGTCGACCTGGCCCGCTGCCTGCGCGCCATGGGCGCCAAGATCGTGGGGGACGGCACCACCACCATTCACATTCAGGGCGTGAGCCAACTGCACGCCGCCGAACACCGCGTGCTGCCCGACCGCATCGAAACCGGCACCTACCTGGCCGCCGCCGCCACCACCCGCGGCAAGGTGCGCATCACCGGCACCGATCCCGGCCTGCTCGACGCCGTGCTCGTCAAACTGCAACAGGCCGGCGCCCACATCCGCACCGGCATCGACTTCATCGAACTCGACATGCACGGCCAGCGCCCCAAGGCCGTCAACCTGCACACCATGCCGCATCCGGGGTTTCCCACCGACATGCAGGCACAGATCATGGCCATGAACTGCCTCGCCGAAGGCGTGGGCACCATTCGCGAGACCATTTTCGAAAACCGCTTCATGCACGCCAACGAACTGCTGCGCCTGGGCGCCGACATTCGGGTCGAAGGCAACACCGCCATCATCACCGGCCGCGAGCGCCTCACCGCCGCCCCCATCATGGCCACCGACCTGCGCGCCTCGGCCTCGCTGGTCATCGCCGCCCTGGCCGCGGATGGTGAAACCATCATCGACCGCATCTACCACATGGATCGCGGCTACGAGCGCATCGAAGAAAAGCTGCAGGCGCTGGGGGCGAAGATCAGGCGGGTGAACAAGCTGCTTTAGGTTTCAGCAGCGCGCCTTTCGTTGCGGGTGCGTTACCGGCGCGCTGCTCACCGTGGGCGGGCATCAAGGCGCCGACACCATCGTGCACTTCCATGTGCCGCGTGCGTTGCCATGGCAGGTGATGTGAGGCAACAATCGGATGAAGGACTTGCCCCCGACGCTGACGGGCTTCCCACTGGCGAATTCTTTGCATTCATGCGCCTACCCATCCTGCTGCAGGATTGCGCGTCATGATGGTAGGTTGTGCGTCACTTTGATGTCTAGTTTGCGTTGGGCCTCTTGTTCCAAGCGTCCGCGGCCTTGTCCTCGTCCCATGCGTCCCGGTACGTTATTACCGGGCCACAAGCACCGCAATCCATGCAGCAAACCATCGTTATCTGATATCCGGAAGGGTGAGTATTAGAGGCGGGGCCGACAACTGATCCTCCGCAAAAGGGGCAAGGCTTCATGGTAAAAAATCTCTTTGAGTGGCCCGACTACGAATGTCCGAAGTGCGGGCTGGAGAAGCAATGGCTAGTTGGGGCCGCAAAGAACTCTGGCGGCCATGACGTGTGCATGTTTTTCTGCGGCCACTGCTCACACAGAACAACACATTTCGTAGGCGTAAAATCCGTAAGAGCCGCAGGCGTAGAGCCCGTTCAAATTCAAACCAGCTGGGCGTTGCCAAAATGCGAAGTCTGCGGTGCAGCCGGTGCCGAAAATCATCACTGGGCACCATCAGCGCTGTTCGGCATGGAGTCAGAGCGTTGGCCGTGTTCATTTCTTTGCCAACCTTGCCATGCTCGCTGGCATCAAATCGTCACGCCCGAAATGCGGTATGCAGACTAGGCCCAACAAGCGGTTCCAGCCGACGTTCATGCCTTCGCTTCGCTACGGCATGAACGCGGCTGAACCTGGGCGTTGGGCGACAAGATCAGCGGAGAACCTGTTGCGCTGGACCAGTACGGCAACGTGGGGCAAAGTACCAACTTGATTTGATTCTTAAGGGCGTCAGAGGAGCTATTTCCATGAGTGCAGAACCTTTCGTCATTAGCCCCGAGCAACGGGAACCCGCGCTTGATGTCATTGGCACAAAAATCACGGCTCTTGGCTCGCAATCTGCCATCCGCGACCTCCAAATCACTCTTCAGTCTGGTGATGAAGGAATGGGGCCGCCTCCGCATAGTCACGACTGGGACGAATCTTTCTATGTAACGAAAGGCCAAGTGATTTTCAATAGTGGCGGTTCAATTACAACGTGTGCCGCCGGCACGCTTGTTCATGTGCCCGGCGGAACTGTTCACGCTTTTGCCTATGGTCCCGGCGGGGGCGAGATGTTGGAAATAACCGGAAAGGGAAGCAACGCAGTTGAGATGTTCACGGCATTGAGCCAGCAGATTCCGCCGGGCCCGCCTGACATTCCAAAGGTTGTTGAAGTGCTTGCAAATCATGGTGTTACTACGCACATTTGAGCGGGTTGCCTTCTACGCGTCGCAAGGCGCACTGCGCAGTAGCGGTTTGTCGCCCAACAGATCGCTGCAGGTGACGTTTGACCCGCCGCCCAATTTTGCTGTCGCAAAATCGGTCGTCGCCTCAAACGCACCTGAGCTCAGGCGTTAGGCGGCACAAATGCATCCTGAGTTCTTTGGCGATTCCTATGATCTCGTAAAGAGATTCTTCATCCAAGAATTGAAGACACTTGGCTATACCGTTGCTATGGAGCCAATGTTTACTGGAACTTGGGGCGACCAAGAACAGCAGTTTTTCAGACTCATGGGAGTATCAAGAAGGGATCCGAGGTTCAACCTGGCTAGGTCAGCACTTTTTCTCGATCCAGACACTGGAATCAATGCAAAAGGCGGAAAGGCACACGTCTCCTTCAAAGCACTCGCAGAACAAGCCAATTCAAGTTCAATAGTCTTCGCATTCGATCAGTCGTTTTCAAGACAGATGAAGCCAAATGAAATCATGCAGGAAAAACTCCGACGCATGGAGGAATTGAACTGTCATGCCATGTACTACGATTCACACGCACGATTTCTGTTTATATCCAAGAGCCAGGGCCTGTTGCAAGAACTAAAGGCCCATCTGCATTCCATTGGTCTACCAACATCTCGGCTGGTGGAAAGTGCCGCCTAACCATTCGCTCAACCGGACCCATTGCGGCATGCGGCTAAAGGCCCGCAATTTCATTCTGGGCCTTTAGCCACATACCGCAACGGTCCGGTTAGCTCAAACGTTATGTTTAAAAGGAATCACCCATGGTAATCAAAATACGAGGAGGGATCACTGCGACCGGAAATGGCGGTGATGGCATCAGGATAGAAGGAGACGTAGACTTAGATGCCGACAATATTTATACAGCAAACAACGGAGGCCAAGGACTAAATATAATTAGACACGCAAGTATAATGGAACGGTTTGGACTTCCAAAGGAAACCGACCCGAAGGTGCTTGCTCAACTTTTACTAGCTATTCGTAGCGCCCCGGAGAACGAAAAGCAGAGCGTTGTAAAGAACAGCAGTCTTTTGGGTAAGTTTTCGATTGGAGCTATAAATACCACAACTTTAGTTTCAAATTTGATTGCTATCGCAAATAGCCCTCAAGCAATGGCTGTCGTTGCGAGATTGATGCAGTAAACATAACCATATGCACCAGTACGCGCCCTTTCGGGCGCCGGACGCTCGTAAACTCGCGCCGCTGTGCTTGGGCGTTAGAAGTCACAAACCGCACATGGTCAACTGGCACGCTTTCTACTACTCCAGTAGGCCACTCAACAATTGCCGTGCTGTAGTTTCCAGCGCCAGTCTCAAATTCTTCGTACCCAACCCCGAAACAGTGAAAACTGGCCTCGCCAACCTCTTCGAGCTTCCACTTTTTGTCTTCCTGCTGAACATTCCTGCTAACGACCACTTTTCTAAGTTCCATTTTCCGCTCCTTTGTGCAGTTGACCGTAACTTCTAACTATTCAATCAACCGGACGCGCCGCGATAAAGCCGCGTCGCTCCGGTTATCTCAGGCGTTAGCTCACAAGGAGAAAATAATGAGTCAGGATCAACATTTGGATGCCATCTACAAGAAACTGAAGTCATCCCCGCACTGGAGAGATGATTTTAAAATTGAAGAAGTAGAAAATGTCGGTGGCATCAAGGTATATCACGTTAAAGCCGATGACCAAGAACCATCAACTATCCTTGCTATAACGCTGCTTAACGAAGCTCTTCAGAGCTAACAATTCGCTCAAGTCGGACACAGTGTCAGGCCTTCGGCCTGCCACTGCGCCGCTTAGCTCCAACGTTAGAGATCAGAGGCGCGGATGCTCGAAATGATCATTGCGGTAGTTGGCGCCCTAGTCGGACTCGGCAGCCTTTGGTTCACAGAAAAGCAGTGGCGGAAGATCTGTAATGACCTAGCGGTTTCTGCACAGGTCAGGCCGCTAATGCATACGCCTCAG
>OJGS01000232.1_pt1 | contig 20104 bp, 17 predicted proteins | sample 1594531 | NCBI WGS metagenome assembly OJGS01 (sample SAMN05416816, study PRJEB24817) | seawater metagenome | isolation source: Sea water | place: Canada:Atlantic | collected 2013-07 | reverse complement strand
TCAAGTCTAACCCAAAAACCTGGCTTATTACCGGCGTGGCCGGTTTCATCGGCTCCAACCTGCTGGAAACTCTGCTCAAACTAGATCAAACGGTAGTCGGCCTGGATAACTTTGCTACCGGGCATCAGCATAATCTTGATGAGGTCCAGGGGCTCGTTTCAGAGAAGCAATGGCAGCGGTTCGCCTTCATCGAAGGCGACATTCGCAATCTGGGTGACTGCAAAAAAGCGATCACGGGTGTGGAGTACGTACTTCATCAAGCGGCTCTTGGCTCCGTCCCGCGTTCTATCGAAGACCCAATCACTACTAACCAAGCGAATATCGATGGCTTTCTGAATATGCTAGTGGCCGCTAAGGATGAAGAGGTCGCGAGCTTTACCTACGCGGCTTCCAGCTCGACTTACGGAGACCATCCGGGGCTGCCTAAAGTGGAAGAAACCATTGGGAAGTCCTTGTCACCCTATGCGGTTACTAAATACGTCAACGAACTCTACGCAGACGTCTTCGCTCGCACCTACGACTTCAACAGTATCGGCCTGCGTTACTTCAATGTGTTTGGCAAACGCCAAGACCCCAACGGTGCCTATGCGGCGGTAATCCCTAAATGGACCGCCGCCATGATCAAAGGTGATGAGGTGTTCATCAACGGTGATGGGGAAACCAGTCGGGACTTCTGCTTCATCGAAAACGTGGTGCAAATCAACCTCCTAGCCGCCACCGCTCAGCAAGAGGCAAAAAACCACGCCTACAACGTGGCCTTGGGTGACAGAACCACCCTTAACACCCTATTTGATGCCTTGAAAATCGCTCTGGCAGAATGCGGAGTCAGCTACGAAAAGTCTCCCACTTACCGAGACTTTCGCACCGGCGACGTATATCACTCTCAGGCTGACATCAGTAAGGCAAGAGAGTTGCTGGGTTATAAGCCCCAGTTCAGGATTTATGATGGAATTGGGAAGGTAATGCCTTGGTATACGGGGCTGTTGAGCTAACCCAGGTTGTTGAAATGCTAATAAAAGAGCCAGCTCAACGACAGGTAATTTCGAATATTTTGTCACTTTTTGTGTTGAAAGGAATAGATGTATTGGTGCCGCTGTTGGTGGCACCATTTTTGATCAAGGTCGTTGGAATAGAAAAATTTGGGTTGATCGCATTTTCTCTAGCATTCGCGGCTTATTTCTCTGCCGCAATTAACTATGGATTCAATATTACAGCCTCTCGTGATATCGCGCGATGCAGGCATGACGCTAATCAAGTTGCATGGATTTATAGCCATATACTGGCGTCAGTAGTTATTTTATCTTTTGGCTGTGCTCTTGCTGCGGCTGGTGTGGTTTATTTTTTTCCTAGATTATATGAAGAGTCGTGGCTATTTTTTGGCGCTTTTACTCTTGTAATAATGCAATCAGCATTGCCTGTGTGGCTATTCATAGGCTACGAAAAAATGGCGTTTATAGGCGGCTTGAGTGCGGCATCTAAGGTTTTGTACATAGGGTCATTGTTTTTATTGATTCGGACTGAGCAGGATTACGTTTATGTAAATATAATAAATGCTGTAAGTGCGGCAGTAGTTCTGGTGGCGGCATTGTTTCTGATTCGTTATTCCTTTGGTGTTCGGTTTGTTTCAATAACATTATCGGGAGTTATTACTTCACTGAAAGGAGGGTGGTCTGTTTTTGTTATGCAGCTCTCCCCTGTTCTCTACAACAACTCTTCGGTGTTTGTTCTTGGAGCAACGTTTCCTCCTTCGGTAGTAGGTGTTTACAGTGCTGCGATGAGAGTTGCAGAGGTTGCTACTACAGGAGGTCGTTTGCTTGCCAATGCTTTTCTTCCCTACATTGCTGTCGATATTGACCGGCATGAAGCTTTCTCAAAATTTATGATCTTTGTTGGTGGGATGGTGGGTGGAGTTATTTTTGTTTTTTCTTCAGCTATAGCAGAGTTGCTTTTTTCGGAAGGAGAAGAGTTGATTTCTTATTGCTTGAAATGGTTTTCATTTGGTGTTTTCTTCGCTTTTTTGTACTTGACGTATAGCCAGAACTATCTTCCTTTGGTTTCAAAAGAAAGGGTTGTTGCCAAAATGACTTTTGTGGTTTCTGTGTTGGGTTTGTTGCTGCTGGTTATTTTTATTCCCCTGTTTGGTCTGACGGCTGCGGTTTCCGTTTTCGTTATATCAAGGTTTGTCCTTGCGATACTTTCAGTCACTTTTTATGTCAAGAGTCATGCTAAATGAAAGGTAATATATATATTGCAACGCTACCTAATGGTTTTTTTGGTAGTGCAGGAGCTAGTTGGAAGAGCCTTTCAGCAGATGATATTGCAATTGATCTTAGGGGCGAAGGGTATAACGTGCAGGTCGTGTCTATTAGTGACCTTCCTGATATTGATCTTAAGGCGAATGATACAGTTTTTTATACATCTTCTGATGATGAGAGCATTAGAGCGTATGTGAAAGATCATATTTATTTAGCCTCAAAGTTTTGCCGTGTGATTCCATCATTTGATGCGCTAATGGCGCATGAGAACAAAGGCTTTCAGGCCATATTTAGGAAAAAAATGGGGCTTGGGGATCTTTCAGGAACATATTTTTTTCACTTGGAGGATGCCCCGGTCAATTATCCCTATGTTTATAAAACTTCAACCGGGGCGGGTAGCTCGGGGGTAGAGCTCATAAAGAAAAAAGGCGACGAAAAGAAATTATCTAAAAACTTTAGGGTTGGCCTCTATAGACGATTAGCTATTTTTTTGAGAAAGATGAAACTATCTCTATCTGAATTCGCTATTTATCAATATAGACACAAAGGCAAGTGTTTGAGTGTATCGCAGGAGTTTGTGCCTGGCTTAGATGGGGATTATAAAATACTGGTATTCGGGAACAGGTTTTATGTGCTGTTGAGAAAGGTGGCAAACAACAGTTTTAAAGCTAGTGGTAGTGGAAATTTTTCGTTTCCAGGGGAGAAAGATGTTGATTCTTCTGTTCTTGATTATGCAAAAGATGTCTTCTTTAAGCTTGATGTTCCTTATGCATCTTTGGATGTGGCTCATTCTGAAAGTCAGAACTACTTAATAGAATATCAAGCGACTAATTTTGGTCCTTACACTCTTTTAAACTCCAATGGATACTTTGTATTCAAGGGAGGGCGGTGGGGTTTTGTTGAGGGAAAAAGCGATTTGCAGAAAAGCTTTTCTATGGCGATGATTGATTACTTGGAAAGAAAAAATGTTAAATCTGATCAAGCTTGATGTGATTAATAATTACAAAGCGGGAGTTTTAACCGTTTTTTTTCTTGTTAACTACAGGTTCGGTCGAGTAATTTTGAAAAAAAAGGAGAGTAACCGTTTTTTTTGGATTATTTATATCCCTTGTATCTTTATTTCAAGAGGATTGAGCCTGTTGTTTGGATGCTCGGTTCCTTTTTCTGCCAAAATAGGCAGTTCAATAACCTTTAAGCATGGTTTGTTTGGTGTTTTTATATCTGGCTTGGCTGAAATTGGAGATGGGTGTGTGATATTTCACCACGTAACCATTGGATCTAATTATGGTTCTAAAAGGCAGATTGGGGCTCCTGTTATAGGCCGCGGTGTGATTGTTGGTGCAGGTGCTAAAGTTATTGGGCCTATTGATGTTGGTGAAAATTCGGTAATAGGAGCTGGTGCAGCTGTATTTAAGGACGTAGAACCTGGCCAAGTACTAAAGCCTGCAAAAGGATATTTATGATCACAGTTGTTCATGTAATTGTTGGCTTAGATGTTGGTGGGGCAGAGTTAATGCTTCAGCGTTTAGTATTAAATAGCCAAAAACGTGTTCGTCATGTAGTTATTTCTTTGACAAATATTGGTGAGATTGGGGGGGGGTTGAGGCGCGAGGGAATCCAGGTTTATACGTTGGGCTTTCATAGGTTTTGGCAGCTTCCACTGGTTTTCTGGAGGCTAATAAAGTGTTTGATTAGCATAAAGCCAGATGTAGTTCATACTTGGATGTATCATTCTGACCTTATTGGTGGAATGGCCGCTAAATTTGTTGGTAATGATAATATTGTGTGGTGTGTTCGAAGTACCGATATTACCAAAGGAAAGAGTAAGCTCACAGTTTTGATTCGTCGAGTTTGCTCTTGGCTTTCCTGCTGGCTTCCCTCCCGAATTATTTATGCGGCAAATGTTTCTAAAGATGTTCATGAAAAAATTGGATATTCAAAGAAAAAAGGGATGGTTATATCAAATGGTTTCTCTAGGCATTTTTATGAAGATTCATTGGTCGGAAAAGAGGCTGCTTGTAAAAAATTAGGCATTCCATGTGATAAAATAATTGTGGGTTCCGTTGGTAGGTTTAACCTAGTTAAAGGTCATGAGGTTTTTTTAAAATCTGCGTTTTTAATTAATAAATATCGTGATGATGTGGCCTTTGTTCTTGTTGGTCGCGGTTTGGAAGTTGGAAATTCTAAATTAGAGAAGCTTTTAAATAAATACCCAATGGATAATATTTATTATCTAGGTGAGCGGAGAGATATTCTAAGTTGCTATCGGGCGTTCGATATTTTTTGTCTCCATTCCGTTACAGAAGGCTTTCCTAATGTTCTCGGAGAGGCTATGGCAACGGGGTTAAGGTGTGTGACTACAGATGTGGGGGATGCAGCATTTCTGCTGAATGACGATAGGTTTGTTGTCCCGCCTAATGATTCTGAAGCATTAGCAAATGCATTGATCTCATCGATGAATTTAACTTGCGAAGAAGTCAGTTATTCTAAAATGGCTAATCAGAAAAGAATCGTTAATTTCTTTTCGGTTGAGAAGGCGGTTGATGAGTATATAGAGGTTTATAATGACTTGGTTAAGTGATTGCTGAGGTAGGCAGGGTGTTTAGTGACTAATTTTGACTTATACTTAAGTGGAAATAAAGGATTGAAGAAGATACTGGTGGCATTATTTCCGGTTTTTTCTTTATTTCTTGTTACGTTGCAAAGTTATTACTTTTACCAGATAGGGGTTTCTGTTTTTCCCGTACTTGGTGCCGGAATTATTTTTTCTTATGGGTACTTGACAAGAAAACAGCACTTGGCTGATTCCTTGTTTTTGTTTTGTTTTTGTTGTTTTCTTTTTTTCTTGTACTTCTCCGTTTTTTCTTTTTTGGGTTATTCGGACTGGAAAAAAATTATTGCATCTTTTGTATCGTTTGCATCTCTTTTAGGGGTGGTCTGGGTATTTAACGATAGTGGTAATCTTATTTATCGTGTTTTGAGTGTTTTGATTGTTGTGCACCTTGGGTTTTATTTTTTTCAGATTGCTTATTGGTTTTTAGGGGGAGGGTATGTCGATCTGCTTATGCCTGTTACAGGAGAAGTTCAGAGGTATCACTCTTTGAAGGGTGCTGACTTTGGTGGCGGTTTGATTCCTCGCTTTACAGGGTTGTTTAATGAACCTGGGACATTTAGCTCATACCTTTTTTCTATTATTGCTCTAAGGGCTATTGTAGGTGATAAATATGATTTTCTTTATTATGTTTCTGCAGTCGCGATAGCGATTAATTTTAGTTTGTATGGCATAATATTTTCCGCTGTGCTTTTCACCCTTCCGATGTTAAAAGGAAAAAGATTTAACGTTAGAGCTTTTCTTTTGGTAGGGGTTGCGGCTTCTTTTTTCTTCGTTTGGTTTTTTCCTGAAATTAATGAAAGGTTGAATTCAGACTATTCCGGATTAGATGGCCGCGTTGATGCTTTAGAAATGTTAAGTCACTCTGAAACATTTTTATATGGACGATCCGTACTAGGATTGAGTGATGAGGCTGCTGATGCAGGGATTTTGGTTACCATGCTTTTGCATGGGGGGATTATTGAGGTTTTTATCTTTTTCCTTGTTTTCCTTAACGTTTTCAGGTTGCAGTGTTTGCCTGGGAAAATATTCATGGGAGCTCTTTTGGTAAGCAAGATTAAAGTGACTTATCCATTTCTATGGGTCGTCCTGGCGCTTCTTTTTGTATCTGCACTGAATAAGCAGCGGGCCGGCCATTCTTCATGATTTATGATAATCCTGTGCATCCTTTGATGCAGCATGATTTTACGGATAAAATATTGGTTTTAACGGATATAGAGCTATTTAGCGAGTATTACCGAAGCGTATCGCCAGAAAGTGGAAAACTCTAGTTTAGGGCTGTATCACTAAAGGGAGTGGATATCTGCTTATCGTTGCGCGTAGGCCAGCTATTGCCAGTTGCTCATGTTATTTTATTTCTTGCCGGAGAAAAAACATCAGCTTCCCTTCAGTTGATCTCTTCTTCTGCGGCATCGGATGGTGCACTTCAGATTTGAATTCGCGTTATTAATAGGCAGTTTCTATGAACCCTGTTTTTCTTTTGATTGCCAGCTTTCCTGATTCCTTGATCAATTTTCGAGGAGCTCTTATTGAGAGTTTGATTTCAGCTGGGTGTGAAGTTCATGTTGCGGCCCCTGGTCTTGGGGGCGCTCCAGAGATTTCTTCTAAACTTCGTAGCCTTGGTGTGACAATTCATAATATTCCATTGCAGCGTGTAGGGATGAATCCTTTTAAGGATTTACTCTTAGTGCTTTTTTTATTTAGACTGATTAAAAATGTCAAGCCCAGTCATGTTCTCGGGTATACGATAAAGCCTGTTGTTTATGGTTCTTTGGCTGCTTGGCTGTCCAGTGTAAAGCATCGGTTTGCACTGATTACCGGGTTGGGTTACGCCTTTACAGGGGAGGCGGAAGGGCTTCGCAAGGTACTGCGGACCGTTATTAAGCAGCTTTATCGATTTTCTCTATCTCGCAACAGTTTAGTTTTCTTCCAGAATCCGGATGATGAAGCTCTGTTCAGAGAGTTGGGGATTCTGAGGCCTTCGATTTCTTCTTGTGTGGTAAATGGTTCTGGCGTGGATGTGACAGAGTATGCCGTTTCTCCCTTACCGGAACGCCCTTCTTTTTTGCTTATAGCGCGTTTGCTGGGGGACAAGGGGGTACGAGAGTATGCTCAGGCGGCGGCTATGTTGAAACAGCGGTTCCCGGCCGTGACTTTCAAGCTGGTTGGTTGGATTGATGACAACCCCGATGCGATTTCTCAAAGCGAGCTAGATGCTTGGGTTGAGTCCGAAATAATTGAATTTCTAGGTAAGCTATCTGATGTACGACCGGCGATTTCTGAAAGTAGTGTGTATGTGCTGCCATCATATCGTGAGGGGACTCCACGCACGGTGCTTGAAGCCATGGCGATGGGGAGGCCAGTAATTACTACTGATGCCCCGGGTTGCCGGGAGACGGTTGTAGATGGCGATAATGGTTTTCTTGTTCCTGTAAAAGATGTGCCTGCATTGGCCGACTCCATGATCAGGCTGATTGAGAATCCTGTTAAGGTTAAAACCATGGGCATTCGCTCGCGGCAGATTGCGGAAGAGAAATATGATGTGCACAAGGTGAACGCGGTCATGCTCAGGAAAATGGGTCTAGAATGAAGCGATTCATGGATGTTGTGGGTGCGTTGGCTGGCTTGCTTTTGTTGGCGCCCGTGATTGTTACGCTAGCTATTCTAGTGCGACTAAAACTGGGTAGCCCGGTGCTGTTCCGTCAGACTCGCCCAGGCATGGTTGGGGTCGCATTTCAGATGGCTAAATTTCGGACCATGACCGATAAACGAGATGAAAGAGGTGAGCTGCTGCCCGACGCTGAGCGTTTAACCGCATTTGGCCAGTTCTTGCGCTCTACCAGTTTGGATGAATTGCCTGAACTGTGGAATGTACTGAAAGGGGATATGAGCCTGGTTGGGCCTCGTCCCTTGTTGATGGAATACTTGCCGTTGTACTCCGAGCGTCAGGCTCGACGCCATGAAGTACGTCCCGGAATTACGGGTTGGGCGCAAGTAAATGGCCGTAATGCGCTCTCCTGGGATGAAAAATTTGAGCTGGATGTGTGGTATGTGGAGAACCGTACTTTGTTGCTGGATATTAAAATTATTTTTTTGACGATTTTACGGGTGATTAAACGGGATGATATAAGTCATGATGGGGAGGCCACTATGACGCGGTTTTACGGAAATGATGATGAGGCCGATAATGTCTAACACTTTAATAGGGGTATATGGTGCGAGTGGTTTCGGTCGTGAAGTGATGCCGTTAGTTGAGCGGCAGTTTAGAGGTGTTTATCCTGATGTGCGTTTTGTCTTCGTTGACGACACCCCGGCTACTGAAATGCTTAACGGCCATTCAGTATTAACCTATGCCGAGTTTCTTGCTAATACAGCAGAGACACGCAAAGTGGTTTTGGCAATAGCTAACAGTGTGATTAGAGAGAAGCTCGTTGCACGCTGTTCAAACGATGGAGTTGGTATACTTTCCGTAATCGCGGACAATGTCGTTATGCTAGATCAGGTTGATGTTGGAGAGGGGGGGATTCTTTGTCATTTTGTGCAGTTGACTTCCAATATCCGGATTGGAAAGCAATTCCACGCGAATATTTCCAGCTATATTGCACATGATTGTGTTATCGGTGACTACGTTACTTTGGCGCCTGGGGTTCGTTGTAATGGCAATGTCCATATTGAGGATCACGCTTATATTGGTACAGGAGCAATTCTTAAGCAGGGCACGCCAGACAAACCGCTCGTTATTGGAGCTGGGGCAGTCGTTGGGATGGGGGCTGTTGTGACGAAAAGCGTGCCGCCGGGTGTCACCGTAATCGGTAATCCCGCGAAGCCTTTGGTTAAAAAATGATTTGTTTGTGCATTTTTCCTTTTATTTTTTCCTTGAAGGTTACTCATGCTTAACGGCCCCTTTTCTCCTTGGCCTTCCTTTACCCAGGAAGAAGCCGATGCAGCGTCTCGTGTACTGCTTTCGAACAAAGTGAATTACTGGACTGGCCAAGAAGGCCGGGAGTTTGAGAAGAGCTTTGCGGCTTTTGCGGGCACGGATTACGCCATTGCCGTGGGCAACGGCACGTTGGCCTTGGATCTGGCCCTTAAAGGTTTGGGCGTTGGCGTTGGTGATGAAGTGGTCGTAACGCCGCGCACGTTCTTGGCGTCGGCGACAGCGGTGATTAACGCTGGGGCGACGCCGGTGTTTGTGGATGTGGACACGAATACCCAGAACATTACTCCTGAGTCGATTGCGGCGGTGATTACGCCTAAAACCCGGGCGGTGATTGCGGTGCATCTCGCCGGCTGGCCCTGTGATATGGATGGCATGATGGCGCTTGCTGACCAGTATGAATTGTTTGTGATTGAAGATTGCGCACAGGCACATGGCGCGACCTATAAAGGCAAGCCGGTGGGTGGTTTAGGTCATGTGGGGTGCTGGTCTTTCTGCCAAGACAAAATCATGTCTACTGGCGGGGAGGGAGGCATGGTCACGGTGAATGACCGTGACTTGTGGTCCAGGATGTGGAGCTTTAAAGACCACGGTAAAAGCTGGGAGGCGGTGTATGAGCGTGAGCATCCGCCTGGGTTTCGCTGGTTGCACGAGTCGGTAGGCACTAACTGGCGATTGACTGAAATGCAGTCCGCCATTGGCCGGATCCAGTTGCAGCGCATGCCGGAGTGGACCGCCGCGCGCCAGGCCAACTGCCGGGCAATCTGGGAAACTGCAGCATCACTGCCTGGTTTGCGGGTGCCTGTGGTGCCGGAAGACATCGGCCATGCTGGTTATAAATGTTATGTGTTTGTGGATGAAGCAGCGTTTAATGAGCCCGTTGCAGTTGTGCGTGACCAGATTATGAATGCCATTGTTGCAAAAGGAGTGCCGTGCTTTTCGGGTTCCTGTTCCGAGGTGTATTTGGAGAAGGCGTTTACCAGCCTTGGTTTGGGGCCTGAAGAACGTTTGCGGGTAGCTAAGGCTTTGGGCGATAGTTCCTTGATGTTTTTGGTGCACCCTACGTTGAAGGATGAAGAGATTAAAAAAGCCTGTTCAGTATTGAGGGTAGCGGTACTTAGCGAAATTAGTGCGGTAGGGGAGCTCTCCTAAAATGTCCGAGTCATTATTATCTCGGTTGAAGGGTGAAACTGCTAAGACGTTAATTCGCACTTTTTTGGCCAAGGGGATGTCTGCTTTTGGCGCGCTAGGGTTAATAATGATTGTTGGTCAGCTATATGGCCCTAAGGGAGTAGGGGTTTATGCGTTGGCGCAAAGTATTCTTTTGGGCGCAGGTATCTTGTCACGAAGGGGTATGGATAATGCGTTACTCCGTTTTATTGGCCGCGATTATCGAAGCCTCTTAGTTCGGCGTTATCTCTATTGGGCAGGGGTGCGCAGTCTTTTTGTGAGTGTCCCTTTGTCTTTAGCTATTTTTTTATTGAGAGACTGGTTTGAGTCTTTTTTTGAGATGTCAGGACTTTCCGATGTACTCTTGGGGGTTGCCCTTGCGGTTCCTTTTTACACATGGAGTTTCTTGCTGGCGGGCTTTTTTAAGGGAATCAGAAAACCTGCCATGGCTAGCTTTCAGGAAAGTGGAGCTATTGCACTTGTCGCGGGAGTATTGCTTCTACTTTTGCATGCGCTGAGTAAGACTTCCCCGCTTGATTTTTCAGTATTGGGATGGGTTTATTTGATTGCAGCAATTTTAATTGCAGCTCAAGGGCATCTCATCGCCTTTTTTTGGCTTGGCCGTTATATCCCAGCTGGGCGGTCTACTGAAATTGGTTTAGAAGAGCTAGCCGAGCTTCGTGATGCTTCCTTGTCTTTTTTTATCATGGGAATGGCTGGGTTTATGCAGAGCGTACTCGGCATAATGATTGCTGCAAAATTCCTTAGTTCTGTTGAGCTAGGGCTGTTCAAGTCAGCCCAACAGGTTGCTATTTCTGTTCTTTTCGTATTAATGGTAATTAATGCGATTTTCCCTCCCCGGTTTGCGGCGCTTTATCATGCAGGAAACCTGGGGGAGTTAAGCCGCGCTGCTCGTAGTGCTGCATTGCTGGGCTTATTGCTATCTTCTCCGTTTTTAGTGGTATGCCTATTGACGCCAGAGTTGATATTGGCTCTTCTAGGTAAAGGATTTGAATCAGCGGCGATTTTTCTCAGGATTTTGGCAGTGGCTCAGCTGGTTAACGTGGCCACTGGGTCTGTGGGTTTCTTACTAAATATGACTGGTCATGATCAAATAATGAGAAAAATTGCTCTTTATTGTAATGGTGTTGCCTTGGCGGGCTTTTTGTTTCTTTCGCCTTTGTTAGGAGCATTAGGGGCAACACTTTCCTTGGCGTTTGCGTTAGTTGCGCAGAACATTCTAGCGATGGTAACAGTATGGATTAAGCTTGGTATCTGGACCATGCCAGGACCAAATCTTCTTAAACATTTGGGTGTTCATACCAAGGCAAAAAACTAAACCTAACTGGCCCTCTGATGCAGAACTTTGTGTAGATCGAATTAGGTGGAAAAAAGTAATACGACAATTCGAGTGACAAGTGTGGGCTAATTTTCGGTTACGGCTACGCCTACACGATCTGTGTATGTGGTGTTTTAATTTAGGTCGTATTCGTCTTGCGAGTATGGCGGCTCATACAGCATTTGATTTTTCTGGATACAGGTTGAGCTGGCTGAAGTAGGCCCTTATGGGCTATTCGAGCTACCGATGAGGTGAGTGCGTGATTCCCTTTTGCCGGTTCTCAGCGAGCATTGTGCTGTTTTCTTTTCTTGCTTTTCTGTTGGTGTTTCAGCTTGCCTATGCTGTGCTTCCGGTGTTGGCGGTTGCCACGGCGTTGTTGTGTTTGGTGATCTGTCGCAGCAGGGTGGGGGCTCGGCTGGCTGCTGATGATGTGGTTATGTTGTGGGTGCTGGGGCTCTTTTCTCTGGTTTGGCTTGCCGATGTTTGGCGCACTGCTTTGTGGCCTGTGGGTTCAGAAAACGTGGGGGCGTTGCTCCCACTGTGGCCATTGTTGGCGGGCGCGGTGTTGTTGGGCTGGCGCAGCAGTGTACGGCTGGTTGCTCCCGCTTGGTGGTGGGGTGTTGCCATTGGCGCATTGTTGGCCGGGGCTATTGCGGGGTATGAGCACTTTTGGCTTGGGCGCTGGCGCCCGGACAATGGGATGAATGCGATTCCGTTTGGCAACATTGCGCTGTTGCTCGGCACGTTGTGTTTGGTGCCGTTGGTGTTGTTACGGTTCCCGTTGGGGCATCGTTTTTCTACTTTACAGCGGGGGATGCTGGTTATGGGGGCCTTGGCGGGCTTGCTTGCTTCGGTGTTATCCGGCACGCGCGGCGGCTGGGTGGTATTCCCGGCGTTGGCGTTATTGGTAAGCGGGGCGGGTTTGTTGTCTTTACCCCGTGGGCGGGTGCTTGCCCTGGTGGTGATGTTGGTGGTTGCCCTGTTGGCTATGGCGTTGATGCCGCGGGCGCCGGTGTCTGACCGGTTGGGGCAGGGGGTGAATAACCTGCAGGAATATACCCAGGGCGGTACCGGCTCATCTTTGGGGGTGCGATTGGAAATGTGGCGAGCCGGCTGGGCGCTGATTCAGGTAAAGCCGTTGTTAGGCTGGGGTGAAGGGCGGCTGGAAGCTCGCCGTGATCAGTGGGTGGTCGACGGCCGATTTAACCCCGGCATTAGCCGCTATGATCAATTACATAACGATATTGTGGATACCTTGGCCCGGCGCGGTGTGATTGGGCTGGCGACGTTGCTGGGGCTGTATTTTGTGCCTTTATTGCTGTTCTGGCGCTATTGGCGGCAGGGGATGAAGGTGGGTAGCCGCAAAGTCCAGGCTTTCGCACTGTGCGGTGCTGTGATTGTGGTGGCGTTTGTGGGCTTTGGAATGAGCCAATCCATGCTGCGAGACGCCAGGGGGCTATCTGGGTTTTTGGGCCTGCTGGTGGGCTGCTGGTGTTTGCTGAAGCAAGTAGCGGGCGATGTCGGGTTACAGCCTTCGGTCTCTCTGTGCCCTTGGGTAAACAAGACTTACGGGTCTAATTCGGCTGCCGAGCGCCTGTTTGCAACAGATTGAAAAAGACTCACCGTTGCGGGTAAAGGCCGCTAGGAAGAGGGTTTTTTTGTCGCTTAAATGTCACGATTTAGGGTTAGTTTGTCTCGGGAATAGTGCTTTCTACCCGTTGGATATCCAGTGAAACGGCTTATAATATTCATACCGGTTAATTTGTGTGATGTGTGTCCCAATTTTATGGCTAAGAGGGATCTAGCTGTGTTGGCCGGCCCTTTGGTCGCATGGACTGACCTATTATGAAAAACAAGTACTTCTACTCCCCTGTGCACCGGATGGTGTCACTGCCTCGTACGGCCAAAAGAATGGTAATGCTGGGTGCTGATGCAGTCGCCGCCCCCCTATTACTCTGGCTTGCCTATGGCTTGCGCCTCAATACCGCCGCCCCGGAAGTGGCCGACCTATGGTTGCTGATGGCTACGCCGTTGGTGGTGCTGCCGGTGCTATATGCGTTCGGTTTTTACCGTTCGGTTGTGCGTTACCTAGGGGCTGAAGTGGCGTGGTCTATCCTGTTTGGGGCGACTCTTTCGGTGGTGCTGCTGGCGGCGACGACTTATATGGTATCGGGCTCTACCCCGCGTTCAGTGTTTATTATTTTCTGGGCGTTGCTAGTGCTATACCTAGGGGGCAGCCGCTTTATGATGCGCCGTTTCCTTTATAACGTGCTAGGTAAGCATACTTTGCGTGAAGCGGTGGCGGTATTCGGTGCTGGTGGAGCGGGGGCTCAGCTGGTGTCTGGGTTATTGTCTTCCACCGAGTTGCGCCCGCTGATGATAGTGGACGATGCGCCCGGTAAACAGGGGATGTTGCTTTGCGGTGTGCCGGTGGTGGGGCGGCGCGCTTTGGAAAAAGCGGTAGAACGGGGGGCTATTCGTACGGTGTTACTGGCTCTGCCGTCTGAGAGCCGCGCCACACGGATGGCAGTGGTGCGCTGGCTGGAAACCCTGAATGTGCATGTGCAGACGGTGCCTTCGTTTGCGGATATTGCTAGCGGCAAGGCGCGGCTTGAAGAAGTCAAAGACGTGTCTATCGAAGACTTGCTGGGCCGTGACCCGGTGCCCCCCCGCGCGGATTTACTGTCGCGCTGTATTAGTGGTAAGCATGTTCTGGTGACGGGCGCGGCGGGCTCCATTGGTAGCGAGCTTTGTCGCCAGATTCTTAAGTTGAACCCTTCCCGCTTGGTGTTGCTCGATCAAAGTGAATTTGGCCTATATGCCATTGAGAAAGAATTGCGAGCAACGGCGGACAGCCTTGGTAAAAGCGTCGAAATTGAGGCGGTGCTCGGTTCAGTGGTGAACCGGGGCTTGATGGAGCGGCTTTGCAGTGACCAACGGGTGGATACGGTGTACCACGCCGCAGCGTACAAGCATGTGCCGATTGTGGAGGCTAACCCTACGGCTGGAGTGCGCAATAATATCTTGGGGACGCTGGAGGCCGCACTGGGAGCAGAAGCTGCTCATGTGAAGCACTTTATTCTTGTGTCCACGGATAAGGCTGTTCGCCCAACTAACGTGATGGGGGCCACTAAGCGTTTTGCAGAACTGGTGCTCCAGGCCATAGCCGCTAGGGGTTCGGACACCGTGTTCTCGATGGTACGTTTTGGCAACGTGCTTGGCTCGTCTGGTTCGGTGGTGCCCTTGTTCCGTGACCAGATTCGTAAAGGCGGCCCGGTAACGGTGACCCACCCGGATGTGATTCGCTATTTTATGACCATCCCTGAAGCGTCCCAGTTAGTGATTCAGGCGGGTGCCATGGCCCAGGGCGGCGAAGTATTCGTGTTGGATATGGGTGAGCCGGTGCGAATTGTTGACTTGGCCCGCACCATGGTGCATTTGATGGGGATGACGGTGCGCGATGAGAAAATGCCGGAGGGTGACATTGAGATTGCCTTTTCCGGCCTGCGGCCCGGTGAGAAGCTCTATGAAGAGTTATTGATTGGTGAGTGCAGCATCCGCACTGAGCATGAAATGATTATGCAGGCCCATGAGGAAAAGCTGAGCTGGGACGAGGTGCATTTTGCCCTGGAGGCGTTCCGTAAGGCGTTAAGCCGTGCCGACCAGGATGCTCTGCGGGCTTTACTGCGTAGTTATGTCAATGGGTATCAGCCAGAGGGGGTGGGTGCTGAGTCACCCGAGAGCCTTGCGGTACGTGAATTGCCGGCCTTTACCGGTAAAGCCGTTAGCGTTACGGAGTAGTCTTTTTTTGGGGGGGTATGTCGGGCGAATCCGGCTTACCTTGTCTTCCTTGCTTCTATGCGCTTATCGTTTAGGCCTGTTGTCTAGGCCAGATTAGACGCTGTGGTACTTCGCCATGATTTTTTGAGTATGCTGGGTTTTGCTTATTCTATATTTGACTAAATACCCCCTTTTTATATTCCCTTCTCCCTGTAAAATGCCGGTTTGGCTGTGCGATCTGCTGCGCGGCGTGGGCTTTGTCTGGTTGCTCTAATGACCCTGGAAATACTGATAACACTATTGATTGTGTTGGCTGTGCTGGGCGCACTGGTGAGTAACCGTGTGCCTGCGGATATGACCATGATGGCGGCGCTGGTGTTGGTGATGGTAAGCGGTATTGTCTCGCCGGGGGAGGCGCTGTCTGGGTTTGCTAACCCGGGGTTGATGACCATTGCGGCACTGTACGTGGTGGCGGCTGCGCTACGGGATACCGGGGCGATTTATTGGGTGGCGCACCGGTTATTAGGGCAGCCAAAATCCGTGTTTTCCAGCCAGTTTAGGCTAATTGCGCCAGCGTCTATTCTGAGTGCTTTTCTGAATAACACCACCGTTGTGGCCATGATGATTCCTGCGGTGCAAGAGTGGGCGCAACGGTTACGGTTATCGGCGTCTAAACTGCTGTTGCCGCTGAGTTACGCGGCCATTCTCGGCGGTACTTGTACCTTAATTGGCACCAGCACCAACCTGGTGGTGGATGGTCTGGTTCAGGAAAAAGGGCTGCCGGCGTTCGGTATTTTTGATGTGGCCTGGGTGGGCATTCCTGTGCTGTTAGGGGGGGCGGCTTTCATGTTGTTAATAAGCCGTTTTTTGCTGCCCAACCGGGCGAGCATGGCATCCCAGTGGGAAGATGCCCGCGAGTACCATGTGGAAATGCTGGTGGCGAAAGGTAGCCCACTGGCGGGCCGCACGATTCAGGATGCGGGGCTGCGCAATCTTACCCACGGCTTTTTGACGGATATTCAGCGTGATGAGCGTTTGTTTACGGCAGTGGGCCCAGAAATGACCTTGCAGGAAGGGGATTTACTGGCTTTTGTTGGGGTGCCGGAGTGCGCTCGGGAATTGCAGCGTATTAATGGCTTGCAGGCTGCCCATGGTGGGGCCCACAAGTTAGGGCTCAACAACCATCAGCGGCACTTAGTGGAAGTGGTGTTGAGCCCGGAATTTCCCGGCATTGGCCGTTCGGTGAAGGAAACCGGATTCCGCACCCGTTACCAGGCGGCCATTTTAAGTATTAGCCGAAATGGTAAACGGGTGCCAGGCAAGGTGGGCGAGCAGTGTTTGAAGGTGGGCGATACCCTGCTGCTGGAAACGAGCGAACAGTTTGTGGAGCAGTATCAATACCGGCGCGATTTTATGCTGGTGAGCCCGTTGAAAGATTCTACCCCACCGGATTTTCGCCGAGCGCCGCTGGCGGTGGCCGTGCTGGTGGCTATGGTGTTAGCCAATGTACTGGGGCTGGCTTCTACCCTGGAAGCCGCCATGCTGGCCGCAGGCCTGATGCTGGCGTTACGCTGTGTATCGGTAAACCGTTCGCGGATGAACGTGAGTGTGAACCTGCCGGTGTTGGTGGTCATTGGCGCTTCTTTTGCGCTGGGCAAGGCCATGGAGTCTAGCGGTGCGGCGGCGTGGATTGTGGAGCTGGCTATCCCGGATAGCGGTTTGTCGCCCTTTATGGCGCTAGTGATCGTGTATTTGCTCACTGCGATTTTCACCGAAATGATCACCAACAATGCGGCGGCGGTGCTGGTTTTTCCCATCGCCATTGGCGTGGCCGAGCAGTTGGGGGTGAGCCCTATGCCCTTTATTGTCGCGGTTATGTTTGCCGCTTCCGCCAGCTTTATGACCCCGCTGGGCTACCAAACCAACCTGATGGTTATGGGGCCGGGCGGTTACACCTTCCGCGATTACCTGAAGATAGGTTTTCCCATGAGTGTGGTGGTAGCGGTGATTAGCCTTAGCGTTATTCCGATGGTTTGGCGGTTCTAGCGAGGCTATGCCGAGGAGTTATGCCGAGCAGCTTTGAGTTGAAAGTGAGACGTTCAAAGTTGAAAGGAAAGACAAAACAATATGGCGCTCCATGGAGGGAGCTAAGCAGGAGGGGCATGGTTGCTTCGGTTTGAAAATCTGGATGTATGGAAGCGCGGTACTGCGCTTTGTGTGGTGATGTAGCGGTATTTTACCGGGTTTAAGGATTTTGGCTTTCGGGCCATGGAATCGGTTACATCGACGAGGAAAAAGCCGGCCGTTGGCTTTCTGAGCTAGAGCAACACTCAAGGATGCTGGCGGCTATGATCGAGGGCATACAGCATGGCTGAGCCCGGAAGTTGAGGGTTGTTCTTCTCAACTTTTAACGTGAACGTTCAATTGAAGGAATATTGCATGTCTGAGAAGTCTCCGTACCAGGAAAAAGCGAACGACTCCAAAGCCCACGTGGTTTGGCATGAATCAAATGTGTCCAAGGCCGACCGCGCCAAGGTTAAGGGGCAAAAGCCTAAGTGTATCTGGCTGACCGGGTTGTCTGGCTCTGGCAAATCCACGCTGGCCAATGCGTTGGAAGTGGCGCTGACCGAGCAGGGTAATCACACCTACTTGTTAGACGGTGACAATGTTCGCCATGGCTTGAACAAGAACCTGGGCATGAGCGATGAAGACCGGACCGAGAATATCCGTCGGGTGTCTGAAGTGGCTAAGTTGATGGTAGATGCGGGCTTGATTGTGGTGACGGCGTTTATCAGCCCGTTTCGTGCAGACCGTGATGCGGCCCGTGCATTGTTTGACGACGGTGAGTTTGTGGAAGTGTTTGTGGATGCGCCGCTGGAAGAGTGCGAGAAGCGCGACCCCAAAGGCCTGTACCAGAAGGCGCGCCAGGGCATCATCAAGGAATTCACCGGTATCGACAGCCCCTACGAGGCCCCGGAGAAGCCGGAAGTGGTCGTGAATACCGCCGAGAATGATATCGAAGCCTGTGTGAAGCAGCTGATCGCCGCGATTGTGTAAGTAACGCAACAGGCTGCACGCTCCACGCAACACGCGTGGAGCCAGAACCAAGCCGCTCCCGGTGTCGGGGGCGGCTTTTTTTGTGGTCTGAGACTCAGCCGTGGGAGCGGTGGTTCCACCGCGATGGGGCTACAAGGAAAGGCAGGGGCAGCTTTGAGCTATGAGCTGTGAGGGAAATCAAAAGCCAGAGCCGGGGTTGAGGCAAAGGTTTGGGTTTTTGTGGGAGTCTGCTTGCAGACGAAGGTTTTGGCTATTCGCGTGCAAGCACGCTCCCACAATGAGCCGCAGCCAGGGCTTGGTGTTTTGTAGGAGCGGTGGTTCTACCGCGATGGGTTTGGCGAGGCTTTTCGCGGTCGGACGACCGCTCCCACGGGGCTGAGACTCTCCCTGTGGGAGTTTGCTTGCAAACGATGGTGCGGTTGGAGATGCCCCCATCGCGTGCAGGCACGATCCCACAGGTGGGTTAGCGGGAAGTGTATGTAGGAGCGGTGGTTGTACCGCGATGGGGTTGGCATGGCGTATGGCGGTGTTGGTTGAGGCAGCTGGGCAGTATACTGGCGGACTGTAACCTGTGTGGATAGATGAGTATGCCTGCGTTGTATGGTTTGGGCACTGGGGCAGGCCAGGCGTGCGTGAGAACGGTTAAGTGAATGATGAGTAGCGTTTGGCGAATGTCTCTGTTGTCTGTCATCACCCTGTTGTTTGTCTGTGGTGCCATGTTGCCGGGTGAGATGAGGGAAACGGTCAGCAAGGCTCTCTCGCTGGGCGGGATTGATGTGTACGCGCATCTGTTCTTTTGTGCACTGATTGCCCTGTTGCTAGGCTGGAACGGGGTGCCTGCCATATGGACCTTTGTGTTGGTGATGGTGCTGGGTGGTCTGATTGAGCTGGCCCAGCTATGGATTCCCTATCGCTCAACCAGCTGGAATGACGTGGCCGGCAACGCGGTTGGCACGATTATTGGACTGTTAATTTTGTGGCTGGGTAAACAGCTGTTGAAAAGAGGGAGTGATGGTTAAAAAAGCGGTTTTACCGGTGGCGGGCTTTGGTTCGCGCATGCTGCCGGCGTCCAAGTCCATTCCCAAGGAAATGCTGCCCATTGTGGACCGGCCCGCCATTGAATATGTCGTGAAGGAAGCGGTGAGGGCAGGGATCAAGGACATTATTCTGGTTTCCCATTCTGCCAAAACGGCCATTGAGGACTACTTTGATACCCAGTTCGAGCTGGAGCACCAGCTCGAAGCCAAGGGCAAGGATGCGCTGCTCGCCGAGGTGCGCGATATTCTGCCGGCGGATGTGAGTGTGATTTCTGTACGTCAGCATCGGGCGCTGGGCCTGGGGCATGCGGTGGCCTGTGCCGCCCCCGTGGTGGGTGACGAGCCTTTTGCGGTGCTGTTGCCGGATGTGCTGGTGGACTGTGGTGATCAGCAGGAAGATCTGGCCGAGATGGTGGCCCGTTATCAGGAAACCGGCCGTTCCCAGATCATGGTGGAGGAGGTGCCCGCCGAGCGGGTGGACCAGTATGGCATTGTGGCGCTGGAAGGCGAGGCGCCGGCGCGGGGGCAGTCCGCGCTGATGACCGGGGTGGTCGAGAAACCACCGGTGGCCCAGGCGCCTTCCCGCTTGTCGGTGGTGGGCCGCTATGTGCTGCCCGGCGAGATCATGGACATCCTGGCGCAGACCCCGCCGGGTGCCGGCAATGAGATTCAGCTCACTGACGCCATTGCTACCTTGATGTCAAAAAGCCCGGTGGAGGCTTACTCCATGCGGGGTAAGACCTTTGATTGTGGCAACAAGGCGGGATATCTGCAGGCGATTTTCCACTACGCCGCACGGCACCCGGAGTTGGGTGAGAAGGTGCGGGCGATGATGGCGGCGGAAATAACAGCTATGAGCTGACAGCTACAAGCTACAAGCTACAAGCTACAAGCTACAAGCTACAAGCTACAAGCTAC